>PVBE011819781.1_pt1 | contig 11695 bp, 9 predicted proteins | sample 1631181 | NCBI WGS metagenome assembly PVBE01 (sample SAMN08397723, study PRJNA350692) | Marine metagenome, whole genome shotgun sequencing project. | isolation source: water | place: Pacific Ocean | collected 2012-04 | reverse complement strand
GGCTGCCAACTGTTCGAGTACGGCGCGGCGCCGCGCTTCCATGTCGTGAGTAGACATCATAACAAGGCACCTCCACGGTTTGGCTTCATGCAATGTAGTAAGCACACTACATTTTTCTTGCCAAATGAAACCAGAACTCGATCAACCCAATTTGATGACGCAGGCCCCGGACATACAGATACATTGACTTCGCGAGAGGGGGCATGATATCTTCTCGCGTTCTCTCAAGCGGCAATTCCGCTGTTTCGGCGGCTTGAAAGGATAGGGATCAATGGGTGTAGTTGACTACAAATCAACCGTAAACCTCCACCAATCAGAGTTTCCCATGCGGGCCAACTTGGCCAAGCGTGAGGGGGAGACGGTTGCGCGCTGGGACGAGACCGATCTCTATGGGCGCATGAGGGCGAAGTCCGAGGGGCGCCCGAAGTATGTGTTGCACGACGGCCCTCCCTACGCGAACGGAGAGCTGCATTCGGGCACCGCGCTCAACAAAACGCTGAAAGACCTGGTCGTAAAGTCCAAGCAAATGGCCGGATTCGACGCGCCCTATGTGCCGGGCTGGGACTGCCACGGCCTTCCCATCGAGTACAAAGTGATTGGCGACCTGGGCGACAAGGCCAAGTCCATGAACCAAGTTGAAATTCGCCGGCGCTGCCGCGAATTTGCGCTCGGCTTCGTCGAAATTCACCGCGAAGGATTCAAGCGACTCTTCGTCACCGGCGAGTGGGACAACCCATACCTCACCCTGAGCCCCGAATACGTCGCCACAATTATTCGGGTCTTCGCCCAGATGTACGAACAGGGCTCGGTGTACAAGGGCCTAAAGCCCATCCACTGGTGCACCAAGTGTCAGACCGCGTTGGCCGAAGCGGAGGTCGAGTACGATAACCACACCTCGCCCAGCATCTACGTGAAATTCGAGGCCGTCGATCCCATCTCCGGTCTCGAGGGAAAGGCCTCGTTCCTCATCTGGACGACAACGCCCTGGACCCTGCCCGCGAACCTTGCGATTTCTCTCAACCCCGACTTCGAATACAGCGCAATCCGGGTCGGCGGCGAGACGCTCATCATGGCCAGCCTTCTTGTGCCCGCCGTTATCGAGGCTGCGGGCATCAAGGAATCGGAAGTCGTCAAGAAATTCGAGGGCAAAGATCTCGAGGGCCTTCGTTACAAACACGTTTTCTTCCCCGATAGAGTCTGCCCCATCATCCTTGGAGGCCACGTGACGCTCGAAGCGGGAACGGGCTGCGTACACACCGCCCCTGGCCACGGCCAGGAGGACTACGTCATCGGCGCGCAATACGGCATAGAGCCCTTATCGCCCGTCGCCGACAACGGCGTGTTTACCGAGGAAGCAGGCCCCTACGAGGGCGAGCATGTCTTCAAGGCAAACCAACGGATCGTAGAAGACCTCCGCGCCAATGGCGCCATGCTACACGACGATGAAATCAGCCACAGCTATCCCCACTGCTGGCGGTGCTCGACCCCAATCATTTTTCGCGCCACGCCCCAATGGTTCATCTCGATGAGCGCGAACGACCTCCGCAAGAAGGCCGTTGCTGCCGTCGATGGCGTGCAATTTGTGCCCGAGTGGGGAAGAGAACGGATCCGCTCCATGATCGACCAGCGCCCCGACTGGTGCATCAGCCGCCAACGCTCATGGGGTGTTCCCATCCCTGTGCTGTATTGCGCGAAATGCGGGGAGGTCTACGCGACAGCCGAGTCCTTCCATCTTGTGGAAGAATGCGCCCTTTCCGCAGCGGACGGCATCGACCGCTGGTTCGACACGAACGCCTCGGCCTTCGTCCCCGAAGGCGCGGCCTGCGAACACTGCGGCCACAAAGAATTTCAAAAGGAAACCGACATCCTCGACGTGTGGTTCGACTCGGGGTGCAGCAACCGGGCCGTGTGCGAAGCCCGCAATTACTTGACCTGGCCGGCCGACATGTATCTGGAAGGCAGCGACCAGCACCGCGGATGGTTTCAATCTTCCATCCTGCCCGCCATTGCCCTCAAAGGGGAACCGCCGTACAAGACCGTCGTAACGCACGGGTACGTCGTCGACGGCGAAGGGAAGAAATTATCCAAAAAACTCGGCAACTTCCGAGAACTGCCCGATATGCTCAAGCGCTACGGCGGTGACATCCTGCGCCTATGGGTCGCCAGCGAGAACTACCGCCAAGATATCCGCCTGTCCGACGAAATCCTGACGCGGATGCAGGATGCCTACAAGAAATTGCGCAATACCTTCCGCTTCCCCTTGAACAATTTGACCGATTACGGCCCCGAGGACGAGGTCTCCTACGAGGAGATGGAAGAAGTTGACCAGTGGTCGCTCCAAAAGATCCAAGAGCTGCGCATCAGTGTCTTGAAAGCCTACGAAGATTTTGAATTCCATAAGGCCTTCCACGGCGTTCACGACTTCTGCAACACCGAGCTCAGCTCCTTCTACTTCGACGTGCTCAAAGACCGGCTCTACACCTTCGCCCCGAAGTCGAGCGAACGGCGGAGCGGGCAAACGGCTCTCGGCATTATCCTGCGAGACCTGCTCCAACTCTTCGCGCCTGTCTTGCCCCACACCTGCGACGAAGCCTGGCGCCATCTTCCCGCTCATCTGCGAACCGAGGACAGCGTGCACTTAACTCTGTTCCCGCCGGAACAGCCCAGCCACGCCATGGCCGGAGAGACGCTCGACGCGTGGAACGAATTGCTGCGTATGCGCGGCATCATCTCGAAAGTGTTGGAAGACGCGCGGCGAGCGAAGACAATCGGCTCCTCCTTGCAGGCGGGGATTACACTGACTCCCGGCAACGCAGCCATCGAGGCCATCCTCAAAGAGCGCGAGGCCCAACTGCCGTCCGTGTTCATCGTTTCCGAATGCCGTGTACTCGCCCCAACCGGCGAAGCCGCCGCGAACGAAGGTCTGTTACTCGTGGATGTGGACAAAGCGCCGGGCGAAAAATGCGTCCGATGCTGGAACTACAGGCCGTCGGTCGGCAGCGTCCCCAATCACCCAGAAATCTGTGAACGTTGCGCGTCACAACTCGAAGTAGGAGAGCCGTGAATGAATAAGCGCGAAATGAAGAAGTTTCAGAAGTTGCTTCTCGACGAGCAAAGCCATTTGAGCCAAGGCATTCGAAAAATCGAACAGAACACTCTCGAGAACACAGAGCGCGAATCCGGTGGCGATTTCACCAGCTTCGCCGAGACGGGCACCGACAACAACGAGCGCGACACCGCGCTTCGCGTCGCTAGCGGAGAATCCGATTGGCTCCACGAAATTTCAGACGCGCTCGACCGTATTAACAAGGGCGTCTATGGCTCCTGCGAGGGCTGCGGATCCGATATTCCCCCGAAACGTCTGGAAGTATTTCCGTCCGCCCGCTACTGCATCGAGTGTCAATCGAAGATAGAGAAAAATGGGATCCTCTGAAGGGATTCTCCCGTGACCAATCCTGTGAGCCGCCAGCCAACCACAACCGAACCCCGGCCTCCCGCGTCTAACACTGGAATGTCACGCAAGCTGCAAATACAATTGGCCTCGGCGGCGTTCGCCGTCGTGCTGATTGCGGATCAAGCCACCAAGGAAATCGTGCGCCAAACCCTTGCGCCCGGCATGCCCCGTCGCGACGTCTTCTTTCACTTCACCCACCAGCAAAACGAGGGGCTCGTAGGCGGGATATTTAGCGATTTCAAGTTCGTTACCTATGCCGCGCCAGTGGCCGCCACGTTGGTGCTCATCTATCTGTTCCGCCACCTCGACCCACGTTCGCGCCTTCAATCCCTCGCGTTCGGAATGGTCTTCGGCGGCGCAATCGGGAATATCCTAGATCGCATCATGCATGGAGTCGTAACCGACTTTCTCCAATTCTATTTGTTCTTCATCCCCTTCGGCTTCTCCTGGAAATACTACCCGGCCTTCAACATCGCCGATTCCGCCATCTGCGTAGGAGTCTTCATCCTCGTGCTGAGCTGGAACGCCAAACCCCCCCGAGATAACTTGCCCCCAGAAGAGAATGTGGCCGATACTCTTTAATATAGGGCCCTTGCCCATCAATTCCTACGGCCTGATGATCGCCATCGGGTTCCTCACAGCCCTCTTTCTGATCCAGCGCGAAGCGAAGAAAGCGGGAATGGACCCAGCCGTGTTCGGCGATTCGGCATTTCCCGCGCTATTGCTTGGCCTCGCCGCAACGCGCGTTCTCCATATCGCCATGTACCCCGACTTCTATCGCTTCGACGACCCCATCGGCTGGATCGCCGTGTGGAAAGGCGGGCTCGTCTTCCAGGGCGCGCTACCGGTCGTCATCGCCTACGTCTACTTCTACCTCAAGAAACGGAAAGTCGATTTCTGGAAGGCCTCCGACATCGCCTTTCCCTACGTCGCCCTCGGCCACGGCATCGGCAGGATTGGCTGTTTCCTCAAAGGCTGCTGCTACGGCGCGCAGACGGACATGCCATGGGGCATCCCGGCGCGCCGCGTTCCATGGGACACCGCCCGCGACCCCGTCGGCAGCGACGCCTACTTGGAGCACCTCAGGCGATTTGAAGACGTGACGCTCAACGACCATTGGTCTCTCCCGATTCATCCAACGCAACTCTATAGCACCCTCGGTCTCACGGTGATCTTCTGCCTTCTTATCCTCCTGCGGAGATACTGGAATCCCTTCCCTGGATTCCTCATGCCCGCCTACCTTGCCGCCTACGGCGTCTACCGCTTCATCATCGAGATGTTTCGCGGCGACCACAATCCGGTACGCCTCTTCCACCTGTCCGACCAACAGAACATCGCGATTATCGTCGCGGCATTCGGCGTCGCGCTGTACCTCTATCTCCAACGGCGCGACAAGAGAGGTACCATCCCAACCAGTAGTTCGAGTTAGCCCACCGTCTCCTCGGAAGACCCTTCGCCAAATGTGAGCGTTCAGGCCATTCTTGCCCAGAAAAGATGCAAAAAACTGAGTAAAAGCGGAGACGTGTCTCTCCCTTCTCTTGCGTTTCGCGGCCCAAAGCCCCGCGTTTGAGGGCTTCCGTTGGCCTGAACGCTTAGTGCCAAAAAAAACGGTTCGCCGCGAGACACTTGACAAGGACTTCCTTTCTTTGTACGCTCCACCGTCGTTCCAATCTGGAGATCGGAGCCCATGCGGCCGTCAAAATTAAGCTCAAAAGTCTTTCTCGAGCTCCCCCCCGTGCTGGCTCACTACATCGAAGCCGATCGCAATCTGTGGCTTAGCGGAAATCCCAAACGGGGCCGCCTTTCCCTGATGGAACGCTCGGGGGCCTTCAGCGACCTTGAGACCCTGGCGGTCGAACGCCGCAACTTGCTGAGCGCGCTCGGTTTCGACCGCGCCCGCGCCCTCAAGTACAAAGTTGGCTTTGAGCAAGGCCGCCGCGACGGCGTCCGCCACATGAAGACCTTCAACGACAACGCGCGGCTAGCCCTTCTAGCCTCCCTCGTATTCGGCCAGGTTCAGGGCAAATTCGTAGCCGACACCGTCAAGTTCGAGTTCGATTTGGATGCGAGAACACTCTACCGAGAGGTCCTCCTCGAAGCCTCCGCCGAAGCCCTCGTCCATAGAATGACCCTTGCCGACGCAGAAGAGTGCGCCTGCTGGGGCACAGCCGGCTATCTCGCTGGACACGTCAGCGAGATTCTCGGGCGCAAAGTTCTCACGCTCGAAATGGAGTGCCAGTGCCTCGGCGCAAAAAAATGCCGCTTGATCAGCAAACTCGACTCCGAATGGGGGGACGACGCCGCGTGGGCGCGCGATGCCCTCACGCTGACCTCTTTCGATCAGGAGTTGAAGCAGCGCGACGATCAGATAGAGCGCTCGAAGATGGCGGCGCGCAAGGCCCAAGGGGCGTTGAGCGGGTTGAGCCGGCGCATGCGCTCCGAATTGCTGCTCGATGCCGTCGTGGCGGGATCGGACGTGATGGCTCCGGTGGCTAATCGCGCGCGCCAATTGGCGGAAACGGGCGCGCCCGTGCTCATCTCTGGCGAACCGGGCACCGGAAGGGCCACGTTGGCCCGGTCGATCCATTACGGCGGCGCGCGGAAGAGCAAGCCGTTCGTCGAGTTGGATTGCGCGGGGCTGACGGGGCCCTTGCTGCTGCAAGAGATACTTGGCTACAACCAGGGCGCGGTTGCGGGAGCGGCCGCGGGGTACAAGGGGGCGCTCGCGCGAGCCCACGGCGGCACGTTGTTCGTGGCGGATCTGAGCAAGTTGAGCCTCGACGCGCAAGGGCACTTGGCGCGCGCGCTCGCAACGAAACAGATCACGCCGTTGGGCGCGGATAAGCCGCAATCGGTCGACATTCGAATGATTGCAGCTTTGGACCGCGACCCCGCGAAAGCGGTAGCAAAGAAAGTGATGCGCGAGGATTTGTACTTTGCCATAGCGATTGGGCGAATCGACTTGCCCCCGTTGCGCGATCGCGATACGGACATCATTCGCCTCGCCGAAATGTTTCTCACCGAATTTAAGGCGTTTCACGACCGGCCGTCGGTCGAGATGTCGGCCGCATTCCGGCAGATCCTGCTGGAATGCGCGTGGCCGGGCAACGTGCGCCAACTGCGCAATGTGATCGAGCACGCCGTCATCATGACCAACGGGGAAACCCTCGAACCGCGCCATCTGCCCGAGGAGATCCTCGCATCGCGTTGGACGCGCCACCCGCAGGCGTTGACCGAAGAAGTGATTCGAGCTACGTTGGGCCGCACACACAACAACAGAACGAAGGCGGCCGAACTTCTTGGCGTGGGCCGCACGACGCTCTGGCGCTCGATGAAGAAATTGGGGATCGCCTAATGGGTTCTTCGTCTTAACCCCTCGGCTCTCGAACCACCGTTCTCAGGATAACCAACCGTTGCCATCTGTTTTTCTCGTATGCTATGGTGAAAGGAAGGCGAGGCTTTCGGGGTAGGAAATGTGGCGATTCGTTCAAGTCAGTGACCCACACTTAGGTAGCACGACGGATGGCGTCAGGAATAACGGCTTCCTCTGTACGATGATGCCCGACGTCATGCAGTGCCTGCGCAACGATCTCGCGGGCATTAAGCCGAACTTCATTCTGGCCACGGGCGACATATCGAGTCACCAGACCAGGGACGCTATGTTTGCGTCGCGCGATCTCATGGATTCCCTGGGTTTTCCTTATTATCCGATGGGCGGCAACCACGATTTTGTGCTGGAAGACTCGCGCAAGTGGTTCCTTGAGGCTTTTCACGCCCAGTTGCCTACCCAGAGCACGGTGTATTCTTTCGACTATGAGAACCTTCATTTCGCCGTGCTGGACCCGTGGTGGAAGTGGTCGGATGACTCCCTGTCGGAAGTGAGCGAGAAAGCGATCGCCGAGAAATTGGAGAAAGATCTGAAGGGCGCCCGCTGGTCTGTCCCCCCCCATCAGCTGGAGTGGTTGGACGAAGACCTTCAAGCCCACGCGTCCACGCCCACTATCGTGGCGACGCATTATCCCGCCATGCCGATCCCGGACCGGATGCGGCGCCCAGGCGTCCAGGATTCGGTGGAGCTGGACAACGGGGACGACCTCATCCACGTCATGAAAGCCCACTCCCAGGTGAAGGCGGTGTTCTCGGGCCACATGCACATGCACTATATTACGCTGGACGAAGGCATCGCGCATGTGGTCACGGGCCCGCTCCCCGAATACCCCACGGAGTACCGCGAGATCGAAGTTTACGAGGATCGCCTCGAGTTGTACACGCGCGGCCTCAGCGACACCTCCTTCGCGAACCGCTCTCTCATCCCCGGCAACGAGTGGACCAGCGGCGAACCGGGAGATAGGCGCGCGACGATTAGCCTGCTGTAGAGGGGCCGCCACTAACTCGGGGTGGGCGGGGGTGGCCAAGGGTCTGGACCGAGGTCGGCGTCGAGGTCGTAGGAATCGATTTCGCCAGCATCGACTCGGCGTTGGAACTCGACTCTTCGAGGAGGCCTTCTCCTTTCCGCAGGATGGCCTGGACGAGGTCCATGGGTTCGTCATTACATCCCCCTCGATCCTCCCTCAAGGGGGGACTTTTGTTGCTTGAATATTTGCCCAAGTCCTGGCACACGAAATGCCACACTTCACGGGAGCTCGAGTCAGCCCTCCCCATGATATGCTGGCTCTCGTGCCACGACTTCGCCGACAACCAGGTCCGGCTGCAACTGTTCTCCTTGGCATACAACTTGGGCAACTTCCTTCGGAGGCTGGCGTTACCTCAGAACGTCAAACACTGGTCACTGACGACGTTGAGGGAGAAGCTGGTGAAGATTGGCGCCAAAGTCGTGACCCACGCACGGTATGTGACGTTTCAGATGGCCGAGGTGGCTATCTCACAACGACTGTTCAAGGACATCCTTCGACGGATTTCACGGCTGAGCCCACTGGCACCACCGCCGACGTGATGAGAACGACGGTCTCAACAGACAGGATTTCTCACCTGCTCAGGGAGCGGTTCGTCTTGAGTCGGGGAAATCGAGGTAGCCTCCCGCTAAACGCGCAAAATCCACCTCCTCGAGTGTTTCACAGGTCGCCCAGAAGGGCAAATGACGGCTTGACTGCCCTCATTGCTTCGATTACAGTCCTTCCAAGCCGTCGGCGGTGGCCGCTGACGGCTCCATATGGGAAATATCGCTACATTGTGAAGGAGCAGGCCATGATGAATCGTGTGTTCGGGGTTCTTGCACTGTGCGTCATCGCAGCGGGGGGGCTAAGCGCTTCGGCCCATGAGAGTGCGGAGCATGTGGCGCCCATCGTCACCGATATCGACTCGCAGGCGCGGCCTTGGACGAGTCTCGCGCCGAGGAACGAACCGGGACGTTTCCAGTTTGCCATTGTGGCGGACCGGACGGGGGGGCACCGGCCGGGCGTGTTCCCGCTGGCGATGGAGAAGCTGAACCTGCTCCAGCCGGAATTTGTGATGAATGTGGGCGATGTGATCGAGGGATACTCGCGCGACGTGGCGACTGTTGAGCGGGAATGGGATGAATTCGACGGGTTCGTTGAGCGTCTGGAAATGCCCTTTTTCTACGTCCCGGGCAACCATGACTATACAAATGATGTTATGGCGGAGGTTTGGCGCGAGCGTCTGGGGCATTCGTACTACGGCTTCGTGTACCGCGATGTCCTGTTCCTATGCTTAAACTCGATGGCGGGTGGTGAGGAGGTGTTCGGGGCCGAGCAGCTGGCGTGGGTCGAGGAGACGCTGGCCAAACACCAGGACGTGCGCTGGACCTTTGTCCTGATGCACCACCCCCTCTGGGCCTACGAGCACGATTCCGGCTGGCCGGACGTGTCCGAGGCGCTAGGCGACCGCGGGTACACCGTCTTCGCCGGACATTGGCACAACTACACACGATACATTCGCAACGACCGCGCGCACATCGTGCTGGCGACCACCGGAGGCGGGAGTGAGCTGAGAGGGCCCGTGTACGGCGAGTTCGATCACGTCATGTGGGTCACCATGACGGAGGACGGGCCGCGCCTGGCCAACCTCACGCTCGATGGCATCCACGACGAACACATTCGGAGTGAGTCCGAGGCGGCAATAGTGGACTCCTTTGCCGGTGGTGGGGCCGTGCAGCCTGAACCCATCTACGTCACGACGCCGACCGTGTCGGGAGAACTCCGCACGCGGCTGCGCCTGGCGAACGACGCCGATACGCCACTGGAATTCAGCGCTACGTTCGAGGCGGCCGTCGACGGAGCTGGCGCGCCGCCGCCCATCGCCGCCACCGTTGGGCCCAATTCGGTGACCTTCGTCGACCTGGCCTTGCCGGTTGCCACGCCGGTACCCGTGGGTCAGGTGTTGCCCTATTCCCTCGAATGGTCCGCGAGCCTGCCCACATCGGAGAACACCTTCACCGGAACGCTCTATTTTGGCGCCGACAAGCGTTGGCCCATCGCGCGAAGCGCCCAGTCCATAACTGTAGACGGCGACCTGTCCGACTGGGATGCGCTCCCGTACGACGCGCCCATCGTGGACCTCGAACCCGCGCGCAAGAACTGGGCGGGCCCCGAGGACGGCGCGCTGAAGTTCGGCCTTGCCTACGATGACGACTACGTCTACTTCGCGGCGGAAGTCGTCGATAACGAGGTGGTCACGAATCCGGCGGCGGTCCCCTGGGAACAAGACGGCGTTATGGTCTTCTTCGATGCGCGGCCCGATCCGCAGCGCTCGGCCGGCCGCGGTCAGGGGACCATGACGGAGTATCTCCTGATTGCATCGACGCCCGGGGAAAGCGGCCCCGAAACGGTCTTCATGCCCGCGATCTTGCCGCGTGCACTCGAGGTCACTAACGTTCGCACGCCGCGCGGATACAACGTTGAAATCGCCATCCCAACCAGTTATCTGAATCGACAGCAGGGGGGCGACTGGCAGGCCTTTCGGTTGGACGTCCGCATGAGCGACTACGACGCCGGCGAGAAGACGGGCGACGAGTCCAGTCTGGGCTGGCGGCCCTGGTGGCAGAGCGAGTATACCTTCCCCGGCTCAGGCACCCTCGTCAGGGAGTAAGAAGCGCCTGCGGGAACTTGATGCCCATCGCCGCGAGATCGGGCGCTGTTGCTCTTGAGGCTGACGTGGCGAGTTACTCGATCTTGTATACTCTGCTGGCGGTGCCGCTGAAGAGGGCGGTTTGTTCGGCTTCGGTGTATTTGGCAGAAATAGACTTATGGAAGTGGCCAAAGCGTGGTCTCAAGGTCGCCTTCGATGGGCATTACGGGATTACGCAATAGCACGTAGGTCACGACTCAGCCCGAGGAGGTAGACATGCGCAAGATTCTGCGAACCCACAGAAGCCTGTTACGAAACCTCTGCGTCGCGGTCCAAGTCTCGGTTCTTGCTGCTTCTGTGTACGGCTGTACATCAGCGCCACCCCCTCCCACAATCGATCTCCGGACCGCGGCCTATGAGGGAAACGCTGAGGAGATTCGCCGACATGCCGCGCACGGCTCGAACCTCAATGAAAAGTCCCCAGATGGGGGCACACCTTTAATACCCGCAGCGACATTCAATCATCTGGAGGCCGTTAAGGCGCTCGTCGAGGGCGGAGCGGATCTCAACCTGACAAACAATGATGGATCGACAGCGCTGCTGACCGCCGCCTTTTTTTGTCGTACCGAAGTCGTGCAGTTCCTGTTGGTCGCCGGTGCAGATAAGAGCATTCGGAACAATGCCGGGTCAACGGCCCTGGAAACCGTCGAATTGCCGTTCGAAGACGTAAAGCCCATCTACGACCTAGTGGAGGCGATTCTAGGACCGCTCGGATTAACTCTCGATTACGAGCACATCAAAGCGACCCGCCCGGACATCGCGGCCATGTTGCGACAGACATGACCCCGTTCTCATCCTGGTATACTGATCGTTTCTGTGGCCTAACCAGAGCATGCAGCGACCTTCGCGGTCTTGAGATGTGAGATGCGCACGACCATCGGAGCGCCCGCCTTCACGACAACGCGGCCATCGTGAAATCGCCCATCGCGAAAGTCCCCTCATCCTGGATCCAATTTGTCCCTCGTCTTGGCCATCGCTGGCGCTCCAACGTCTTCCGTGTAGCTCTGTCGGTCTATCCCCTTTGGTTGCTTCCTTGGCCTCAATGTGGATTAGCTTTGGGTAACCTTCTGCTATCGCTGCGAATGGCGGGAAGCCGCGCGAATGACTGACGATTCATTATCTGCGAGGGACAGCCGT
>PVBE011172263.1_pt1 | contig 11695 bp, 11 predicted proteins | sample 1631181 | NCBI WGS metagenome assembly PVBE01 (sample SAMN08397723, study PRJNA350692) | Marine metagenome, whole genome shotgun sequencing project. | isolation source: water | place: Pacific Ocean | collected 2012-04 | reverse complement strand
GGCATGACAGCGCGGGAAGCATCTGTCCGGCTGCTGTCCAGCGGCGCGGATCGATCATGAACGCCTTCGATACCAACAACAAGATCGGGTTGCCGGATGCTGGATCAATTATACCGACTGGTCTGTCGGCCGAACTTCCTGACCGATGGAAACTGGAGGCAAGATGACGGTTCGAATCGGTGTCGACATTGGTGGGACTTTCACAGATGTGGCGGCGGTTGGCGATGACGGCGCTATCCATCTTGGAAAGCGGCTGACGTCCGCAGGTGCCGAAAATGAGGCAGCAGTTGCAGCAGCGGTTGATTCGGGTGTCCCGTGGACATCCGATACCGTCCTTGCTCACGGTACGACACTGGTCATCAACGCGTTGATGGAGCGATGTGTGGCTCACACTGCACTGGTCTGCACCGCTGGGTTTGCCGATATACACGAGCTGGCCACCGATTCCCGGCCCGAACCCTACTGTCTGACGTTTCGCCGCGATCCGCCGCTCGTGCCCAGGGACATGCGGTTTGAAATTCACGAACGGGTTGCAGCCGACGGTCAGATTTTGCATCAACCATCAGCGGAAGATCTTGATGTGTTGATCGAGGAATTGCAAACGGTAGAGCCGGAGGCCATCGCTGTTGCATTTCTCAATTCCTATGTGCAGCCAACCAATGAGCAACATGTCCGGGCGAGGCTGGAAAAGGCATTTCCCAAGGTGCCAGTTTGTCTTTCCTCAGACATCAGCCAGAACCCCAGAGAATATCAGCGCTTTACCACGGCCGCGGCGAATGCGGCGGTGTCACCGCTGATGCGGAATTACCTGAGTCAGCTGGAAGCCGGTGTGCGCTCAGCTGGATTTTCCGGAGACTTGGTCGTTCTCGATTCCAACGGTGGCGCCCAGAGTGTTGACATCGCCATGGCTTTCCCGTTACGTACTATTGAGTCCGGCCCGGTGGCCGGCGCGTTGGTGTCGCGGAACCTGGCGATTTCACACGGTGTGGAGAACGCGGTTGCTTTTGATATGGGAGGTACGACAGCAAAGTCAAGCCTGGTCGAAGGAGGTCGGTTCCTTTCCACCGATCTGTATTGGATCGGCGGTTACAGCCGTGGATTTCCAATCCAAGTCCCGTGTATCGACATCCTAGAGGTCGGTGCAGGCGGTGGTTCGATTGCATGGCTCGAGAACGGAACCCGGCTTCGGGTCGGCCCCCGTTCGGCAGGCTCATCCCCGGGGCCAGTGTGCTACGGGCTCGGCGGTATGGAGCCCACCGTGACCGATGCCAATCTTTACTTCGGACGACTGCCGCAGACGCATCTGTCGGGCTCGCTCAGGCTGGATCATGATGCCGCGGCACGGGCATTGACCGATCTGGCTCAAAAAGCTGGCCTGGACGCAAGACGCGTGGCCCTCGGAGCCCTGCACATTGCCGTGCTGTCGATGGCTAGCACCGTTCGGCGACAGACCCTGGAACGCGGACGGGACCCGCGGGATTTCCTGCTTATCGCTTCCGGTGGTGCCGGCCCGATGCACGCTTGTGACGTGGCGCGGGAAGTCGGCGTTCGAAACGTTGCCATTCCCATGCATCCCGGGCACTTCTCGGCGATCGGCATGCTGAGCGCGGATTTGCGGTTTGAGCGAACCTGGTCGATCGGCAAAGTGTTGGACGACCTCACGCGTGAATTCCTGCTTGAATCGATGCAGAGAATTCAAGGAGATCTGGTCGAGTCACTGAGTGGCGTCGGCGCCTCGGAGTCGGATGTTCGTTTCGAGTACTCGCTGCTACTGCGATACGTCGGCCAGGAGCACACTGTTAAGATTCCGGCGCCAGTGGACGAACTTGAGATACCAGACGATTTTTGCGCGAGATTTTCGACCGCTTTTACGGATGAGTACCAGACGCGCTTCGGTCATGCTGACAATTTGTCCAAAGTCGAGGTGGTGCAGCTCGAACTCGTGGGTAGAAGAGCTCTGCCGAAGCCCAAAATCATACCGAGTACGACCAGGGAATCTTCTCTGCCGGAGAGCACAGTCGCGTGGTTCGGCTTGGATGATCTTCCCGTCGAGACGCCCGTTCTGGACCGTACCACACTCTCCACGGGGCGTACGTTCAGCGGGCCCGTGATCATTTGCGAGGAGGGGGCAACTTCGGTTATCCCGCCCCAAGCGCATGCCAGGGTGCTGAATGATCTGACCATTCTGGTGACACTCACATGACCCGTCCGACACCGCCATCGAGCCATGCAAAAGGCAGGCAGTACGGCGGGAAGCGATTACTGGTTGCGGCGTCGGCACATGGTGTGGTGACGGATAAGCACCAATCGCAATCAACGGAGAAAATGAAATGACGGATCTGCTGGCCACTGAAGCCCATCCACAGCAGCTTGTGCTGGAACGCAACGGAAAGCGAGTCGTCACCATGGATTCCGCCCGTTATGTGGACAGTGGAAATCAGGACCGCGACGTAGTGGTGGCCGCATCCTACATCGGTGTGCTGCCGGCGCGGTTGATGGCTCCGCACAAACCACGGGCGGTGATCGGCCACGATGGTGGCATCGGCAAGGACGCGGCGGGAATTCAGGGTCTCTATTATCTGGAGGCCCTGGGAATCCCAGCGGCTGCGGTAGAGGGCGATAGCGCCGAACTGGGTAATGGCAAGGATCTTTATGAGGGGGGCATCATCAGCCGCATCAACATCCTCGCCGAGAATTGCGGCGTTCGGCAAGGCCAGTCTGTCGCGGAGGCGGCGCTCCTCCTGCTCGAGAACGACCCAGGGGACATAGAACCGGGCAGCAAGATACGCCGGGAAATTGTCGAGACTTCGCCCACCGGGCGGCACGTCATCGTAACGGACTCCATCATCTTCGCCAAACCGGAGGATGTTGGCCAAAATGTACTGGTCACTGCGGGCCATACCGGCACATCCGGCGCCTCTTTCCTGCTCGAGTTTCGTCCCTGGGGATTCATCTGCTCCGATGGCGGCGGTGGAAAAAACGACTCCGGCACAGCCGGTTTGGCAATCGTGGAGAAACACGGGCTACCGGGCGCGAGTGTTTCAGCCAAGTCCGCGGCTATTGGCGATGCCTTCTCTACCTACTACGACGGAATCATCGCCGCCTGTAATGAGCCCGCCCGAAAACGCGGTGTTCAGGTGGGTATGGCCGCTAGGGCGGCCGCCCACAAGCTCCTTCAGGAGAGCGATACGGAATGACTATCGAGGTGCCGGCCGAAGCATCCGGAATATCCCGATCCTTTTGGGAGGCAGCAGCCCGGCAAAAACTGGTTCGGCCCGTCTGTGACGAGTGTGGTACGAACTTTTTCGTCCCGCAAATCGCCTGCGTGAGATGTCACAGCGAGGCGTGGACCTATCAGGAGAGTTCGGGCCGCGGCACAATCACTACATTTACTGTCGTGCATCGAGCCCCGACAAGCGACCACCAGCCACCTTACATCGTGGCCATAATCGATCTTGACGAAGACTGGTATATGATGTCTAACATCATCGGCTGCGCGCACGAATCGGTCCGCATCGGTCAGCGCGTGGCGGTTGATTTTCACCGCCGGGCCGACGGGATCGTTCTGCCGGTATTTCGGCTCTCCGAGGATGAGCCCCAATGAACCTCGGTTTGGCGACCACGCGCTCAGCCCGCCGATATCCGCAGCGTGCTGCTGCCTTTGAGGGTGACCTTCAGCTGACCTGGAAAGATCTCGATAAACGCAGCAATCGCCTGGCCAATCTGTTGCACGACGGGCACGGGCTGGCAAAGGGAGAGCGCGTCGCATTGTGGGCGCCAAACCGGTTGGTGGTCCCGGAGGTGCTGGCGGGCGTGGCCAAGGCCGGACTGGTATACGTCGGACTGAATTTCCGCATGAGCGATGATGATTTTGTGCACGTGTTCGAAAATGCGAAGCCACGTCTGCTGATTGTTGCGGGTGAGTTCCGCGAACGTGCCGCAGAACTGGTGGTGGGGCAAGATGTAAAGATCATCGACCTGGATGACGACACTATTGCCGGCTACGAGTCCCTGTTGTCACATGCATCCCCGCAATCACCGGAAACCTTGCATGAGGTTCGGCCCGAAGATGACTTCTGTATCGTCTACACCAGTGGTACGACAGGTACACCCAAGGGCGTCTGGTTCGATCATGGCCGCGTGCTGCAACATGCCACGGTGGCGGCGCTGGAATACGAGATCGATAAGGACACACGATACCTGACGGCCATTCCACACAATTCTTCGGTGCAGATCACGCTGGCACCCTGCATGACGATGGGAAGTGCAATTGGCTTTGTCGATAGTCGTCGCTTCGATGCCGAGGCATATGTTAGCGAAGTGGCAAAAACGAGCGCTACGCACTCGTACCTCGTTCCCACGCAGCTTTACCGCTTGCTCGATGCCGCACCAAACCGGGAATCCCTCGCCTCGATGAAGACGCTAGGCTACGGTGCGGCCCCCATGTCGCCTGACAAAGCCGGCCAGCTTCTCGAGCGGTTTGGGCCGATCTTCAACCAGCTGTATGGGATGGCCGAGATCGCATCCATCGGAACGATGCTGCGAAAGGCTGACCACCAGGCGGCAATCAACGGCCGTTCTCACCTGCTGCGCTCGGCGGGACAGCCGTCCTATGCCATTGACGTGCGTGTCGTCGATGAAGCTGGCAGGGATGTTTCCCTTGGTGAGCGGGGTGAGGTGGTTTTTGCAGCGCCGTACATGATGAAGGGGTATTACCGCGATCCGGCACGCACCGCTCGCACTCTTATCGATGGCTGGGTCCACTCGGGCGACGTAGCCGAGGTCGACGAGGACGGATACCTGTACATCGTTGATCGAATCAAGGATTTAATCATCCGCGGCGGCTACAACATTGCGCCGGCCGAGATTGAGGCAGTACTCCATCGGCATCCCGATGTGCTCGAAGTCGGCGTCATCGGCACACCGGACGAAAAGTGGGGAGAATCAATCCTTGCGGTTGTAGCCCTCAAGGCCGGAACGGTCGTGGACGAGTCTGCACTCCTGCACTGGTGTCGCGAGACTGCTTCGCTGAGCTCGATGAAGATGCCGGAGCACATCGCATTCGTGCCTGCGTTGCCGAAAAATGCGGTGGGCAAAATTGCAAAGAATGAGCTTCGCAGTCAATATTCGTGGCCCGCGGCCAAGGTGTAATCCATGGGCAAACTACAGGACGTGGCAATAGTCGGCATCGGCACTACCGAGCAACGCCGGCAACTCGATCGGTCTGCCCTTTCCGCATGCCTTGAAGCGGCATTGGGCGCGATTAGCGATGCGGGACTGAAAGTTTCAGATATCGACGGCATCGCCGGCCGCTGGCCAGGCCCGGGTGGAACAGTCATGCATCCCGGATCACTCGACTGGTCAACATTGCTCGGCATCCCGGTGCGGTGGGTGCAGGATACCTACCCACAAGGTATCCCCGCCGCGCTGGACGCAGCAGCTGCCATCTCAGCCGGGTTGTGTGAGACAGCACTCGTGGTTGGTGGACAGGCTGCCATCCGGGACGGTTCCAAGGTTGCCGCATACACACGCCCCGAGAATGAATTCGTGGCGCCGTGGGGAGCTTTTACCGCGGTCCATTTCGCTCTGCTTGCACAACAGTATCTGCAGTGCTACCCAGAAGTCCGTGATGGCGCCGCCGAGGTCGCCGCCACCATTCGCAATCGCGGACACGTCAATCCGTCTGCCGTCATGTTCGGCCGCGGGCCTTACACCGCCGAGGATGTGCTGGCAGCCGCCCCGATTGCGAGCCCGTTCACTTTGCTCGATCTTTGTCTCGCGACCGAGGGTGCGGCTGCCATGGTGCTGACCCGTCGGGACATTGCCGCGGACACCCGCGCGCCAGTGTGGATTCATGGTGGCGGCTGCGACTGGCATGCTCAGCAGTACGTAAATCCTCCCAGGTACGATGAAGTATGGACGATCGGTGCTGACGCGGCACGGCGGGCTTACGCAATGGCGGGTATCGGACCCGGGGACATCGATGTCGCGCAACTATATGACATCAATTCATTCGAAGTACTTCGTCAACTCGAGGTGCTCGGATTCTGCGGGCCCGGAGAAGCGACAGCCTTCGTACGCGAAGTCGGTATCGGCCCGGAGGGTGGCCTGCCGGTCAATACTGACGGCGGTCTGCTTTCATACAGTCATATTGGTTGGGGTGGGCCCACGCTCAAGATCGTGGAGGCCGTCCATCAGCTTCGGCATGAGGCCGGCGAAAGACAGGTTGCTGAGGCGAAAATTGCACTGGCGACCGGTGCCGGTTCTGGTGCCCAGTACCACAATGTCCTGATCCTCGGGAAAGATGCCGCTTAGCCCCAATAATGCTGGCTTCTTTAAGCAAAGCGATATTAGCTGGGAAAGCAAGAATGTCACCACTGGCGAAGCCGATCACAAGGTAGCGACCATGCCAGGCCAATGCCCGCAGTGCCGGTTGGGCCAACTCGCCGCCCACCGGGTCGTAGACGACATCGACTCCTTTACCACCGGTTAAAGTTTTGCAACGATCCCGCAAGGATTCCTGCGAGTAGTTGATAACCTCATCAGCATCCGCTGCACGGGCGAACTCCAGCTTTTCAGCGCTGCTGGCTGCCGCAATTACCCGGGCGCCCATGGCCCGGGCGCATTCGACAGCGGTAATGCTAACACCACCGGCAGCGCCTAGTACCAGCACGGTTTCACCCGCTTGCAATCCCGCGCTTTGTTTTAGCGCATGGTAACTGGTGCCATAGGTGATGGTGAATCCGGCGGCTCGTTTAAAATCCAGATCCTGCGGTATGGGAATGGCCCGTTCTTCAGATACAGCGCACAACTGTGCAAATGCGCCGCCCTCTGGCAGAACAATGGCCTGATTACCGATTTGGTGTCGGGTAATGCCATCCCCGACCGCTTCAACTACCCCGGCAGCTTCGTTACTCAGGATAAAAGGCGGTTCAATTTTTTGCTGGTACAGACCCTTGATGACCAGCAGATCAGGGAAGTTAATCCCTGCGGCGTGTATCCGCACCAGCACTTGACCCGTACTTGCGACCGGGCAGAGTACTTCTTCAATCACTAATTTAGTCGACCCTGAACAAGCCAAACATACAACATAACGAATTGATTATATTAGATAATCTTGAATATATTTCTGATCCAATATTGCCGGTTTTGGTATAATACGGGTGCAATTCCTTGCACTAGTTGGAACAAAAACGAGCCCTGAAAAGCCGGAAACATCCCCTTCGCCCGATCTGTTTCACAACCGCTTGGAAAACCTGCTCAATCACCGCCATGAACTGTACCGCCTGGCCGATCTGATTGACTGGTCCCTGTTTGACGCCGAGTTTGGCCGCCTGTACTGCCCGGATAACGGTTGTCCGGCCAACGCCACGCGCCTGATGGTGGGGCTGCAATACCTCAAACATCTTTATGGATTATCCGATGAAGCTGTGGTGCGGCGTTGGGTAGAGAATTCTTACTGGCAATATTTTTGTGGCGCCGTGTATTTCGAACATCAACTGCCGATCGGTCCGAGCAGTATGATGCGGTTTCGTCGGCGCATTGGTGAGTCCGGCTGTGAGCTGATTTTACAGGCCACGGTGAGCGCCGGGCTCAACAGTAAGACCAGCTACCCGTGTTTCCGCTGATGACGACGTTCGAGATTTCACAGGGGTTACCCATGTCCTTGTTAAAGTCATCCGGGCTGAGTTCTTCTTCTACCATGTATTTGGTGGTGGTAGTGACCTTGGGTTGCGGCAGCATGGGCATTGATACGGTGGAAACTACTTCCCATAAGCCTGGCGTAATGGCAATGCCCCTGGCATTAACTTGGGTAGAAAAAAGTGCGGTCAGCATACAAGTCAGGGTAATAGGTAAGCGCATTTCTTTCTCCTGGAAAAATTTTGAGGTGGCTTTTTAAAATACAGCGAAACCCAGTAAATGAGAATGAGTCCTATAGGATTTGCTATTTGGGAGCAATTCGCCGTTGACAGCGTGAGGGCAGGTCGGTAGTTTGCCTTGCCATGTCAGCCATCGAATACAAACTTCTGGTCAGAAATATTGCGACCAGACGCACCACTACCGCGTGGCTGATGCTGGGGCTCGCCTCATTGGTTGGTGCGGGTCTGTTTTCGCTGTTGTTGGTGCTGGCGCGTACCCCGAGTGTGCAGGAGTGGCTACCTTTTACTGATTTTTTCCACGTGGCGCTGGTCGTGCATGTGAACCTGTCGGTATTGATCTGGTTATTGTCGATGGCCAGCGTTTTGTGGGCCCTGGGTACGGAACGTGCGTTACCGGGCTGGGACCGGGTGTCTTTCAGGCTGGCAGCCATGGGTACCGCGGTGGTGGTACTTGCACCTTTTGTCGGTGCCGGTGAACCGCTGATGAACAACTATGTGCCTTTATTGCGCCACCCCGTATTTTTTACGGGCTTGGGGCTGTTTACAGCCGGGGTCTTATCCCACCTGCTGCGCTCCATCATGACCTTTAGCAGATTGCCCGCACGCCTGGACGGTAGCGCAGCACTGCTGATGGGTATCAAGCTGGCGGCAGTGACAGCAGTGGTTGCGATTGGCGCATTTATCGCATCAATGAGCGGGATCCCCAGCTCGGTTTCAGGCCAGGCCTATTTTGAGTTCCTGTTCTGGGGTAGCGGCCATGTCATCCAGTTTACCCATACCCTGCTGATGGTGGTGGTGTGGGTGGTTTTGGCCGCCAACAGCGGTTGTCGGTTTCGGCTGATCCCCCGGCTGACACTGATATTTTTGCTATTGATGTCGTTGCCGGTGGTCGTTGTACCGTTTTTGTACATGGCCCACGAGGTGCTTTCCTCCGGCCACCGGCTGGCTTTTACGCACTTGATGAAATACGGTGGTTTAGCCAGCTTGCCTATGGGTCTGGCCATCGTCACGAGCCTTATCGGGGCGGCCAAGCCGCAGGGGGAGGGCCGTTACCTGCGCTCCGCATTGATGTCTTCAATGGCGTTGTTTGCTACCGGTGGGGTTATTGGTTTTATGATTACCGGCCTGGATATCGTTATTCCGGCGCACTACCACGGCTCCACTGTCGGGGTGACGATCGCTTTTATGGGTCTGAGTTATTATCTATTGCCGCGCCTGGGTTTTGCTGCGCCGCCACCCCGGCTGGCATTTTGGCAGCCCATCATTTACAGCGGTGGGCAGATTTTGCATATATTGGGGTTGGCCTGGACCGGTGGCTATGGTGTACAGCGTAAAACGGCGGGCTTGGCACAGGGTCTCGAGCAAATAAGCGAAGTTGCGGGTATGGGCCTGATGGGTCTGGGTGGCGTGATCTCAGTGATCGGTGGTTTGCTGTTCTTGGTGGCGGCTTACAAATCGATTCGGAGCAAGCAACGGGAAGCTTAAGATGAGAACTGTGCTCAGGGTATCGCTGCTACTGGTTATAATTTTGGTGTCTCTGAGTGCCTATTTGCGCTTGGCCCACTCGGGTATTGGCTGTGCGGACTGGCCTGCTTGTTATGGGCGGATTGGTGCACAGCCGGTCGTGATCCAGCTGTTGTCCAGCGAAAATGCTTATCAACGGATTGTGGCCGAAGCCCAGCAACCCCTCGCCTGGGCCACGCCGTTGCACCGCCTAGTTGCTAGCTTGCTGGGGTTGCTGGTGTTGTTACTGGTGCTGCTGGCGGTGCGGCAGAAGAAGCATCGGTTGATCTCGCTACTGCTGTTGGGTGTCACCGTATTCCTGGCTTTGCTGGGGCTCAAATCGGGCAGTCTCCACAGCCCGGCTGTGATTATGGGTAATCTCTGCGGTGGCCTTTTAATGCTGGCTTTGCTGGCCTGGATGCTGTTCCATGATGGCACTCAGGTGAGCGAGGCAACCAAGGGGCAGGCAGTAAGATCGTTGCCGGTCATGAGCATAGTGCTCGCGCTCAGCTTGCTGACTGCACAAATAATCCTGGGAGGTCTGACCAGTGCCAATTTCGCTGCCAGGTCGTGCCAGAGTTTACCGAGTTGCCACGGTAGCTGGTTACCCGGTGCCAATATCTGGAAGGCCATGGATCTGTCGAGAGATCACGAGGTCACACCCGAAGGCTGGGTAGTGGGTGGACAGGAGCGGATTGATATCCACATCGCACACCGCTTGGGTGCCACACTGACCGCGTTGTTGGTCATATTTATCGGCTTTTTGGCCTGGCGGGCGGGTGGCAAGCTGCGCGCAGCGGGTGTCGCCGTGCTGTTATTAGTAACACTGGAATTTACCCTGGGCGTTACCGCCATTTTATCTGACCTGTCGATTGGGCTGGCGGTGGCACATAACTGGCTAGCTGGCCTGCTGTTGTTAGGTTTGTTAAAAATCCATGCATTGAACCGGGCCACGCTTTCGGTGACAGATTGATTCAGGCTTAATTGCAAAGCGTATACGAAATACGGTGGGGCTGTTACTATCCGCTGCAGTATTTAACGACCTTGAAGGAAGTGTTATGAAGCTCGTTCTTTTGACCATTTTTGCGGGAGTATTAGTATTGCTATAAACAGCGGATGTTCAGGCCCGAACTTTGAAGGAATACCGGACTGAAGCCGATCAGTATTACGAGGTAGGTAATTTTAAAAAGGCTTACAAAGTCTATTACAAGTTGGCAAAAATCGGTGACCACTACTCCTAAGTACTGAGTTTCGCACATGTTCGAGAACGGTGAAGGGGGAAAGGCAAGCCTGGAAACTGCTTATGCCTGGTCATTACTGGTAGCGGAAAGTGGTAAAGAAAATCTGGTTAACAACAGTGATGCATTGCTGGAGCGCGTTGACAACAAGGCCGTGACCCAGAAAAAAGCCAAAAAACTGATGAGAAAATACGGCAAAGAAGCCCTGGATAAACAAGCTGAGCTGATCGCCAAACGTGAAAACGGTCGTCAATCAAGTGCCTGTGTCGGCTCGCGTCTGACCTGTCACCGTGGTAGTGCACATTCCGCGGATATGACAACTGGCGATATCGTCAATTCAGGCGTGCTTAGTGCCGGCGAGCGTTAGCCCCAACATTAGTAGTTCTCAATCCTGGGCGATTTCAATCCGCGTAACCCGCTGAAAGCCGCGGGGTAGTTTACGCCCGCGATTGGCACGATCACCGCTGAAATGCGGCAGGTCTTTGTTACCGATGCGCAGGTAACGCTGGCCTGCCCAGACCAGCACCTCGTCACGCTCAGCAATCACAACCAAACCGACCATGTGTTCTTCACCTGCGCGCAGGCGTTTAGGTGGGATATTGATGAGCTTGTTGCCCTTGCCCTTGGATAAGGCCGGCAATTCATTGAGAGGAAAGGCCAGCAGGTAACCTTCCGAGGTCACACACACCACGGTATCAGCAGCCTCGCCAGCAATGATGGCCGGTGCGGTCGGGCTGGAACCTTCCGGTAGCGACAGCATAGCTTTGCCGGTTTTTTTGCGGCTGTGCAGGTTGGCGGTGACAGTTACAAAGCCGTAGCCAAATGAGCTGGCCAGCACCAGTTTTTGCTGTGCATCGCCTGCGATAACATACTGGAAGTGCGCGCCTTCAGGCAGCGCGAAACGACTGGTCAGGGGTTCTCCGAGGCCGCGTGCGGATGGCAGCGTGTGGGCCGTCAATGCATAGGACCTGCCGGCTGAATCGAGAAATACAGCTTGCTGATTGCTGCGCCCTTTAGCGGTGTGCTGGTATTCGTCGCCGGCCTTGTAATTAAGTGTGGTTGCATCGATCTCGT
>PVBE012025392.1_pt1 | contig 11696 bp, 10 predicted proteins | sample 1631181 | NCBI WGS metagenome assembly PVBE01 (sample SAMN08397723, study PRJNA350692) | Marine metagenome, whole genome shotgun sequencing project. | isolation source: water | place: Pacific Ocean | collected 2012-04 | reverse complement strand
TATCAATCAGAGACCACAAGGGTAATAGGAATTATAACTGACAACTTAAGACCAGGACTTGACATCGGTCTATCGTCAAGGCATATGCGACCGGATCTGGAGTGAGCTTGACAGCATCAATGACACATAACAACTCGCTGCGTTAGAGTGAAGACACGATAGACGTCCGCCGGGTCGTCATGGTTTAAGTTTACCCAGACAATAGCCACCAACGGTGCAAATGGGTTAGAATACCGGCGACGCCATACATTACTTACAGGATGACCGCATGCGCATACTGGCCGGAAAATTCAGAGGGCGCCTTTTGCTCCCCCCGCCGCAACACGCCCAGACCCGACCTATCACCGGGCGGGCGAAGAAGTCGCTGTTCGACACGCTGGCGCCGTATCTGGATGAAGCAGTCGTGCTGGACATGTACAGCGGTACGGGCACTATGGGATTTGAGGCCCTGTCGCGAGGGGCGGGGCACTGCATATTCGCCGAGAAGGATCGAAAAGTCATCGATCGCCTGAAAACGAATATCCGCGACTTTGGCGTAAGTGACATCACCACCGTATGGGGCGGCGACATACAGATAACGCTCCGTCCGCGGCTGGCGAGACTGGACCAAACGCTTGACGTGGTGTTTGTCGACCCGCCCTACATCGATGCTCGACGGTGGGACTGGCAAAGAGCCGAAATGAGCATATTCGCCCCGCTGGGCGACAAACTCGCCGACGACGGGCTGGTGGCGCTGCGAACGCCCAAGAACGTAACCGTTCCCGAAACGCTCGCCGGCCTGGTCGCATTCCGCACGAAGAAATACGGCAGCATGATCGTAACGCTGCTGGGCAAACCCGAAGAACAGGACGCATAGGCGCCAACTTATGGACGCGGATAAAAAGGCTCCGTATCACTACTTCGAGCCTGAAAAAATTGCGAGCCTTACGAACCTTAACCTGACTGTCCGCCAGGCGGTCGAGGGGTTCATCTCCGGTCTGCACCGCAGCCCGCACAAGGGCTTCTCCGTAGAATTCGCCGAACACCGGGAGTACACGCCCGGCGACGACCTGCGGCATCTGGACTGGGTCGCCTGGGCCAGATCCGACCGCTACTACGTCAAGCAGTACGAACAGGAAACCAATCTCCGCGCCCACATCCTCCTGGATGTAAGCGCATCGATGAACTATAAGCATGACGCCAAGCTCACCAAGTTCACATACGCATGCTTCCTGGCCGCCTGCCTGAGCTACATCATGTGCCGCCAGCAGGATTCGGTCGGAATGATCGCATTCGATCGCGACGTCCGGTTCCACATCCCGCCGGCCAGCTCTCCAGCGCATGTCGACCGCATATTCACGCAGCTCGAAGGGATAAGGCCCAGGGGATCCACAGCGGTGGCCGACACGTTCCACAACCTCGCCAACAGGATCGCCAAACGCGGGCTGGTCATCGTGATATCGGACCTCTATGACGACCAGTCTGAAATACTCAGGGCGCTGCAGCATTTCGTCTTCAAGAAGCACCAGATCATCGTATTCCACGTACTGGACCAGGCCGAGCTGGAGTTCCCGTTCACGAAGGTCTCGTCGTTCGTGGACATGGAGACCAAACAGAAACTGCAGGTCGACCCGCGATACGTCAAGCAGGCCTACATCGACGAAATGAACGCCTTCATCGAACGATACCGCCGCGAATGTTCCGGCCGCAAAATCGAGTACGTCCTGTCGCCAACATCCACTCCGTACGAGCGAATGTTGCTGAATTACCTGGCTAGAAGGAAGGCTCTGCGATGATCCTCGGCTTTGGATTCATGACTCCGTGGTTGCTTGCCGGCGCAGCGGCAATGGCGATTCCGTTCATCCTGCACCTTCTGTCCAGCGTGCGTGCCAAGGACATGCCCTTCCCCACGCTGCGGTTCCTGAAAATGAGCATGGAGAAGACCGCACGCAAGCGGAAGGTCCAGCACTGGTTGCTGCTGCTGATCCGGGCCGGGCTGCTGGGCCTGCTTGCGATCGCGGTCGCCGAGCCGATCACCCAGGCCCTGGGCGGATGGATGGGCAAGAACGAGCAATCGGTCGCCGTCATACTGGACAACAGCTACTCCATGGGCGCCAAATCGGGAAATGCAGCCCGATTCGACCAGGCCAAAACCGCCGCTTTGAAGCTGCTTACCGGCGACAATCCGCCGGCCCACGGCGTGGTGCTCACAACCAACGGGAGCTGGCCGACGGGCACAATGACCAGCGACTGGGCGGCGTTGGGACGATCGGTAAAATCCGCCGAACTCAGCGGCGGACGGGCCGGACTGCTGCAAAAGATCAGGCAGGCCGCAAACCTGCTGGACGAACACGAAAACGCCGCGCAGAAGTCGATCTTCGTATTCTCCGATCTGCAGCGGGCCAGCTTCGAGGAGATCGCCAGCGCCGAAAAACTGATCAACAAGAAGAACATCCACGTGATGATAGTAAACACCGCGCCACAGGCCGCGGGAAACATAGGCATAAGCAATCTCGAAGTGGGCGGAAGGCGAATCGTCAACTCCGTGATGGAAGCCACGGCGACAGTCGTGAACTCCTCACCCGGAGACCGCGAAGTAAAGGTCGGGCTGAGGCTGGGCGGAAAGACCGTAGGACCGGCCAGGAGAGTCACCCTGGCCGGAGCCGGCAGGGACGGGAGCGTGGCGACAGTACGGTTCCTGACTTCCGCCGGATCGACCGCCGGCGGGAAGACCGGAGAAGCGTTCCTGGCAAACGATGAGGACAAACCGTTCAAGGACGACCTGGGCCTGGACAACGAACGAAGGTTCTGCGTTAAAATCGGCGGGCGGGCCAAGGCTCTGATCCTGCGCGGGCGAATAGCCGACAAGGACAACCCCGCCGGCGACGCCTCTACGCTGCTGCGAATCGCCACCGACCCCTGGGAAGGCCGCCCCGACGCGCCCTGGTCGATCACGCCGAAACTGATGGACGCAACTGATTTCCAGGCCGCCGATCTGGTAGGGACCGACGCACTGCTGGCGACGAATGTGCCGGCGTTTACGCCCGCCCAGGCCGCGGCGATCAGGCAGTTCGTATCGGGCGGAGGAACGGTGATGCTGTTCCTGGGGCCTGATGTGGACGCAGAGGCGTATAACAAGGCGTTTGGCTCGGCCCTTCCGGGCAAGATACTCCAGGCGGTAGGACAGGTCGGACCAGACGCCGAAGCGGTCTCGGTAACTGCGGTCGACACCACCGACCCGTATCTCAAAGGGCTCTTCAAGGAACGCAGCGACTACCTCAGCCCGCTGGTCAGGCGATACTTTCGAATGGACCGGACAGGACGCGGATCGACAGTGCTCATGGGACTGGCCAATCGCGACCCGCTGATGCTTACCCAGAAAGTCGGACGCGGACGAATTACGATCTGCGCGACCGCGGCGTCGGGCCAATGGTCCAACTTCCTGGGCTCGGGAGCCAACGTGATAGTCTCGATGATAATACGGGCCTGCCTGCTGGCGCCGCGCGATCCCGGAGCGATAGACGGATACCTATGGGGCGCCCAGGTCGCCATTCAGACAAAGGACGCCCCTGGCGGGACCATAAAAGTAACCCTTCCGATAAAACAGGGCTCGATGTACAGAACCGCCAATCTTCGCCTGAATCAGCGAGGGATGGCGACATTCACCGACACCCAGCATATCGGCGTGTATCATTGGCGGGTGATCGGACCGGACGCCGACAAACCGGGCGCCAGGGGCTCGTTCGCGGTCAACCCGCACGGCGGAGAGTCCGATCTCAAAGGCTACAGCACCGAGGGGTTCCGCTCAGTCCTAGCCAGGGCGAAGTTCGAGAAGGTCTACGTGGGGTCCACGCTGCGGGAGGTTATGGCCTCGGCGTCGGCGGACGCCCAACCGACCCAATGGTGGGACGTGGTCTGCATAGTCGTGATACTGCTGCTGATCGCCGAAGCACTCGTAGCCAACCGCCGCCAGGAAACCACACCGGCGCATTCCGACGCCCCGCTGCCGGCGGTCGCGGCGTAAATCAGCAAATCCGTGTAACCGCGGGCCAGTGATGTTAGAATCTCGCTGATGGCTGACATAGGCGAAAAATCGACCGCACTTTGGGTGCTGAATCGCCTCCGCCAGGCCGGGCACGAAGCCCTGCTGGCTGGCGGGTGCGTACGCGACATGCTGCTGGGTCGCCCATGCGCCGACTATGACATTGCGACCTCCGCGGCTCCGGACGAGGTCCGCGGCCTGTTCAGACGCGTGCTGATGATCGGCGCGAAATTCGGCGTGGTGATGGTTATTCACGACAATCGCCAGATCGAAGTAGCCACCTTCCGAAGCGACCTGAGCTACAGTGACGGGCGCCGACCAGACGGAGTGCGATTCACCACCGCCCGCCAGGACGCCGAAAGACGCGACTTCACGATCAACGGGATGTTCTACGATCCGCTGGCCAACGAAGTGCTGGACTACGTCGGCGGACAGGAAGACCTCAAACAGAAGATCATTCGGACGATCGGTTCGCCTGACCGCAGATTCGCCGAAGATTACCTGCGAATGATTCGTGCGGTCAGGTTCGCCGTCCGGTTGGACTTTGCGATCGACGAGGACACCGCCCGAGCGATCGAAAAATACGCGACGAAAATATCGACCATAAGCGGGGAGCGAATATGCGACGAGCTGTCGAAGATGCTGGCCTGCGAGTCAGCCGGGCTTGCCCTCGAAACGCTCAACCGCGTGGGCCTGGCGCAGGAAGTGCTGGGTGAGGTTTTTGAGGCCGAAAGTCGCTGGGACCGCGCCATTAAGCGAGTAAGTGCGATAAGCGGCCGGTGCGATCTGGTGCTGGCGATGTCGGCGTTGCTGTGCGAACTTACGCCGGAAGCCATATCCAAGATCGTCCGCCGATGGGGAGCATCGAACGAATTGAAATACGCGTTGTGCTGGGTCTCCGTGAATCTCGGACGCTGGCGCCACGCCCCGGACATGCCCCTGTGCGACTTCAAACGCCTGATGGCCTGCGAGCATTTCGATCGCCTGGTGACCCTGTGGCGATTTGAAGAGAAGTCGTCAGATTCGGGCAACGAACTGTGCGAACTTATCGCCGCCCGCGCCGAATCCGTGCCGCCCGACCAAGTCGCTCCCAAGCCGCTGATAACCGGCGTCGACCTGATTGCAATGGGCCTGAAAGAGAGCCCCCTGCTCGGTCGGATCGCCTCGGCGCTCTACGACGCCCAACTCAACGAAGAATTCGCCTCGCCGGATCAAGCTCGCCAGGCGGCTAGAAAACTCATCGCTGAAAACGAATGACAAATAAAAAAGCCCGGGACCCTCGCAAGGGCGCCCGGGCTGAAAATCGTCATGGTTTGACCGCCGGTTAGTCCTCCAGCTTTTTGACCAGCAGGCATGCGTTGTGCCCGCCGAATCCGAAGCTGTTTGACAGTGCAATCTTCACGTCCATTTCGCGAGGCGTAAGGGCGCAGTAGTCCAAGTCGCAGCCTTCGTCGGGATTTTCGAGGTTAAGCGTGGGCGGTACGGCGCCCTTTTTGATCGCCATCGCCGCGGCGATTATCTCGACTCCGCCGGAAGCTCCCAGCAGGTGGCCTGTTGCGCTCTTGGTCGACGAAACCACCAGCCCGCCAAGGGCGTGATCTCCGAAGATCTGCTTGATGGCGCCGGTTTCCGCCAGGTCGCCAAGCTGGGTGCTGGTTCCGTGTGCGTTTATGTAGTCCACGTCATCGGCGTTTACCTGCCCGTCTTCGAGGCAGCGTTTCATCGCCAGCGTGGCTCCGCCGCCGTCGGGATCGGGCGCGGTTATGTGGTGGGCGTCGCCGCTGGCTCCGTATCCGATGAGTTCTGCGTAGATGTCGGCCCCGCGGGCTTTTGCGTGCTCGAGTTCTTCAAGAACTATCACGCCCGCCCCTTCGGCCAGCAGGAACCCGTCACGATCCTTGTCAAACGGTCTGGAAGCTCGCTCGGGATCGTCGTTGCGGGTCGAAAGCCCTCGCAACGAGCAGAAACTCGCCAGGCCCACTCGCGTCAGAGCGGCTTCGGCACCGCCGGTGATCGCGATATCCGATTCGCCTCGCATCACGAGCTTGCAGGCCTCGCCGATGGAATTAGCGGCCGACGCACAGGCGGTGACCACCGCGAAGTTGGGACCCCGCAGGCCCCAAATAATTGATATCGTACCGCTGGCGGCGTTGGCCATCAGTTTCGGAACGGTGAACGGGCTAACGCGTTTCGGTCCGCCCGTTAGCATTCGCTCAGTCTGAGTCTCGAGTTCCTGCAGTCCGCCAATACCGCTTCCGACGATGACCGCGCATCGACTGCGATCTTCGTTCTCGAAGTCCAATCCGCTGTCGTTAACGGCTTCTATCGCCGACTCGACTGCAAACTGGGCGAACCGATCAAGTCTCTTGGAGGCTCTGGGCGGATAGAATTCGGACTCCACGCGCGTCCAGTCCTTCACCTCTCCGCCAATCTGGGAGGTGAACGGAGTTGGATCAAAACGTTCGATCGTACTGATCCCGCTCTTGCATGCCATCAGGGAGTCCCAAAAGCCTGCCGTAGAGCGCGCCAGCGGATTAACCGTACCCATACCCGTTATTACAACGCGGCGTCTGGCCATACTATAAGCTCCTTACTGGAGTGTAGTCAGGCTTAAGCGCTGTGTTCGGTTATGTAATCGATCGCCTGCCCGACGGTCTGAATCTTCTCGGCTTCTTCGTCGGGAATACTCAGTTCGAACTGGTCTTCAAACTCCATGACCAATTCGACGGTGTCGAGGCTGTCGGCGTTCAGATCATTGACAAATGACGTCTCGCGAGTGATCTCGCTGGCGTCTTTGCCCATCTGCTCTGAAACGATTTCTATTACTTTGGCTTGGATATCGTCTGCCACTTTTTGCGACCTCCATATCTGGAAGTTCAAGAACTCATGGTTAATACTTCACGTTACGTTAACAATTTAGTCGCGGTACTATATCGTGACCGGTCGAACCTTGCAAGCGAATCCTCGGTCCAAACGTCGAGTTTCTTTCTCGATCCGGTCAATCAGTCTTAATAACAGGCCTATGTATGCATCCCGCCGTCTACGCTAAGAACCTGTCCTGTAATGTAGTTCGACTCATCTCGGGCCAGGAACGCCACCGCACAGGCGATATCGGCGGGCTGGCCGAATCTCTTCAGCGGAATCTGCGCCAGGGCCATATCTTTGGCCTGCTGGGGCAGCACGTCGGTCATCTCGGTCTGGATGAAGCCCGGCGCCACTGCGTTGCAGCGTATGGACTTACCAGCCAATTCCTTGGCGGTGGTCTTGGTCAGGCCGATCATGCCGGCCTTGCTGGCGGCGTAGTTGGCCTGGCCGCGATTACCTTCAACGCCGGAATAGCTGGCCATATTGATAATCGAGCCTGATTTCTGACGGACCATGTATCTGCAGACCGCACGCGTGCCGATAAACGCACTGGTCAGATTGACGTTCAGCACGAGATTCCAGTCCTCGTCGCTCATTCGCATCAGCAGACCGTCGCGGGTGATGCCGGCGTTGTTGACCAGGATGTCGATGCTGCCGTGCTTCTCGGCGGTTTCGTCGACCATTGCGGCGAATCCGTCGGCGTCGGTAACGTCAAGAGCCTTTGTCTCGAGCTTGTCGCCGGGCTGTCCGAGCGTTTCGGGCAGTTGGGCCAGCAGCTCGGCGTTCAGATCGACGGCGACCACCGTCACATCGTCGGCCAGCAGGCGTTTTACAATCTCCAGCCCGATACCGCGAGCGGCGCCGGTTACTATCGCAATCTTATTATTATCAGCCATTACAATCCTCTGGTTATCTGGTATTAGTTACTTTCCGTGAGTTTTTCCACTGCCTTTTGGGAATTTACGCTGGTAAAATCTGCTCTTCGGTGTATTCTGCGCATCAGACCGGCCAGGACCCGCCCCGGTCCGATCTCGAAAAACCTCTCAACTCCGTCGTCCAGAAGCCCCTGCATCGACTGCTGCCATCGCACTGGAGAGACCAATTGTGCAAGGAGTTTCTGTGCGATATGGTCGGCATCGGCGTGGGGTTGGGCGTCTACATTGGATATCACAGGCGTTGTTGGCGCCGCGAAAGTTACGTCAGAAAGGGCCTGCCCCAGGTTCTCAGCCGCCGGGGCCATGTAGTCGCTGTGGAAGGCTCCAGCCACGCTCAGGGGCACGGATCCCGAGGCGCCGAACTGCTCGGCCATTTCCGCGGCGCGCTGGCAGGCCTCAACGCCTCCGGAGATAACAACTTGCCCGGGGCAGTTGAGATTCGCACAGGTCAGGGCCTGGTCGCCTGCGGCGGCCTGGCAGAGCTCGGCGGCTTGGGCTTCATCAACGCCCAAAACGCAGAGCATGCCTGAGGGTTGGGCCTCGGCGGCGGCTTGCATCGCCTGGCCGCGTTTGGTCACCAGTGTCAGGGCGGTGGCGAAATCAACAGCTCCAGCGGCGTACAGGGCGGTGTACTCGCCCAGGGACAGGCCTGCCATGCATGCAGGAGCGATCTCCTGCTTCTGCTGATCGCTCAGGACGCTGTCCATAACCGCCAGGGTGGCCGCCGATACGGTGAAAATACACGGTTGTGCATTATCAGTTCGGTCGAGAACTTCCTGCGGACCCTCGAAGCACAACTTTTTTATCTCTATACCGGTGATAGATTCGGCCAGGTCGAAAATCTCGGCCGCGGGAGAAAACGCTTCGTAGAGTTCTCGCCCCATGCCGACTTTCTGTGCGCCTTGTCCGGGAAATAGATAAGCTGTCTTCATGGCAATCAGGTTTCCAAATCGTGGATATATTAGAGCTTAATGACGGCCCCGGCCCATGTGAGACCGGCGCCGAACGCCGCTAGAATAACTGTTGAGCCCGGTCCGATGCATCCTTCTCGCCACGCCTCAGACATCGCAAGCGGAACGGAACCGGCCGAGGTGTTTCCGTACTTGTTGATATTGACAAACATCTTATCCATCGGGAAATTGAATTTCTTCGCCGCCGACGTAATGATGCGAAGGTTGACCTGGTGAGGGATAACCATGTCAACGTCTTCGACGCTCAGATTGCATTTTTCCATACAGTCGCCCAGGATCCATTGCATCTTTTCGACGGCGAACTTGTAGACATCGCGTCCGCGCATTTTGATGAAATGATCATTATTGGCGTAAGTCTCGGCGGTACCGCGCATCCTGGTCCCGCCCGCGGGAATGTGTATGTAATTCCACCCGCTTCCTTCAGCGTGCAAAACCGTGTGAAGAATGCCTTTTTCGTCATCTTCGGCGGGCACGAGCACCGAAGCTCCTGCTCCATCACCGAAAAGTATGCTTGTTCCGCGATCTTCGTAATCTGTTATGGAACTGAGAATATCGACGCCGATGACCAACACGCGTTTGTACTTCCCGGTCATTATGAACTGGCTGCCGACAGTAAGAGCGTAGAGATATCCGCTGCATGCGGCGACAACGTCGAATGAGGGGATGCCCTTAACGCCAAGTTCGGCCTGAATAACACATGCGGTGGTGGGAAGGGGCATTTCCGGCGTGATTGTCGCACAGATGATCAGGTCGAGATCGTCTGCGGTCATCCCGGCCTGGTCCAATGCTCCCCTTGCAGCCTCTACGGCAAGGGTTACGGTGCTCTGGCCTTGCGAGACGATCCGGCGTTCTTTAATACCCGTGCGTTGGATGATCCACTCGTCGTTGGTGTCGACCATCCTCTCGAGGTCGGCGTTGGACAGAACCTTCTCGGGAACCGCCGAACCGAGGCCTGCGATTGCTGCACGTGGGGAATTGGCCATTAATTGTCCTCGGGGCCCTGCGCCAGGACCTCCACGATCCGTTCGTTCATATGACGATTGGCAAGCCCCCTGACTACGGTGACAGCGTTCATAATGCCCCTGTTGTCGCTGGCGCCGTGGCATATTATGCAAAGCCCGTTAACGCCCAGCAGAGGAGCTCCGCCGTATTCGTTGAAATCGTATTTTGCGAAGGTCGACATGCCGACCTGCTTCAATGCGGACGCCTGGTCCGGAAGCATCTGCCCTAACTCGCTGAACATGGACGACATAAGGCCTTCAACCAAGCCTTCCATAAGCTTAAGGACAACGTTGCCTACGAACCCCTCGCATATCATCACGTCGCATCGTCCGCTGAACAGGTCGCGTCCTTCGACGTTGCCTACGAAAGCGATCCGCGGGTCGTTTTGGAACAGTTCGCGGGTCTGCTTGACAAGTTCGTTGCCCTTGGCTTCTTCTGTGCCAATGCTCAGCAGGCCCACTCGAGGCTCGGGAATATCGCACATGGCGCTAAGGTAGATCGACGCCATCACGCCGTATTGATACAGGTGCAGCGGACGGCAGCTTACGTTGGCGCCGACGTCGCAAACCGCCACCGGACCGCGAGGGGTCGGGGTGACTATTGCGATACCGGGTCGATGAACGCCCTTGAGGCGTCTCAGCAGCATCTGCCCGGCCGCAGCGAAGGCGCCGGTGTTTCCCGCCGAGATGCATGCGTCAACCTGTCGCTCTTTGTGCAGCTTGACCAGCACGGCGATCGATGAGTCGGGCTTGGAACGCAACGCTTCAACGGGCGATTCGTTCATCCCGACAGCCTGGGAGGCGTGATGGATTTCTATGTGCTTTTCCCACCCGTCGTTCCCCGCCAGATGCTGAAGGATGATCTCCTTGTCGCCCACCAGCACGATCTTGTCGTCTTCGCTCAGCAGCGCGCATGCATCAAGGGCGCCCTGGACCTCAGCCTTGGGCGCACCGTCCCCCCCCATGGCATCGATGCCAATACGCATCGACTAACTCCCTTTTTCAATCTTCAAACTTAGCCCTGGACGAACGTAACCGCAGTTCTCGCATGCCGCATGCGGAAGTTTCGGCGATTGGCACTGGGGGCAATCGGCGATATTCGGAACCGCTTTGGCGTGGTGGCTGCGACGCTTACGCGTCCGAGCCCGGGATATCTTCTGTTTAGGAAGCATCTGTAAACTCCATACTAACGTCTTGTCTGTTTTAAAGTACGAAACCGGCAGGTGCGTATATGCAGCAAACGCTCACTGCCGGTGATCGGAGGAAGATAGGAACCTGAGACGACTTTGTCAAGTAAAAATCTTTCCGCACAACCGACGAGCATCGCAAATCTTAGTTCAACTTGTCGACAATCCACTTGCCTGCTGCGTCCAGAGCTTCAGGCAATTTCGACGGATCCTTACCGCCAGCCTGGGCCAAAGTGGGCTTTCCGCCGCCCCCGCCGCCAACCACCGGGGCGATCGCTTTGACCCAATCGCCTGCTTTTACGCCGGTAGCATCGACCATCTCCTGGCTAACCATCGCTATCAGAATAACTTTCGGTCCGGCAGCTCCGCCGATGAACACCCCCGCCGCACCCTTCTGACGCTGCTGGTCGCAGAAACTACGCATCTGGCCCGGGTCGCCGCCGTCAGATGAGGCGACCACCAACTTGCCGTGATCGCTGTCGACCTCGCTGACAACCGAGGCCCCGCCCCCGCCGCCGGCTGGGCGCTTGCGCAACTCCTTTATCTCTTTCTGCATAGCTGCAACGCGATCGACAAGATCGTCAGCCGGCGCCCGCAACAGGCCCGAGAGACCCTTGACCACCCCATCAATACGCTGGACCTGATCGACCGCCTTGTGACCGGTCAACGCCGTGATCCTGCGCACGCCCTTGGCGACCGATTCCTCGGACACGATC
>PVBE012813764.1_pt1 | contig 11697 bp, 8 predicted proteins | sample 1631181 | NCBI WGS metagenome assembly PVBE01 (sample SAMN08397723, study PRJNA350692) | Marine metagenome, whole genome shotgun sequencing project. | isolation source: water | place: Pacific Ocean | collected 2012-04 | reverse complement strand
TCATCACAAACTTTTATCAATAGTGGAGATGCCGATGCCGTAGCAATTTTTGAAAAATTCAACAAAATCATAATGCCCGACCAGGATGTGAGCGATCAGGACGTGCAAAGCATAATAGATTACATTACTGCCAATAGCCCAGAAGAAACTGCTGAAGCCACCGAAGAGGTAAAAGAAGAAGCTCCTGCAGAGCCCGAGAGGATAGCCAACGCAGACGACATATTAGCCGGACAAAATCTCTTTGTAGGTATTACACGATTCGAAAACGGAGGTCCTACATGCAATTCTTGTCATCATGTAACCACCGACAATGTGGTAACAGGTGGTGCGCTGGCCAAAGACCTCAGCGATGTACATTCGCGACTTACTGGTGCGGGTGTCATGGGAATTTTGAATTCTCCTCCGTTTCCTGCTATGGCAATGGCTTATAACGATCGGGAACTTACCGAAGACGAAATTTTCAAATTGAGCGCTTTCCTCCAAAAAGCCGACAGCGAAAGGATTTATCAGCAATCGCGTGATTACGGCAGCAGAATGCTCTACTCTGGTCTGATCGGAGCTTTTGTCCTGATGGGCGTTTTCCCGATGCTCTGGTTTAGAAGAAAAGGCAACACCGTGAATAAGCGTATTTACGAACGTCAAACGCGTTCAACTAACTAACATTTACATCACTCATTTTAACCACCACAAATTCAAGATATGAGTTGGATTGAAGACATTATTTCACCGCAAACCCGGAAATGGGAAGAGTTTTACCGCAATCGCTTTCAACACGATAGGATTGTCAGAAGCACCCATGGGGTGAATTGCACCGGGGGGTGTTCATGGCAAATTCATGTGAAAGATGGCATTGTAGTTTGGGAAACCCAGCAATTGGATTACCCACTGCTTGAAGGAAGCCTGCCACCTTATGAACCGCGAGGATGCCAGCGTGGTATCTCCTTTTCGTGGTATTTATATAGTCCATTACGGATCAAATACCCTCTTATAAGAGGTGCACTCATTGATGCTTACAGGGCTGAAAAGGAAAAAGTTGGCGATGCACTCGTTGCTTGGGAGAACCTTCAAAAGGACGAAAAAGCTCGCAGAAAATATCAAAAGGCACGTGGCAAGGGAGGATTCCGAAGAGTTCACTGGGACGAAGTTTTGGAGTTGATGGCAGCAGCCAACATCTACACAGCGAAGAAGCATGGACCCGACCGGGTGATCGGATTTTCACCGATCCCTGCGATGTCTATGCTTAGTTATGCTGCCGGAGGAAGATTCCTTCAGTTGTTTGGTGGAATATGCTTGAGTTTCTACGATTGGTATTGTGATTTGCCAACAGCATTCCCCGAAATCTGGGGTGAGCAAACCGATGTTTGCGAAAGTGCCGATTGGTACAATGCCAAGATGATTGCTGATATGGGAGCGTGTTTGAACATGACCCGTACACCTGACTGTCATTTCTTTGCTGAGTCGCGTCACAATGGAACCAAAACGGTTGTGTTCTCACCTGACTTCAGCCAGGTATGTAAATATGCCGACCAATGGGTGCCTGTGCATGCAGGTAGCGATGGTGCTTTCTGGATGGCTGTTACACACATTATTCTAAAGGAATGGCATCACGAAAAGCAAACGCCCTACTTCCTGGATTATACGAAACAATATACAGACAGTCCATATATCGTTCAGCTTGAACAAGATGGTGACACCTGGAAAGCTGGCAGGATGGTTCGTGCCAACAAGATCAGCCAATTCCAGAATGTTGAAAACGGTGATTGGAAATTCCTGAATATCGACAGCGAAACCGGCAGCCTGGTAGTTCCTAAAGGAAGTTCCGGTTTCAGGTGGGAGAAAGAAGGTGGAAACTGGAACATGAAGTTGGAAGATGGAGTTGACCATCGCGGCTATGACCCGGTTCTTTCATTCCTCGATAAAAGTGATGATGTTTATCAGGTTGAATTCACAGAATTTGGTTTGGCCAACCACAGGAAACGTGGTGTACCAGTTAAAATGCTCGAAACCGTGGACGGTAAAATACCGGTAACCACTGTCTATGATCTCATGATGGCGCAGTACGGAGTAAGTCGTGGATTGGAAGGTGATTATCCTACCGATTACACTGACAAGGATGCTGCCTATACACCAGCCTGGCAGGAAATTTTTACCGGAATAGATTCCAAAACGGTAGTTCAATTTGCCAAGGAATGGGCCAATACCGCCAACATAACAGGTGGTAAGTGCATGGTGATTGTGGGTGCAGGTATCAACCACTGGTATCATTCCAACCTGATGTATCGCTCAGCCATTATGTCAATGATGATGACAGGCTGCATTGGTAAAAATGGTGGTGGAATGAACCACTATGTGGGACAGGAAAAATTGGCTCCGGTAGATTCATGGGGATCCATCGCTTTTGCAAAGGATCACCATAACGCGGTTAGGCTGCAACAAGCACCGCTGTGGCATTACATCAATACCTGCCAATATCGTTACGATGGTCAGTTTTCAAAATACAATACAGTACCAGACAACAAATGGACACAGCAACACACTGCTGACACTATATTCCAATCTGTGAGAATGGGATGGATGCCATTCTATCCACAGTTTAATGAGAACACACTTGAATTGAGTAAGGAGGCATCGAGTAAAGGAGCTGCTGACAACGCAGCAATAGAAAACTACGTGCTCGAGAAACTTAAATCAAAGGAGTTAAAGTATTCAGTGAGCGATCCTGAAGCTCCAGAAAACCATCCACGGGTATGGTACATCTGGCGAGGAAATGCCATTATGGGAAGTATGAAAGGACATGAGTATGCGCTCACGCATTACCTTGGTACACATTCCAACAAGATTGCCAAGGATTCCGATGACCATACCAAGGAAGTAAACTGGCGCGACATAGCTCCTGAAGGAAAAATGGATCTGATCGTTGACCTGAACTTTAGAATGGACTCATCGGCATTGTATTCTGACATTGTGCTGCCTGCAGCTTCATGGTACGAAAAAGCCGATTTGAACAGTACTGACCTTCACTCGTTTATACATCCTTTGTCGCAGGCTATTGCCCCGGTTTGGGAAGCAAAAACAGATTGGGACATTTTCAAGAACATGGCAAAATGGACTAGTGAAATTGCGAAAAAGCACTTGTCACAGCCTCAAAAAGATATCGTCTGTTCTCCATTGTCCCATGATAGTGCAGGCGAAATTGCCCAAATGGAAATAAAAGACTGGTATAAAGGCGAGTGTGAAGCTATACCAGGTAAAACCATGCATAAAATTGCAGTGGTCGATCGGGACTATACCAAGCTTTATGACAAGTACATCACACTTGGCGAAGGTATCAGGAACAACGGTTTGGGAGCACATGGTAACCACTTCATGTGTGAAGATGCATATGATGAAATGATTGAATCGAACCATTTCCCGGTTGAAAAAGCTGATGGGAAAGTGCTACCATCTATCAAGGAGGACGAGTGGGCTGCCAACGCAGTGCTGCATTTATCAACCTTAACCAATGGTAAGCTGAATATGAGGGCGTATGAGAATGCGGAAAAGAAAACGGGAATGGTATTGGCCGATCTTGGCAAGGGAAGTGAAGATGTGAAATTCACCTATGCTGACTTGCAGGCACAACCGAGAAGATACAACACCTCACCTCTTTGGTCGGGATTGATGAATGATGGCCGGGCATATTCAGCCTACACCTACAATGTGGAAAGATTGGTGCCCTGGAGAACACTGACCGGACGTCAGCACATTTATCTTGACCATGAGTTGTACTTGGCTTATGGCGAACATCTGCCAACTTACAAGCCATCTCCAAAGCCTGAAGCTTATGGCGACTTGAAGGAAACTTTGAAAGCAGGAGAAGCCAAGATATTGAATTGTCTGACTCCTCATGGGAAATGGCACATTCACTCCACGTACATGGAAAACCTGAGGATGTTAACCTTATCAAGAGGATGTGAACCATGTTGGATAAACGAATCTGATGCAGAAGACTTGGGTATTAAGGACAACGATTGGGTAGAGGTGTATAATGACCATGGTGTTTATTGTACGCGTGCTGTTGTGAGTTCCAGGATTCCAAGGGGGGTTTGTATTGTTTATCACGTACCTGAAAGAACAACCGGAATTCCTAAATCACAGGAAAGGGGTAACAAAAGAGCCGGTGGACATAACAGTTTCACAAGAATTCACCTGAAACCCAACTACTTATCAGGTGGGTACGGTCAATTCTCATTTCACTTTAATTACTGGGGACCAATCGCTCCGAATCGTGATACGCATGTGACTGTGAAGAAGATGGAAAAACTGGTTTGGTAGTAATTAATGATTAATTCAATTGACAAATAAATTCGAAAAATAGCAGATCATGGATGTAAGATCACAAATGTCAATGGTATTTCACCTCGATAAATGTATCGGGTGCCATACTTGTTCAATTGCCTGCAAAAACATCTGGACCGACAGAAAAGGTGTGGAGTACCAATGGTGGAACAATGTTGAAACGAAACCCGGTACAGGTTATCCGACCAAGTGGGAAGACCAGGATATCTACAAAGGTGGCTGGGAGAAAAAAGGAAGCAGCATCAATTTGAAAGGTGCCGGTAAACTCCGTGGGTTGATCAACATCTTCCATAATCCAAACCTGCCGGTGATTGATGACTATTATGAGCCATTCACTTATAAGTATCTGGACCTGATCGAGTCACCTGCAATGGATGATCAGCCAACAGCAAGGCCCGTTTCACTCATCACAGGGAAACCCATAGACATTAAGATGGGACCAAACTGGGATGATGATTTAAGTGGAACTCCCGACTATGCAAGAAAGGATCCCAACCTGGTGAAACTTTCACCGGCCGAGCAGGAAGCCATGTTCCAGCTCGAAAGAATGGCATTCTTCTACTTGCCAAGAATCTGTAATCACTGCCTGAATCCAGCTTGTGTAGCCTCCTGTCCATCAGGCGCTATCTACAAAAGAGGTGAAGATGGAGTAGTGCTGATTAACCAGGAAGTATGCCGAGCATGGAGGATGTGTGTGACTGCTTGTCCTTACAAAAAATCATACTATAACTGGCATACCGGCAAATCCGAGAAATGCATTCTTTGTTATCCAAGAATCGAATCCGGTTATGCTCCAGCCTGCATGCATTCATGTGTAGGAAGAATCAGGTATCTGGGAGTTGTGTTGTACGATGCCGACCGCATTCATGATGCTGCCTCCGATGACGAAAACAACCTCGTTGACCGTCAGTTGGACCTTATTCTTGATCCATTTGATGAAAACGTGATTGCGGCAGCCAAGGAGAATGGTGTAGCAGATTCAACCATTCATGCTGCTCAGTATTCACCTACTTACAAATTCGTGAAAGAATGGGGAATGGCCCTTCCATTGCACCCTGAGTTCAGGACCTTGCCTATGTTGTTTTATGTTCCACCATTGCTACCAGTGATGGCCTCATTGAGCGCGACTGACAGGTCGAGTCAATCCGAGAAGATGGATCCGATCGCCAAGTTCTGGAGTCGTCCAACATTATACGACACCAGCACCCAGGAGTTGTGGGGCACTATCGATCAGGCCAGGTTTCCACTTGAATACATGGCCAATATGTTTACTGCAGGAGATACGGGCAAGATGAAAACAGTACTGAAGAAACTGTGGGCCGTCAGGATACACCGTAGAGATGTTACTGTAGGTGATCTCGATAAACAGAAAGTGGCCAATGTGCTCAGCGATGTTGACATGACACCTGAAATGGCCGATGACATTTACAAATTGACATCAATCGCCAAATTCAACGAACGATTTGTGATTCCTGCAGCGCATCGTGAGCAAGCTATAGAAATGACGGAATTCACCGGAGACACCAAGGGAAGCACTGGATTTGGAATTAAACAAAAACCAGAAAGAGGACTTTAACCACCACTGAAAAATCACATCCTATGATCAACATTGGACATTATACGCTGATAGCAGAGTTGTTCGAATATCCTGACAAGGGTTTTCCAAAGAATGTGGCCGTTGTGCAACAACTTCTTGAAGAAGCGTATCCAGAGTCGGCAGAAGTATTAAAACCATTCACGGAGTTTACTTCAAAAGCCACTATCATAGAGATGCAGGAATTGTACACCCGATCTTTCGATGTGCAGGCGGTTACAACACTCGACCTTGGCTATGTGCTTTTTGGAGACGACTACAAACGAGGTGAATTAATGGTGAACCTTAATCGCGAACACCGTGATGCTCAAAACGATTGTGGAAACGAGTTACCCGACCACCTCACTAACATGATGCGGTTACTTCCAAAAATGCAGGATGAGTATATCATAGGAGAATTGGTTGAGAAGGTGTTAGCTATGTCGTTGAGGAAAATGATTCGTGAATTCGATCCAAACCATATTAAAGCAAAGGATAAGGTGTATAAAAAACACCACAAAACAATCATCGAGCGTCTTGATGATTACTACACTATTTACCAAAAACCGCTTGAGGCACTCTACGAAGTACTAAAAACTGATTTCGACTTCAAAGAGGAAGAGGAGAAAAAAGCCACTTCAGATTTCCTGCGGTCAATCAATACGGAAATTGAGATTGAAAAAGAAGAAACAACCTAATTAATCAGTTAAACAGAATTGAATCACCTTTCCCAATAAAATATAAATAAGGGCATATCATGGAAGAATTAATCAACGCTTTAAACAATTTTCTACTTATTGGATTACCCTATATTGCAATGGCTGTATTTGTGATTGGTTCAGTCTACAGATACAGATCTACCAAATTCAAATTCTCCTCACTTTCATCACAGTTTTTGGAAGGCAAGCAATTGTTTTGGGGATCAGTACCCTTTCACTGGGGAATGTTAGTGTTGTTTTTTGGGCACCTGAGCGCTTTTCTAATTCCTCGTGGCGTGCTGGCTTGGAATAGTCACCCCGTAAGGTTAGTGGTTATAGAGGTTTCAGCCTTCATTTTTGCGATTGCCGTTCTAATTGGCTTGATCAACCTTTTCACACGAAGAGCTACCAGTGAGCGTATAAAAATGGTCACTTCCAAAATGGATATTTCCATAGAAGTGTTGTTGATCCTGCAAGTAATCACTGGTATCTGGATAGCCTACAATTTCAGGTGGGGTTCATCATGGTTTGCCTCTGTGGTCACTCCATATTTGTGGTCATTATTTAAACTGCAACCCGATACAACCGCAGTTGCTGCACTTCCGTGGATGATAAGAATTCACATTTCCGGAGCATTCCTCATTGTTTTAATGATTCCCTTCTCCAGGTTGGTTCACTTCCTGGTACCACCAATCAACTACATATGGCGACCCTACCAACAAGTGATGTGGAACTGGAGTAAGAAGAAAGTACGAAGCCCGCAAACACCCTGGAGCCTGAAACGGCCTAAAAACAATTAGATAGGCTCAACCAGGGTTTTGATGCTTAATTGGAAAAAATGAAACAACATTTTCATGGATCTTACTTTTCTGAGCATTGTTACCGATCTGGAACTTGGAGCTTCCCAAGCCGTAAAAACAATCCTCCTGACAGTACTGCTGGCAGGTGGATTAATAAACCTTCTATGGGCATACAGGGCCACCACGTCCAGAAAAAGAGCTAGCCGAATCATGATCGCATTATTCCTTATGATCGTATCTGCCCCCGTAATAAAGTGGTATGACATTGAAGGAAACCTGTTGAACAACCCAAAATATACCATTGGAACCACGCTTGATTTCTGTGACGAGTTTGCGAAAGGAGTCGGTGTTGAGTTTACTTATGTTGTTGATGGTATTGAATATCGAAACTGTAATACTTATCATCCGATTAAAAGGGAAGAATTCGTTGTTCCCGGTGGAAAGTACAAGGTTCGTTACTCAGATAAATACCCTGGTAAGGGAAGAATTGATTTCAAAAAGCCTGCTAAAAAGTAAAAGAATTAACAATAGAGATAATTACTATGGAAGCTCAAGTTACAGCCAAATCGCATAGGATATTGTTTTTCAACACATTGGCATTCACCATTTGTTTTGGTGCCTGGATGCTAAACGGTGTGTTGGTAACCTTCCTGGTCGATAACCAGGTATTTGATTGGGGGCCTGTTGAAATTGGTTGGTTAATGGGTATCCCAGTATTGACGGGAGCACTTTTTAGATTGCCTGCCGGGATACTGACGGATAGGTTTGGGGGCAGACCTGTTTTTAGCATTTTGTTGGTTTTATGCGCAATCCCAATGTTCTTGTTATCGTATGTCGATTCATTTTTTAGTTATGCCCTATGCAGTTTCGGATTTGGATTGACCGGTATTGGTTTCGCAATAGGCATTGCTTTTACATCCTATTGGTATCCCAAAAAATGGCAAGGTACTGCCCTTGGCATCTTTGGTGCAGGTAATGCCGGGGCTGCCATCACAACCCTGTTCGCACCTACATTATTAAATAATTTAACAGATAACGCCAACAACCTGGAAGGTTGGCGTCAACTACCTCAAATATACGCAGCTGTGTTACTGACCATGGGCGTGATCTTTTATTTGTTCACCACCAACAAAAAGCCTGAAGCAAGCCTGCGATCATACGGTGCAATGTTCAAAACGCTTAGAGATGTCAGGGTCTGGAGGTTTGGGCTATACTACTTTTTAGTGTTTGGCATGTTCGTGGCCTTTTCACAATGGTTAGTTCCATACTTCGTGAATGTATATTATATGCCATTGGTTACGGCCGGAATTTTCGCAGCGTTGTTCAGTTTCCCTTCTGGAGTAATCAGGGCTTTGGGCGGATGGTTGTCGGACAAATTCGGTGCCCGGTCCGTAATGTACTGGGTCTTGGGTACTTCGGTTCTTATATGCCTGATGTTGAGTGTGCCACGTATGGAGGTTTTATCTCCTGGTAAAGGCGTGATGGCAAAGCAGGGTGGCACAGTAACATTTGTGGATGAAAATATGATTAAGGTTGATGGTAAGGAGTATCAGGTAGATGGAGGCAGGAAACCATATAGTGTTAAAGAGGAAAAATTGCTCATTTTCCCTACAAAGGATACATGGCAGGAACCTGTTGTGGAAGTTGGCGATCAAGTCAAAAAAAAGGAACTTTTGGCCAAAGGAGTAACAAGCATCTTCTTTCAGGCGAACGTCTGGATATTTGCCATTCTGGCAGTTATGATCGGAAGTATTTGGGGCATTGGCAAAGCTGCTGTGTATAAACATATTCCTGATTACTTCCCCGATGAAGTTGGAGTTGTTGGTGGCATGGTTGGGCTATTAGGCGGCATGGGCGGATTTTTCGGCCCGGTAATTTTCGGCTACCTGTTAGAAGGAACTGGTCTCTGGCCATCTTGCTGGATTTTTATGTTCCTGCTTTCTGCAGCTTGCCTGGCTTGGATGCACCGGGTTATTCAAAAAATGGTGCCAAAAGAAGCTCCTCATATGCAAAATCACTTTTAGCCATGTGGTTCGGGAAATGGATGCAAAGGATCAAGTATCTACAAAAGCATTGAGTTGAATGGAGAACAATATTCAAATACCAGTAATTCAGTGTGTCAGTAAAGGTTATCGGGCTGACCTTTGAAATACAACAACTCAAACTCAGCCAAAAGAGTTACTATATAAGAGTTTAAATATTGACGCAACCGGAAAAAACGCCTGAACAATTAAATTAACAAGCATAATTAAGTAATCATGAGTGTCAATATTTCAAAATGGGAAGTGGATGATCAAAGTTTTTGGGAATCTACTGGGAAGAAGATAGCCAGTAAAAATCTATGGCTATCCATACCGGCATTATTCCTATCCTTTGCTACATGGGCCATGTGGGGGATCATTATAAAGTACATGAAGGATTTCGGCTATAACTTTGGCATGACCGAAGGGCTGATTCCAGGAACAGAGGAGTTCAAAATCATGCTTGGTGAGGTGAATAACCTGTATTATTCTCTTCCGGCTATTGCGGGGTTGGCCGGAGCAACACTCAGAATTCCGAATTCTTTTCTAATCTCATTGGGTGGCGGAAGAAATGTGATTTTTTTCACTGCTATCCTCATGCTTATTCCCACCATCGGTACCGGCTTTGCGCTCTCTGATATTAACACTTCGTACCTGGTATTCGCTTCAATGGCGCTGTTATCAGGATTTGGTGGAGGAAACTTTGCCTCATCGATGAGCAACATTAGTTTCTTCTTCCCGAAAAAAATGCAGGGATATGCCCTTGGAATGAATGCAGGGATAGGCAATTTGGGGGTTGGTGCTATGCAAAAAATAGTTCCAATCGTGGTAACCTTTGCTTTGTTTGGTGCAGTGGGCTCCGATGCTATTGTCAAAGGCGCTCCCTTTGCTGGCATCCAAAACGCAGGTTGGGTGTGGGTTCCTTTGCTGGTAATTTCTGTTATCGGAGCGTTCCTTGGTATGAACAATGTTGTAACGGGCACGCCTAAACTTCCCAGTACTGCTCAAGGTGTTGCCAAAACCGCCTACATGATAGCTTTGGGGTTGGTTGCTGCAATAATCGGTGCCACCCTTCTGATCGGCCTTCCATGGGATGAATGGGGAATGAAAAGTGTCTCGATGTGGATTGTTGTACCGGTTGTGGCATACGTTACGGTACTGCTGATGAAGTATGCCACTCCAACCGAGATTAGGGGTAACCTGAGAAAGCAATTCGAAATCTTCGGTAACAAACACAATTGGGTAATGACCGTTATCTACACCATGACATTCGGTTCATTCATCGGCTTCTCGTTTGCGTTTCCCAAGTTATGTCAGGACATTTTTGTGTACACCAACCCGAATGATCCCGAATTTCTAAATCCCAATGCACCAAACTTTATGCTTTGGGTATTCATCGGTCCGGTGATCGGGGCCTTGGTTCGACCATTGGGCGGCATCATCTCCGATAAAGTGAATAGCGGAGCGAGGGTAACAGCTTATAGCACAACGCTACAGATAATTGCCACGATTGCAGTGGCCTATTTCATTGTCCTGGCGAAAGAAAGTAGTACTCCCGAACAATATTGGTGGCCATTCTTTGGCTGTTTTATGGTATTATTCCTGACTACCGGTATTGGCAATGGATCTACATTCAGAAGTGTCCCATACATCTTCAGTAAAGAACAAGCCGGACCTGTGCTGGGCTGGACTTCAGCCATTGCAGCCTATGGGGCTTTCATTATTCCCAAAGTTTTTGGTCAACAAATTAAGGCTGGTCATGCAGAATATGCGCTGTACGGCTTCGCTATCTTTTATGCCATTTGTTTGCTTCTTAACTATTGGTACTACCTCGGTCCAAAACGTGAATTTGACAAACCGTAACTATAAAATGTGATTTAAAAGAATCACCATGAAAATTTTAATTTTATTATCACTTAGCGGCTTATTAGTTTGGTCAAATGCCGCAATCGCTCAACTGCTCATTGACGCAGAAGTTCGACCAAGGGGTGAACTAACACACTCCAAGAAAAAACTCGCCAGCCCCGATGAGGATGCAGTATTTGGAATTAGCCAGCGTACAAGATTAAATGTAGGGTACAAATCAGAAAAGATAGATCTGTATATTTCCCTGCAAGATGTAAGAATGTGGGGAAGCACTCCACAATTAGCCGTTGGTGACGGTGCAGCTACCACGCTTCACCAGGCCTATGGAGATCATGATTTTTTGCCGGGAGGCTTATGGAACTCGTGATTTTCCGGGCGACACCGGGGGCGCCCATTCATTG
>PVBE012450359.1_pt1 | contig 11698 bp, 10 predicted proteins | sample 1631181 | NCBI WGS metagenome assembly PVBE01 (sample SAMN08397723, study PRJNA350692) | Marine metagenome, whole genome shotgun sequencing project. | isolation source: water | place: Pacific Ocean | collected 2012-04 | reverse complement strand
CCCAACGCTCCGCCGCCACTGATTCCCAGGATCCCTGGGTCTGCCATTGGATTCTGAAAAGTTGACTGCAAGACAGTCCCACAGGCCGAGAGTGCCGCACCGACAATGGCCAGCAAGAGAACTCTCGGCATCCGAATAGACTCGAGGATTGTCCGATCAATGGGATGCACGTCCGCAGAGCTATCGAACCCCAACGCCTCCCCCAATACACTGAGGGTGTCCAAAAGAGGGATGGCTACAGACCCAAACGACACGCCGGCCAAACAAGAAAGCAGCAAGAGATTAAAGGCTACAAGCAAGTTTCGTGGTGTGTTACTTCCCTGCATCGAGGGTCCTCTTATCGTCGGCGCCATAGAGTCTCGCGGCAAGAAGCTCAACGCCTTCCACAAAGTACTGCGAGACCGATGTCAACAACTTAACAGGCACGGCAACAACCCGGATCCCATGACGCCTGGGAAAATCCTTATAGGCCGGCGGAAGAGCGGACATCCCGAACGGATCGTCTGAACCTAACAACAAGACATCGGGTGCAGCTTTCAGAACGCGCTCAGCCGAAATCTGGGTCATCCCCTCAAGTCCCAGTTCCTCCGCGACATTTATCCCACCCGCCCTCACAATCATCTCGCCGATGGTTGTCTTCTCTCCATTGGTCACCATGTCGGTCGACCAGGCGAGCACACGCAAACGGTCTTGCTCAGGTATTGAGTGTGCCACTCTTGCAAGGCGCTGTTGACACTCACGTAAAATGACATCGGCACGCTCACTGACACCTAATTGTTCTCCAAGACCGACAATGGAGTCCTCGATACCCTGCCATGAATTAACATCCCTGGTTCGATACGTCTTGATGCCGGCACCGTCAATCACATTCAAGAAGTCCTGACTATTGTAGGGCGACACCACAAGCAAATCGGGACGAACTTTGACAATCAACTCCAGATCAGCGGTCAAACGAACGACCCTCTCCTCGAATCGACCGACGACGTTGGAATAGCCGAGGTTGTCAGCGAAACGAGAAACAGCCACGACCCGATCCTGCACGCCGAGACCAAAGAGCATCTCATCTGCGGCAAGGCTCACTGAGCAGACGCGACAAAGTTCGGCATCACCTGTCCTGACCTCGTCCACAGTAGACGGACGGCATCCCGCTACAACCAGAGCAACGGTCAAGAGTCCAAGAGTCAATGAGCCACGACGTTGAATCAAAGTGTTTCCAGTTTCCGACCAGAAGGAGCTGAGGCACGAACACGCCTCGGCAATGCGATGGCCCCCATGTTACCCAGAGTCTCTGAAGATCACGAGTGAACAGCATGCTATGATCCCGTGCCCTTGTGGCAAGCAGTCCACTTTCAACAATGCCGAGGATGACGATGTCGAGAACTCCTGCCCTCATTATGACGCTTGTCAGTATCTTTGCTGTGTCTTGCGGTGAAAGAACTGAAATTCAATCCGTTGAGGAATCCTCATCCTCGACCGCCACCACTGCTCCAGACGGCGACAGCGATTTGCCGAGAAAAGAACTGGCACCGGGCCTCTACGCAGTCGACATCAAGACTGGAAAAGGGAAGAAGGCAAAGCGCGGCTCTGTCGTCAAGGTCCATGCGACCGGACGCCTCACCAACGGAAAAGTCTTCTGGACCTCATACACAAAGGGACAGCCCATCGACTTCCCCCTGCAATCCGGCGCTGTGATCGACGGTTGGGTCGAAGGAGTTCCAGGTATGCGCGAAGGCGGGCACAGGAAGTTGACAATTCCCTATCGAATGGCCTATGGCGATCGAGGGCGGCCAGGATCGATTCCGCCGCGCTCAGATCTCATTTTCGATATCGAATTGATCAAGGTGGTGCAGTGATGATCTCATTTACCTTCTGACTTGCTCACGACATGATTCAGAAGATATTTCGCCGCTCGGCCAGACGTTGACTTCGGCGAGAGCTCAATAGCACGCTCCAGAGATGGTGCAGCCTCCAGTTCATGCCCCTTCCAGTATCGACACATGTTGCCAAGTGCCAAATGAACTACCGCCTGTTGTTCGGCAGTCAAGACGCCCCGAGCAAGCCAACCATTGAGCCGATCTCGCGCGACTTGCCCCTTGTCACCCTTGGCCTCAACTGTTGCCTTGTTGACAACATCGTGCCACCGCGGAAAAGTCAATCTAGCGATGTGACCAAGAGAGTCCTTGGGGTCCAGTTTCTTCAGGCGGTCGACGAGGTTCTTCGGTCGTGGGACACTGAGTTGGTCGATGGAGAGGAGTATTTCGATCTGCAACCCGAGATCCTTGACCGCCTTGGCCTTCTCATACTGCGCCTCGAGTTTGATGAACGTCTGACAGGTCGATGCAAAAGCACTGATAGCCTGCCTGGCCTCGTTCAATGATCGCGGAAAGTTCTTTCCCTCCAACTTCCCAATTAAGACACCAGCTGATGTGAAGGCGACGACAGATGGATAGCAGGCAACCCAGCCAACCTTCCATCCTTTGTTGCGTCCACCATTAAGTTGCTTTTGTTCTGCACTCGGCGACTGCAAAACGTTCACATCCGCAGCAAAAGCTCCTCGAGCATGCAGACCCTCCCGAAATTTCTCATCATTCCAAATCGCCTTCATGACACGCTCACCAAAAGCGCACCAATCAGATCCATGGGCAAGTACAAGAAGAAGATGCGATTCGGTCTTCGCCTTCGCAAGTCCGACGGCGAAAGAGGTACTTGGAACCTGAGCAGTCAAGGACATACAGAAGATAGAAACGAGACAGGCCAATACGAGTGTGGGCAGCCGATTCATGACTCAACTCCTCCTGCGACCGTAGACAAGGAAGTGGCTGAAATGAAGGTACTCGGTGTCCTTCGCAATACGAACCCAAAGACAATTGTGGTCTTTCTCCTTGAAGTCGATTTTGTAGACAGGTCGATTTCCTTCGAGAGTGGCAATCGGCCGCCACACCTTCCCGTCATCGCTGATTTCCACTCGCGCACCTTCTGCACGGCTTTGCTTGAGGCCCGGCACATTCTGAACGATCACCCCTCGGAGCTTTGCCTGACACTCCAGTCGCACAGCAATGGAGCAAGGGCCCTTGCTCGTATGACTGTAGCCACCACCTGGACGCAGCACTCCCCAGTGGCCCACCGGTCGATCGTATCGATTGCCACCGCCTGACACCAAAAGGGTACCACCGTCTGACAAGAGCTGACCTGAAAATGGTTTGACACCGGCAATCGGCACCTTCTTTGAAAGGTGGGCAACCGTCCGACCAAAGGACTGAAAGAGTGCAGAATCACCATCTGCGGCCGCGCGCGGAACCACGAGCTTCGCCAGGTGAATCATCCGGGATTTGCTTGCCTTCGTGTCTTTGCCGATGTCTTTGACCAACATCTCCAGAGCGCTCTCTCTGGCAGGACCGGGCTTTGGATGAAGTCCGAGAACCCACGAAACCGCCAAGCTGCCAAATTCCTTGGTCGGAGTCATTCGCTTCGAGATGCGGCGCACAAACGCACCTTGCTGCTTTTTCGGCAATTGGGTGCGCAACCAATTCCACGCCCCCTCTGCAGGCCACCTCCCACGTCCCCAGCCAGTCTGCGAATCGATGAACTTGAAGAACAGGTTCGCCTGTTCAGTCGGTTGCAGATGAGGGCGCAGAGCTGGATAGACGTGCTTTGTCAAAACTGACCAGGCGATATCCTGATGCTCAACAAGCCCCTCCAACAATGCAGCGTGAAAGCGGCGCCACCATGCAACGGACATCTCTTGTTGCTTCCCAAACACCGCCCACTCCAACCAGAGCCCGTGATGCAAAGGATGAGCTCGCAAGGCCTTCGCGTAGAGTGTATCCGCCCTCTTAACTCGCTTGCGGCGCACTTCCACCCTTGCTTGCCTACCGAGATCACCGGCTCTTGTCATGGCATCACGATCGCCAAAGCAGCCCTCAGTCAGCATCAAAGAGGACCAGGAAGGGTGGAAGAAATAACTATGGAGCGACCGTTTCCATGACAATGAGTAAGACGGTGTCCACGTCTCGTCAGAAGTCTTGACAACATACGCGCAATGCCCTGGCTCACCCATTGTTGCTGCCGGGATGCCGTTCGCAATGGCCGCACTTGCACCGCTGTTTGAGAGGGCGCCACACACACCCCCGACGTCGTAGACCATTTCAACTCGGCTCTCGTACGAGCCGTTGAAAGGCGCATAGTAGAGCGGGCGATGAACGCTATCCCCGAGACCGTTGTGCAGGCGATAGGGGGCGCGCCAACAGACTTTGGGGTACATTGAGCGCGGCAAGCTGGCGGTATCGCGCAGAAATCTCATCCCTTCCAGTTCATTGACCATGCCCCATTGAGCGCCTCTGGCGAGAAAGCGTCGCTCCCATGTGGCAAGTGTCTCGAAGCAAGAGTTGAGAAGCCCTCCTCGGTGACTCTCAATTAAGTAGAGATAGCGCCGAATCATTCCGCCCATCTCGCCGTTGCCACGACCGTGTTCGAGGGCACAGGCGGTTGCCATTGAGCGCGCTGCGGATGGCTGTCGTACCCCTTGATCGTCCGTCCATACTTGAGCCAGAAAGCGAAGAGCGCGCTCAGTCCCTGCGACAGGGCCACTGTCCAGAAAGTCGCCCATCCACTGCTCGTCGGTGGTGAAGATCTCGAGAAATTTCGCCGTTGCAGGATCAGCCACGAGGCCATCCCACGCTTTCGGTTCAACGCGGTACCGGATGTCGTCGGACAGCAATTGAAGACGTCGATCTCTGTTGCTCTCCATGTTCTGAGCAACGGACATACCCGAGCCCATCAACAACACAAGAAGGCAGCTCAGCGTCATGGCAACGGCGCGGCGATCAGCCGTGGTGTTCTGGATTGTCACGAATATTCCTCGATTAGGTTTCCGCATTGCCTGGAAGCACGGACAAATTGTCCTGATTTCTGCCATCTCTCCAAGGGAATTGTAGGACCTTCGGGCAGCAATAAGCGATTTTGGTGGAAACGAGAGAAACTGACATTCAATCGATGACAGCTCCACGCCACTTTTTTTGCATCCATTGGATCAATGCATGGGTCAAGACGCAATCAAAACCAGCGCGATGGGCACCTAACTCGGCAACACTGCTATAGGATGATGCCGTTAGGCCGAGGCTTCCAAAGTCCCAACCATCCCCGTGCTCCGACCGAATCCCGAGGTCCAACTCATCGCACAAGTAACCAAGATTAAAAAGCAGCCCCTTGCACCGAACATCCAGGACTTTCTGGAAGTACCAGGGAAGAGGCTCACCGGCTTTGGGCAGTCGCTTGAGCTTCCACCCCTTGTACAACGCGGCGGAATCGCGCCAGCGATCGCGACTCAGAGGCGTGAGTTTGTAGCGCGCTGACTCCGCTTCGTGGATAAGAAAATCGAATCCGCAACCATTGTGTGCCCAGACGGGGAGGGAGGGTCCCACGACATCATTGAATATCTGCAGCGCTTCTTTGGAATGAACGCCTTCCTTCTCCACGAGGTCTCGAGAAAGACCGTGGATTCGTTCAGCACCGGCACTGATGGCAAAGGACGGGTCATCGAAAAACGGATTCACGAGAACAGTCGTGATTTCCGCTACACCGTCGACGTACTTCAATACAGCTTGCTCAATAGGCCGAGCACCTGAGGAATTGAGGAAGCCACCTGTCTCAAAATCGAAGACGCAGTAATTGTCGGTGAAAACGGCCATACCCCTGCCTCCCATGCTGTTCAGTAGGGAGTGAGAGTATCACGACCGTCAGTCAAACTGAGGGCGACCGAAAAAGATAAAGTGAGTCGGGGCGACTGGATTCGAACCAGCGACCTTCTGCTCCCAAAGCAGACGCGCTACCAGGCTGCGCCACGCCCCGATTCAGGGCTGCATTATGTATCACACAACCGTCACATCAAGTGATCCTGTCGGCATTTCAGTACCAGGTACGGAGATCCTCGAGCTTAAAGGACGCAAACGGCACCCAGTGGCGCCGAGCGTCAGCAGTGAAAACAACACGATACGGGCCTGACTCATCGGCTGGAATCAGTCTGAATCCCTGATCTGAGGAAACCATGCGCTCTGCTGTGTCGCGCGGCGGAGGAATGTCATCAAGTAATTCGGCCACCACCCAATTGCGCCCGCCATCTTTGGTCGAGAAGATATTGACCAGTTCCTTCTTCCCCGTTGCCTCGACATAGTGAATCGCCACTCGACCGGTTTCATCCGAATCAAAGTGGAGATCACGAGCACCGAGAACGACGCCTGAACGATCCTGTGCCAGAAAGCTCTCCCGCCAATGGCCGCCCCCGTCATCGGTTCGGATGACGACAGGGATGGTAGCGCCATCCACAATCCGCACACCTGACACCCATCCGCGCAGACGATCATTGAACTGAATGTCCTGTGGAAGAAAGCCTGTGAAGTCGTGAGTATCTGCTCCAACCCGCCGCCACGATTTCCCGGAGTTACGCGTCGTCAGCATGCAGGCTTCCGGAGTGCCGTCTTGCAGCACCAGGAAACCGGCAATAAACACATGGGATGGCGAAGTGGCGTTGAGAGAAACGAAGTGCAGATCGCTGTAATCAGCGACATCGGGCAACGGCACAACCAGATGAGGTCCTGCAGATCGGCAACCAGCCAGCGCCAGCGCCAGCAGGAGCACTGCCGCCCCTTGACCGACGTTTGAATTCGTTACTCTCAACATCTACACATCCTCCATCAGTTGTCGACCACTGAATACTGCTGCATGAAGGGCCTCTTGGCAAGAAGGCTCATTGATTCCCATTGCGCCGACGCTCAGGTCAAAGCAGAATCGGTACAGCAAAGCTACTCGGAGGAAACGACAATGAGCCAATCTCTGAACGACGCCATGCGCAGCATTCCTGCGGTAGGCCAAGTGATTGAAGAGGTGCGTCGGCGCTGCGAGGCCGACATCCCGCCCGCACCCGAACTCCTGACGTGGCTGGCTCGACCGATCCTGTCAGGTATTCGAAAGGACCTGCAACAGGGAATCCTCAACGAAGCACCATCGTTCGAGACCGTGGTGCAGTCAATTGAAGAGGCGGTTCGCACCTTTCGGACCGACTCACGAACCTGCCATGTCGTCAATGCCACAGGGATCATCCTCCACTCAGGTCTGGGGCGTGCGCCACTGCCGAAGGTCGTAACTGATCGCATTGGAAAAGCGGGCGGCTACGTCTTGCTGGAAGTGGACAACGACAAGGGACGACGCAGACGCCGAGACCTCTTTTGCGAAGAGCTGCTGTGCCACTTGACCGGTGCAGAGGCTGCCTTCGTTGTGAACAACAATGCCGCAGCCACAATGATCATCTTGAATACAACGGGCGCTGGCAAAGACATTGTCGTCTCGCGCTCTCAGATGGTGGAGATTGGCGGCTCCTTCCGACTGCCTGACGTCATGGAAATGAGCGGCTGCAATCTGTGTGAAGTTGGAACCACCAATCGCTCTTATCTATCCGATTACGAGGATGCCATCTGCGAAACAACTGGAGCACTCATGGTGGTGCACACGAGCAATTACAAACTCGTTGGCTTTACGGAACACCCGGACATCGACGCAATGGTGCCGCTTGGAAAAAAACACGACCTGCCTGTCATCCACGATGTCGGATCTGGCTGTCTCACGGATCTCTCAGGGCTTGGGTTTGAGGATGAGCCACCTGTCAGCGCCAGCGTCAAGTCAGGCGCAGACCTCATCTGCTTCTCCGGCGACAAGATCATCGGCGGTACTCAAGCGGGAATCATCGTCGGCAAGAAAAAATGGGTCGATCGACTCAAGAAGAATCCCCTCGCTCGGGCCCTTCGAATCGACAAGATGACTTGCATCGGGCTGGAAGCAGCACTCCGACTTTATCTGGAACCTGAACAGTTGCAGCAGAATGTCCCGACACTGCAAATGCTCTCACTGTCAGCGGACGAACTCGCCACCAGGGCGTCGGTGCTACAGGCGGACATCGATCGGACCCTTGGAGACAAGGTGACGACTTCGCTCATCCCCCAGACCAGTGAAATGGGCGCAGGGTCCATGCCGGGAGTCGGCCTCCCAACAACATGCGTCACCGTCGAATCCACTCTCTCTCCTGACGACCTTGCCGACGCTCTCCGCAAAGGGCCGCCGCCCATTTTCGCCCGAATCAAAGACAGACGCATTCTGCTCGACCCCCGCACTCTTCAAGATGGCGACAACAATCGCATTGTCTCGTCTCTCGAGAAAATCCTCTCCCGAACGGAGTCCTGACTTGGCCCTCTTTCAACGCAACAAGTCCATCCGCCTCACCGACTACGCGAACTCAGGCGGCTGAGCATCGAAACTTCCCCAGGAGGAACTGGCTCAGGTCCTGAGCCAACTCAAGCGCACTCCCAATGAGAATCTCCTGGTAGGTTTCTCCGGTGTGGACGACGCCGCCGTCTACCGATTGGACAGCAAGCGTGCCCTGGTAGTCACCACAGACTTCTTTCCGCCCATGGTGGACGACCCTCGAACCTTCGGCGAGGTAGCAGCTGCCAACGCACTTTCTGATGTATGGGCGATGGGCGGACAACCAATTGTCGCACTGAACCTTGTCGGCTTCCCCATCAACTGCCTCTCGTCTGACGTCCTTGCAGAGATCCTGAATGGCGGCGCAGACAAGATTGCCGAGGCTGGATGTGTTCTGGGTGGTGGGCACACAGTTGAGGACGCCGAGATCAAGTACGGTCTCGCCGTTACCGGCGAAGTTCATCCGGATCGAATCTGGTGCAACGGCACGCTTCAAGCAGGCCATGTCCTAATTCTGACCAAACCCGTCGGAACAGGTCTCATCAATTCATCTGTCAAAGTGGATCACGCAGACAACGAAACCGTCCGCGAGGCTATCCGCTGGATGACGCAGCTCAACGGCCACGGACTGAACTTCATCGAGGCAGCGCGTGTTTCCGGCGTCACCGACGTCACAGGCTTCGGACTCATTGGGCACGCAAGAGAAATGGCTCTCGGCAGTACTTGTGCAGTCGAAATCGACTCAACCCGCGTCCCTCTCATCACAGGGCTCGAGACCTGCTTCAAGAAGAAATACAAGACACGCGGCGCTGCTGACACCCGCTCAGCCTGTGGCGACGATGTCTTGCTGCCGGAAGGGTGCGATCCGTGGATGATCGAAACGCTTTTCGACCCTCAGACATCTGGCGGCCTTCTCATCGCCGTTGACCCCGACGATGCAACCTCTCTCACAAAGGGGCTCATAGAGTCGGGCTTCACCGAAACGTGCGTTATCGGCGAGGTCGTTCCCTTGGCCGATGGTCCAACCGTTCGCGTCCTCGGAGCGTCAGGATAGTTGTGCATTCGTTGACGATTGGATATCACACCGTCCGCACGGTTTCTGAGGGAGCGGTTCTCGAGCTGGTGCCGGGCCCGGATTTCAAATCCGGTGGAACGGGCAAATAACTCGTTCGGTGGGTTCGATTCCCATGCGCTCCCGCCACTCCCTCCCCTCCCCCTCCTTTGGATTGCGGAAACCCCTGTCCGCCCTGCATTGTAGAAGCGGACTGACACACCCGTCGGGGAGACTATCCGAGGATTCGATCGAGAACAGGGCCGTATCCCTGGACCGCGACTCGCTGAGTAAAGAGCTCAAGACCTCGCAACCCCCCGAGTTCCTCACCGCCACCTGCCCTGCCTGGCCCGCCGTGAATAAACTGAGGCCAAACAACTCCCGGGGTCGGCGCGCTCCCTGCAACCTTTTTTGACCCCCAGATTATCCGACCGGAGAAAGCCGCAGCGCGGTTGATCAGATCCTCTGCGAAAGCACGATCATCGGTGTAGAAGGAAGCCACGAGCCCACCCTTCCCAAGACGCATCAGCCGAGCGGCAACCTCGGATGTCCCGTCGTAGGGAAGAAGAGTCGTAACAGGTCCAAAAACCTCAACGTTGTGTACGGCATTATCAGCATCCGGATCCGTAGCCTTCAGCACGAGAGGTGCCATAAAGGCGCCGTCTGGCAAGGGAGCGTTCGGATCACCCACAACAACCTCAGTGCATTGGAGGAGTTCGTCCAAGGCAGCGCGCGTATCGTCTCTTGCGCTGAGTGCAGCGAGAGGGCCGATGCGAACATCCTTGTCGGCTGGATCGCCAATTCTGGCTCGCGAAATCTCCTCGCCAACTCGCTCGATCACGGAGTCGAGGAGGTTATGTGGCACCAGCACGCGCCGAGTCGCGGTGCACTTTTGCCCTGCCTTTTGACGCATCTCAGTTGTCAGATCACGAACAAAGAGATCGAATGCTTCGGCATCTTCATCCAGGTCGCCGGCGAGAACTGCAACATTGAGGCTGTCCGCCTCGACATTCATACGTGCGCCGGTCTTGAGTACTGCAGGATGGGATCGAAGCAAGCTTCCTGTGGCCGCAGATCCAGTGAACGCAACAACGTCCTGGAAGTCAACGTGGTCCAGAAGATCACCAGCCGGCCCGACAAGAAGAGCGAGAACACCCTCAGGGACGTCAGCTTCCTCGATCAGTATCTCGAAAACGCGGTGAGCCAGTTGCGCTGTTACTGTGGCCGGTTTGGTCAAGACAGGTACGCCCGCCAGAATGGCGCAGGCCGCTTTCTCACCGAACCCCCACGCGGGAAAATTGAAAGCATTGATGCAGATGGCCACACCTTGGCGAGGCATCCTGACGTGGTGCCCCTGCATGCGCGACGAGGAACCCATCGGGGTCGGTTCTCCGTCATTGAGGTGTCTGGCGTCTCCCAGCTCTTTTCCCATCCTGGCGTAGGTCATCAGCGTTCCCGTAGCACCATCAAGATCGAATTTGGCGTCGGAGCGAGTGTTACCACAGTTAATGCGGCCGATCTCCATCAGCTCCTCTCGATGAGCATGAATGGACTTGCTCATGCGCTCAAGAAGAGCACCCCGCTCTGCGAATGTCATCGCGCGAAGAACTGGTCCTCCGATGTCGCGGAGATAGGCAAGGGCTGCCTGTCGGTCGACTCCCACCGCCGAAACCGTACAGATTTCATCGCCTGTGGCCGGATTGTGCAAGGTAGACTGAACACCCTCACCTTCGACCCAGTTTCCGCAAACATAGTTCCTCAGCTTCGTCATTTCAAAAGGCTCCTGAGTGATGAATGGGCGGCTGACCCACAGAGTTTTAGGAACTTTCCGAGCAACGCGCGAGGGCACAAAGAAGGCCCGCCTCGAGTATCTGCGGCGGGCCTCCCGTTCTTTCTGGCGCTTAGGCCCTGGACTCGTCCCAGTCAGGGCCATGCTCAACCTCGTCCTTTTCGGTGACACGATTGTCATCCGAGAATTCGAAGTCCGCATTGATCTCAATGTACTCGTCCGGGGTTTTCTCTGTATAGGCACCCGCGTTCGGCGGTCCATCATCGTCTACAAAGATCGCCTCTACAGGGCACAATGGGATACACTGTCCACAGTCGATGCACTCGTCAGGATTGATGTAGAGCATCGTGTCATCCTGATAGAAGCAATCCACAGGACAGTCTTCCACACAATCACCGTACTTACACTTGACGCAGGGTTCACCAACAATGTGGGCCATGAGAGTTTTTCCTTTTTGAAGCCGAGTTGCTCTGCTGCCGCACACGGATGCGACCTGCGAGTAGAATAGGGGTTTTTGGCCTGGTTGCAAACAGAGCCCACTGAGAAAAACTGCTCTTCTCTAATTGAGAATCACTCTCACTCATTGCATGATCAATGAAAGATCGATG
>PVBE011399157.1_pt1 | contig 11698 bp, 7 predicted proteins | sample 1631181 | NCBI WGS metagenome assembly PVBE01 (sample SAMN08397723, study PRJNA350692) | Marine metagenome, whole genome shotgun sequencing project. | isolation source: water | place: Pacific Ocean | collected 2012-04 | reverse complement strand
CTCGAGATGGGAACGGAAAGCGGCAAAGCCGTGGCCGTGGCCCAGCGAGAGTTATCGGCCGAGGCACTCGGCTTCGGAAAGCCCAACGTGCGCGCGGAGCGCACTCTGCAATGCGACGAACAACCACGAGACGGCGACATCCTTAGCGCGCTCGGCTTTTTTTGGGACACCTTTGGACCCGGAGATCCTCATGATTGACGCGAAAAACTGGCTCACCCGACGACTCTTTCAAGCATTCGCGTGGCTTCGCGTCATGGTCTTCCTCAGCGTGGCGTTCGCGATCTTGGCGACCTTCTTCGCCACTCAAGCCCGCGCCCGAACGAGCGAAGCGCTCGTACACGTCGGCCGTCACCTTGCCGGTCTCGAAGACCTAACCGACGGCGCTCATACCGTCCGCATCAACGGACAATCGATGCGCTTCTCGAGCACAACCACAGACCTTGGCGTTCAAGACGTACTCGACCGATTCGCCGAGCATTGTACGTCCAACAGCCCGCTCCTCGCCGATCTCGCAATAGCCGGACTCGAACCGCCAAAAAACGACGCCGCTGCCTACGGTGTGCTTCGCCGTGACGTCGGCAGCCGCGGCGACGGCATGGTCGCCTGCCTCGCGGCTCGGCCCCGCAACGACTCTCTCGCCACCGCACTGACGCGCTTCGCCGAGACGCTCCAGCTCGGAGAAGTCGGCGAGCTGCGCTACGCCTACGCGCGAAAAAAAGCTGACGGAACCACCCACGTCATGACCGTCTGGACCTACGAAGGCTTCGACTTCAACGCGCTCCTTCCCCCACCGGGACAAGACGCCCCCGGCTTCGACCCTCCTGGCGCCCCGCGGCCCACAGGCTCCGTCCGGCTGCTGAGCGCGGAGATCGCCGGCACGCCCAACGGCGTCTGGGTCTACGACGTGCCGGCCGCCGCACCGAGCGCCGTCGTCGAATCCCAAGACGCGGCCATGCAACGAGCCGGATGGCATCGCGTACCGGGCGTTGACCACGCAATAGCCCACGCACGCGACAACGGTGTCGGCTTCGGTCGCGTCTACGCCGGCGACAACGAAGAGCTCTTCTTCGTCGCCGGAGCCCGCGGCGAATCCACCTCCGTCAGCTTCGCCCGCTCGGGCTTCGGACCCCGCGTGGCAGGGCGCAGGCGGTAGCCGCCCTCAGTCCTCTTCCGAATCCGGCGGCGTCGAGGGCAGCGACTCGGGATCTACCGGCTCGCCCGGGATCCGGTAGCGCCCGTCGAGCCAATTTCCGAGGTCAGCGAGCTTGCATTTCTTCGAACAAAAGGGCCGCGAGGGGTAGTCCTCGGGGGCATCGGGGATGACCTTTCGGCACATCGGGCACACGATCCTCATGGGTCAGAGGCTGCCACCTGATCGTCGCCGGGGCTAGGGATCCGTTCGAACAGGGCCGAAACTCCCCTTGGAAAACCGGGTTGTTCCGAGGGCTCGTTCTTAACTGCCGTTCTGACGCGGCTTGATGTAGACTCGGTCCCGTGCCGCGTAGAGACCTAGGTAAGCGGAAGATTCCATCCTTCTCGCGCAGTGCGCGAGGCATGCTCAACGGGACGGAAGACTCCGTGATCGAGAAGGCGCGAGAGCGCTGTGACCAGACGCCCAGCGCTGGCCCGGCGGGCAGTTCGCTGGCGCAGCATTGCTCGCACGGCAGTCACGGTAGCCACGGATCGCACGGCAGCCACGGCTCCCATGGCAGCCACGGTTCCCATGGCAGCCACGGTTCCCACGGCAGCCATGGCAGCCACGGTTCCTGGTAGCGCCGTGCGACAGTCCAAACGACGGGCTCGGCCGAACCCGGCTGACGCCATAGGTCCACGAGACACCCCAAGCCCTAGGAGAGAGTTCATATGCCGCTGACGGACGCGCAGAAGCAATTTCTTCAAGAGAAGAATTTCGCACATTTAGCCACGCTCAACGCCGACGGCTCGCCCCAGGTGACCCCGGTTTGGATCGACGTTGAGGGCGACATCGTGCTCTTCAATACCGAGAAGAAGCGCCTCAAAACCCGGAACCTCCAGCGCGACGGCCGCGTTGCCCTCTGCGTGAGTTCGGCGTCGGATCCTTACAAGTACATCGAGATCCGCGGCAAGGTCGTCGGCGTCACCGAAGAGGGCGCTTTTGAGCACATCGACCAGCTCGCGAAGAAATACATGGGCGCAGACGAGTACCCCTACAACCAAGAGGGTGACGTCCGGATGATCTTCAAGATCTCGCCGGACAAGGTCAGCGGCCGCATCTAGCGGCGCCGTCCCTTCCGGAACAGCCAGCTCGCCAGCTCGCCAGCTCCTCAGCTCAGTTCGGCCAGCGACTCGCGCGCGGCGGCGACGGTGCGGTCGATGTCTTCGTCCGTAAGCGCCGCGGAGATGAACGCCGCTTCGTACGCTGACGGCGGCCAGTACACGCCGCGCTCCAAAAGACCGTTGAACCACTTCCCAAACGCTGCGGTATCGCTCTCGCTCGACTCCGCCCACGATTTGATCGGCCCCGGGTGGAAAAAGAGGGTGATCATCCCGCCCACCCGCTGGACGCATGCGGTGGTGTTTGTATCGGCGATGGCCGAGCATAGGCCCGCTTCGAGGCGCGCGCCGAGCGCCTCGAGCCGCTCGTAGACATCGTCGGTCAGTAGCTCGAGCGTGGCGAGGCCCGCCGCGACAGCGACCGGATTGCCGCTCAGCGTGCCGGCCTGATAGACGGGGCCCAAGGGCGCGACTTCTTGCATGATCTCGGCTCGTCCGCCGTAGACTGCGAGCGGCATGCCCCCGCCGACGACCTTTCCGAGGCTCGTCATGTCCGGCTTGAGGCCAAAGCGGCCCTGGGCGCTTCCGGGCCCCAGGCGGCAGCCTGTCATCACCTCATCAAACATGCTGACGGCGCCGTTGTCTCGGCAGAGCGAGATGATCGCTTCGAGGAAGCCGGTCGCGGGCGGAATGCAGCCCATATTGCCCGCCACAGGTTCGACGATGACTGCGGCGATTTCGGAGCCTTTCTTGGCAAACAACTCCTTGAGCGCAGCGACGTCGTTGTACGGAAGCGTCAGCGTATCCGCGGTCATCGCCGGCGGCACGCCCGCCGAATCCGGCGTCCCCAGGGTGGCGGCGCCGCTGCCCGCCTTCACGAGCAGGTAATCGGCGTGACCATGGTAGCCGCCAGCGAACTTCACGATTTTGGCGCGACCGGTGAAGCCGCGTGCCGCGCGCAGCGCGCTCATGGTGGCCTCCGTTCCGCTCGAAACGCAGCGCATCATCTCCATGGTCGGATGCCGCTCACGGATCGCTTCTGCAAAGTCCACCTCCGCAGCCGTGGGCGCGCCAAACGTGAGTCCGTTGGCGGCCGTCTCTTGCACGACCTTGATGACGTCCGGATGAGCGTGGCCGAGAATCGCCGGCCCCCACGAGCCGACATAATCGATGTACTCAGCGCCATCGGCGCCCCATACGCGAGCTCCCTTGGCGCGCTTGATGAAGATGGGGTGGCCGCCCACCGCATTGAAGGCGCGCACGGGGCTGTTCACACCGCCAGGAATGAGCGTCTTGGCTCGAGCTAGGAGTTCAGCGGAGACGGTGTCGGACATGCCGATTCTCTATCAGCTCGGATGCTGTCCGCCCACCGGAGAATTCTGCGCTAGTCGGACGCTTCGGGTTCGACCGCTCGCGCCGGCGCGCGTGTATCGAGGGCTCGGCGCCACTGAGCGATGGTCTGCCGTGCCGCCTCGGGCCAGGCCATCCGGCTGAGACGCGCGAGCAGGTGCGGAACATGGTCTCCGCCTTGCCAGTCGTGGTCGTAAACCTTCGTTGCCCGCTCCAGGGCCTGCTCCGCCACCTCGTCGTTTCCGTCGGTCAATTCCAGCCAGGCTTCGGTCAGGAAGAGATGCTGACGCGGCTCGGCTTCCTCGACTTCGATGCCTCGAGCCGACTGGAGCAGCTCCCGAGCGCGTTCCAAGTCGTGGCGAGCGAGGGAGATTTGGCATCCGAGAACGCGCGCCTCGATGCGGCCCCAGGGATCACCGAGTTCTTCGTAGCTTCGCAGCGCTTCTTGTTGCCAGACCGACGCTTCGTCGGGATCGTCGGTGTCGATACTGACGAGGGCGAGCAGACGATGGCAGGCAGCTAGGCCGCGCGGCGAGCCGAGTTCCGAGAGGCTCGCGCAGGCGCGCTCTCCTTCGCGCTGAGCGTTCCGGTAGTTCAGCAACCGATATTCGAGATGCGCCAACATCACGTCCGCTTGGGCCAGGCCGAGCCGATAGCCCACCTTCTCGAACTCGTGCCGGGACGCGAGGATGAGTTCGCGAGACTTCTCGATGTTGCCTTCGGAATGAGCGACCCAGCTCAGGAGCATGATGCAGAGCCCGCGTCCGACGTGCAGGCCGAGTTCGGCGAAGATTCGCTCGCCCTCCTCCACGATGTCGGTCACCTGATCGTAGTGGCCGAGCAGGTACTCGATCTCGCCGATGACGGCGGCGCATTGCGCCTCGCCGAGTCGGTCGCCTAGCTTCTTGGAAAGGGCGTGTGCTTCGCGTGCGCGTCTGAGGCCTTCGGCCGGATGTCCTTGGTCGCTGCGGACATGGCCCTCAACCCGGAGGCATTGCGCCAGGCAGTCGGCGTCTCCGCTGGATTCGAAACGGGCGCGCGCGTGTGCGACGGCCCGCGCGGCTTCTTCGAGCCGACCTAGCAGACGCAGGGCTTCTGCGCGCCAGAGCGAGCGCACGGCCTCGTTGCGCTGTGAGAGTCTGGGGTGGAGGTTGTCGAGGTCGCGAAGCGTCGCCTTGGGCTCGCGCGCGCGTTGCCAACTGCTAGCGATGAACTCAAAGAGCAGCTCGGCTCCCGCATCCGCCTTGCCTGCGCGCTGCAGGTTGGCGACCCGCTGCCGGATGATGCGGCGGCCGCCTGCCTTGGGATGTTTCTTGAGCGCGTCCGCCGCTTTGGCGAAGACGCGCTTGGCGATGGGCAGCGCCGTCAGGCGCTCGAGGAGGTGCTCTTGCAGCAGCCCGTGAGGCCAGACCAGCGTCATGTCGTCGCGGGGCAGCAGCACCTGAGCGTCTTGGAGCTTTCGCAGTACCCTCGCGAAGGGGATCTTTAGCCCCTCGAAGAGCGCCCGCAGGACGTCCCGGTGTACCTCGCCTCCGAGGGCGGCCGCCGCGAACGCGGCTGCGTGGTACTTCTCCGCGAGGCCGTCGAGTCGGCTGTTCCAGAAATCCGCCGTCGTATCCGGTCGCAGAGCCAGCACGCTTGGCGCCACCTCGTAACAGCCGTTGGCGAAACGCATCTCGCCGGCCAGAGCCCATGCGTAGAGCTGCTGTAGTGCAAAGAGCGGATTGCCGTTGGCGCGCCGTGCCGCTTCCTCTAGCGCGTCGGGGTCGAGCGGCAGAGCCTCTCTGAGCAAGGTCCGAGTGGTGTCGTCGTCGAGCGGCGAGACGTCGATCACCTCGCCGCCCACGGCCTCGACCAGATGCCGGAGTCCCTTGGGTAGGGCGCCCTCGGTGCGCACTGTCCCGAGCATCAGGATGCGCTGGTCGAGGTCATTCGTGTAGATGTCGTGCAGACCGTCGAGGGTCACCTGAGCCGCGTGGTGCAGGTCGTCGAGCCAGAAGAGCAGCGGTTTTTCGCCGGCGGCACGGCGTAGCGTGCGGCTCACGACGAGACGTCGCATCTCCAGCGTATCGAGCGTGAAGCGCTTTCCGCTGGGGCCGAGCGGTGGTTGTTGGCCGGGTGGCGTCGGATGCAGCCACTCGGCAGCGCCGGCAACGAGCGTCAGCAGGTTCTCGTTATCCGTGGCTTCCCAGCGCGCGATGAGCGAGCGCTCGATGGTGAACCGGTCGCAGCCCTCGAAGCTGAAGTGGTGCATCACAGCACTGAGCATGCCGTCAGATGCGCCACGCATCCGGCGGTAGCGGGCGCGCAGGTCGACCATCTCACCGGTCTCGTGCATCTGCTCGCAGAGCCACTGCGCAATCCGGCTCTTGCCCACGCCGGCGGGGCCGGAGAGCAATACCAGGCGGTGTGGCGGGCCCTCGCCGCGCGCCACCTCGTCGCAGATCTTGAGGAGGCGGCGTCGCAAGTCGTCTCTGCCGACGAGCGGACTGGGACGGATGCTCAGCAGGCCGGGTGCGTGTTCGCGGGCCTCGTCGAGCCGGCGCGTGGACTTCTTGCCGCGTACGGGTCGCGTATCCTCGCTCGGCACGACGGAGTCATTCTCAGGCTCCGCCACGGGCAGGGCGAAATCTGCGGACGTCAGATCGGGGCGCAGCGGCTGCCATGCTCGCTGGGCGTCGGCGGCGTAGCCGAAGCGCTCCCAAGGGCGCTTGCGAAGCAAACGCAGCACGAATTCGCCCACGCCAGCCGGCGCGTCGATGGTCAACTCGAGAGCAGGCACTTCGTCGAAGGCGTGCTGGCAGAGGACGTCCTTGGCCTTCCCCTCGAAGGGCGGACGCCCCGAGAGCAATCGGTAGAGGATGCAGCCGAGGGAGTAGAGATCTGTGGCGCCGCACACATGGTGGGTCTCGTGCTGGATTTGTTCTGGCGCCATGTACCCCGGGGTGCCCGCGCCGGCGTGGGTCGCGAATCCCGGTGAGGACAAGCCATCGAGGCGTTCGTCGTGGGGGTCGCGCTTCAACCACGCGAGGCCAAAGTCCAGAATATCGACGTGCGGCGCGTCCGGTGAGCGTTCGGCGACGAGCACGTTGGAGGGCTTGAGATCTCCGTGGGTGATGCCGCGAGCGTGAGCGTGGGCCAGGGCGCCAAGGATCTGATCGACGATGGTCCAGATCAGCGCTAACGACATGCGGTGGCTGCCGAGTTCGTGAAGCGAGGGGCCGCTGGCCACGTCCATGACCAGGTAGGGACTGCGGTCCACCAAGCGCCCGTAATCTCGAGCTTTTACGATGCTCGGATGATTCAGCGATGCGAGGGCTCGGGCCTCTTTGGCAAACCAGCCTTGGTAGTCGGCCGATACGCCTTCGTCCGGCGCTACCATCCGTTTGAGCGCCACGACGTCGCCTGTCGCCTGATCGCGGCAGTGGTAGACGACGCCCATCCCGCCCTCGCCGAGTCGGCCCAGCACTTCGTAGCGGTGCGCGAGTATATGCCCCGGCAGGACCGCGGCGGGCATCGGGGCGATGGGAAGGGTGGCCTCATTGCCGGACGCCTCGGCTGAGATCGAGATCACCTCTGCGGACTCGAGGTTCACGATCGGGGGGCCGGAACTGGCGGGCTTGTCGCGCTGCGTCGAGCCTGCCGGTGCCCGCCCGCTCTCGCGGCGAGCCTTCCGTTCTGGGAGCCGACCGTTCTTGCCGCGTGTCGTGTTGCGTTCGGCACGCCCACTCTCGCGGCGCACCGGTTCCTCGCTGCCCTCTTCTGGCAGTTCGTGTTCACGGTCCGTTCGGCCCCCATCAGCCATAGCCGCGCGAGTCTAGCCTGACCTCGCCATTCGTCGAGTGGGCATTGGACAGGAATCGACCTACCTGGGCCCGGATTTACCCGTGGGTTCTGAAATCGAGCCCAGGGCGTTCAGTCGTGCTGTATTGGGCGTTTCGCTAAGCCGCGCCAAGCTCGACCACCCGCCGGGCCGGATACACCCCTGCACGAAACGTTCGAGCCCAACCGACTCGGCCTGCTAGGCTCCGCGGCCATGGCCCTGCAAGATCCACCCCTCATCGACGTTGACCCAGAAATTGCCGGTCTGATCCGCCAAGAAGAGAAGCGAGAGTTCGACAAGCTCCGTCTCATTGCCAGTGAGAACTACGTTTCGAGCGCTGTGCTCCAGGCCACGGGATCGGTGCTCACTAACAAATACTCGGAGGGGTATGCGGGCAAGCGCTACTACGAGGGTCAGCAGATCATCGACCAGGTGGAGAACCTGGCTGCCTCGCGGATGGCGGCGCTCTTTGGTGTCGACCACGTTAACGTTCAGCCCTACAGCGGCAGCCCCGCGAACCTGGCCGTCTATCTCGCGTTTTGCAGACCGGGCGATCCGATCATGGGTCTGGGTCTGCCCGCTGGCGGGCACCTGACTCACGGTTGGAAGGTTTCGATTACCGGAAAGTACTTTGATAGCCACGGCTACGGCGTGCGTCGCGACGACCACCGCATCGATATTGATGAGGTTCGGACTATGGCGCGCGAGGTCAAGCCGAAGATCATTTGGTGCGGTACGACGGCTTACCCGCGAGTTCTGGAGTTCGACAAGTTTCGGGAAATCGCCGACGAGGTTGGCGCGATTCTCTGCGCCGACATTGCGCACATTGCGGGACTCGTTGCGGGCGGCGCGCATCCGTCGCCCGCCGGCATCGCCGACGTCATCACGACCACCACGCATAAGACGTTGCGCGGTCCCCGCGGTGCGGTGGTGATGTGCAAGGAGGAGTACCGCAAGAAGATCGACCGAGCCGTCTTCCCGGGTCTTCAGGGTGGCCCGCACAATCACACGACCGCGGCGATCGCCGTTGCGGCGAAAGAAGCGAGCACGCCCGCCTTTACGGAGTACGCGCACAACGTCGTCGCAAACGCCAAGGCACTGGCCGCGGGGCTCGCGACCCGAGGCTTTGCGGTCATCACGGGCGGCACCGATAACCACCTCGTCCTGCTCGATCTCACGCCCAAGGGAGTACCGGGCAAGGTCGCCGCTCAGGCTCTAGACCGCGCCGGCATCGTCGCCAACTACAACTCGATTCCCTTCGATCCTCGCAAGCCCTTCGATCCGTCCGGACTCCGGATGGGCACGGCGGCTCTCACTACGCGCGGCATGGGCGTCGACGAGATGGCCCGCCTCGCTGGCTGGATGGACGAAGTCGTGCAAAACGTCGACGACGAAAAGGTCATCGATCGCATCGCTGGTGAAGTGAAGGAGCTATGCCAGTCCTTCCCACCCCCCGGCATTCCAGCCGCGTGAGCTGCCGCGCGCTAGATTTCGAAGGCCATGGCTTCTGTCTAGATCTCAAACGCCATGGCTTCGAGACGGGCGCGCTCGCGTGCGGAGAGGGCTTCGGCCTGGAGCTTTGCGCTGCTGGCGCGCATCAGCTCGTTGCAAGCGGTCACTCGTGCGCGGAGTAGGGGTAGTGCGGTGTCGAGTTCGTGGTTCAGGTAGCCCATTGCCTCGCTGAGTTCGAGTTCGAGTTCGTCCGAATCCGACTGCGAGCCTTCCCAGATTTGCTCCGCCCAGTTTTGGTAGGCGTTGCGCAGCTCATCTTCGGTGCCTTCGGCGAAGAGCGCGGGGAACCCGCGCACGTAGGTGAGCAATTTGCGCCACAGGGATTCGGCGATGTAGGGCACGACGGTTTCTTGGGCGAGTTCGCCCAGAGTGAATTCGATATCTTGCCAGGCTGCGCGGTACTGAGCTTGCGAGATCGCGGCGCCCATTTCGCTCGCACGCGGCCAAAACGCATGCCAGATGCTGTGCTTCTGGAGGGATAGCGCGTCGTGAAGTTCCTCTGATGTTTCTGGAAGTGATTTCAGGAGGACGTTCGATATCGATTCGGCCTGCGTTCTCATGACCCCAGCCGCGACGCGCTCGCGTAGGCGCTGCGTTTGGTCCTCGCAGAGGGCGTGCACGCGCCGAACGGCGAGGTCCGCCGCAAAGTCGAGGGTTCGCCCGTAGTCGGTTGCCCATTCGTGCAACTGCTTTTCCGCGTTCTCGCGGATTTCTTCGAGGCGCTGCGGTAGCTCCTCCTGCAGCTTCTGGAGCTTGCCGAGCTGTCGTTGTGAGCGAAACCGCAGGTAAAGGTAGAGCGAGAAGTAGATGAACGTAACGCCACCGCTGATCACCACGAAGGCGATGATCGTCGCCGCGCTTTCTGGCGCCATCGAGAAGGTGGAAGCGAATGAATCGAGCGGCCCCCGGAACGATGTGAGCAAGGACTTTTGGAGCGCATCCCGGGCGCCGAATAGGACCTGGGATGCGAGTCCGACGACCAGGATGATTACCAGCAGCAGTCGCCGCAGGATCAGGCTGAGCGGCACGTGTGCGTATCGGGAAATGACCGAAACGTGCTGCGAGCTGTAGACGACGTCAGCGATGCCCGCGCAGAAGACGAGAGCGCGTCGAAAAATCCCGTACCTCGATTTGGCGTCGAGGCGGAAGAGTCCCGCCGGGGGTTCCGTCGCAGCGTCGAGCGATACGTTCTCTAGCTTCAGCCGGCCGACGAGTGTGGTGTGAGGCCCTTGCGGCAGAACCAGGAGTTTGTGCTCAACATTGCCTTTCTCGAGGCCCGCTTGAGCCGCATCCGCGAGTAGTTGGCTCGCGGACGGTGCGCGGACCTTGGCCGAGTGCTCGACGCCGCGCAGCCTGGCGCTGAGCCGCTCCGCGAGCTGAGCTGCGCCGCCAGGCTCGCGGCCCGAGGTCAGCTCTTCCCACCAGGTTCGGTTGGCGGACTTCCAATCGGCCTCGGCGGCCTGCTGGGCCTCCTGCAGTCGGTCCGACGCTGCCGTCAGTAGGTGGCTCTCGATGCGCTTGTAACGCCAGAGCCAGAAGACCTTGTGCACAAAAAACGCCAGCGCGCCGACGCTCAGCACGGCAAAACCGGTCGAGAAGATTTCTACGAGGAGCGACATGGCTGGCAGCGAGGTTCGCTGATTGCTTTCGGCCGGACGTGAGCCCGACGTGAGCCCGACGTGAGCCCGAGTGCGACCATAACTCGTTTGTGGCAACGTGCCAGGCACGTTAGATGGGCACCGTCATTCCGCGGCCATGTCGCTCCGGCATGCCCCGCCGGCGCCATGTCGCCCCGGCATGCCTACCGCTGAATCCAAGAAATGTCCCTCCCGTCCAAAGACCCCAGAAGCGATCGAGCTAGCGCGCCCCGAGGTTCGGAGGGCCGCTCGGCTGGGACGTCGCCGGTGCTCGTCCTGGGCCTGCTCATTGGCGCGCTCATCGCCGTTGGGTTCGGGATCTATGCCCTGATCGCTCCCTGAGCTCGGCACGCTCGGCACGGTCGGCGTTTGAGTTACGCAGGCTGAGCTCAGCCCGCCTACCCCTGAAACGCGTAAACCGACCCTAGCCGCAAGATCGCCGTGAGTTCATCGAGCGCCGTCTGGCCTTCGGTCAGCAGCGCTGGGTCGGCGAAGTCGTCGAAGGTCAGACGATCGCGGTAGTGTTGCTTTACCCAGGTTTCGAGTTCTTCCAAGAGCGGGTCGTCGATGAACACCCGCGCGCCCGTCGTGACCGCGCTTACCTCGGCGTCGGTGAGGGGCACGCGAAGTCGGAGGCATGCGGGGCCGCCACCGTTGTTCATCGATTGATTCACATCCGTGTAGTGGACCCTACCTACCGGGTTGTCTTCGCTTACGACGCGGTCGAGATAACGCTTGGTTTCTGTGCATGATTCCGACTCGCTCGGCGCGATGATGGCCATGCTGCCGTCGGGAAGGTCGAGTAGTTGCGAGTTGAACGGATACGAGCGCACCGCTGCTTCGACTGGCAGCTCGTCGTTTGATGCGACGCAGGCCTGAAACTCCGCGCCCAGCCGGTCGCTCAGTTCGTCGAGTAGGCCGCGCAAGTTCACGAACGCGCGCTCGTGTACGAGGAGCAAGGAACGGTTCGCGACCGCCAAGACGTCCGTATGGAACGCGCCGGCGTCGATGCCTGCCGGATCCTGTTGCCAGAGGAGCGGGATCCCTTCGCGCAATTCGTGTAGGCGTGCAACCGCGGCACTCGCCTCGAACGTCTGCCGCGCGATGAAGCGCTCGGTCTTTG
>PVBE011168233.1_pt1 | contig 11698 bp, 6 predicted proteins | sample 1631181 | NCBI WGS metagenome assembly PVBE01 (sample SAMN08397723, study PRJNA350692) | Marine metagenome, whole genome shotgun sequencing project. | isolation source: water | place: Pacific Ocean | collected 2012-04 | reverse complement strand
CACGCGGCCGGTGTCCTGCTCTGCAGCAATAATCTGACCCTCAGCAGTATGTGTATAGAGGCGCCCACCGCCACACACCGGCAGGTGTTTCACCGTTCCCTCCATTCGTCGTGCCCAGCGCATGCGCAAGGGCGGCTTCAGACCCTGATCATTGGAATTACTGCCAGCAAAGTCGCCATAATTGGTATACCAGTTGAATTTATCGCCGGATAAAGCACCCTTAAGTGGGTTACGTATTTTCCATATCCCCAAATCCTTTTTTGGTAAAGCCGCCTTACCATCAGCACCATATATATAGAGGTAGCCATCCTCACAGCCCGCGTACACTCGGCCTTCAGCCACGGCCAAAGGAGCGGTAATGGGCAAATCAAAAGCCGTCCTCAACGCCTGTGCCTTGCCGCCTTTCAAAGACACAACATGCACCCTGCCATCGAGACCGCCATAAACAGCATGATCCCGCGTCAAGATCGGCGGACAGATCGATGCAGCCTTATTCAATACTTCCGGTTTATCTTCCCCGTTCGTATGCCGACATAATCCAAATCCCTGTTCGGGTCGCACGCGGTACACATCCATTCCTCGAATACTTACCGGCGCGAAATTGAGCATTCCCGGTGTGCGAATATCGGTTTGAGTGCCTTTTACAAAATCCGTCTTTAATTCATCACCATCCAGTCGCAGCTTTTCCACCCGTCCAGCGTTGTCGCGCCGGTGCCATTGCACATAGATGTTACCTTCAGTATCAGCACTCTGACCAAGCGTGGCGGGAAACTCTGAACCCGCAAAATTTGGTATCACCGCCACTTTCCGTAACTCCGGTTTCTCGCCTGCATCCTCCACAAACACCGTCCGCCCACCGGCGGGCATTACCACGGTCTTGCCGACCAATATAATATCGCGTGAACAGACGAAGTGATCCTTCCAGGTTACACGATCCCCACGAAACTTCACCCAGTCCGCACCCAGCCAGCGATTACCCTTAAACCCCACCTCCTCCTTCACAAAATCCCACGTCCACGCAACCTTACCTTCCGGCGATACCGCAAAAATCCGCGCCCCCAGCGTTGCAAAATAAACGCGGCCTCTGCCAACGGCCGGAGCGGAAAAAATCGGCTCCGCACAATCAATCCGTTTCGCCAACTTACCCGTCTCTCTATTCAACACATAATAATATCCAGCCGTCGTTCCCACATGTAGGTATTTCCCGACTACTGCGGGCGCAGCCACGTTATTGCAGTTGCCCTCTCCACCATGGGTTGCAAATCGCCATTTGACCTTGGATGTATTGGTGTCGATAGCAAACACCACCCCTGAACCATCAATAACATATACCACTCCATCACTTACTACCGGTGCGGCATAAACCCCGTCAGTCAATGGCACCGCTGCTTTCAACCCCAGTGATGCCTTCAATACTTCACCCGGCGCATTGCCCGAGCGGCGGACATCCCCCTGAAGTTGCGTCCAATCGGCCCGTGCGAATACAGACAGAAACAGGGAAAAGAGGAGGAAGAAACTTAAACGCGTGGTCATCTGTAAATCCTACCCCTGCCCTCGTAATTTGTCTTGTGCAAAACAACCTTGCCGCCAAGGCCGGTTGAGAGAAGACTCACTCAGGTGATCAAGGCAAAATCCATCATCATCCTGCTTGCGTCACTTGTGGTATTCACGGTTCGCGCCGCCGAACGGGTGGATAATGGGCTATTGGCCTTTTATGACTTCAATACAATCGAAGGCCCGATTGTAAAGGATCGCTCAGGACTGAAACCATCCTTGGATCTACATATCAGAGCGCAAGGGAATACCAGGCGTACAAACGGTTCATTAGAAATCATAAAAGGCACTGTTATAACTTCCGAACGCCCCCCTCTCAGGATGCTCAACGCTCTTAAACAATCCAACGAAATTACCGTCGAGGTATGGTTCAAGCCGGGCAACTTGAAGCAGGATGGCCCTGCTCGGCTCGTCACTATTTCAAAAAACATTTCTGAAAGAAATTTTACCATTGGCCAGAAAGCCGCCAACCTGCAGTCGAGACTACGTACCACGCGTACAAGTAAAAACGGCATGCCCGCCATTGACACAACTCCCATACTATCTGAAAAACTAACTCATACAGTATATGTGCGCGACAGCTCGGGAAATGCCTCCCTCTATGTGAACGGGAAAAAAGTAAAAGAACAGATGACTGCGGGCGCAATGTCCAATTGGGACAGCTCATATCGTCTGGCACTAGGCAATGAACTTTCGGGCGAACGACCGTGGCTGGGCACGTTGTATCTGGTGGCCATATACAACCGCGATCTCAGCGCAAAAGAAGTAGTGCTTCATTTTAAATCCGGATCCCAAGCGAAGATGGATCCAACCAAACTTGCGGCTGCACAAAACGAGCACTTGTTTGAAACCAAGATTGCTCCACTTTTATCTAAGCATTGTCTGGAATGCCATGATCCTGCTACTGCCAAGGATGATTTAGATCTCTCTCAAAAGTCTACCGCCTTCACCGATAAAGACATGATTGTGCCAGGCAAACATGAAATCAGCACACTATGGGAAGCAGTAGCAAAAAATGAAATGCCCAAGAAACGCACGCCACTGTCTACTTCAGAGAAGGCACTCCTGAAACAGTGGATTGATGGCGGAGCGAAATGGACGCTAAGTCGCATTGATCCTGCAATATACGCACAAGGCAATGAGAACAGCGGAAACTGGATCCGCCGCCTGACCGTGACAGAATATATTGCCACCATACTCGCCACAACAGGTGTGGATATCAGCAATAATGCCCGCGCGTTGCTACCGCCTGAGCTTAGAGCAGATGGTTTCGCTAATACTGCCTACAATCTGAATATCGATCTACAACACATCAATGCCTACGCGAAACTCACCGAGCTCATCGTCAATCGGATGGATGTCACCACCTATGCAAAACGCTTTTCCAGGAAGCAAAGCTTCACAGATAAGGACATGTCCGCCTTCCTCGAAAAAATCGGACGCTGGATACTTCGCGGGCCGCTGGAGAAACGAGAAGTAATTCTGTATCGAGGTATCACTACGTCGGTTGTTGCCAATGGAGGCAGCTACGAGGAGGCTATCGGACTTGTGCTTCAAGCCATGCTCCAATCGCCACGGTTCATTTACCGCATGGAAAACCAGCACACCGGAGGGCGCGTGGGCAACTTCGAACTGGCAGTACGCCTGAGCTACCTAATCTGGGGTGCGCCCCCCGACGAGGCACTTTATGCAGCCGCAGATCAAGGCAAGTTATCCAGTCCTGAACAAATTCGCATCCAAGTCAACCGCATGCTTAAGGACCCGCGAGCGGTGGATCGATCCGTACAGTTCCTGAGTCAGTGGCTCAACCTTGGCCACCTTGCCAACCTACGCCCGGACAAAAACCTTTTCCCCAGATGGAACCCCTCTCTAGCGGCTGATATGCGCGCGGAGTCAATCGCTTTCTTCAAGGAAATTGTTTGGAAACAAGATCGGCCACTATCTGACCTTTTTAATGCCCAGTTTACCTATCTTACATCCCAACTGGCCCAACACTACGGGCTTACTCCATTACAAAATGGCAATGGCACACTGCGCTATGATCTCACCAAGATACCTTCACGCGGGGGGCTCTTGACTCATGGGAGCGTCCTCACGCGCGGTGGCGATAATGCGTCGATGGTCACGCGCGGTTTATTCGTGATGCACGATCTACTGCGAGGAGTCGTCAAAGATCCTCCACCCTGTGTCGATACGACACCAGTGCCCAGCCTACCAGGACTGAGCCAGCGCGGGATCGCCGAGAAGCGCATCGCCAACGCCAACTGCGGCGGTTGCCACAGCAAGTTTGAACCGCTCGCATTCGGGCTCGAGCGCTTTGACGGCTTGGGATCCTATTTTGAAAAGGACAACCACGGCAACCGCCTGCGCGAGGACGGACAGATTCTTTTTCCCGGCGAAGCTAAGCCGATTGCTTACCGGACCTCCAAGGAATTGATGAACCACCTTGCTGGCAGCAACCGTGTACGACAGAGTATTACGTGGAAACTTTCGCAATTTGCCCTTGGTCGCTCTTTGGGCCCACGAGACGCCCGAAGCATGCAAATTATCCATCAAGCCGGCTGGAAATCTGGTGGCACTTATGCAAACCTTATTAACGCAATCGCGGTTAGTGAATTATTCCAAATCCAACCAACGGAGAACACTGAATGAAGTCACACCTGAATCGACGCACCCTGCTTAAGGGTTTGGGAACTGTTACTATCGGGCTACCGCTGGTAGAAGAGATGATTGCCACCAGTGCACTGGGTGCTGCTAAAACCAAGGTGCCCACGCGGGCTTTTAATATATTTTTCGGGCTTGGCATCCCCGCACCTTTACAGAATGAGGGCTTTGATGATGTCTTGGAACCACTCGCGCCCCTAAAAAACAAGCTGCTTATTATGCGCAATGTGGATCATGTCCGCTGCGATGTGCGCGGTATCAATGCCCACTTTGACGGAGCCACTGCCTCTTTCACAGCCGAACCAGCTGATGGCGGAGCCAAGGCTGGTGGCCCTTCCATTGATCAGGTCATTCGACATGCCCATCATCCTACCGGCCTGCCTGCAGGCATGGTACCCTCACTTGTGGCCGGCACTTTCTTCCGACGCAGCCGGGTAGGCCGTTATCATCACAGCTATAGTCTTGATGGAACTATAGCCGCACGTATGCAGGAAAAACCCCGTGACCTATTCGATCGCGTGTTTGGAACCCTAACCACGACCAATAATGCCGACATGCGCACGCAACATTTGAAGCGTAGCGTACTGGACTCGGTAGTTGATCAATACCGTTTTTACACCGGATCCAACTCCCCACTTGGAACTGCCTCTAAATCACGTATGATGGATCACCTCGATCGAATCCGCGAATTTGAGAAACGCGCCTTTGAACCAAAAAACACAAAGGATAATGGACCGGCCTTGCCCCCACGTTCACGAGTTCCTCACGGTGGCCCCGCTGACCCCGGCGGAGAAGGCATCGACATTACGCTGGAGGAACTCACCACCGAATGGCGACTCTTGGCCGACCTTTATGCATTAGCCATAGAGATGGATCGTACGCGTTTTGGCTCAATCACCTTTCTGGCTGCAGGCGAACGCATCCGGCTCACCGGCGACCACAAATACAACGGCAAGACGCGCTACAAGTTTGATGACGCGTCTATGCACAAGCGCACGGGCTCGGCCGGCTGTAGCCATGAATGGTGGCACAAGTTCAACGAGAAGAAAAAGAACGAGCAACTCCGCGCCCACGTGCACATGAAGATGAACGAGGTGGCCTACCTCCTGAAACGTCTTGATGGAACGAAGGAAGCCAACGGCCGGAGTATCCTGGAGAATTCACTCATCACGATTTCCACCGAGTCTGGTGACGGCCGTCACAATGATGTGAAGCGCGAGTTGTCCGGCGTGTTCCACGCCATCACCGGTGCCAACGGCCGCTTTAAGACCGGGCAAATCATGGACGTAAACGCCGAAGCTATCGACCTTTACAACACCATGCTCCAAACCCTGGGTGCGAAGAAACAATTGGGGCCGGACAAGAGAAAGCACAATCCCGTAAATCAAATCCGGACTTAAGGCAATTCGCGTCTTAATTTGCCGGACCAACACCTACTTGCTGCGCGAGATAGTTCTCAATTCCCATCATCTTGATAAGGTCCAACTGAGCCTCAGCCCAGTCAATGCTCTGCTCAGATTCCACCACCATGCGGTCCATTAATTCACGACTGGCATTATCATTCGCACCTGAACACAACTTAATGCCTTCATTGTATGTAGCCGCACCTTTTATTTCCAGCGCCATACCGTTTTCAATCATTTCCTGCGGTGTAGATCCTACATTGATCGCATCATAACGCGAAATAGCCGGTGCACCGTCCAGAAACAAGATACGGTCAATTACTTCATCGGCATGCTTCATCTCTTCAATAGACTCCTTGTAATAATAATCGGCCAATTTATTAAGCCCCCAGTTGCGACACATCTTGGAGTGAATAAAATAGGTATTAATTGCCGTCAGCTCGATGGTGAGTCCGGAATTTAATGCTTCAATGACCTGTTCGTTTCCCTTCATAAATTATTTTTCTAGTACGGTAGTAATGTTGGATATCTCGACTGAGTATTCATTGAGCTTAACACAAGCCAACACGAAAGCAAAACGCACAAAGATAAAAATTGAAATTTGTCTGCTACCGAGACTCAGACACAGTCTCAAAAAATAATTACGAATTTATGCTGCCTCGCACCGACACAAGGTCTTAACGTGCCCACATCCAGGACAAAGCGCACAGGGCCCACATTCAGCAGGCATCCCAGCAAGCAAACGTTGAATACGACACTGGCAACTTCCACAACCACTTCCTGCTGCAGTCAACCGAGTAACTTCCTCAATGGTTTCCGCTTCGCCCTTGTCAATCGCCTTTAAAATGCTCGAGGCGTTAACTTGATGACAGTGGCAAATCAGTGTGCCAACTGACTTCGTGCGCACCTGCGCGGGCATGTTCAGAATCGTCGCCATCGTGTGAAAACACCACATTCATCAACGAAAACACACACCAAGGCAAGATATTTTGAGACTGAGTCACATTAGCAGTTATTAACAGAATCACCCAAATAAAAGGTTTTTCAGGGACAAATCTAACGCTGCTCGTTTTGGTGAATATTTTGAAAGGCCTCTTCCAGACGGGAGACGGTCTTGGGCTCGGTTTTAGCGTGGTTTTTTGTTTCCGCCTGATCTTCTCTGATATTCGAAAGAATATAAGGTTTTGTGAAAGCTTTTCCTTTTGGTTGCTGACGACCACCGGAGCCATTGCCGAGGATGAGCTTCCAGTCCCCTTCGCGGATGGCGAACATTCCACCTGAGGAATGGTGGATTACCGGTGGGCGCGAGTACTGCTTTTCTTTACCCAGCAAAAGCGGCAGATAACTGTAGCTATCGGCCGCCGCGCCCTTGGGAATCTTTGCCCCAGCCAACTCAGCTGCGGTGGCGAATAGATCGGTGTGCGTGATGACGCGGGTGCATTGACTACCCGCTTCCACCTTGCCAGGCCAACGCGCGAAGAAGGGTACGTGATGTCCGCCTTCCCAGATATCCGCCTTGGTCCCTCGCCAAGGACCGTTGGCTCTGTGGTTTTTTGAGTGATACTGCTGCTTTTCAGGCGAGTTCACATGATCCTCCTCATCCTCAACCCGGTACATAAAGGAACCGTTATCACTGGTAAATAGAACCAACGTGTCGTCAGAAAGATTGTTTGTATCCAGAGCCTTGAGCACCTGACCTACCGCATCATCCACATTCATCACAAAGTCCCCGTATGGGCCCTTACCCGTCTTACCCCGAAAACGCTTGTGCGGCGTTACTGGCTTGTGAGGACCCGTCAAAGGCAGGTAAAGAAAGAAAGGTTTATCTTGCTCGGCCATGCGCTTAAGGAAACCAGCCGCACGCTCCGCCAATACATCGAGTCCTTCCTCAAATTTCAGATCAGCTGCACGCGGACCCTGGCGCACATAGCCTGGAAACTTCACAGCCGGCTGTTGCACAAGCCTGGCCTTCACAAAGTGATTGTTTTCAATCCACACGTAGGGCGCCATATCCAGTGAGGCGCTCACGCCAAAGTATTCATGAAAACCTCGCGTGATGGGGCTATCAGCAATCGGCTTGGCGAAATCGACGTTACCATCCCCATCCCAACGATCCTTGCCTGGCTTACCCCCAGCACGCCGCGTCATGTTCATTCCCAGATGCCATTTACCAATGGCTGCAGTGTGGTAGCCAGCCTTTTGCAGCGCCGAACCCACCGTTGGCCGATCCTTCTCAATTAAGGGGGCGCTGTAGCCACCCAACACGCCTCGCTTCAAACGCGAACGCCAACAGTAGCGACCGGTGATCACTCCGTAACGAGTGGGCGTACACACGCCCGAAGGACTGTGCGCATCAGTAAAAGTCATACCCTGTTTTGCAAGGCGGTTGAGATGGGGTGTGGGAATCTTGGATTTCGGGTTTAGCGCCTGCACATCGCCATAACCCATGTCGTCGGCCAGAATAAAGATAATGTTGGGTTTAGCTGCCTGCAGAGCAGTCGCACCTAAAAGTGAAGCAATCAAAAGTGTACGTTTCATGGAAGGGGTGGATCATCCCGTGAGTATTCAGCAGGCACAAGCAAAAGAGCTGGTATTATCCGATCACGAACAACTTACATTCTACCACAACGGCATTAAACGCCGCCTGACCGATGTCCATAGCCATGTAATTCAGGAACTACTCGCCTGAGAGATCAGGTTAGCCTGCATTTTTTGAAAGCTTTGATCTAATCCTTAAAAAGGGAGGGTGTTATTGATCGTGATCAATCCAGGTGAAAACCGTTACTCATTAAACTGAATCCAGTTTAGCCCAAGCACCCCCTTGGTCTTGGCAACGACACAAACGTCAGCAAGGCCTCCGGCGTTCCTGAGCTTGGCGGGCAATTCGAGAAATTCACCCCCACCAGTACCTTTCACTTTCACAGACGCCAGCAGCCTGCCCTTGGCCGAACCTTCGCGCAGTTCAAACCGGCCAGATTTATCCAAACCACCAGCCCGAACAAGAATACTCCTGATATCCGACAGGTTCAGGTCACGAAAGATGATGGCATCATCATTCTCAAAATGACCTACGATTGCCACTTCACCCTCCACCTGTTCCACGTACTGCATGCCTTGATTAACATCATAAAGTGCAGCCTTTTTTCTGCGAGAATGCAGCACAATGGTGTCCTCTCCCCGAAGCGGCTGCGCGCCTTCCGCCCCCGCATCGGTGTAACCGGCAGTAAGTAAAAGCACTCCTTCAGTAACCGCACGAATAGTCGGCTTTGCGGGCGCTTTATAAATACCCTTGGTACCACGCCGCGGGGTACTGGCAGTATTTTTGTTGAGCGACAAAACCCAATCGACCATCTGACGAGCCTCTTCAATCGTATGCTGCGGGTGCGGCAACATGGGTACTTGCCCCCATACGCCTGTACCACCCTTTAACACTTTTTGTGCCAATAGCTCGCGGGCACCTGTATTGCCAGTATATTTTTTAGCCACCAACTCATAGGATGGACCGGCTGAAGGCGCATCAGAAATATGGCAGGCAAAGCAGGTACTCTTACGCATCAGTGCCAATCCAGGATTGGCGATCTCCTCATCCACGTCAGTAAGGAATCGCCGGTTGCGAAACTCACCCTGCAAGGAGACAAGACTGGAGTCTACCTTGGGTGTTTCGCTGTCCTTCACCTCAATTTGATAATCGATCTTATCCTGCCAATCGAAAAAAGAGCCATTTACCGGCGACTTAAACCGAACTATCGGGCGCGCGTTACCCACTTGAATGGTTTGCGTAGCCAAGCTTTTCGCGCTACTGGCATCAGTGGCAGTAACGCTCACCTTAAACGTACCGGGATCGGAAAAAGTCATCACCTGCTTCGCTCCGGACTTACCATTACTCCAAGCGTACTTCAGCGCATCGCCATCAGGATCAGTGGAAGCACTGGCATCCAGCGTGACTTTTAAAGGATGTTTACCGGCAGACACATCAGTATCCACAACAGCGACTGGCGAACGATTGCCGCGACGATATACGATGCGCGCAATGCGACTGTCGGCGTTCTTCCACCAACGATCACCATACTCAATCATATAGAGTGCGCCATCGACCCCGAGCTTCATGTCGACAGGTCGGCGCAGGTTCCAGTCAGCCACAAAGGGCTTCAGTGTTGGTCCCTGAGTACCAAGGTCTGCCACTTGTATCCAGTTGCGCATCCATTCATAAATAAAAAGATGCCCATCCATTTCCCGGGGCAGTCGAATGGGCGATTTGTTTTTCTCATCAAAATGATACACCGGCCCAGCCATGATCGAGCGCCCGCCAGTGCCCAGGCTTGGAAACCGTGCGCTCTTCAGGTTACCATACCAAATCAACGGCAGCTGCGCAGGAGGCAGCTTCTTGAGTCCCGTGTTGTTTGGGGAGGGATTCTCCGGCGCGCCAGGCTTGTAGGTGCGCACCACCTTATTGTTGTCAAAATCATAAATGGGATAAGGCTCATTGGGCCCAATAAAAAGCGGCCAACCGAAGTTACCTGCCCTGGGTGCGGCGTTGATTTCGTCATAACCATAGGGCTTGATGTTCAATTTCGGCATCACATTGGGGCCCACGTCCCCAAAATAGAGTATGCCCGTCGCATCATCCACCGTCATGCGAAAGGGATTGCGCACGCCCATTGCATAAATCTCAGAGCGGCCCCTTTTTGGATCTGTAAAAAGATTGCCCTTGGGGACCTCATAACCACCGCTGGCTTTTGGTTTAATGCGTAAAATTTTCCCGCGCAAATCCTGCGAGTTACCTGCTGAACGCAGCGCATCCCAGCTTTTTCTCCCCGGCCGCAAATCCAGTGGCAACCCGGGATTCCAGTGACAGTTGTCGCCATTACCGATATAGAGATGACCTCGCCCATCCATGAACACCGCTCCCCCCATGTGGAAGATGTGTTCGTCATCATAAGGCCACTCGAGCAGCACTTCCTCTCCTTTTACGTCCATCACATCACCCTTTACCACAAACCGGCTCACACGCATGGTATCCTGCTTGGCCGAGGGACAATGTAGCGTAAAGAGATGGCCATTCTGTAAAAAGTTTGGACTCACCGCAAAACCAAGAAGCCCCACCTCACCCTTGGCATAAGTAGGCACATGGCCAAGCGTAATTACATTTTTGGTTTTCGTATCCCAGCGCTTTACGCCACCGGCAAATTCCACGAAGACAATATCGCCATTGGCCAGCACCTCCAACTGCAACGCATCACGACTACCCGGCACGAGAACCTCGCGCTCAAAACGACCCGGATCATACGCTGCAGTAGCAGCACAAACACCAAGGGCAAACAACAGGCTGAATGAAACAATTCGAGTTATCATGGTCAGTAGTAAGAGGTAGACTCCTTATTCCAAGTCCAGCGCCTTGCGCAATACAGGCGCAAAGGCTTCGGCCTGACGCAAAAATCCCAAGTCATTGGGGTGGGAAGCATCAGTGGTTCCCTCAAAGTCATCTCCCAAAAGCGAATCGCCCTCCACGTAATAAAGGCGCTCCACCCCTGCAGTCTTTAGCTCTTTGTAGGCCTTGCGCAACGCGGCGTGGTTATCATCATGGAATTTTGATTTACCCGGAACCAACCAGGAATTGGGAAAGCGTCGGTCTTCCACCAGGACAATCGGAGTATTGGGTCTGGCCTTGCGCAACTGCTTCACAAGTGGCACGCAGCGTTCAGTCACCATCGCCCCGTTCATATTGGGCAAACAATCAATAATGTAGGCGGCCGCATCCACTTCAATCATCAGGTCTCCCACTTCCTTGTGCATCTTGCCGTTGCCAGAAAACCCGATATTGATTACCGGCATATCAAACCAACGGCCAAGAATCGCCGGGTGCGCAATCCCAGGACGTGAGGCGCAAGCGCCATGAGTGATGGAGGTCCCATAAAAGATTAGTGGCTTGGCCTTACGCGGCGCGAGTCCTTCAAACTTTGCGCCAGCAGGCACGCCCACCGCCAGGGATTCGGTGCCATTATAAAGCGGCAGATAAAGCGCATACTCACGCAGGCCCGGTTTGATTCCGCGCAGGAGCGTGGCCTGCATTACCTGCT
>PVBE010670905.1_pt1 | contig 11698 bp, 11 predicted proteins | sample 1631181 | NCBI WGS metagenome assembly PVBE01 (sample SAMN08397723, study PRJNA350692) | Marine metagenome, whole genome shotgun sequencing project. | isolation source: water | place: Pacific Ocean | collected 2012-04 | reverse complement strand
CTAATGTAATTTCCCAAGACATCGCTTCCACTACCAATTTCTAATATAACGTCTTTTTCTAAAACACCAATCTTAGAAATTATTTCTTCACATATTTCTGGTGTAAGCTCTTTTGGTAGCCATTGGCCTGCGGCTGAAATCGAATCAGTTCCTTTAGCTCTATCATCATAGTATTTGGCTATTTTTTTTTGGAAGGTCTGTATATATTTTACTAATGAATTTTTCTGAACTTATTAAATTTTCAAATGCATTATTTTTATCATTTAAAAGTATTCTTAATTTACTAATTTCATATGACAATCTAGATTTTGTTCTATTATCACGAATTTGTTGAATTGATAGTTCTGATGCATTAAGTAAATTTAAAGAACCTTTAGTTTTATTGCCATTTTTTAATTCCACATTAGCTAGATCAATACTTTTTTTAATCTCATTAATGTTATTGTTTTTTTCGTTTTCAATCTTTTGTTTATTTGATATTAATTTTAGTCTATCTATTTTTGAATTAAGTTTATTAATTTTGCCTGATTTTCTATGCAATCTTGCAATCTTAGTTTTTGGATACCTACTCTGAATTTTTTTAATTTTTATTAAAGCGTTTGATAGAAGTTTAATTTTTTCATTTGTATTATCTAATATTTCCGAATTTATAATTAGTTCTTGAGCTTTTTTATCTAATTTTTTTGCTTCAAAATTATAAAAATCTTCACATGCAACTAATAAAAGAAATATAATTATAAAATAATTAGATAGAATTTTTCTTAACATTTAATTATAATTAATCTTAATACATATTATGAAAAAAATACTTTATTTGAATTTTTTTTTGTTCCTTTTTCTTTTTATTAATTTTCAAGTTAATGCAAAAAATATTCCTAATTTAACCGGCACATGGCAAGGTAAAAATATTAAATCTACATTAAAAAAAGGATTTGTTAAAAGTACTAATGTTGTTGAAATAACAGAACAAAAAGACAGGCTTTTTAAAGGTTATGTTAATCATAAAGGCGGAAAAGAGGCGTTTGTTGGTGTTATTAAATCAGATTATAAAAATTTTTATTGGGCTGATAGTAGCAATGATGATGGAAAAGTAATAGGAACGATATTAAATAAAAATAAGATTGAAACATGTTATTTAGATAGTGGCAAAGATGCTGTTGCGGGATGTTCGATTTTAGTAAGAGAGAAATAATTAATTTACAAATCTATTTTCTTTTTATTTTATAAAAAATTTTTTCTATTGCTTTTACAACATTAACTTTAATATTAGATTCAGATGTTGAATGGCCGCTGTTGTCAATTATCTTAAGTTCACAATTGGACATTTTTTTTGCTAACAAAAAAGCAGATTTCGGAGGACATATTAAATCATACCTTCCTTGAATTATTATTGTTGGTATATTTTTTATTTTTTTAATATTTGTTATAATTTCATTTTTTTTTAAAAAAAAATTATTTTTAGTATAATGCCATTCTAAAAAAGGACTATTTGGTAATTTTTTATTTTTTTTATTTTTATTTAAATTAAGTTTTCCAGGATTTAAAACCGATAAAATTCTTTCGTATTTCTCCCAAATTGTAGATGAAATATATCTTGAATTTATTTGTTTGCTTTCCAGCATTTTTCCTAACTTTAGAAATATTTTTTTATTCTTTTCTTTTAATTTGTTCTCAATCATATCTATAATTTCAGGATAAAAATATTTAGAAGCATAATGAAAAGCCCAATATGCTTCATCTTTTGTTCCAAGAAAAACACCTCTAAGAACCATACCTAGAACGTGATTATGATTATTTATAGAATATATAAGGGCTAGAGTTGAACCCCATGAACCACCAACAATAATCCATTTTTTTATTTTTAATATATTTCTAATTTTTTCCATATCGATAATCAGATTATTAGTTGTATTTTTTATTAAAGAACCTCTAGGTTTACTTTTGCCTGAACCTCTTTGGTCAAATAGAATGATTCTATATTTTTTAGGATTAAAATAACTTCTATTTTTTGGTCCAATGGATCCTCCAGGACCTCCGTGGAGATATACTATAGGCAAACCATTTTTATTACCACATTCTTCAACATATATAGAATGTAATTTATCATCAGTTTCCAAAAAGAACGAATTAAAAGGTTTAATAGGAGGATACATCTAGAGTTAAAAAAAAGATTCTTTTTAGATTTAAATTCCCTTTAAAATACCATTTCTTTTTTTTTGATATTCTTCTTCAGTTAACATTCCTTTTTTATACAAATTTTCAATTGTTTTCAATCTTTGTTCTATAGCACGGGAATTATTTTTAGCATTTGTTTGTTTATTAGATTCAGAATTTTCCCTTTTTTCTATTTTCCGTTGTCTAGTAGGAGGAGGGGATAATTTTTTTTGTTGTTGCTTAGACTTCTTATTATTTAATTGTTTTTGCAGGCTATCTATTTGTTGCTGCAATGTTTCATATTGTTTTTTAGGTAGTGCTTTATTTCCATCAATATTTCCTTTTGCTGCTTTATATGCGGTATTTGTAAAAACAAACCAATCTTTCCTTTCATTAGTTTTTCTATATATTCCTTTATTCTTATCATAAATAACAATTAACCCTTCAAATTCAGTAGCCTTTACTCTACGCCCAGTGCTATAAACTACTTTAGTTGTTTCCCAAACATTACCCATATATCGTTCACCTACAGTTGGTTGAAGGTTAACCTGTACAGCTCCAATTATTAAGTTTAATTGATTATTAGCTACAAATAACCTTCCAGCAGTTAATCTCTCTTCTTTAAATGACCATCTTTTACTACTATGAGGCCCTTTTATAACAAAAGTAACATCCTCACTTGGCTTGGCAGTCATTAAAGCTAGTGGAACATATTCAGATAATAAAATAAGTTCTTTATTTGAGAATACAGGAATCTCTGGTTCATTTCTATCGTATTTATAAGCAAGCTGTTTAAACATTGCTCTTAAAATATCACCAGATATTTTTATAGGATGATTATTTAAAACTTTAGTTTTTTTTCCTATTTTTTCGGTTCTAATAAAGTATTTAGCAGCTCCTGGCAATATAGGTGCTTCTTGCCAAAAAGTTTGCACCTCATTTTTGTCTGAAATTTTAGCAAAATTAATTGTTGGAAATGCAAATAATAGGATTATTGAAATAATAAATATTGATTTTTTTTTAAAAAAATTACAAAGCATTATTCTACTTAATAATAAATTGATGTTTATTATAAAATTATAGGATTCTTATAATAAATTGTATATATAAAAAAAGGCAGACCCTGCTTTCACAGGGCTGCCTCCAATTTATTAGTTCTTAGCTTGGGAAGGCTGTCTATAATTAAGCAACTTCTCTACCAGAGGTAAAACATACCAACTGCAAAGATGCTACTTTCCATTTCTTTGTCGCCATCATCCTTATCATACCAATCTTCTGAGGTTTGGGAATATTCGGCAACAGCCAACCATTCTGGAGCTAAATTGTGATATACGCCAATTGTCCACATCTCTTGTTCTTCTTTTTCATCATGAGCTGTAGTATTATCATTTCCTGCTTGATCCTGATAAGAACCACCCCAGGAAACTCCGACTTTACCAGCGCCATAGCTATATGTACCTTGTACATAATAACCATCAGCATCACGACATACTCCGTTTGAGGATGTAGCACTAACGTCCATTTGAAGTGTGATACCTAAACACTCACCATTATAGTAGTGAGCAGTTAAGGCAGCAGGGCCACCTACTAATGTACCACCTACGTGTATACCTTTAGCTTCAACTTCTCCAGCGTTTTCAGCTTCTTGATACATACCACTAATGGCTAAGTTTGAACCTTCGCTGAGTGCAGATAAACTAATATTAAGTTCACCTTCAATTCTAGGAACATTAGCTTCATTAGCTGTCCAAGCAGTTGCAGCTTGTCCTGCAGTACTTCTAATTCGTGAAGGATCAAAAAGTCCTACACTAACTGTTGTACCATTGTAGCTTGGTGTAGTGTATCTGAAGTTTGCATTAAAGTCAGGATATACATATCCAAAACCGATACGACCAAGTGTAGTACCACCATTGGTAACATTGTTATTAGTAGCACCTACACCAAATAGTGTCATATCTTGCACAATTGCATTTCTTTGAAATAAACTTAAAGTTCTTCCAAAAAGTACTTCACCAAAATCGCCTGATGCAGCTGCATAGATTTCTCTCATATCTATTTGAGCACCTCGAGCAGTTTTAGTAGCACCATTTTGGATTTGAGGATATAAACCAAAATAACCTCTTAATTGAACTCCGTTTGAAGCCGGTCCTTGAACACCAAAACCAAATTTAGCTGGTAAAAGACCAGTTTGTATACGTGAATTATCACCTTCAGATGATCTTACGGCACTATGAGCAGTACCGATATTAGAATCAGCTGTACCAGATGAATATACGTAGAATGCATTTACATTACCGTCAACAGAAAATGACCAACCTGATGGTTCGTCTGCCATTAACGTAACTTTTGCATCTACAGGAGCAGCATAAGCAGTTGCTAATGCAATACCTGCCGCACCTATAAGTAATTTTTTCTTTTCTATCATTATAAAAGCCTCCCTAAAAGAAAAAAAGTTAATAAATTATTTTTATATAATATGAAAATTTTATGATAAAACGCAATATATTTTCCTTGCTCATCTATTTTTTCCATATATAGCAATAGATAGAGAATCCATTATTATAGGTATTATTCAGTAAAATTAAATACTTGTATAGAAATAACCTTTTTTTAGGACCATAGAACAAACTCAAAATAGTACTAAAATGTTGCATTTTTACAACACGTATATTCACTATTTTGTTCAACTTTGAATCAGTCTTAATTTTAATTCATTACATTTTTTTTTTGGGGGGAACTTAGTATTTGGAGAAAAATATATAAGTTATTTTGTTTTAAGTCTCGTCGTGGAACTCAATAATTGTTTTAGAAATATAAATTTTTTATTATTTTGATTTCTAGGTCTTACCAAATTGATTTCTTGATCTAATAATATTTTTGAAGGTAAATTTGATAGGAAAATAATTCTATCTGCTAATTCAATAGCTTCATCTAAATCGTGAGTGACAAAAATAATAATTGGTTTGTTTTTTCTCCATAATTGTATTAGCAATCTTCTTAGTGAATTTGAAATTTTTTGATCTATTGAAATAAACGGTTCATCTAATAACAAGATATTTGGATTTGATGCAAATGCCCTAGCCATCGCAATTCTTCTTTGCATTCCTCCTGACAATCTATTTGCATACTGATTTTTATATTTTTCTAAACCGACTTTTTTTAATAGATTATTTGCAATTTTTTCTGAATCTTTCTTTTTTTTTATTGGATATTTAATATTTTCTATCGCAGTTAACCAAGGGAATAATCTTGGACTTTGAAACATATAACTTGTATGAGATGCTTGATTATATTTTTTTACCCAACCATCAAAATTTTTATCTAAACCTGAAATTATATTTAACAACGTAGTTTTTCCACAGCCAGAAGGGCCAAAAAAAGAAACAAACTGACCTCTCTTTATTGTAAAATTTAAATTTTTAAATATTAAATTTATGCCTTGTTTGTTTTGAGTTTTTAAAGGAAAAACTTTTTTTTTAATTTCTATCTTTAATTCATGCATTTTTTTTTTTTACAATCTCCACTCAGTTAATTTTTTTTCACAAGGTTTTATTAAAAACCATTCAATTGACATTATAATTAAAACAAATATTAACGTATAAGCTAAAATCGAAGTTGTATCAAACATTGAAAAGAATTCGCTTATCTTAAATCCAACCCCATTAGATCTACCTAGAAGCTCAACAACTAAAACAATTTTCCAAATCAAAGCAAGTCCAGAACGGGCAGCAGATATAAAATAAGGAAATAATTGAGGAATTAAGATTTCTTTTATAATTTCAAATCTAGATTTCCTGTAAATTTTTCCTACTTCAACCAGTTTTTTGTCTATAGCTTTTGTTCCTTCTCTTAAAATAACTGTTACTGTGGGGATTTTATTAATTGCAACTGCCAAAATAGCAGCAACTTCATTTAAACCAAACCAAATAAAACACAATATTATTGTTACTAATGCTGGTATATTTAAAGCTAGTATCAGCCATCCATCGAAATAATCATCCAATTTTTTTCTTCTACCCATCACAATTCCAATCGCAGAACCTATTATCATTGCGAGAAAAAAAGCAGTAAACACTCTAAATAAAGTAATATAAACGTGATAAAATAAATCTTGAGAGATATGGTATTTGATCGACTCTATAACATTAATTGGAGAAGGGAGTATTATTTTGTCGCCTATTATTTTAGAAGCAATTTCCCAAATTAGAACTAGGAATAATATAGAAACAAATCTTCTGAACAATTCATTGTTTAATAATGTATTCAAGTTAAAAGATCAAAAAAATTATTAATTATTAATTATTAATTTGTAGTCCAAAATATATCAGGAGAAAGTTCATTTTTCATACCAACTAAGTCTCTTCCACCATATTTTGCTAAAATTTTATATATTTTTTTTGTTTCTTCTATTTCGTTATTTCCAAAAGATAACGGTATGCCATTTCTATAATCGTCCCTTAAATTAATAAGCATTGTTCGATCTTTAGCTTTAGTTAATGGAAATATTCTTTCCCATTCATTATCAGAGGATAACATAATTTTTTTTGCTTCATTTGAAGCGCTTAAAAAATTATTGATTAAATCTTTATTTTCTTTTCCAAAACTTTTATTAAAAACCCAGCCAATTGCTGGTATTTGTGTTTTTATCCCCAAATTTTTTAAAATACTTTCAATAGATATTAACTCTCTATAACCTTTTGATTTAAGTCTTGCGTTATAATGCCAATAATTTAATACAGCATCAATTTCATTTCTTTCAACAAACTCATTTAAAAGTGGAGGCGCTGCATAAACTGGTTTTAGAAATTTTTTTGGATCTTTGTTTATTTTTTTATTAGAATAAGCTCTAAATAATAACCAGCTTTTATCAATTGAACTTCCAGCAATTCCGAGTTTTTTGTTTTCTAAATCTTTTATATTAATTATTTCTGAGTCATGTTTAACCATAATTCCACCTACTGTCATTGAATGAGGAAAGAAAACATAGTTTCTGCTTTGCCCTTTTTGCCTTGAAACCCATAACCAGTCAGTAACTATAATATCAACTGATTTACCTTGCAATGCTATCGCCGCAGCATTTTTAGTAGAGAAAAATGTTTTTTTTATTAAAATATTATTTTTTTTGTCTAATTCATTGTGTTCAATAATATTAATTTCCCAATTTACACTTCCAAATTTAAGTAATCCAATATTTAAACTTTTTTCTTCAGCTTTTACTGGATTGAATACTAGAATAAAAAAGACTGATAAAAGTAAATTTTTAATGATTTTCATGTTATTAAATAAAAAATTATCTTACTATTTTATTAAATCAAGTTTAAATGACCTATTACTGTGATCTATTTATTTAATATGATTTAGTAAGATAATTTTTGAGTTGATCAATTTCTTTTTTTAATCTTTTAGTCCTGTCTTTTACTAGGTCACCTATGCTTACAACTCCAACAAGTTTATTTTTATCTAATACTGGTAAATGTCTAAATTTCTTGGTTACCATTAAACTTAAGAGATCTTCATTATTATCTTCTAAAGTGCATGTATATACATTTTTTGTCATTACTTCCTGAACCTCTGTATTTCTTACTGATTTTTTTTGAGTAAATGCTCTAACTATGTCTCTTTCAGATAGAATACCAATAACTTCTTCTTTTTCTAATATTACTATAGCTCCTATTTTTTCTTTTGTTAGGATATGAGCAATATCGACTACTTTTGTTTCTTTAGAAGTTGTAATAGTCCTGCTGCCTTTTTTCTTTAAAATATCTCTTATTAACATTTTATTTATTTTTTATATGATTCTTTTATAAAAGATAAAATTTATCAAGAATTTATTTATTTTTTTTTTAATGACAAAAACAGTTTTGAATGTAAAAGGTTTAAGATGCCCAATACCGGTTTTAAAAGCAGAAAAGTTATTAAAAAAGTTAAAAACAGGCGATGTTTTAGAAGTTTTAACAACTGATATAAAAGCAGTAAAAGATTTCAAAGCTTTTTGCGAAGTAAATAATAATTGTTTATTTCAAAGCTCAAGTAAAAAAAAGGGGATAATAAAAATTTCTATTTGTAAGAGCCTTTAATAATTATTTTATTTTCATTAATTGTTAAAGTTAACAAAGCAGGTACAATTATTAGAATTAGAATTGCCGAAAAAAACAACCCTCCTATAACAACAGATCCCAATCCTTTGTACAACTCAGATCCAGCGCCAGGAAATAATACTAAAGGAAACATTCCAAAAATACTCGTAAGAGTAGACATAAAAATTGGTCTCACCCTAGTTTTTGCTGAATCAAAAATAGCATCTGTTTTTGACATATTTTTTTCTTTAATTGAATCTACAGTTTTAAGAACTAATAAAATAGAATTATTAACTACAATTCCAATCAAAATTAAAAAACCAAGAAGAGTCAACATATCTAGTGCTTGGAAGGTAAAAAAATTGAGAACTTTAAGCCCAATAAAACCTCCTGCAGTTGCAAGAGGTACAGCAATCATTATAACTAAAGATAGAATAAAACTTTCTAAAAGTATTGCTAAACTTAAAAAAACCAGAATTAAAGCAATAGCAATAGATAATGACATCGCATCTAAGGTTTGTGATAGTTTATCAGCAGTTCCTGATAAATTTATTATAATTCCTTTTTCAAAAGCCTCATCATCTAAACCTTTTACTACAGCAACGTTGAGCGTTTTTATTGCTTCCTCTAAAGGAATTTGAGAAGGGGGTCTAATTTGTAAACTTACAGTTCTTTTAAAATCAATATGTCTTATAGATACAGCACTTGATGTAATTTCATTTTTAGAAACTGATGAAAGAGGAATTGTAATACCAGATTTTGAAACAATAGGAATATTTGATATTTGTTGAGTAAAATTAATTTCTTGATCTTTTTTTCCAATTATTCTTAAATCCATTTTTCTACCATCTGCTACAATTTCATCAATCCACAAACCATCATTAAAAGCATCCATACTGTTAGCAAATTCTTTTACTGTAATTCCATTCTCAGCTAATTTTTCCATGTCTGGAATAAATCTAAGTTCCGGCGTACCAAGTTCCAAACCTGGCTTTGGTTGAATTTGAGTCCTACCAAGTTTTTCAGGAAACACTTTATTGGTAATAAAAAAAGCTTTCTTAGCTAAATCTAAAATTTCATTTAAATCAGTACCACTAAAATTTATGTCAATCTTTCTACCCCCACCTGTTGTCCTTCCAAAAATAGATGGTTGGTTAATAAAACCTAGAGTCCCGGTTTCTTGGAACGCAAGTTTTTCCATTAAAGGAATAATTTTTTTTGTTTTGTTAGGATTTTTGGTTGAAGCACCAATAAAAATTCTTGTAGCAGTTGATACGAAAAAAAAGTTACTTATTCTAGGGTATTCATTTGCACTTGCTTCACCCCCCTCTTCTAAAACAAAGTAAGGTTTAATTTGATTTTCAATATTTTGAGCAATTTCACTAGTTGTTTTAAGATTATATCCAGGAGGTGGGCTTAATACTCCAAAAACTAAATTTTTATTTCCTTCTGGCAAATATTCAAGCTTAGGTATAAGAATAAAAATGCCAAAAATGGTAATTAAAATAATTGTTGAAATTGTAATCGCAGCTTTTTTTTTGGAAGGCAAAACCCATGCTAAATATTTATAAAATTTGTGTAAAAAATTTAATGCAAAAATTTCTAATATTTTTGGAGTATTAATTTTCCAAATTTTTTTTTGATTATCAGTTTGTAATAGTTTTAATTTATTAGAAATAACAGGTATTAATGTTATCGCCAAAACTAATGACAAACTTATAGCAACGCAAATTGCAACAGATATATCTCTAAATAATTGACCTGCTTCTACTTGTACAACTAAAAGAGGTACAAAGACTAAAACAGTTGTTAATGCTGATAAAAACACTGCTTGCCATACTTCTTTAGTTCCAATCAAAGAAGCAGCGTAATCACTTTTCCCCATTTCTTTATGTCTAAAAATATTTTCTAAAACAACAATTGCAGCATCAATAACCATTCCAACAGCAAAAGCTAATCCAGCTAAACTTATTACATTTAAGGATTTTCCTAATATAGCCATTGCAACAAAAGTACCAATTATTGTAAGAGGTATAGTAGTTGCAATTACCAACGTAGCTCTGGAAGAGTTTAGAAATAATAATAATATTAGCGCAGCTAACAAACCACCAACAATTATATTTTGTTGAACTAGATCTATTGAGGAATTAATGTAGATAGATTCGTCATAAACTTGTTTAAGCTCAAGACCTTCTTTATTTAATAGTGGATTTAATCTTTTTATTGTTTCTTTTACTTTTTTCATTGTTTCCAAAACATTCACCCCTACATCTCTTACTAAACTTATAGCAATTACTTCTTTTCCAAATGATCGAATATATGCAATAGGTTCTTTGATTCCGTATTTAATCTCAGCTACATCTTCTAAAAAAATTTTTGATGAAAATTGACTTTGTTCGTCTTTGTTTACTTTTATAACAACTTTTTTCAATTTTTCTGGACTATCTAATTGACCTTCAGCTCTTATCAAATATTTTCTTTTCCCCTCGTCCACATCACCGGCTGTTAGAGAAATATTGGATGAAATTAAACTATTTGCAATATCTGAAATTGTTAATTTGTATATAGATAATCTTTTAGGATCTACAATAACTTGCATTTCAGTTTTATTACCACCATAAATATTAGATCTTGAAATGCCTGGAATTTTTTCTAATTCTGTTTTAATTAAATTATCAGTTAAATCGCCAAACTCTGACATAGACTTGTCTATCTTTTTTATAGGTCTTAACATAATCCACGCTATAGGAGCATCCTCACTACCAGATGTTTCTATAGTTGGTCTCATAATTTCTTCAGGCATACCTCTTACTCTGTCAAGTGCGTTTGATACCATCAATAAAGCAGTTTGAAAATTTTTTGAAGAATTAAACTCTAATTTTATTTCAGATTTCTTGTCATAAGCATTGCTTTTTATTTGCTCTACTCCCTTTACAGATTTTAAAACATCTTCTTGTTTAACAACAATTTCTCTTTCAACTTCGCTTGGGGAACCACCTTGCCAATTTGTGGTTATCTCAATAACAGGCTTTCTTACATCAGGAGTTAATTGAATTGGAATTTTAAATAATGCTAAAAGCCCAGAAAAAATAATTAATATTATTAGAGAATAAATTATTATTGGTCTTTTAAGACAATTTTTAATAACACCCAACTTATTTATCTTCCTCTATTTGTATTTCTTGATTTGGTCTTAATCTTTCATTTCCTCTAACAACAATTTTTTCGCCTTCTTTTAATCCATCTAAAACTTCTATAGAATTCTTATAAGGCATTCCAATTTTAATTGGTTTTAATTTTGCAATATTATCTTCTATTACGTAAACAACTGTATTACCATTCTTAATTAATAATGCATCTTTACTTATTGTTTTTATTGGTTTTTTTGATTTTAAAAATATTTTTAGATTCATATTTTGGTTAATTAAAAGATTTGATTTTTTTTGGTCAAAAAGTGGCTTAAATCT
>PVBE012601721.1_pt1 | contig 11699 bp, 7 predicted proteins | sample 1631181 | NCBI WGS metagenome assembly PVBE01 (sample SAMN08397723, study PRJNA350692) | Marine metagenome, whole genome shotgun sequencing project. | isolation source: water | place: Pacific Ocean | collected 2012-04 | reverse complement strand
GTCCAATTTCCTGCACGGCGAGCAGGGCGCGATGATGATCTGCGGACAGCTCGTGGAGGTCGTGCCGGACATGGACGCCAAGCTCTACGCCTCCACACAGGTCATCGACGAGGCCCGTCACGTCGAGGTATTCCACCGCTACATCACGCGCTTGGACCGTGTCTACCCGATCATGCCCGGGCTGAAGGCGTTGCTCAATGCAGTGCTCCAGGCGGATCTCTGGCAGATGAAGTGCGTCGGGATGCAGGTCATCGCGGAGAGCATCGCGATGGGTGGGTTCAAGACCATGAAGAAGCTCACCAACGATGAGGTCTTCCGCAAGGTGGTGACGCTCACCGCCCAGGACGAGGCGCGGCACGTGTCCTACGGACTGATCTACATGAAGGAAGAGATCCCGAAGATGAACGAGGCCGACCGCGATCGTCTCGAGGACTTCGCCTGGACGGCGATGACGCTGCTCGCGACCACTCCGCAGCTGCGGGAGGGCGAGAAGGCCGCCGATCCGCAGGCGGAGGTCTACGAGGGTCTCGGGATCGACATGAAGAAGGCGGAGCAGGAGATGGTCTCGAGATTCAGAGACCCGGAGTTCGTCAAGGCCCAGCCGAATCCCTTCCGCGACTACGCCTATCCGCAGCTCAAGCGAATCGGCCTGCTCACCGAGCGCACGCTCTCGAAGTATCGCGAGGCGGGCCTGACGAACTGAAGCCGTGGGATGAAGGCTGCGCTTCAGTGTGACGGATCAGGTGAATCGTACTCCCTCCGTGTCTCGTAGAGAGACCGGCGTCCTCGAAGACCTTCTTCACCGCTCGATAGGTTGTAGATCGTTGTCGGAGTGCCGTTCCGGGTCGAGATCAGTGCGCGCGAGCCGTCGAGTGCTACTTGCAGAGCCCCCCGCCGAGGATCGCATAGGGCTCGCAATCGTAGATGATTCGACCCTGCTCCCCGTGCTGCCAATCCAGCGCCGACCGCAGCCTGGCCGGCGCCATGCCCGGCGCGGGCTCGTCGCGCAGGTTCTCGATGGGGATCGGGTACGACGCCCAGTCCAGGGGCGCCCGCCAGCCAGGTGGCGGCGCGATGCCCCGGGGCGTCCCGCCGATCGGATGGATCGCCCGCCACCCTACGATCTCCTCGCTGAGATCCGCGACGAGCTTGGGATGGCGAGCCGCCAGGTTGTTCCGCTCGTAGGGATCCTCAGCGATGCGGAAGAGATGGTTCGTGACCTCGGTCGTTAGCTGGGTCTGGACGATTCGCTGGACGAGCTTCCACTCGTCGTCGAAGGTGGTCGTCATGAGGGTTCCCGGAACCGTCATCTCGGCGGCGAAGAAGAGTTTGCGGTCTCGTGAGAAACGCTCCCCATTCTCGAGGGCGGACCAGAGGTTGCGGCCGTCGAGCTTTCGGTCGTTGCGGGGCTCGATCCCCGCGGCCGCTGCAAGGGTCGGGAAGACGTCCATCACCGAGACGATGTCCTCGACCTTCGTTCCGGGCTCGATCCGGTTCGGCCAACGCATCAGCGCGACGACTCGGATCCCACCTTCGAAGGTCTCGCCCTTACCGCCGCGGAAGGGCGCATTATTGGCGCCGCCGCTCGCATAAGCCGCACCTCCGTTGTCGCTCAGGAAGAGGACGATCGTATTCTTGCGGACCCCTTCTTCTTCGACCGCGTCCAGAATCTGACCGATTGCCTGGTCCATCGCGTCGACGACCGCAGCGTACATCGGCCGCGCGCTCGGCTGGAGCAGCAACCGGCTCATCCGGCGGGATGAATCGGTGAATTCGCTCCGCGCAGGCGGGCGATCGTCCTCGAAGTCGGCGTATTTTGTCTGCAAGTCTTCGGGGGCGTCGAGTGGAGTGTGCGGGGCGATGAACGGTACATAGAGAAAGAAGGGGCGCGACGTGTCGCGTTCTCGATACCGCTCCCGCGGAATCCCGGATCGGCCCAACCGAGGTCGTCCGCGACGAAGATGATCACGTTGGGTCGTTCTTCCGTCGGCTCCGCTCGAAGCGAGCCGAGGGGTGTCAGCAGAAGGGCGGCGAGTGCCAATACGGAACTTCGCCGGCGCAACGAAAGGGGACTCTTGGGGGTGGAATTCATGGGGATTCCTTCGATTCGCATCGGTGGGTTTGGGGGCGCCGAGCACGCCAGGGCGTGCCGAGATTCGCCCGGTGGGCGACGCTCGGCAGGTTCAGTTGGCTGCGACGAATCGGGAGACTAGACGGCCGCCGTGACCCGCTTACGCAAACTCGAACCGAGGATCTCGGCGGCCTCGCTTACCATCTCCGCCAGAATCTCGGCGGCGGGTCGCCTCTCCTTCAGCATGCCCGCCGTCTGACCTGCGGCGTTCATCAACAATTCGTGACGGCCGGCCTCGCGAATCGAATGAGCCAGATCCCGGATCAACGCACCTTGCGCTCCCATGGGAAGTGCTGCCAACCCCTCGCGCTCCCAGGCTTCGATGAGCGGATTCGAAACGTTGCGCATCGTCTTGCCGCTGTAGAGCCGCGTCACGATCGTGTCTTCGGCCGCCGCGGCCAATATGCGATTCTTTTGTAGATCGGGCTGATTGGCTTCGTTGGAGACCAGAAACGCCGTGCCACACCAGGCGGCCTCTGCGCCAACGGCGAGCACACCCGCCAAGGCGCGACCACTCGCGATGCCCCCGGCTGCAATCACGGGAGTGGGTGCCGCGGCATCCATCACTTGCGGCAGGAGCGCGAGAGTCCCGATTCGGCCAGTGTGCCCACCCGCTTCGGTTCCCTGGGCGACGATGTAGTCCGCACCATCGGCCGCGACCTGCTCCGCTGCACGGACCGTCCCGACCAGAGCGAGGATGGTCACGCCGTTGGCCTTCAGCTCCTTCGCAAATGGAGCTGGGGTCCCCAATCCGGATGCAAAGACAGGCACTCCTTCTTCGAGGATCACTTCGACCTGTGAGCCGGCCCAGCTCTTGCCTTGCTCGATCCAATTCCCCATGACTTCCTCTTCGCCAGGCGCCTCTTTCAGCTCGATATCGAGATCCTTGGCGATGCGAGCGATGGCTTCGACATTTGCTTTCGGTAGGCGGTCGCGACCGGGCGCCGTCGGCGGCGGCCCCTTGCCCCTGGGAAACAGGAAATTCGGTGCCAGCAGGAGATCCACGCCGAAGGGCTTGTCTGTGAGGGAGCGGATCTTGCGAATCTCTTCTCGGAGCTCGTCGGGGGAGAACGAAACCCCTCCGAGCACTCCCAGGCCTCCCGCGTTGGAGACGGCGGCCACGAGTTCACCCGTTGCAACTGGATCTCCGGTTCCGGCAACCGGACCCATTCCGGCCAGGATCACGGGGTAATCGATCCCGACGCGATCGCAGAATTCGGTTCGAAGGGTAGGGCGGGTCATTTGTACTCTCCTGATCAGGTGGCTCGTTCGAAAGACATTCGGTCCTCTGGTCGGATCTCAGCTCGGCGTATACCAGATGGGTGAGGTCCAGGCGCGTTCCTGAATCGAGGCCTTGTGACTTTCTGAGCAACAAGCCTCAAGTCCCTCCGGCACCGATCCTGGATCACTGCAGTCGACGCCGGCCGCGTTACACGTGTACTGGCTCCAACGACACGATGGATTCTCGAAGACTCGAGCGTAGTAGAAAACAGGCGAAGTCGCGTCGAACTCTGGATCTGTCCATACGCTGCACAGGCTGGTGGTGCCGCTGCCCTTGGGCTCGCAGGTTGCGAGATCTACGCTCGCGCCATTGTCGCCGCCGGCGACTTCGAAGACCTGCTCGCGGTGCTCGCCGTTCTCGAGCCAACCCTTCACGATCTGGATGCGCTGCAGCGGCAGGCCCGGGAGGGCCGCGGAGCCGGGATCTCGCATGGCGGAAACGATGAATCGCGGCGCGCCTCCCTTCGAAGGTCGCACCTCCAGGTCGCTGCCCATCGGGACGCCGCCGGCATAGCCTCGAGCGACCATGTCCGCGCTCTCGCAGAGATCACCCGGGTAGCTCCAGCCACCAAAGAAACGCACGATGGGGCGGGTGCCGCTGGTGCCGTAGGTCTCGCGCCGAAGCATGGCTTCGAAGATCGAATCGCGAGAGTTCTCTTCGGCCCACACTACGGCGAGGCCACCGGGACCGAACTCGAAATTGTCTGCGAACTCCTGGGGGTTTGCGGCTCCTTCTCCCTTCCCGAAGCCACCGTGTCCGGGATGGTCTTCGGTTTCGGCCGTCAGTCCGGGCGCGGCGATATGGGTGTCGGTCGACGCGATGATCCCGTACTTGAGCCCATTGACCCCCATATCTTGTTGCTGACGGAGCCCCTCGCTGAGAGCCCATCGCACAAAGTTGTTTGCTTCAGGGAGTCTCGGCGCCGGCGTAAAGAGCGACGGTCGGCCGCCGCCAAAGCTGTCGTAGGCGAGGGTTTCGAAGCCACAGGTTTCATCGTTCGACCACCCGGCAACGACGTCACACTCCGAGGAACCCTTGTGCTGCATGATTTCGACGAGGGGTTCCATTCGCTGGCGCCGACGTGCTTCCGTCGCATCGACCTCTGGGAGTGGGAGTTCGGAGCTCTCGAGCTTCGCCGATCGAAACATCAATCCCGAACTGATATTCGAGTTGTGAGGGATCGTAAGAACGTCGCAGCCCTCGCCCGCCTCCGTGCAATCGCGCTGCAGATGATCCCAGAGATCGTGGGCCGAGGGCGTTTCGATCCAACTCGTCGGTAGTCGCGGAACGCGTTCGTTGCGGAAGATCACATTGCGATGCAGATTGCTGCCTGTGTCGATGGAGGCGGTCCATTCGTAACCGACGAAGCTCGTGAACTCACAGCTCGCGCTCCGATCGTAGGCCTCTTCCGCTGCGAGCCCGATCTCCTTCCAGACGCTGGCCGCATGCTCGAGGCAAAGCTCGCCCTCGTCTCCGCAGAAGCCCCAGCGGCTGCGAAAGCCCAATGCCCGACCTCCCAGCAACATCATCGAAAGGTCCGAAGAAGAACGATGAGCGACACATACGGGATGCCAATAGAGCCAGGTGCCCCGCGTCGTGCAGATGTCGATTTCCCCGAGCAGTGCCGCATGATCACTGATGGCAACGAAGTCGAGAGGGCGATCGAGCTGAATGAAACGCTGCGGCTCGCCGGTGTCGTCGTAAGGTTGAATCCCCATTCGCTCACCCTTGGCGAATCGATAGGCGTCCCTTGGTGTGTTGCGCGTGTTCTGGGAATTCGCATCGAAGGAATACGCGGTATGCACATGCGTGTCGCCGAAGAGCGGTCGTTTTAGCGGATCGTAGCTTGCACAGGCTTCGCGCTGTTCGGTCGTTTCATAGGGGCGCGTATCCTTCGCTCGCTCGAGATCTGGTGAGGTCGAGGCGCCGGTGGCCATTGCAAGGAAGACCACCAGTGTCGTGGCAAGGATGTCTGACCGGGACATTGCGACTCCGATGGGTTGGGTGCCTGGAAGCGGAAGATTTCGAGGTGCAGGACACCGCACAGAACGTGTCGTTTTCAAATTCCCCAACCGAGAATCGCAGAGGGCTCGCAGTCTTATCACTTGATCGAATCAATTGGTAAGTTAACGTGCCGCTGCGGAGCCAGCCATTTCCGCAAATCGATCTGGGGGCACTCGATGCGTGATCCCGATGCGCTCGTGATCGGAGCGGGCCGCAATGGCCTGGCGGCGGCGACGCTCGCCGCGCGGGCCGTCAGTCCAGGTTATCGTTCGCGAATCGAAATGGAGGGGATCGATGCAGTCGAGGGTCGGGTTTCCGGCGATATTTGTGGCGACGTGGGTCGTGCTGACGCTTGCGCAGCCGACCTGGGCAGCTGAATCCGAAACGTCGGTTCCTTCGAACGCGTATTTCGGCGAGCTGCACCTGCACACGTCCCTGTCGACCGACGCATTCATGAACGGCACGCGCAGGCATCCTGTCACGGCGTATCGCTTTGCCCAGGGTGATCCCGTGACCTTGCAGAGCGGGCAGACGTGGCAGCTCGGCAAGCCGCTGGACTTCGTCGCCGTCACCGACCACGCCGAGTCATTTGGTGATCTGTCTCTCTGCACGACACCCGGAACGCCTGTCTACGATGCCCCCTCGTGCCAGGGGATGCGAGGGTCGGAGCCGACCATCATGGGCAGGATCATCGGGGGATGGAGGGTCGAGGGAGGCCGACGCAATCCCGAGACCTGCGGCGAAGACGGCAAGTTGTGCATCGCAGCCGCGAGGAGCACATGGAAGACGGTCCAGGACGCCGCCAACCGGGCCAACGTGCCCGGCCAGTTCACGGCACTCGTTGGCTACGAGTTCTCACCGGTGATCTTGACCGCCGACAGCACGAGCAAGATCCACCGGAACGTAATCTTCAAGAACGATCAGGTGCCCGACCGTGTGTTCAGCTCCTACGACGGGACCGCCGAAGCTCTGCACAGCTGGCTCGACACGACGTGCGTCGAACCGTGCCGAGTCCTGACCATCCCACACAACTCCAATGCCTCATCGAGCCAGATCTTCTGGGAAGGCAAGAATTCCGACGGCTCTCCCTGGACGCGGGAGGTTCTCCATCGCCGGGCTCGGCTCGAGCCCCTGGTCGAGATCTACCAGGGCAAGGGCTCCTCGGAATGTCACGTGGGAATCGGGCTGGCCGACGAGGAATGCGACTTCGAACAGTGGATTCGCAACTGTGAGCCGAATGAGCGGCTGGGCTGCGCGACGGCCAGCGACATGGTCCGTGACACGCTCGTTCGAGGGCTTTCCGTCGAACGAGAATGGGGCGTGAACCCCTTCAAGCTGGGCTTCATCGGCAGCACGGATAGCCATCTGGGAACAGCCGGAGCCACCGAGGAGAGCAACTATCATGGTCAGCTCGGTCGCCCCGACGATTCGCCGCAGAAGAGGCTCGGGCCCGGCGGCTATGCGAGGCCGGACGGAAGCGTGAGCGACGACGGGGGTTGGGGATTCATGGGGCCGACCAAGTTCAGCCCGGGGGGCCTGGCGGCGGTCTGGGCGGTGGAGAACACGCGCGAGCAGATCTGGGATGCGCTGGCTAGACGGGAGACCTTCTCCACGAGTGGATCGAGGATTCGCGTGCGCTTCTTCGGGGGCTTCGACTATCCCCGAGACGCACACGCTCGGCGCGATGCGATCGAGCTCGGGTATCGCAAGGGGGTGCCCATGGGCGGCGATCTGGCGGCGGCGCCGAAGGGAAGGGCGCCGAGCTTCATCGTCTGGGCAAGTCGCGATCCTGAGAGTGCTCCCTTGCAGAAGGTCCAGGTCATCAAGGGTTGGGTCGAGGACGGAAGAGATCGGATCGAGGTCCATGACGTCGCGTGCTCGGACGGGATCCGGCCGGACGCAAAGAGCGGCCTTTGCCGGGACAACGGGGCCAGCGTCGAACTCGAGACCTGCGCGATCGACGAGAGCAAGGGCGACGCCGAGCTGGCGACGACCTGGACGGACCCCAGCTTCGACGCATCGAAACCTGCGGTCTACTACGTGCGTGTGCTCGAAAATCCGGTGTGTCGGTGGAGTACGCACGACGCACGCCGGATCGGGGTCGAGCTCCCGCCCCACGTGCCGCCTACCATCGAAGAGCGCGCTTGGACATCGCCGATCTGGTATACGCCCTGAGGTGAATGCACCTGCTGCCTGGATGCGGCGCTCGCCGGCCGCGAGGATCGGTGAGAATTCATCTATGCACTGCAGGCGTGTACCAGATGGGTGAGGTGTAGGCGCGCTCCTGCGTGACCTTCGGTGCGGCGTCCGGCGTCTTCGTGCCGAAGAAGGCCGCATCGTAGACGCTCCAATGCGGTGTCGGAATCTCGAGGATGCGCGCATAATAGAAGGCGTGGTCGTTCGGGTCGAAATCCGGATCCCGCCACACCGCGCTCAGCTCCGAGGCCCCAATTGCGTTCTTCCACGTCGCCTTCGTGAGGTCCACGCTGTTGCCAACCTTCTCGAGGCAACGGCCGGTCGCGTCGATCTTGCGATCGCCCGAGACCGCGACATCGAAGACGCGCTCGTGAAGCTCACCGGTGTCGTTCCGCCAGCCCTTGATGATTTGGACCCGATCGAGATTCGCGCCGTCTGGATCTCGGAGCGCCGAGACGAGGAAGCCCGGAGCGCGCTGGCGCTTCGCCGCTGCGAGCTCGCTCCCCATCGGGACGCCCTTGGCGTATCCCACGCGAGCGATATCCGGAGCGAGGGCATCATCCGCGACGAAGTCGAAGCCACCGAAGAGCCGCACGGTGATGCGCGGTCCAGTGGTGGCGTAGGTCTCGCGACGCTGCATGGCTTCGAACAGGGCCTCACGGGTGTTCTCCCGGGCCCAGACGGCGGCGTAGCCGGAGGCCACGTAGCTCCACTTGTAGCGGTCGAAGCTGGGGGAGTCAGCCATGTCCGCGATCGGACCGCTCTCCAGCGCCAGATCCAGGCTGGACTCCCCGCCCTGGGCGCCGAACGCCTCGTGAGCTCGCCTTGCCGAAGGTTCGTCGGCGGTGAACTTGCCCCAGAAATCGTTCTCATCTGCGGTGGCGAAGGATGTGTGCGAGTCGGTGCTGCCGATCAAGCCGAACTGAAAGGGGTTCCCACCTGTCCGGGCGGCGACGTCGAGGCCCAGGCCGAGTGCGCCGCGCACGTACTCGTGCTTGAACATCCAATCTTCGTGAGGTTGCGTACCGAAGCCGGCGGTCTCGTCCCAGCTACCGTAGTCCGCGAATTCGTCGTCCGGCGAGAGGATCGGGTGGGTCTCGCTGTCCCCCTTGATCTGCGTGGCCTCGACGAGAGGCTCCCAGCGCCGTCGCGTGTCGGCGTACTCCTTCGTAAGAGGATTCCCTTCCGAGTCCTCGAGCGCGAACATGAGGCCCGCGCTCAGGTTGCTGTTATGGGGAATGGCGAAGATCTCGCCCCCGGTGCGCGATTCGTATTTGGCCATGAAGCGCCACAGCTGCTCGGGCCTGTTGCCGTCGAGGGAGCTGAAGGGGAGCATCCTTCCGGCGACGTCAGCCCCGTCCTTGTAGACGACCACGCGGTGCAGGTTGGCGGCGTTTGGCATCGAGCTCCACTCGTAGCCGATGAAGGCCGTGAAGCGCCCTGGTCGATTGGCGCGGTCTGCATTGGCGATGACTTCGTCCCACACGGAGCGTTCGTATTCTTCGCTTTGCAGCGCATCGTGGTTGTTCACCAGGGCGTTGATGAACTCGCCAAAGACCCGGGGCCCCTCGCCGTTCGCGAAGAGCCCATGCCAGCGCTTCCCGGCTTCCGTCGTAAGCAGCACTGGATCGCCGGCAGTGAGCCTGGGAAAGAGTCCGAGGTATTCGCTGTGGTCTGAGACGAGCAAGAAGTCGAGAGGCCGGCGCAGCTGCATCTTTATGCCGCTCTGCGCCGTGACGACCTCCCCCGCTGCGAAGCGGAAGGCGGCGTCCGGTCCAAGGCGGTGGTTGTTGAAGGTCCATGCGTCGGGTGACCAGCTGGAATGGACGTGGGTGTCGCCCCAGTAGACGTTATTTGCGCTGGTGGTGCCGGCATAGGGGGAGTAGCTTTCGGGTACCTCGGCGGCGGCCGCGCCGGCGGCGGTCAGGGCAAAAGCGAGTACGAGCATCGTACTAGTACCAAGCCTCGTGCGGCACTCTAGCCTGCGATCTTTCGTTGTCATGATTCCTTCCGTATAGGCGAACTCGAGGAACTGGCAGCCAGTTCACTCCGCTCGCACTTAGCTGCAGATGACGATGGTCGATATTATGCGGATGAGGATCTCAAACGGGGACTTCGCCAACAAGAGTGGTCCGGTGGATCACGCGTTCCTCATCACCGTAGTCGTCGATCGCATAATGCATCGTACAACGGTTATCCCACAACCCGACATCGCCCTGGTTCCATCGGCGTCGGCAGATGAACTCGGGCTGCACCATGTGGGTGTAGAGGTAGCTCAGGGTCGAATCACTCTCCGCAGTCGAGACATCCTTGATGTGGGACGTGAAGGCGGGGTTTACGAACAAACACTTCCTGCCGGTTGTCGGGTGCGTTCGCACGACTGGATGTTCGGCGCTCGGAAGTGTGATGCCTCCCTCCATCCTCTTCGGGTACTCCCTGTCGGTCGGGTTTGGTGTGCCCGAAAGCCTGGATCGCGCGACACCACCTCCCCCCATGACGTCGTGAACGGCGGTCAACTCGCCCAGATAGCGCTTCATCGGTTCTGAAAGCGCATCGTAGGAACGGTAGAGGTTGGCCCACATCGTGTCGCCACCGAAGGGCGGCGCATGATGCATGTAGAGGATTGATCCTTTCGGTGGACGCGGATTGATGGTCACGTCGGTGTGCCAGACGTTGGCGCGGCCGCCGGCCTGCCCCGACAGAACCACCACCTCGGGGTGGTCTTCGAGGGTGGGGAGGTAGGCCGGATGGTCGGTGAAGACGTCGCCGAGCGCGCGGCTGAATGAAATGTGCTCGGCGGCACTGAGCTTCTGCTCCGGGAAGAAGACCACCAGGTGTTCACAGAGCGCGCGGTCGATGGCGGCAACAGTTTCAGCATCGAGGGGCTTGCGCAGGTCGAGGCCTAATAGCTCGGCGCCGAGCGAGCCCGCGGTAGGACGAATCTCAAAGGTGGTCACCTTTCTTCTCCTGGTCTAGATCCCCCGTGCCATCTCCCGGTGGACGAGAAGCGATTGCGAGGGGTTCGGGGGTTGGGTTGTCTGCCAATCGGCTCGGTGCCACGAGCCCACCGGCGATGAAATCGAGCAACACGGTCGAGAACTGGGCGGGTGTCAGCTGCGTGGTCTCGTTGAAGTTCTGCACGTAGATGTCGGAGTTCGCGAGAGTCCGCAGTCCGGTCTCGATCGCGATGCTGAGGCGCAGGCGCACGAGGTCGATCGGGTGCTCGGGGAGTGCGCGCTGCAGCAGGGGGTCGAGGTTGGCTACGTCATCCTCGAATCGCACGAGCACGAAGCTCGTGTCGATGTCGCCGTCGACAAATGCTCGTGCGAGGAACCGGATGTAGCGATGGCCCGCCTCAGGTGCTTCGAGAAGCAGCTCTATGAGAGGTCGCAAGAAGGCGTCGATGATTGCAGCGGCGTCGGGGGGCTCGCTCGACGTCGAGAGCTCATTGAGCAGCACGCCGCGGCGCGCCATGAGTGAGGGCATGTGCCGCAGCAGGATCGCCTCGACGAGTCCCGCCTTGGTTCCGAAATGGTAGTGGAGGGCCGCTGGGCTGAGCCCGGCGGCTGCGTTGATGGCGCGAAGCGAGACGGCGGCGAGGCCGCGCTCGGCAAACAGCGCCTCGGCGGCGTTCAGCAGCCGTTCTCGAGAGTTGGAGCGAGCCATGACGAGAACGTTAACTTATCAGATGGTAGTATCAACTGATAAGCTCACAGCGGCCATCGATTTGGGTGGGCCGGAAGCCCCGCAAGACGATTTCGACTTCGGCAGAACCTGAGGTCGAAGCAAAGAAGAGCTGTTCCCGAGCCGCGCAGTCTGGCCGTTCCTAGTGGCGCCAGAGTCTTCTCCTGGCAGCCAGCCCCAGCAGTCCCAGCGCTAGCAGCAGTCCGGTCGCGGGCTCGGGCACGACCGTCATGGATGTGACCTCGAAATCGAGCTGGTTGGCAGACTCGTGATCGAAGAAGTTGACGCTCGAGCGGTATTGAGGGAAGCGGTCAAGGCTTACCAGGTCGAGCGGAATCGAAAGCGGAAGGGCGTCCGATGCGAGCGCTGTTGCGGTGGAGAGGTCCAGCTGGACGCCGAAGT
>PVBE012017396.1_pt1 | contig 11699 bp, 13 predicted proteins | sample 1631181 | NCBI WGS metagenome assembly PVBE01 (sample SAMN08397723, study PRJNA350692) | Marine metagenome, whole genome shotgun sequencing project. | isolation source: water | place: Pacific Ocean | collected 2012-04 | reverse complement strand
CTTCTAAAACGCTGGAATTCCCACCAAGTTGCTGCTGACGCATTCGCAAGGAATGATGATAGCGATGGTGAAAGCTTCCTGTTCACCTTTGCACAAAAGAAAGCAGACCGGTTACATTGGATGGTCTGGGTATTCTTTGCCGCTGGGGCTATCTTAGCCCTTAACTCGTTAATGTTTCTTGCTCTCGATTCTATCTGGAGCTAACAACACTGAGTAGCAGGGAAAATTGAGCGGATCATTTGATCCGTCCTTTTAAATGATGTGGTAATCATGCTTCTACAAGTGATCTACTAGATTCATTTTCATTAACTATTTGTGACTCAGCTTCTTCTAGCAGACTTGAAACAGCATCCCTTGTAATATCTGCCGTCTGACTAGCGTTAGCAAAATCTAGATCTACTCGATATGAGCCAAATGAAAAGTGAAGTCTGTAGCGATCGACATGTGTTTCCCTGTTTCCTATAGCCTCACCCATATCTAAATAGGTTCCAGGTTTGGATACACGAAGTTGTGGTTCAACATGAGGCTGGTCTTCATATCCATGAAGATTACCTATTAGAATCTCAACTCTTTCATGTAGCTCCAGCAATACGTCTCTATCAAATTCTTCAATCTCTATCTGAGAAAGTTCATTCGGTCGAGATAGACATACGTACATCTTCCTGTCTCCAAGGGGGAGATTAAAGTGCGCCTGGCTTGTATTTCCAAATTGCAGGTAATTAGTTTCTGGTGGTTTATTCATTTCATAATAGGGGTATATAAATAAAACCCGCTCGATTTCTCGGCGGGATGAAGGTTGAGCTCTTATATCAGAAGCTACCCTCGCGCCGAGCGCGGGATAATAATGCTAATAATAGAAGTGCTGCAAGTCATTTGTGTAACTAGATTAACTACTTTATTACGATTCTGCTACTATTTATATATGGAAATTCTAATAACCATCGCTTTGATATTTGTAGTGGGGATAATAACTGTGAAGATTTTTCAGATTACAAAGAACATTATCTATGTGCTTGTAGTGATATTTGTTGGGTGGTGCGCTTTTAATTTTGTATTACCACGTATTATTCCTATGGGAGAGGGGACAATCGTAGACCAAGCAGAGCAGATCAACGAAGAAGTCGTTGAGAAGGTTATCGATTCAATTGATAAAGATGGTGCAGCTGCAGGGAAGAAAATTGGAGAATCGGTTACCAATGATCTAAATGAACTATATGAAGAGGCAAAGAAAGGAGAGGGGACTGATTCATGGGATATTGATAAAAATAATGACGGAGAAACAGATGCCATCGATCGGTTTATACACTCTGTAAAGAATATTTTTCGCTAGTGGCTGTATACTAACCGCGTGCTAACCACACTCATCCTCAGCTACTACATTCAGCATTTTAATCCTCCGGTGCGACGTGTTCATCGTCCGGACGAAACTCCTGCGTATATTCAAAACGTGCATCCCAAAGGAAGTCTGACTGTAGATGAACAGGCACCTATTGTTTCTTCGGTAGCTCCGGGGTCACAGAGAGTAGAAATGCTAAGGCTCAAACTCACATCTACGTGTACTGCAGATGTTCCTATCCATACAATTGCCGTACAGAGGAGGGGAATGGGTTCCAATAGTGACATCAAGGCGATATATGCCTTGCATCGAGGTAGGCGAATTTCTCGTTCTCGTACTATCGCCAGAAAGGACGGATCAGTAGATATAAATCTCCGTAGGTTTCGCATTGCGAAATGTTCATCGGAAGATGTGCTCATTCTCGCAGACTTCTCCGAAAACGCTTCTCCAGCAGGGGAGCATCGTATAGAGCTACGAGCTGTAGAAGCTCCAAACACATTGGTTCGTGTGGAGCACAGAGCAGGTGATTTCTTACGAAGAACTACTGGAGGCAGAGGCGTGGGGCAAATATCTGTGGTATATCCGAAAATCAGTACACGAATTCGTTACGGAACCAGACAGAGAGTTTCTCGGTTCTCTTTGAATGCAGACAGCCAAGACAATCACCTAATTCGTGCAATTACCTTTACAAACAAAGGAAGTGCTAATGATGATGATCTGAAAAACCTTTTTGTTGAGTTTAGAAACCGGGCAATAAGCGAAGTTATCCCCGAAATGTATGGAGATTCTGTCCGAATTCCATTCACTCCACCGTTCCTTTTGCGCAAGGGGCATAAATTGTCATTTGCCGTTCGTGCAGACGTACGTGCAGGTCGAAGCAGAACTATTCGATTTGTTATAGAAGAACCATCAGATGTTGAAGCTGATGTTTCGCTTGGCAGAGGGGGCTGAGCATCGTGTAACGACTATTCAGTGAGCAGAGTTTCTGGCACACTACGTGTAACCTTTCCCATATATGTGGTCGCACCGATTTCTACTTTGTGTTTGTACTCTTCTGCTGGCCTGCTCCCCAGGTCAGAGTAGCGATGTACAAGAGCTTCCCTCAGAAGAAGTTCTAAGTCTTGCAGCGCAGGCGACCAAGAAGATGATTTCAGCTCAGTATACAGCAGCGGGTACATTTAATGCCGATAACGCATCAGGCGATGCAATAGATGGCAAGTTTCGCATGGATGGTGTGTTACAAGATTCCGGAGAACAAATGAGATTCCAGATGGACCTAGATGCAGACTTTTCTGACAGATCTGGTTCTTACAATGTAGATTCTACTCTCGAAGTTGTTTCTATATCTGAAGATGAGGTCTATATGAATTTACATTCTATTACGGTTAATCCAAATAGTGATCTCTTTAGACCTGAGTTGATCGGAAAGATTGCGGGCCAGTGGTGGCGCTTGCCTGCAGATGACTCATTGCCTATTTCGGGAGAAGTTGCGCCGGATCCAAAGCTTCTTCATGCGCAATCGCAAATAATTACGGTAACCAAGAGTCTTGGTATAGATACGATTGGTTCATCAAATGCGTATCACTATGAAGTTGAGCTAGATAAGAAAAAGCTTCTCGCGTACTTAGCGGCTTCAGGCAAAGACACTGCATCAGGAGATATACAAGAAATTGCCGAAGATATGAAGAACGTAGTAACCAATGGTGAAATTTGGATTGATACAGAAACGTATTTTATGCACAAGATTAGCTGGTCTGTAAGTGGTCTCCCTATTAGTACTGGAACTGCTTCAGCAGAATTCGTGATTGATTTCCGAAACCACAATGCAGCCCCAGAAATCGTACCTCCAACATCTGCGAAAATATTCTCACCACTAATTTTGCTTTCAAATCCACAGTTGGATTTGGAATTCGAAAATTCATTACAAGATATGGATGACTCAGATGAACTTCTAGATGAACTTATTCGTACTATGAATGGCAACTAACTATGGCAGACGAAACTCCACCATTGGTCGATGGCATTACAGCCCCGTCTCCCGACGGAGATGAGAAAGTAGCGCCTGAAACAAAAGAGCAAGCACCTGCAGATCCTAAAAAATCTGATAAGAAAAAGAGTCCTCCAGATGAGAAGACACAAATGGTTTCTAGGCTAAAGTTTGCGTTGCTTACGTTTATTGGATTGCCTTACTTGCTATACATAGGTTGGTGCTTGTTCTTATTGAGCGTATTACCAGATGCTACAGGAAAGTGGGATTCATTTGTCCCTTACGGAAAATTGTCTGCAATGCTATTTGCTGGCGTATTGGTTGCGGCAGCTCTGTTTATGCTTCTACGTGTTGGAAAAGCATCAGGAGCTGACGATAGATCTCGGTATATGAGCTTCGTTCGAATTGGATTGTTCATTATTCCTGGACTAGCTCTTTCTGCACTTGTGCCATACGTAATTGGCCAAGAGCCTCCTCTTAATCTACGTCTTGTACAGCCGCTACCTGGAACAGAACTTGTAGCACCACTATCTATGACGTTTAGCGCAGAGCAGGCTGCTGCTGTACTAAAGCGACGCGGAAAGAATGTTCTTTCTTATCAGTGGGATTTTACTGGTGATGGTAATTTTGATGAGGAGACGATCGTTCCTACAGTCTCTGTCTATTACGATAGACAGGGAGCTTATAATCTTAAAGTAGTACTTAACTTGAGTGATAAAACCACTCGTACAGTTTCGTATCGAGTAGCAATTCCAAACGCTGTGTTCTCGTACAATCCGGTAGTTCCTACTGTTGATGAGCCGATTAAGTTTAGTGTTGCTCATCTTGTGGCACAGGATACAGATGTAAAAGTACGTGAAGTTACGTGGGATTTTGACAATGACGGTATCCCAGAAGAAAAGACGACAGAGCTGGAAACTACGCACACGTTCCTTCGAACTGGATCACACACAGTAACGGTAACGATTGTATATTCAAATCAGTCGCAGAATTACTTCTTTAGAACATTGAATATCAATGAGCCCGCACCGTTGCCATTCCCTGTGAGTATAAGCACTACTCCAGACTTCCTAGAGAGCCCCGCACCGTTTCAGGTTGTATTCCGTATAGAGACAGAAGAGCCATTAACAGATGTAAAGTGGGATTTCGATGATGGTTCACCAGAAGAAGTTGGCGATCGTGTAGGGCACACATTCCGGGATCGTCGAGTATTCCAGGTGACTGCTAGCGCAAGAAATAAATCAGGTGAAATATCCAAGGTAACCAAAGTCGTCCGTGTTGTAGATGAACTACGCATTGCTGATTTAAAATTTGATGGCACACATGCTGTGGAAAGTAACAAAATATCTGCTGAAGCACCGGTTGCCATCGAGCTGACGCCAAAAACAATTCTGCCTCTCGTTGATTTCTGGTGGGAAGCGCCAGGAGCTTCTCAGGTAAATTCTACAGATACTACCCTTAAGGCCATTTTTAGAGATGAAGGGTTGTACACGTTGGTTATGCTCGCAAAGGATGCCGAAGGACGCGTAAAGCGTTTACCAATTGAATTGAGCGTAAATCCCAAATCACAAAACGTGACGTTTGATATGAAACCAACACAAGGTGTAGCGCCACTAAATGTTCAATTTGATGCTTCAGATAGCTTCATTCCAGGTGATCCGATCAATGGATTTATCTGGGAGTTTGATGCGGGAGCACAGGGCACACAGGTAGAACAGCGCTTTGGTGGAGCAAGGGTAGAAAATGAATACATACGCCCTGGTGAATACACTGTGCGTCTTACTGTTAGTACAGAATCAGGAAGGACAGAAAGCACATCAAAGAAGATAGTCGTTCGTGCTCCATTCCTTAAGGCGTGCTTTACTTCAAGTAGAACCGAAGGGCCGGCGCCACTAGGCGTTCGTTTCGACCGAAGTTGCTCTACTGGATCTGCATCAAAGGTAACGTGGGACTTTGGAGACGGGGCGCAATCTCCGCTTAAGGATGATGTCGTAGTTCATACCTTTGGGGAAACTGGAAGTTCTGCCAAAGAATATAAGGTAAAACTCTTACTTGAAGATATAAACGGTACAGTAGATACTGTGGAACAAGTTATTCGCACATACTAATTATGAAAAAGAAAACTCTCGTTCGTACATTTGCAATTATTGCTGTAGCAGGTCTTACACTGGGCGCTTTGCTCCCAGCCATATCTGCGTTCTAATCACACTCCTCAAGCCTGAGAGTTGCACTGGATACAAAATCTTTAGCCGCATCGCTACCGTATGTTTCATATAGTGCGTGCCCTGCTGCTGCAATCATTGCGGCGTTGTCTGTACAGTAACTAATCTTTTTGGGAACTCGTAGCGACACGTCGCCAAGCTCTTGCTCTACAAGTGATCGCAGTCTGATATTTGCAGATACGCCACCTACCAAATGAACCTCTTTAGCTTTGTGATTCTTTACCGCTCGCACAATTCTGTCACAGAGTTGTGTACAAATTGCCAGTTGATAAGAGGCTGCAAGGTCTGGAACTTGAGCATCTTCCACATCACGAATGGTATATTTGAGAGCAGTCTTGAGTCCAGAAAAACTAAAATCCAAAGTGTCCTCTCCCTTTAGCGCAATAGGAAGTTTGTACTTCAATTCATTTCCGTCTTGAGATGCATCGGAAATAGATGGGCCTCCTGGGTAGGGGAGCCCGAGCATGGCAGCACCTTTGTCGAAGGCTTCACCTGCTGCGTCGTCTCGTGTTTTTCCGAGGAGCTCTCCTTCTGTATGCGATGTGCGTAGCCAAAGATCTGTGTGCCCTCCAGAAGCACTAAGTGTGATACATGGAAACTGTGGTTCGGTAGTTGCATCAAGCCAGATAGAACTAAGGTGCCCAAGCGTGTGATGCACACCAATAAGTGGTTTGTTGTGAATACTTGCAATTGTTCTTGCTGCACTGATTCCTACAAGTAGTGATCCAAGTAGTCCTGGCCCTTTGGTTACTGCAATCATGTCTATATCATCCATAGATACGCCCGCTTCTTTTAGGGCAGTGTGAACCACAGGAAGAATGCACTCTACTTGCCTTCGTGCAGCGTCTTCGGGCACAACTCCTCCGAGATCTGAGAAGATCTCTTTAGTTGTGGCTATAGCGTTACTCTCCACCTTAATGCCGTTCTCGACAACTGCTGCTGCAGTCTCGTCGCAAGAAGTTTCGATACCAAGGATTCGCATGAGGCCATGCTATAGAAATGGTGCCAAATAGCCAAGCAAAGGGCTCCACGAAGCCAATCTGTTGATTGATAAATAATGGAAAATATTGTATAATAATACTTGTGAATAAATACAAATATCGTGCTGCTCTGGTAGCTATTGTAGCTATATGTACATCTGTACTTCTATGGACGAGGCTCCTGCCACTGGTTCCTATGCCATCTGTTTCTGATTTTGCAGTTTCAGTTATAGAGGAGCTGCTAGATGATTTTGAAACTGTTATTAAGGGTAAGCAAAAGATTCAGGTACAAGAGGTGACTGTAGAAGATCTCGGTGAGCATTTTGCTGAGAGTATTCAGCAAGTATCTGTGCAGGCATCTGTAGCATCCACACAGGAGTCGGAACCGATTGAGCAGGTGTTTAGTGCTGCGGAGGAGGAGCTCAACTCTTGGGAGATATCTTATGCATGGAGAATCGTTGTACCAAGCCTTGGTATTCGAGCTCCAGTACTTCTTCCATCTATGAAGTATTGGGGGCAACATGCCTGGGATATGCTAGAAGAGCAGATGCAGATCGGGTTGAATCATGGTGCTGTTGCGTACCCGCATTCCACTTCTCCTGGTAGTAACGGTTCGCTGATAATTGCAGGGCACAGTAGCCCACCAACGGAGGCTGCCGAAAAAAGTGCATACGGAAGCTTGTTTGCTAGTCTTCCAAGTATTGATGTAGGTGAAGAGATAGTAGTAGAGACTGCTGCAAGCCCTGTTCGATATCGCGTTGAGAAAAAAATCATTGTTTCACCATCGATGACATCTCTCCTTGAGCAGCAGTACGACGATAGCATTCTCAAGGTAATAACTTGCTATCCTGTCGGTACCACTCGTGATCGTATGATCATTCTTGCGAAGAAGGTAGAAGAGTAAACGGAAAGCACGTATGCTAGGAGGGTGTTGCGACTGCGTCACACGATAGGCATCCTAGTTGGATTACTACTTGCGAAGTTTTTGTGGTCCTTTTTTCACTTCGATGTTCCTCTCGGATATGACCCAGGCTTGTATCGGTATCTCTTTTTGCAGTATGCAGATGCACTTGGCAATCTTAGCCTTCCTACACTACAGCCTTGGGCACAAGAGCATCCACCTGGTCTTTTTGTAGCAGGAGCTATGCTTATGAAGCTAGGCCTTTCTGTAGATGTACTTATTGGCTGGATGTGGAACCTTATTCCAGTTGCCCTTGCAGGATTGTTTGCATGGGTTACTGCCAAACGATTGGGAAATGCAGTTGGAGCGGCAATATTACTCATCGCAGTTCTCTCATTGCCATACTATGACGGATTCTTTGCAATGTATTGGAAGGTCTATGCATCTCTTGCATTTGTTATATTGACGTATCACTTCATAGAAAAATGGTCGCCATGGTTTTTGCTTACCGCGCTGCTTGCAATTGTGGTGCATCATCAGACAGGGCTCATCCTCGTGCTCGCAGTTGGAATCTGGTGGCTACTTGCCCTTCGTACAAGATGGAATGAGAAGTTATTCCTGTGGTATACCATCGCATTGGGAGTAGTTGCCCTTATAGGTATTGTTGTTTATCTACCACATTGGGAACGGGCGGTTTGGTCACCGTTAAAATCCATCTTCCTATTACGAGGAGATAAAGCACCGTCAGGAGCATTCCCGGAAATTTCGTTTTACCTCAAGATGATGCCACTTCTTTGGGCCCTTGGTGTTGTAGGCTTTGTACGGAGTATTCAGAAGGATAGAGGTTCACTTTGGCAGATTTCTGTCATTGTCTGTGCAATATTCGTGGTGTGTAAACTCGTGTTTTATAAGAGATTTGTCTTACAACTAGATTTCTTCCTCATGCCGTTTGCAGCAGAGGCACTTGTTTGGTTTTGGTCTAGATATAAAGGAAAAGTGTGGAAATATAGCGTGGTGTTGCTTATTGCAATCCAGATTGCATTAACTTTAAAGGTAATGGCCGTACGTTTGCCTCGAATAACAACGGATACTCTATTAGAAATAGAACGACTAAATGAGATATTGCCTCCTGATGCTAAAGTTGTTGCCCTAGAGAATGTTACTGGCATGTGGCTTCTTGGCTGGACAGAAGTACGTACTGTAGGAGCACCTGGGCTATTCGATTTCCCTGCGTGGAACTATGCTAAGTGGGAGAAATTTATAGATGGAAGACCAGAGCAGCGCAAAGCTATACTTGGCTCGATAGATGGCCCGCTATATTTTTATGTGAGTGATTACTTTACGAGGTATTACGGTGAACGTTCTCAAAATGTACTAAAAGATCCGTGCTTGAAGCAGATCGATAAGGCCGTTCTTCATTCCATTTGCTCTCCGTAATGATAGAACTTCTACCATCACGGGAAGTCATTTTGTCTATCTTTGGTTTCTCGGTGCACTGGTATGGGATCATGTATTTGACTGCTTTTCTCTTTGTCTACTGGAGCCTCAAAAAGCTTCAGCGGTTTCGCTCACTTACACTTTCCGATGACGATAGATCCGCAGTACTCACATGGGCGGTCGTCGGTGTGATTATTGGTGGACGCCTGGGGTATGTGCTCTTCTATGGGCCTACGTATTTTGTCAGTCACCCTCTTGAGGTATTTGCAGTGTGGCAAGGGGGCATGTCTTCGCATGGAGGGTTTATCGGCGTTGCGCTCGCACTATGGTATGTGCTGAAAAAGAGGAGGATCAACCCACTAGCATTTTTGGATGTGATAGCAGCTCCCGTTGCAGTAGGGCTCGCGTTTGGACGACTCGGGAACTTTATTAATCTGGAGCTCTATGGAACGGTTACCGATGTATCGTGGGCAATAGCAATTCCCGGCGTAGAGGGGTTACGTCACCCGACACAATTGTATGCCATCGCAAAAGATCTTTTTATAGCTGCTGTGTGCTTCTGGCACCTGCGCTTCATTGCAAAACACGGTTCTACCATTGCTGTGTTTTTGATTTTTTACGGTGTACTACGATTTGTCGTCGAATATTATAGTGATCAGCCTTATGGATTTATAGATATTGGAATTGCAGAACTTTCTCGCGGACAACTTCTTACCATTCCCGTCGTTATTTTGGGGCTACTGCTTCTTTGGAAGACTCAGCGGTCTTAATATTTGATAAGAATGTTTTTCTATGCAGCGGACAAACACCAAACATTTCCAGTGCTTCTAGGTGACGCGGTGCACCGTAGCCCTTGTGTTCGGCAAATCCATATTTTGGAAATTCTGATGCGTACTCAATCATCAATCGATCCCGTGTTACTTTTGCAATGATCGACCCTGCTGAAATACACGGCTCAGATTCATCACCCCGTATCACTCCACTTTTGGGATAGTTGAACCAGAACTTATCCCTACCATCAATTAATAGATATGTTGGAGTAGCCTTCTCTTCAATCATCGATAACGCAATGTTCATGGCTTTTTCTGTGCAGGCGAGTATGCCGTTTTCATCTACTTCACTCCCATCGACAATTCCATAGCCGAAAGTGCAATTGCCTTCGATCCAGGCAAAGGCTTCTTCTCTCTGCGCAGGATCGAGTTTCTTACTGTCGGTAATCAGTGGATTTTGCTGTAGATCATCAATCAATACACAAGCACCGGCAACGACAGGCCCTGCCAGAGCTCCACGCCCTGCTTCGTCTATTCCTACGATGACAGCTGAATTTTGCATAGTATGGCATAATTAGGTACTTGACTAAACATGATTAATATTGCACAATATAATAAGGTCTTTCACATACAGTATAAGCCAACAAATGTCTTCATTGAAGACGTACGGCGGAGCCGTACCGGTGGAGACATAGTTGACTTTCAAGGAGGATAGGGATGAATTTATTCAAGGAACTTTGGAATGGCGTTTGGCATTATGAAACACCTCAGGATGAAACGATCCGTTGGATTGTGGAGTCTGGATTGGGTGAGCTCATTTGCATGGGCATCATAGTCATCCCAGTTACTACCGGATTCGTAGTGTATCTCCTCGTGCTGAATCGGATCCATTGGACTAAGCCACGGCAGAAGTTCGAGATTCGACACGCGATCGCGGTACAAACCGGTAACAAATCGGTTTACGATATGTCGGATGAGGAACTGCTTGCATTCCAGCAAGATGAGCTTGATTTCTGAAAGTCTTCGACGCCCTGCACAAGCAATTGTGTGGGGTGTCGTTTTATAGTGAGCGTAATATTTCTCTTGCAACTTCTCGCTCATCCCACTCTACTGTTCCTTCAAGTTTTGTCATGTACCCGAAGGGTCCCATTCCACAGAGAATCACTGCATCACCTGGGCCTGCTTTCTTAAAGAGGAATGTAATAGCTTCTCTTCTATCAAAAATCTTGTGTGCATCTGTCTCGGATTGATCGACCCCTGCCCATACTTCTTCTTGTACTTTGTGTGGATCTTCTCCGTAGGTTTCATCTTCACTAATCGCGACAATGTCTGCAAACTCTGAGCAAACTCGCCCTACCTCTGAACGCTTCTCTTTCATTCGATTTCCACAGCAACTGCCAAGCACCAAGACTTTCTTGTTCTCTCCTACAATATCTCTGAGCGCCTCCAAGCTTTTCTGGTATCCATTGGCAGTCATCGTAAAGTCTACAAACACTTTGAAGTCTTGCCCTTCATCGATCAGTTCCATACGACCGGGCATTGGCTCAAATGTTTTGAGTGCGTTTACTGCATTATCAATAGAAACTCCAACAGAGAGCGCAAGCCCAATGGCACATTGTGCATTTTCGAGGTTGTACGTCCCGGGAATGTTTAATTCCAACTGAGATGTTCCAGCCTGAGAATGAAGTGTCGATTTCGATCCATTTTGTGTAGCTGAAATATCTGAAACATGGAGATCGCCCTCTTTTGAGTGATATACAGTTGTGTGTGAACTAGGAATATCATTGTACATAGCAAGGCTATCATCAGAACCATTGAGAACTTTTGTTCCTTTGCCTTTAAGCATCTTAAACATAATTCCTTTGTCTTTGCGATACTGTTTCATAGATCCGTGGTAATCCAAATGCTCAGGTGACGTGTTTGTAATTCCTGCGGCCTCTGGCCAAGTGTAATCGGATCTTCCTTGTACAAGTCCATGAGAAGACATCTCGACTATCGCATGTGTACATCCATTCTGAGATATCTCCCTTAGAAACTTATGAAGAGCAAATGGATTCATGGATGTT
>PVBE011238731.1_pt1 | contig 11699 bp, 11 predicted proteins | sample 1631181 | NCBI WGS metagenome assembly PVBE01 (sample SAMN08397723, study PRJNA350692) | Marine metagenome, whole genome shotgun sequencing project. | isolation source: water | place: Pacific Ocean | collected 2012-04 | reverse complement strand
ATGGAAGTTATTAGAAAATAATGTATTATATATTAAAAAGGAAGGTTTTTATAAAAGAAGAAGATTTCTAAAACATAAGATGGTAATAGAAATAGATTCTAAATATGAAGAGAAGAAAGCTACGATTGTAGGTATTATGCCAAGACTTCCTGAACATTCCAAACAGAGTGTGTTTGGCAAGGTGAGAATGTTCTCAATTGGATTAGATTCTGTTCTTAGTCAGATAGAAGGACATGATGTTTATATTGTTGATGAAAATAATTATAAAGGTCCTATTGATGCTGATGGTCTGCCTGATTATTATGAATTAGGAAATAGGCGGCATGCTATAATATCAATGATTTATGGAGGAATGAGCATTTTGGCTCCAAGGCTTTATTCTATTGCTAAGGAAAATCAAAAAAGAGGTATAGTGACTGTTGCAGGCGGTAAGCATGTGGAAAACATGCCGTTGGAAGCTTTAGCTTCAGGTGTTGATATTGTTGTACATGGTGAGGGAGAAAAGGCAGCACAGGAAATATCTAGTGCAATTATAAGATATGGCAAGGTCGTAGAAGGATATAAAAAGAATCTTGAGCAGATTCTTGGGATTAGCTTTCTTAGAGAGGATGGAGAGTATAGGTTTACTGGAGAAAGAGAACCTATGACTGTGGAAGAGCTGGACGGGTTAAAGGACCCTAACATGAAATTAATAAAATATATGAATAAGAAATGGACTACTATACCTGTTACTTGGGGTAGAGGTTGTAATTATGCATGTGAATTTTGCACTGTTAATGGAAAGCATAGGGCAGGAGGCGCTGAAAAAGTTATAAGACAGATAGATACAAGCATTAAGTTAGGATATCATGATTTCTTTATTACAGATGATCATGTTGCTCAGAATTCTGATAAAGCAATAGAGATGTTTACTGCGTTAGGTGATTATATTAAAAAAACAAAGAAGAAGATAAGTGTAATTGTACAGTCGAGAACTGAGTTAGCAGAGAATGAAGAGCTTAAAAAAGCAATGAAATATGGTGGAGTGAATACTATTTGCATCGGTTATGAAAGCCCTATAGATGAAGAGTTGAGGGCTATGCATAAGGGAATTACTGTTAAAAAGATGGTTGAAAGGTCAAGAGAATTGTCAAAGGACTTTTACATCCATGGAATGTTCATATTTGGTTATCCTACTTTTAAGGATTCAGAGTATAAATCTAATTTAACATTAGAAGAAAGAGCTAAAAGATATGAACAATTTTTCAGAGATGCAAAAATAACCACTGTGCAGGTGTTTAAGGCAATACCTTTAGTAGGGTCTGAACTTAGAAAAAGGCTTGACAAAGAAGGAAGGCTTATACCTTTGGATAAGGTTGGCTGGGACAAGTATGATGGAGCTTTTTTGCCTTATGACCCGACTCCAGAAGGGATAAATGCTCATGAGCTTCAGGATATTCCAATAAAACTTATGGAAAGGAGATATTCAGGTAATGCCTTGGGGAAGATATTGAATTATGGCAGATGGATTGACTGGACTGCTAATACTTTAGGATTTCCTGTTACATTTGGGAGTTCTTATGTGAAGAATTTTGTAAGGAATTTGAATGAGAAGAAGAGAGTATTTAAGGGTAAATTTATGACAGGGAAAGATGTTTTCTATGAGCCATTGCAAAAGACATGGAAGGTGTTTAAAAAAAATTGGAGAACAACTTTCTTTAACACAATGGGAGGAGGTATAATTAGAAAATGGAAGTCTATTTATAGGAAAGGGGATTATAAGCCTTTGCTTAGTAGAATGTATCAACGAAAGGAAGAACAAGATAAGAGAACAATAACTAAAGATTATATTGCCTTAAAATAAGATAGTTATGATAATAGTCCCTATAATAGTTAATAAGAAAATTGTTTCTAATAAAGAGCCTGTTTCAATAAAGCCGGCTATTCTAAATTGAGATACGGGGTATAGGAAGTTTATGCCTTGCTTTGTAAGAGCATCTGCTATTAAGTGAGATGATATACCCAGTAAGGTTATTATAGCGTAGGGTTTGCCTGCATAACGCCAAATGAGTGCTGAGATAACTGTCCAGAAAAGCAGGCTGTGGAATAGTTTTCTATGACCGAAGAGTTTTTCTATGATGAATGAGATGGGCTTTATTTTTTTTCCTAACAATGAATTGCTTTTGTCTATGTCTGGGAGAAGGCTGGTTAATATGATTATACTTAAGAATAGATAGTTATTAATATTAAAGTAAGGCTTTATGATTAACCAGAGCAAGATTCCAAATGCTAAATGAGTTTTGAACAGCATGGAATTATTTTAATTGATGTGATATTTAATGTTTTGCAAATGATTGTTAACAAAACAAAAAGAATAATAATTTCAGAGAAAGAGAAGTGTTGTAAGAGCATATTCTCAAAGGCTAAGGGGCTGATGTTTTCAAGGAGAATGTGGAGACCACTTGTATTTTTCTTTGATAGAGAGCAGAAGGTTTCTATTCATATGTTTTTTGTATTTTTTCCTATTGATGTGGTTTATCTTGATGAAAGTAGAAAAGTGGTTTGTGTTAAGGAGAATGTAAAACCTTTTAGAGTGGTTGAGCCTGTAAATTGCAGGTATATTGTTGAGCTTGCTGAAAATAGTGTTAAAAAGTATAAGATAGAGAAAGAGGATATGATTGGATTTTAGTATGTTTAACCGCCTAAAGCTGCAAGCTTTACATCTGTCTTTAGCTCCATAATATCGTAATTAATCTTTCTTTTTTCTTCGTCTTCAGTGCTTAAGTTTTTATGAAGGTTTTCTATCCGAGATATTACTTTCATGGCTTCTGCTGTGTCTCGCATCTGGATTAATTGCCTTGCTTTTGTAATGAGAGGATTTATTTCAGGGTGAGTGAGTGAAGACTCTTCTTCCGCTGCACCAAAGCTTATTGGTGGGAGCTTGCCCTGTTCTTTGATGTATAAGTGAAACTTTTCTTCGTTTGCATAGTTTTCCTTATTTGAGATATTGGATTCTCTTTGCTTTAATTCATGTGATGTTTTTTTTATGAGTGTTTCTTTTTCTCTTAGATCAATTTCTTTGTCTTTTAAGAATCCTAATTTTGCTGCGCCTTCCCGAGTGAGCTTTTCTAATCTTTTTGTTTCCAACTGTTGTTCTTTTTGGAGTTTGGAAATGGATTGTCTTATCTCAGGCATTTTCTTTTCATATTCTTTTGCCTTGTTGACAATGTCTTCTCTCTTTCTGATTTCTTTTTCTTTACTTAGTATGCTATTTTCCTTTTCTTTAAGGAAGAGTTTTGCTTCTCCAATCTGGTTTATTTTGTTTATTATTCCCTGTTCTTTGTCATCTAAGGCTTTTTTGCCTTTTTCTAAAAGAGTGATTTTATCAATGACTGCTTGTTCTTCTTTCTTTAAGTCTTTTACACCAGATTCAATGACTTTTGAACGGTTTAGGAATATGCCTTTTATGCCTCCTAAGAATGCAAGGTCTTTTCTTAGATGTTTTTCTTTTTCGAGCCATTGGCTTTCAAGCTTTTCAAGCTGTACCTGTTTTTTGATGAAGCCTCTCTCGATTTCTTTTTTGTTTTCCATCAATGCTGCCATGCCGTCGCTTATTTCCTGTTTTGTTGTTTGGAGCAGTTTTAGTTTGATTTCTACCTTCTTTTCTTCTTTTTGAAGTATTTTCTTATTTGTTGTAATTTCTTTGGCTGTGATGACTAATTCTTTTTCCTTTTTTGATAATAAAACCTGGTCAGCTTCAAGCTGATTGACACTTTTGATGATTTCTTCTTCTTTTTTATAGAGAGCCTGTTCGTCATCATTGAATAGTCCACCTTTTGATTCAAAGTCCTGAGATTGTTGGAGCAGTTGGTTTTGTTTTTTGGTTAAGAGGTTTAGTTTTCTTTCTACATTTTTCCTGTCTTTTGCTAATAACTTTCTTCTTTCCGCTAAATCTTTTTGTAGATTAGAAAGGGATTTTTCTTTTTCAATTAATTGTGGTTCCCGTGAGGTTAGGTTCTTTGGTATTTTATTTAGTTTTTTAGATATTTTTATTTCTTTCTGTAAGGCTCTCTTTTGGGCCTGTAGCTCTTTTGTTTCCTTTTTGAGCTTTGCCTTCTGCTCATTGAACTTGGTGAGCTTTCTGTTAAAAATCTTATTAAGAGGTGATAAAGAAACAGTCGGAGCTATCTTTTTTCCGCCAATCTTGAATATTTTTTTTACTTTGCCCAGATTAAGTCTTCTTAATTCCGGCGGTGGTTCTGGCGGTTTCTCTAATACTGCGTCTAACCCCCGTTTTCTAGCTCCCATTCCAATACTGTTTTAGTTGATGATTGTTTATAAAGTTTTGTTGTATCTGTGTAATAGTTAGTGAATATAATAAGATATATGTTACAACAAACTTTATATACACAATATAATTAGAAGTATATTAAAATGGCAAATGTAGGGGATAATGTGATAGTTAAGACCGATAAAGAGGTTTTTGAAGGAGTTCTTATGCCAAGGCCTGATATTCTTGATAAAGATGTTACAGTGGTTAAGCTGGATAATGGTTATAATGTGGGTGTTGAGAATAAGAGGATTAAGAAGGTTGAGGTTGTTAAGAAGAATAATGGGAGAGGTATGAAGAAAGGGAAGGTGAGTTATAAGAAAGGATTGCCTAAGATTTCTATATTGCATACTGGAGGCACTATGGCTTCTAAGGTGGATTATAGGACTGGAGGGGTTGTTGCTATGTTTACTCCTGAAGATATTGTGTCTATGTTTCCTGAGCTTGCAGAGATTGTAAATATTGATTCTGAGCTGGTTGCTAATATGTGGAGCGATGATTTGAGGTTTGCTCATTTTAAGATGATTGCTAAGGCTGTTGAGAAAAAGGTGAAAGGCGGAGCAGAAGGAGTTATTATTAGCATGGGTACTGATAATCTTGCAGTTGCGTCTGCTGCGTTGGCTTTTATTATTGAGGATAGTCCTGTGCCAATTATGCTGGTTGGGGCACAAAGAAGTTCTGACAGAGGAAGTTCTGATGCAGGAATGAATTTGATTTGCGCTGCTGAGTTTATTGCAAAGAGTGATTTTGCTGGTGTGGCTGTGTGCATGCATGAAGATAGCAGTGATAGGACGTGTGCTATATTGCCTGCTGCCAAGACTAAGAAATTGCATAGCTCAAGAAGGGATGCTTTTAAGGCTGTTAATGATATGAAGATTGCTGATGTGAATTATGATTCAAGGAAGGTGCATTTCTTTAAAGGAAATTATACTAAGAAGGATAAGAAGAGGAAAATTATTGTGAGGCCTAATATGGAAGATAAGATTGGGTTGTTGAAGGTTTCTGTTAATATGTTTCCTGAGCAGTTTGAGTTTTATAAGGGTTGGAAGGGATTGATTATAGAAGGTACTGGGCTAGGACATACACCTGGGCATGCGCCTAATGAGATGGCTAAGATACATGAAAAGATGTTTCCTGCGATTAAGAAAGTTGTTGATTCTGGATGCATGGTTGTTATGACTACTACTTGCCTGTTTGGAAAGGTTGATATGAAAGTTTATAGCAAGGGAAGAGATTTATTGGATTTAGGTGTGATTTCAGGAGAGGATATGCTGCCTGAGACTGCGTTTGTTAAATTGGCATGGCTACTTGGTAATTATAAGAAGGAAAAGGCTGAAGAGTTGGTTGGCAAAGATTTGAGAGGAGAGATTAATAGTAGGATTACACCAAAAGAGTTTGTTAAAGAATCTTTGTTTTCTTGAATATGGGATATACAGAAAAGATTGTTGATAAAGTTTATAAGATTAAAGCAGATTCTAATCTTTATTTTCTTGATTTTGATGAGAAGATGGTTATTGATACTGGAAGTGATTCTAATAAAGATATTGTTAAGAGAGAGTTAGGGAAACTGGTTGAGCTGAAAGAGATTAAGAAGATTATTTTTACCCATCTTCATTATGATCATATTGGGAATTATGATTTGTTTCCTAACGCTAAATTTTTTGCTTCTCTTTCTGAGATTGAGGATTTTAAGAAAGACCCTGTTGGTACTACTGTTAGTGAAGAGAAGGTTGATGTTGATTTGAAGCTTTTGGGAAAGATGAAGGAGTTTGAGATTATTGATACTCCTGGGCATACAAGGGGCTCTATCTGCTTGTTCTTTTTGAAGGAGAAAATATTGTTTTCAGGAGATACATTGTTTTATAAGGGATTTGGTCGTATTGATCTTCCTACTTCTGTGCCTGAAGAGATGAAAGGATCTTTGGATAAGTTGAAGAAATTAGAGTATAAGGTTTTGTGTCCTGGGCATGAGTATTGATTTGGAAATAGATAATGAACTATCAATAGGTATCTGATCTTTCATAGTTTAGAGTTACTTCTCTTTGTCCATCAGACCCTTCAATTATTGTTAAAACGGGTTTGCCAGTGATAACAGCCGGTGATTCCATTCCTATCACAACCTCCGCTAATGAATCAGGATTGACATGAACTCCTATATTTTCTCTCAGTCTGAGGTATTCACTCTTTTGACCTTCAGATTCCATTGCGGCAGGGATTTGGTCCTCTAATGGAATAGGAACTAGGACTATTTGATTTAATCCTCTTTCTGGATCACCTACTGTGCTGAACATTATATCATATTTACTCTGTGCAAGAGGATCAAATATTTCAGAAGGTATTTTATACTACCCAGATTGAGGAAATGCCCCTCCAATAGCATCTAATATTGTTCGGTATTGACTAAGAAGATGAGGGGTCACAGGGATTTCAACATAATTTTGAAATGCTATTATTGGAGAATCGTCTCCTAACACTTTATACACTAATCCTATATTGCCATCTTCATCAGGATACACTGCATGGCCTTCTACACTAATTCTGACTGTGTTTGTTGCTGTATTTCCATCTGTATATGCTAAGGCTGTACCTAATGTTAATAAGCTTAATCCTATAGCAACTGCTTTTCTTTTCATATGGCAGAAAAAGCTATTTTTCTTTAAAAAGGTATTGGATTATTTGGGACAATCTAACTAACTGCACTTTGTTTATTATCATTAGATTGTGTATTGATTAATACTAAGTATAGGACAATACCTTGAAACAATAACAATTTTAAACTAAACATTATTTCTATCAATTATGTTCAAAATATCACACAAAGATAAGAATGCAAGGGTTGGAATATTAAAGACTGCTCATAGGAGTGTTGAGACTCCTTTTTTTATGCCTGTGGCTACTAAGGCTACGGTTAAGCATGCCAGCTCTGAAGATTTGGAGAGGATGAAAGCTAAGGCTATTATTTCTAATGCGTTTGTGCTTTATCTTTCTAAGGGATTGGATGTTATTGAGAAGTTTAAGGGAATTCATAAGTTTATGAAGTTTAAAGGTACTATTTTTACTGATTGTGGAGGGTTTCAGATTTTGAGGGAGTCTTTTATTATTAAGACTAGTGATGATGGGATTCTTTTTAAGTCCCCTTTTGATGGGAGGAAGATTTTGTTGACGCCTGAGATGATTATGGATATTGAAAGCAGAGTGGGTTCTGATGTTGCTATGGTGCTTGATGATGTTGCTGAGTATGGAAGCAGTTTTGATGATACTAAAGCGTGTATGGAAAGGACACATAAATGGGCTGAAGAGAGTATTAAGGCTCATAAGAATAAGAAGCAGTTGTTGTTTGGGATTAGTCAGGGAGGGTTTTCTGAGAAGTTGAGGGAGGAGTCTGCTAAGTTTATTAATGGGTTAGAGCTTGATGGGATTGCTATTGGTGGGTTGAGGATAGGAGAACCAACGGATGTTATGCATAAAATGCTGGAGTGTTCTATTAAGAATATTGATGAGAGTAAACCAAGGTATTTGATGGGTGTTGGGAAACCTGAAGATATTGTTGAGAGTGTGAGTAGAGGTGTTGACATCTTTGATAGTATTTATCCTACACAGAATGCAAGGCATGGCACTATTTTTACATGGAAAGGCAGGTTGAGGATTAGGAATAGTGGTTATAAGTTTGATAAGAAGCCTTTGGATGAGGATTGTGATTGTTATGTTTGCAAGAGGTTTTCAAGGGCGTATATTAATTATTTGATGAGGATTAATGAGCATGTTTATATGAGGTATACTACGTATCATAACCTGTATTTTCTGCAGAGGTTGATGGAGAAGATTAGGATAGCTATAAAAGAAGGAAAGTTTAATGAGTTTAAGAGAGAGTTTTTGAAAAAGTGGTGAAGATTTTGAGAAAAATAAATAAAACGCCTTACTATTCTTATAGGATTGGCAAACTGCCTAAAGGATGTCAGCTTTGTGTTAAAGGAGAGAAGACTGTGCTGTTTGTTACAGGGTTGTGCTCAAGGAAACCTTATTGTTATTTCTGCCCGGTTTCTGACAGAAAGCTAGGAAGAGATGTTGTTTATGTTAATGAATGGCAGACTAGGTCTTTTAAGGATTTGGTTACTGAGGTTAAGTTGTGCTCTTCTAAAGGGATGGGGATTACTGGAGGGGATCCTCTTATGAATGTTGAGAGGTGTGTGAAGTATATCAAATTTGTTAAGAAAGAGTTTGGGAAGAGGTTTCATGTGCATCTTTATACTCCGCTTGTGCTTGTGAATGATGAAAGGCTGGAGAAGTTGTTTAAGGCTGGATTGGATGAGATTAGGTTTCATCCTAACTTTGATGATTCTAAACTGTGGGAGAATATGAAGTTTGCCAAGAGATTTGACTGGGATGTGGGTGTGGAGATTCCGGTTGTTCCTGGAAAGGAGAAGGAGATTTTTAAGTTGGTTGATTTTATTAAGAATAATGTTGATTTTATTAATCTTAATGAGCTTGAGGTTGCTGATAATAAGGTGAATAAGCTTGTGAAGCTTGGATTTTCTACAAAGGATTGTGTTTCTTATGCGGTTAAAGGGAGTGAGAAGCTTGCAAAGGAGTTGTTGGAGTATTGTTCTAGGCATACTAATCTAGATGCGCATTACTGTTCTTCTAAATTGAAGGATAAGATACAATTGGCTGAGAGGATTAAAAAGAGGGCAAGAGGTGTTAAGAGAAAGTTTGATAAGGTTACTGACGAAGGGATGCTGGTTAGAGGAGCTGTTTATCTTAAGAGGTTGGTGCCGTCAACTGGTTATAGAAGAAAGCTTGAGAACGCTGATAAGGAGAAGACCGTTAAAGAATTAGAGGGAGTGAAGAGGAAGATTGAAGAGAGGTTTGATGTTGGGAAGGGGTTGATGGATGTGGATAAGGAGAAGTTGAGGATTTTGATTGATGTTAAAGTGTTGAAAAGGATTAAGAGTTTTCTTGGGAGAAATAATCTTATTGGGGCTATTGTTGAGGAGTACCCGACTCATGATCAGACTGAGATTGAGATTGAGTTTCTAAGTTCTTAAGCTTTGTGCTGAAGCCAAGTGCTGTGAGAAGGCCTAAAGATGCGATTATAAATATGAGCTTGTAGCTGAAGAAGAATGCGAATAAGCTGAGAACTATTCCTCCTAAGCAGAAGGAGATGACACTTTCTGAGAGATATGATGGGACGTCCTTGTCTTCTATTTCATGGTGGAATAGTATATCAGATATCAACTGGGTTGATTGATGAGTAAACCTGTTTGTGAGGTTGAATATAAATAGCAAAGGGATGGTGGTGCTGAATATTGAGAAGAACATTGAGAGTGCTGAGAGAGAGAAAGTTGTTGTTATTGCTATGATTTTTTTTATATGGTCGATGACATAGCCGCCTATGAGCACGGCTGTTAGCGCGAGGAGTGAGCCCAAGGAGGAGAAAGTGCCTACTTTGAGTTCTGAGCCAAGAATGTTGTATAAGTATATTACCCAAAAAAATATGATTGTAACAAAACTGAAGCCTCTGAAGAAGGTGATTATCATATGAATTCCTATTTCACCTTTAAATGATGGGAAGAATACTCTTTTTCCGGTTACTACTACTTCCTGTCTTAAGAGAAGTGTTGGGATGCATGAGCTTAGTACTATGATTAATCCTATGGCATAAAGGTAATTGTAGCCTAAGTAGTTTATTATTAGTCCGCCAATGAAAGGAGAGATTATGTTAGCTATCCATAATAAGGCCAGAATCCATGCCTGTTGTTTTCCCCGTTTGTGCCTTTCAGTTGATTTTAGAAGGATTAATGATGTGCAGTTCCAGAACATGAATTGGACTATTGCAAGAGTTATACCATATACCCATATAGGGAGTTTGAAATTAGGGTATAAACTTAAGATGAATATTATGAAGGGTTCGAGAATGCATCTTGCTATTATAGGGATTTTTATTCCTGACTTGTGGATTATATAGTTGAAGAGCATGCCAGAGATTATGCCGCCTAAACAGAAGCTCATGATGTAAACTATTATGTAGCTGAATTCAACTCCTTGTTTTAATAGGAAGAGAGGTATGAATAGGCTGTATAGTCCTGAACCTAAGGATACAAGGAATAATAATATGGTTAAGAGTATTCTGTTTCGTCTCATGGAGAAGTTGTGATAAAATAAATGGTATTTAAATATAGTGTTTGATTATAATAGTAGCTTTCCTTTTTTCAGTATTGTTTTATTGCCTGCTTCTATTGTTGGTTTTAGGAAAATGCCGTCTAAGTGGCAAGGGGCATTGAATGTGCCGCCATAGGAGAGATTATTCCCTAATGCTATGTGAGCTGTGCCTAAGACTTTTTCATCTTCTAAGATTATGCCTGTTATTATTGCTTTGTCGTTTGTTCCTATGCCTAGCTCTGCAATATTATAGGCTGTTTTGTTGTTGAAGTCTGTTAGGAGCTTTTTTAGTTGTTCTGCTTGTTGTTTTCCTTCTATGTTTATTGCGTAGCCATCTTTGATTTCTATTTTTATTGGGCTGGTTAGCTTTCCTATGCCTGCCATGGATGCGTCTATGATTATTGTACCGTTTGTGTGGTTTTCTAAGGGTGCAAAGTATGCTTCTCCATCAGGAAGGTTGCCCCAGTCTCCTTTTTTGTGGAATATTCCTTCACTTACTTGAGGGAGTTCTCTATTAACTTGCATTTCTAGGTCTGTGCCTAGCTCTGTGGTGATTTTTATTTTTTCTTGGTTTTCATAGGCTTTGTTTAAGATGCTCATGATTTTGTTGGAGATTTCTGTGATTTGATGGTAGTCTGCTGTTAGAGTTCTTTTCATGATTTCTTCTGTTATGCCTGGCATAGAAGCGATTCTTGCGCCTTTTTCAGAAGCTTTTCTTCTTGCTTCTGTGTGGGATAAGGATTTTGAGGTTGGCATAAGAATCACATCAGAATTCTGCATCTCTTTTGCTACTTCTTTTGGTGGTTCCTGGCCATTGAATTTTGGATTGGGAATTTCTGTGAGGTTTGCATATTTTGTGATTTTTTCCGCTTCTTTTAGAAGGGAGTTTGCTATGGTTCGCTTGTTTTTGTCATATATGATTAGAACTCGCTCGTTTTCTTGTGTGTTCATGCAGGTTCTTATTGCAATTGATGATGCTTGTGAGAGTTGCATTATATTATTTCTGTCTTATTTTACATTCTGTATATCGTACATGATTTCTTCTAGTTTCTTTAGATTCCATTTAATTGAATCACTTTTTCTTCTTAGCTGGCTGTTTCTTAGGTTGAATTTGAGGAATTCACCATAGATTTCCTCTACTGTGTCTATTGATTTTTTAGTATAAGGGCTCGGCCAGTTTTCACCAATTATGTTATTGCTTGAAAATACATAGTTAACTGCTCTATTGGAT
>PVBE010005788.1_pt1 | contig 11699 bp, 2 predicted proteins | sample 1631181 | NCBI WGS metagenome assembly PVBE01 (sample SAMN08397723, study PRJNA350692) | Marine metagenome, whole genome shotgun sequencing project. | isolation source: water | place: Pacific Ocean | collected 2012-04 | reverse complement strand
GGTAGGGGTCTACGTCAAGCCCTAGCGGAGTTTACGCAGCACGCCGACGATAACTCGGCAGCGTTCAGAAAGATGGGTATTGAGATTATGGACTTGGAAGGCAACATGAAGCCCCTGAATGAAATAGCTTTAGAATTTCAAGATGTTATGGGTGATGGAGTGTCCGACATGGAAGTTATGATTGCCCTGATGGACGACTTGAATGTTCGTGGTGCGACGGCCTTCGTTCACTTGGTACAGAATGCCGATGAGTTTACTGGAGCAGTTAACGACCTTCAGAATTCTGCTGGTTCGGCCACAGCGATGGCAGAAATTCAGCAGGAATCACTTTCTATGCAAATACAAGTGGTCAAGAATGCTTTAATGGCACCATTTTTACTTTCGGACAAGGTGGGCGAGTCCCAAGGATATCTTAATGAGTTTGCTTTGGAAATGCACAGTATAGTGGATGTTATTGAAAATCTCTTTATAAAGAAGATGGATGACGGAACAGTAGCAATAACTAAACTGGGAGAAACTATTAGGGATTTCGTGGTAGGAGTTCTACATCAGGCCAAAGAAGTAATAATTATACTTGTAGATATTATACAAGATTTTACAAGTAGAGGTCACGATATGACTGGTATGATGAATGCCTTTGCTATACCTTTAAAGATAGTTCTTAAATTATTGAGAGTTTTTGGTGATGGATTTTTGGAAGCCGTTATACTTTATAAAATAATGAACGGCCTTCTACCTATAAATAGCCTGTTGCTAGCTAAAAATATAAATATGTTGGTTAATCAGTCACATACTCTCCAACAAGTTACACTTGCTAGTGGTAGAAATATTAGTATGGGTAGACTCCAAAACAACCTAAAGGTGATGGAAGCTAAATTACTCGGAATGACTAATAAGGCACAGATAAGAAAGATGAAAACTGATATAGCATCACTTAAGGCGGATGGAATGAAGGTAGCTTCTAATATGAATGTAGTGGGCTCTATGAAGGCCATTATGTTTTCACAGATGGGAGTTAATCTAGTTATGTTCGCATCTATGTATATAACTCAGAAATATGCAAAGAATAATGTTGTATTTGCGGCTACGATAGGAGCCGTGGCTGGAGCCTTTGTTGGTCTTTCAATTGCTATAAATATGGCAAGGGCGGCTGGAACAGGTCTGAAAGATATGGGTGCTGAATTCTATGCGACAGTTCTTACGGCAGCAGCCATAGGAGCAGGATTTAATGTACTTATGCAGAAAATGATGACACCCCCAAAGATAGATTATTCTCAATATGACACCATGGATACAGGGGGCCGGTTTATGGCTCGCAAAATATATGATATGGGTGGTTATACGCAAGAACATGGTATTGCCATGCTTCAAGCTGGAGAAACTATTATACCCAAAACTCAGAATATGCTTAGTGGTAATCAAGGCATAACTATAAATATGGGCGACGTATATGCTAATGATGCTTCAGACTTTGCAGATAAGTTGGCAGACGAATTACCAATAGCTTTACAAAGAGTAAGCGATAGAGGAGGGATGTAATGGTACAATTCTATAGAAAAACCGAGATAGTTAACGATACTGGACTGTTTCAGGCCTATCCAGATTTATTTATGGGTCAGGAAGATACTATAGAAATAAAAGGGGGCACTACTGGTCGAAGAGGAGTATTTGAATTTATTGTGGCGGACAGTCCCGTTTTTGGTGACGCCGTTTTAACAGCCATAAGACCTAATTTTTATATAAGCTCCGTTGATTTAAATGACACCGTAGAGTTGCCTCGTTATAAAGGTTATGTTTTTAATAAGAGTCTTAGTGATTTAAGCAGTCCTGAAGGGGGACTAGGTATAAAAAACGAGACAGCAGTTGTTATTGAGACATATATGTCTAATGATGGTGCTTGGTTAGAAGAAAAGTTTGATGGTAATCCCAGACAAATTGGGGGAGATATACCAGAACTAGAGGTAGAGAGTGGTACAGTAATAAGAACTATAGATAGAGCTATATCAGTTACAAATCTTATAAAGTGGCTTCGCTTGGATGCTATCACTGGCGGAGATGGTAAGTCACCTTCAGGTGGAGTCGTAGGCTGGCTTAAAAAAGTCTTCGATGAGGCAGAGTATTCTGATGATTTCGATGAATATCTAGAACAGGGCGATACAGCCCTTGAACTTTGGCTAAACACAAGTTATGGCATTCCATCTGATAATATGCAGTTCCGTGGGACAAAATCTCAGGGTTGGTGGAACCAATCAATACACGGCTCCGGCGCAGAAGCGCTATCTGGCGCCTATGCTGGTGGCGTTGCTGGAACTGCTATTCCGATACCATTCCTAGGCACTGGAACGGGAGCTGTTATTGGTGCCGCAGCTGGTGCAGCCATGTCTAATCCTGATAATTTTGTAAAGAATGGAAGCCTGACAAATGACAGCGCTGCGGGTAACTATATTATCCCGATAGAACATGAAAAAAGAAGGGGAAGAAAGGATTATTATAGACCTAAGAAATATGGAACGTCTCCTAATTGGTGGATTCACTCCAAAGATATAGACAGGAGCGGATTCCTTATGAAAGATGTAAAGATGACAAGGAGCGTTGAGTCAGATATAGATGTCAATATGAGAATCCATCCCGGTAATTCGGTATTTGATTTAGTACGAAGACAAAAATCATATTGGATAGCTGACCCAGAAGATTATGCTGGGGTTATTGAAGCCGCGTATACTAGAGCTTTATTTACTACCTCTAATGGTTTGGATGGGCAAGCGGCCCAATTAAAAGCTCATTGGAGACATATAGATAGTGCAGAAGTTAGCGATAGGGCTCTTATGGTACCTGTAAAGGCAAATCCAGCAATTGACAATAGACAAGAACTTATTATGTCATACGGCCATATTCCTAGACCAAATGAGAGAGACGTATATCATGCTGGTACTTTTGACGTATATCCCCAAGGAGTGTCAGCAACAACTGGAAATTGGGGAGGATATGCCTCTGGCGATAATACATCAAAAAACACAATGATATATGAAAAAATGCTAGATAGTAAAGTGGCAACAAAAGTATCATTTACTTTCAACCCCTTGGATTTGGAATATGCTTGGGTAGAACCTGCTTTATCCGGTGGACACGGTTCTGGAGGTCCATCATTAAAACCATCCACTTCGTCTAATGGTATTATCACCTCACGTAGAGGATTCTTTGCTACCTTATCTAGAAATCCTGTTAAACAGGGCAAGGCAGGGGAGAGAGCTCAGACCTTTGTAGATTATTTAACAGATAATATGACTAATGTGACGGATAATAATACTACACTCATATCAAAGCCCGGAACTTTTGTTTTGGGTTTCTTAAACTTTCCTACAGATAAGACGTGTCATGCCACAGCAAATAATACAACCGATAACGCTGTAAATGGATACATACACAAGGAAAGACAGAATAAGATATCCGTTGTGTGGCACGATTATTGGACCGGTGAGTTCGCGCACACCACTGACACTAAGACAATAGGATGGTTACTTTCTGGCGCAAATCCAGCTTATCAAGGCCATGACGGTGTAGCCGCTTCTGGATTTTATGATGTAGTATGGGAAGGACTCGCTAATCATATATCAGACCAACCAACGGATGATATAGTGCTACTTGATGGAGATACTTGGTATACCGTAGATATGTATATGCATCCGAAGGTTCCCTGTATAAGGGTTCACATTACTGATGTAGGAACAGGCAAAAGAGTCGATAATAATAAAATATTGATGTGGCCGGGACCAAATGGCACAGGAACCGTAGAATCTATACGAACCCCCGCTAACAAAGGAACAAGTAAGCATTCAAGATTGGGTGACGAATCCAGATGGCCCGCGTATTGCACGTTTTGGCTGAATAATACACATTGGAAGAGTACAAATGAATCAGTTTCGGCTGAAGCTGGCTACAATACTGTAACTGGAGGCGCAACTTCCCCTGCTGACGAAGTAAATCAGATTGATATATTTACTGGTGGTGCAACTGTAGATGGTACTCATGCGGAATCTGAAATTTTATTAGATAATTTTAATATTTATAATATAAATACCACAAAAAATTACTCTACAATTTCAAAAAATAATGTTACAGGTTCTGCAAGTCGGTTGTCAACTTCCTCTTATTCGGAAGTAGAGGCTTTATATAGACCTTTATATTATCATATGGACTCTGTTACTTCGGCTGGCTCCTATGTTCAAGAGATAGATGAGTCTTCTGGTTATTCTGGTGATGCAGTTGTAGCCTTTGATGTAGCTGACGGAGGATTGGGATATGACGAGCCCCCTATAGTTGTTTTGGGTTCCTCTTCTGGAACTGGAGCAGTGGCCTCGGTTACTACGGCTGATGACGGGAATGGAGGACTGAAGGTTACAGCAATAGGTGTTACTACGGGCGGTTCTGGTTATAAATACCCTCCCATGGTAAATATTGTGCATCAGGGTGAGGTACCTACTAGAGCGGCAAGAGCCAAAGCTATTATTGGAGCGAGCGCACATACGAGAGAGGTTGTTAAAGCTATACCAGCTCCGCGTTACGTTTCTATAGGTTTTGATGATAAACCGGCTGATATGTATACATTATATGGTAACACCGCTGCAACCTCTACAACTACCAAAGTGGTGGGAGATACCGATTATGGTGAGGATGCTTCTGTGACGAGTTTTATGGCTTATAACGCCTCCGGCTCGACAATAATGTATTATCTAGACGGTAAGCGAAACGAAGCAACAACGATGACACAAGTTAATCCCCAAACCGCAGCATTTGCATCCACAACTGATAATGAACTGGTGGGTGGCAAACTTAAGATACATTATGCAGATTTGAGGGCTGGGGACTGTGGTTCCCAAACCGCTGTTAGAGATATTGTCGCAGCTTCTAATACAGCTACGGTTGATAGCGCAATAACGGCGTATGTCGAGGTGTGGCCTCCATTACCCACAGCTCCTGACGCTGCCGATAATTGGGAAATTCAAACTCGTTCTCATGTATTATTCAGTGATTTAATTACGCGACAGATAAATGACCTTACACAAATGTATGGCATTCCTTATGATTATGCTAGAGGAGGACACGAGCTGGATAATGGTACGCCCACCAATGTACCCTCTAGAGGCGTATTTAATTTAGGTTGGAATGATGACATGGCTGATGTTGAAGGCGAAGTAACACCCGCCCCAGATGTTAGAACTATATCAGGCTCTGGTGACCAAGGTGCCCCAGCAGGGACGATACACCACGCCTATTATGAAAATGTATCGCATGGGGGTGCTTATGCTAAAATTGGAAAACAGAGCAGTGCTGGACGCAATCCAGTTCTCGCAGACCCGGTTTTAACATGTATTAAGAATTATGGTGGACTGAACGACGCAACTACTATGGCAGCGCCTACTGGATTTAGAAGAACCTTTGACTCTCCCATAGATTTATCTAATTGTGATATAATGATTATTGTTAATTGTCCCGGCGAAGCCGGGCTGAATGGCGGTAGTAGCAGCTATACAGATATTGATGCCGATGCAGGAACGGGAGCCGTATTTGGACAATTGGAGGCATTATTTGGGCCGGGACCTGATACAGGAGTAAGTATTGGAGGATATTATGGGAGAGGGGCCGAATTTGGCGCTTCTTTAAGATTAATGTGTAAAGGAGCTAATGGCTCAGACGAGGTTTGGTTGCCGAATCCGACAAGTCATTCCATTGGTGCTTGGTGCGCTCACAAGAATCTATTTATGAAAGAAAGCGACGATGACGTTTATAAGCGAGACGCTGCGGGCTCCTTGACAAAGTCTCCTGCTAATAATCATTGGATTAAGTTAGTATTTCCAACTGCGGATACGGACCGAGGTTCGACCTCCGATAATGCTTCAGTAGCGTGGATGGAGGGAATTGAGGCGATAGAGTTCGCAGTTAATTTTGATAAGCGAGGTACTACTGGTTACGGTTCCGGCGGTGCGGAACAAGATGCGGTTGTTTGGATAGCTGGTATTTATGCTATACCAAGAGGGGCAGCAGATGTTATGGCTGGTTTTTCTAATTCCCAGAATGCCATAGGAGAATTATCAAAGGAGACTTTCTTACCTGTCAAAAGTACAGCCCGCTTTGACGATTCAGGGGCTACTGGCGGTAACCTCTTTACAAATATTCCCCCTGACAGTAGCAGAGATGGTTTAGCAGGTGCACACACAGGGTTAGCAAGTTCTCGCACTCCTCCAAAGTTTGCGGGGTTGACGGTTGGCGGAAAAGGTAAGATGTGGACCGGAGTTAGAGCTGCCGCAGCCATAGATGATGATGATACTTCATTAACTATAGATGCTATGACCCCAGCAGCTACACCATACGCTATACATGTCGATGACCGTATAATGTTGGGAACCAGCACTGAGGTAATGAGAGTTAAAACGGTTTCCACAAGTCCGGCTGACACTATTACTTTAGAAAGAGGCGCTGATGGTACTACAGCTATGGCCCATCTTGATAACGATTTAATTTTTGTTATAACTCCTTCTGATGCTGAAGTGTTGATAAAGGATTATGATTTTAGCGTGGATGGTTTTTCACAGAAAGGATTTATATCATTAGGATTTACTGGTAGTTCAGGAAATAGATTAGAAGATGGAATATCTTGGCAGAAAAGAGAAAATCCATTAGTGTCAACAAGAATTATAGAAATTGTCTCACAATCTGAGCAGGGAACTAGCGTTAGGATAGACCAACCAGATATTTTTAATTGTGAAAACGATAGTAATTCAACATTTATATTGTATAAGGAAGATTCAAGAGCAGTATCAGGTGTTGAAACGGACTCACCAACGGCAATATCTTTAACAGGAGAAAGTACTACCTTTATTTTCGACAGGAAAAAGTTAAGTGGGGATGTATTGACTATATCTCGAAGCGATTTCTTTTCAGAAATGCCCGATGAAACTTCAGTTGATATACCTAAGATGAATTATTTCATAAGTCCCTATAAATATTGGCTATACTTACGTTTCTTACCTAAAGTAAAGGGTAATAGCGGTTATCCGGTTATAGATTATGGACGATTTTCAGGTCCAGAACCAATGGACTTTCCAAAAAGGTCTTATAAGAGTTTAGTTGTTACAGAAACTCCTTATAAAGGGCTTTCTGGACTCCATTTAACTGCTAACGAAACCTCCACTGCCGCATATAAGACTTTGAGTCCCAAAGATGTGGGACCTACTTGGAAAGAGAGCGTTTTTACAGATGGTAAATATTTAAATTCTTGGCAGATGGATTATGCTGCTCTTAGACCTGTTTTTGAACAATCGCAGGATTATGGCTTCGGAGTATTCAGTGAGGAAACCCCAGAACAAGGACAATGTTTTGAAAATAATGCTTTGGTGGGTTGGAACGAAAATATATTACCAAACGTGGTTAATGTCAATACATTAAAGCCCGGAAGTAAGATTTCATTTATGATAACGCCTCAAGATAATACACAAGGATATTCCATTTCTATAAACTCACAAGAAAATTCAAGTAATTCCCCTTACCTGATTACAACTTATTTTGACGCTCTATCATTGATAGACGCCTTTAAAATTTTACCAGATGAAGAGAATCCTATGTTTCCTCAATTTACATGGGGTATATCAGGTTCAGATTTGTGGTATGGATTTATTAAGATAGGAACGGATGCTATTTATGGTCAATACCATAACAAAGAATTGCATATACCTATGAACGAATCAACTACAGCTACATTAACGGTTGATAGCTCAACTACGACATACACTATAGCTGATAGAGTTTTACCAAGCAATTTAACTATGACTAGAGAAGGTTTAGCCGGTTATGCAGTAGATTTTAATGGAACCAATTCTTATTTGAGATATGGAGTGACCCCCGACATCACATTACCGGCTGCTGAACAGATTCAGCCAGACCCCACACCTAATTGTACTACCTATATGAGTGTTATAGCCCATTGTGTGCCAGATAGCGGAGCTACTGATAATAGATATATAATATCACAGGAGGGAGCGCTAGCTGAGAAGTTTTATATAAGATTGAATTCAACTAATCAAGTTGAGGCTCGTGTGTGGTATTCTGCTAATGGTTATGTAGACTTATCTAGTGGAGCTATTGTGGCTTCGGATGGAGAAACACCAGCAGTAATTATCTTAACGGTAGATACAACTGTTATGGAGGGCAATGTTAAATTGTATGTTAATGGTAAGCTAGAAGACCAGACTGGATTAGTGGATTCTTCAGGTACTGTTAATAATTGGAAGATTAATACAGCACTACATTCATTAGGAGCGGAAAGTTTGAGTGGTGGTTATTTGATGATAGGAAACTCAGGCTCGGCTAGTAGCAATACTTCAGATGCTTTCGATGGAAAGATAGAAGAAATAGTTATATATAAGGATTTAATTTATCCAGTTGATGTTAAATCAGGAAAATATACATTAACAAAACCATTAAAAGAAATAACTTCAAGTGGTAGGAGATTATCATATAATGCCGTTCTTTTTATTAAGGATTATCATAATATAAGAGGTACTAAGCCCGAAGATGTTGCTAGAACGGAGCAATTAACGTTTTCTAAATCAGGCCCAGCGGTGATAGGAGATTAATATGGTAGTTGAAACACATATAGATGCGGTTATAAAGGTTTATTATACTGAGGCGGCTGCTATAGCAGGAGGAACTTCTAATATGCTACCTATGGATACAGCCACTGGAGAAGTATCGCGTACAGAGAATGCAAGTTCCAGTGATGTGGGATTTAATTATTTTTTATATAGAGAATATTGGTACAGAGTTGAATTTAATGAACCCATTAGGGAATTTTATATAGATTGGGATGATGGAGAAAATAATGACCCTGCTGGAAAGGCTAACTATCAGGTAGTAAAATTTGACACTCCAAGATTTTTTGGTGTAGTAAGTCATATATATACAAAAAATACTAAATTTTTCCCTTTAATTAAAGTTAAGTCTTTAGACGGGTTTTGGTCTAAATATTATACTAGTGACGATTCTGCTAATGATTATAATTCTTTGGAGTCTGCGACCCTGAGTGGCGGACAAAATGATTTTTCAATAGTGAGTGAAGTTCCAGCAGATAGTAATAGCAAAAAATTCATGCCTTACTTCACGCCACATAATTTACCCCCTACTGGTATTCTTAAGATAGATAGAAAGCGAATTTTCTCAGGTATAAATAATGACCTTATTGATAGTAGCGTAACTAATGGTGACGTTTTAATATGTTTTTGTGATAATACTAGTAAGAATCTCGTCGGTGGACAAATTACTTTGGATATAGTATATCAAGATACTACTGGCAAGATTAAAAATTCACTTATACATTCTTATGATAATGCAAGCACTGGTATAACTGTTAAAAGGTTACTATCAGTCAAATTACAAAATCTCAAAGAAACAACTTCAAATACTGGTACACAACTTAAATCAACAGAAAGGGTTTATATAAGAAGAAAATCAGATAATGCTGTTATAGCGTGTGTTTCTTTGGGTAATCCTTATATTACTTATGACTCTGTAGGATATTCAGCTTTATTGGACGCTTCGGAAAGTATAACTAAAGCTTCTAATGTAGATATAAAGACGAGTGGCGATGGTGGACACTATTGGGACCTTGGTAATTCTAGTTTTGGAATACCAGCCTTGGTTACTCAGGCCGAAAGCACAGGCACTCATGCTAAAAATATTACTGATGAGCTACCCGATTCCACTGTTAGTACAGATACGCAGAAACGTGTTAGATATGTGGTGGATGGGTTAGTAACTGAATCTTGGCATGGTTTAGGAAAGCGCTCTTATAAGGACACTTTTGGTAGATTTTTCACAGAAGAAAGATTATGCCGTGTTCAGGTTGAAGATGACCACACAGATAATTCTGCTACTGGTTTCCAAGAAGATACATTTTTTAAATCTCCTATAGAATGCTTCAGGAGAAATACATACACAGTGACAGGTTATGTACCTTCAGATTATGCCAATGAGGGCTTGTTGCTAATGTTTTACGATGATGGTAATACAGGCGCTGATATAGATGGTGTGTGGACAGACAGGTCAACAACCCTTACTAATTCAGATGGAACAATAACGTTGGGAACAACTAGTGCTTCAACTATAGCTGATGGAGCTATTCAGAATATATTATTGGTAAGAGAGCGTAGATTCAATAAGATATATATTAGCGTAATAAATCAGCAAAGTGACATTTCAACATATAAAATAAGGCTTAATTTAAGATATGTAGCTAAAGAAGGCTCTAATAGGGTATGGAAACCATTAGCATTTATAGATAATACTTCTATTGGTGATGATTTGTCACTACGTAAGAATGGAACATTGGTATTTGATATGCCTGAAGATTGGGTTCTCGCTCAAGGCGATGCAGATTCGTCGGGCATATGGGATAGCTCAACTTGGAATAATGCGCCACCCAGAGCAGATGCTACATCTGTGGACCCAGATACACTTTGGGATTTTGATGGATATGGCTTAATGATAGATATGGCTGTTGAGGGGTCGGATTTTGCCAAGGGGCCGAAGATTGAATATATCCTTCCTTTCGACAATACACATTCTCAAATTATAGAGATTGAAGACCCACACCACGTATCTTTGAGTAATATAGCTATCGCTCAGAGTATATCATGGAAGAGACAGGGTAAGTATTATAATGTTGAGGACAGGCTTGGTAGGGCTGAGATAAGAAAGATAGGTGTAGCAGGAGCAGGAAATATACGTTTAGGAGGTATAGAGCTTCCTGACGATAGTGATGGTACTGCTTCCTATAAGAAAATGCAGAATTATCAAGAAAAGACAGTTCCAGTTTTCATAGACGTAGAAAGAGAAGGAGGAGAGTTTATACGGTTCTTTGGGAAAGTAACAACTATGAGCGAAGATAAGCCCACGGGCAAAATGAAGCCTAAGTGGGGAGCCGATATAGCAGTATCTCATATTATTGAATTTGATTCTAGCGGATTGTGGGTCAGTGATACCCCCGTAGGACTTGGAGGATATATAGAAGATGAGCCACGCTATAATCCAACCAGTGTACAACTATAGATATGGTCAACCAAAGTTATTGTAGTCCCAAACTGATTATAAATGGTATTACTTATAATACTATGAGTGATTTTCAGTTAAAATTTCCCGGTAATAACCAAATTAATAGCCTAAGTTTTGGCCTTTCTTCTTTAGATATTAAAGAACAGGCTCTATATGGAAAACCAGTGGAGTTATTTTTAAATTATGGTTCTGAGGATGGTATACCTATATTTAGAGGAGTTATTAGAGATATATCGCCCTCTAATAAAGATATTAAATTCTCTGCTTTAGATTCACGTTCATTAATGGCAGGAACCAATGCTGCCCCATTAAATATAACAGAGGATAATAATTATGATGGATATACTCTGGGGCAATTTTTACAAAAGATAATTCAAGAAGATTATATGAAATATGACTATGTTGATGATTTGGCAGCCGGAGTAGGAACAACAGAAACAATTGCTACGGGAGACGGAGTACAGGCCGCTGCTTCTCCACTTTTAACGTCTGGAGAGGAAGGCGATAATTCTGAAGTTGCCGGAGCTATTTTGCCGATACAGGGTCAAGCAGTTACTCTCAGTGATGGTTATAATACAGAAACATTTGAATTCTGC
>PVBE012150697.1_pt1 | contig 11700 bp, 11 predicted proteins | sample 1631181 | NCBI WGS metagenome assembly PVBE01 (sample SAMN08397723, study PRJNA350692) | Marine metagenome, whole genome shotgun sequencing project. | isolation source: water | place: Pacific Ocean | collected 2012-04 | reverse complement strand
TAAATGTAACACTAAATGTAACACTAAATGTAACACTAAATGTAACACTAAATGTAACACTAAATGTAACACTAAATGTAACACTAAATGTAACACTAAATGTAACACTAAACTTTAGAAAATGTAACACTAAACCCCAATATGTAACACTATAGACTTCTATAGTGTTACATTTTTGCCATAAACATGTTTCTAACAACTTTCTGCTCGCTAGGACCTAGAAAATGTAACACTAAACCCTAGAAAATGTAACACTAAACCCTCGCCGCTAGGAAATCGCTAGGAAATCACTAGGAATCGCTATGAATCGTTAGGAGCTCGCTAGGAAATCGCTAGGAAATTGCTAGGAAATCGCTAGGAATCGCTAGGACATCGCTAGGAAATCGCTAGCAATCGCTAGGAATCCGTTTTAACAACGCGCTCAAAGATCGACACCGCTGCGTCGCGTTTTTTGTAGACAGGATGACGTTGAAAGCTTCACCGACGTCATCTCCATCGGCGTCCCCTCAGGCCAGCCCACGACCTTCGCCCAAGACATCGCCTCGTGGGTCGCCTGCCGATTCCGACTCCGACGCCCCTTCCGAGGCCGCAACAGAGGCCATGTCGATGCTTGGCATTGCGATCACATGGACAATCATCATCATCAAAGACTGCGTTTGCAAGTCTTGCAAACAGAAGGCAAGTTCCGACACGCCGTTCACCAATGATGACCCGGAAGGTACACTCTTCGGTGGCTACAGGCCTTGGGCGAACTACAAGAAATGGACGGAGGTGGATGAGTACGGCAATACCATCTACAAGAAGTCGCCGCGATGCCGGCTGTGTCTTATTTGCCTGAATGTTTTCCGGCAATTGGGTTCAGGCCTTACCTCCTTAGCGGCTCCAACGCACACACGCACAAGGAACAGAACACACACACAGACACACGATGAGACGGTGAACGATGATCGGCAAGTAGAAGACAGAACCGGATATGTTAGTTCCGTGATTGGAGTAATGAATGGAATTGCTGGTGTGAAATCTTCTGGCCTTCTGAAATCATAGGCTATGACACGGCATGAATGTTTCCGTATGCTTTGCTACGAACGAATCTGCGGTGTGATGCTCTTGTTGTTGGACAGCGATCGATCTCGAACATCGCATTCGAATTCACCGTGCCAATCGGCAATCTGTTTGTTAAGCAGAGATTGGGTCACAACGACTCCTGCGATCTACCTAGTATCGATTGACCACCTCACTGGCCACACTAGCTTTCACGCATGAACGGTATCGTCTTCTATCGTGTGCTCAAATGCAATAGTTTCGTAGCGTCGCACGGAAGCAAACGTTTCTTGCTTTTGGCCTACTGCGCAAACTTGTGAAATGGCTCATGCGCTCCTCAAGGTCAAGCGATCCTCTCGCCACGCTGTGCGCGCTCTTGGCGAGAAGAGATCATCGCTTGTTCGGTCTATTGCGAATGCTGGTCGCCGCTGTGCGCCCATTTCGGCTGCACAGAAGGCAAGTGCCATGGCCAGTGACACCATTATCCCCGTTGATGCTGCCGCCAACGAAACGATATGCATCTTGCCAAGGCATCAAGGATGGCAGTCGGCACCTCGCAGGCGCCTCAGAGGAAAAGGTTCCCGTCATGAAGTCATGGTGATGCAAGCAAGAGTCATTGACGCATGCACCGTTGCTCAGTCTAAAAAGAGACATAAGACGGACAGAGATGCGGAAACCGCAAGGAAGAAGAGTCGAGAAGTGGCAGCCTTGCTTGATTTGGGTGCGCAGATCACCGACATGAAGCAGACGTTGATGCGCGTTCTCTGTCCCACAGCGCTTCAATCCCAACAACGTGATGGTTTCTCTGCAAGTTCGTCATTGGTCTCATCGCAGTTAGGTGCCACTCAAAGCCTAGCAGAGGTCGTTGATGCCGCTGGTCAAGATTCATCGTTGTCGCCTCGGGTGAGTGAGTCAGACGAGGCGCTGTCTTACCATGCTTGTTGCTGCACTTGCACAACCCATGCTCTCACGGAGGATCACAATTGGAGCCTCGATCTGACCATCATGGAGGCGAACGTCATTCTTGCTCAGAAAGTCAACGTAAATGCATGGGAAGCCAAGCTGTTTCGAATCTTGCTCGAAGAGGCTCAAGCAGAACGCGACAAAGCACACGCAAGTGCCGAGGCTGCACGGAAGGAAGCTGAGGCAGCCAAAGCAGAGGCACAAGCACACAAGTTGCGAGCCGATGCAGACCTTTGGAAGGACAAAGATCTTCTGCAGACCATCGCTAGCTTGCGGATGCGTCTTTCGGAGAGGAACGAGACCATCGAGCGCTTGACAGCTTCAGCGGCAAGCTCCATTGGCAATGGCTGCAGTGATTGATGTGTGATGTGCGCTTCGCCAGATGCTCCACCATCTACGATGGGTCGTCGATGGGTGTTAGCATTGCTGGATGTGACAGCCATGTCACATGATGCTCGTGATCGCCGTTGTCTTGCGCACTTGTGTGAATCTGTCGATCTAATCTCTTTTGCGTGATGACGTCCTACCTGTTGCACGCCGACGTCTCACATGTGCGGTGTTCCTTGGTACATGTATCTCGGAATGATTCGTAGATTTAAGAGCCACTCAGTCTACGGGGTTTTGACGTTTAGGCTTTTCGCATTACAATGATCGAATCATGGCATCCGCTTGTCTTGAAATACAATGTGGATATCATCATCATCACATCATCATCACCATCATCATCATCATCATCATCACCATCATCATCATCACCATCATCATCATCATCTTCATCATCATCATCATCTGCTCTTGTAGAAGGCTTGTTTCGGAGGCTCGAAGTCTCCCAGAAAATCATGAAAAATTGCTATGCTATCATCACGTTGAATTTGGTTTTGCTGTTTTTTGTAAGGCCCTTGCAGTCGTCTTGCGGTTTCAGAGCTCAAGCGTGCGAGCGTGCAACGAAGCCAGTCATGGCAGCCAATCAACGCCAGCCATGGAAGCCATGGAAGCATTGGCGGGACGATGATAAAGACGGCGATGATCCTGACGCAAAGCGTGCAAGACCGTCGAGGTCGTACACGCCTGACACGAAGTGCTTTGGTTGCGGCAGATTGGTCGAGTTCCAGAAATCGACAGGCTGGATCAAGATCCATGACAAAGAGCCGGACGGCGTGTGCCTGTTCCATCGGATGAATGAGGCCCAGAAGCAGCGTCTGGTGCCTCATGGAAATAAGTGGCACTTCATTGTGTGCTGGCCGTGCGTCGGAAAGATCTTGGCCGAGGATCATCCAGAACTGTCTGGCCAATGTCACGACCGCATCACAAAATTCATGTCCTTCTTGGCGCGCTCTGGACGCCTTGCCCGCGTCGCGCCAGAGGCCGAGAACGAAGCTGTTGCCGCGTCGAGCCGTAGCACCTGAGCTGTTGAGAACGAAGCAGCACCTTACCGTGTCAGCAACAGTGCGAAAACAGATCGCTTTAAGTTGATGGTCTTCGGCAATGCATGATCAATTGCGTTTCCTTGGATCTTCTTGACGACGCTTGCGATGGCCGGCTGGGTGGAAAACTACTTCGACCACAAAGCTGACATTGCTCCATTAAACTGTTTGCTATTGATTTGTTGAAATTGTTGACGATGCCCATTGTGGTTTACCACACTTCTGGGGCTGCGAGCAAAGTTCAACACTCTTTAGACCTGTTTGCTTTTGAGTAGATTGAAAAAGATGCATGAAGGTCAAAGAAAACAAATGGGTGGTCTGTGTCTGGCTCATTCATTTTTTCATGTCAAAGGCTCCAAGGATTCAACATGTTTGTGTGCATAATTTGGACATGTGATTGGTCGTAGGCTGCAAGGATTCAACATGTTTGTGTGCATATAATTTGGACATGTGATTGGTCGTAGGCTCCAAAGGAACTCCAAGGATTCAACACGTTTGTGTGCATAATTTGGACGTGCGATTGGTCGTATAGGCTCCAAGGATTCAACATTGTTCGACTGCAATTGTTGCTGGAAGTTGCTAGTGCAATTGCTTAACAGTGCTTGTCGCTAGTATCCACTAGCACCATGGCTTGACAGCAAAACGCCAGGGGATCCTCCCTAGGGGTCTCTCTCTCTGCCAAGGAAGTCCTCCGAGAACCTCGAGAAGGTCCCGAGAATCTGGGAAGTAGAAGGTCCTGGAGGTCCAAGATAATGAACGCAAGGAGAACTCGATTCTTCTACTCCCAGAGCGCTCAGAGCCTTCTCAAGGCAAACTGTCTCCTGGACCAAACCCGCGAGGCTCCGTCGCAGCTTCAGGTGCTCCACAACGCCTGCTAAAAGGTGGGCTTGAACCTCTGAGGCATCATTGCCGCATCTGCGTCGGAGCTCGGCAAACAAATGCTGGTATTATCGGTTTGGGCGGTCATAATAACAATAACAATGCCAATGCCAATAACAATAACAGTAGCAATAGCAATAACAATGATAGCACCAATGACAATAACAACAACAATGGCAATACCAATAACAACCAATAACAATAACAATGACAATAACATTGCAAGGGCAGTCTGGGTAGAGGGGTCACAGCAGCCACAGCAGCCACAGCAGGTCGCACTCTGCCTCGACAAATGTGGGTCGCACACTGCGGGTCGCACACTGCAAGGACTTTTGGTTCCTACTATTTTCTCTTACTCTTACCATTGCTCCTGTCGGAGTTTCGAAATTACGAGTTTCCCTACCCTTCTCAAGTTTCGAATTGTAAAGTTACGAAGGGTCATACCCTTCTAGAGGGTGTCTAGGCTTCACCAAGGCGTCTTTGACGTCCGCTGACGACCTATCTCTGCATGGCTCCCAGAAGCCATCCCTGGAAACCGAAATCTTATCAAGCCAGCCGGAGTCTGCCATGAGACAGACATGAAACAAGCGAAACGCACCTGCGACGAAAAACGCTTCGAGAACGCGCACAGTAATAAACAACAGCCTCGGTGAGGCTACTTCAACAAAAACGACGCCTAGCGACAAAAAAACGACTGCCTGCGCAACTAGGTGGGCGGCTTCCAGTTACGCTGTAGCCAGTCTTCGATGAGCGCAAGCGTTTCAGCTTCTGAGCGTTGAGTATGGAAGCCCCACCGTAACTTCCGGCTGGCTCTGCCTTCCGCATCTGTCATGCCTTTTGGCAGCTTTCCCATCCAATAGGGCTGGTCATTGTCTGGACTATGTCTGGTCAATTTGCAGCCCTCTGGCATGGAATGACTTCTGTCGTCATCTGGCCCTCGTCGCGGCATCGCAGCATCACTTCTCTGCTTTCGTCCTCCAGCGCCATGTCCTCCGACTGGCCCAGCAGCGCGCTCTGGGATCTCATCCAAGGGCCTCACTAAGTCTGGATCTTGAGATCCGCTGGCACGAGAAGCGCCCTCTGAATGCGTCGGAGCGACTGCAGAAGGCGCCGCCTCGGCATCACCACAGAAGCTTGCACCAAAATCTGGGACATTGCATTTCAAGCCGTCAAAGCCCACTAATATTTCAATGCTGCGCTGGCACCATCGAAACCTTTATGGGCTTAGACGATATTGGAAGGAAAAGCTTGAGAAGGAGGCCTCAGCAGAAAGTCTGAATTTGATTCAATTTGCTTCGAGTGCCGAAATTTGAAGTCACCGGAAGGGAGGCCCTCACGCAGGGCAGCAGCCCAGTCAGAGCGCATTGCATCACTGCCAGGGAACTCGGGCCTCTCGTCATCCATGTTCATGCCGGCGTTGGCAACGTCAGCAACCTGTACCTCCTGGCCATCTTCCATGAGCCTGGATCCTACACTGGCAGCCGGATCAGGCCGAAGATCACCGCCTGACAGAGGACCCACGTCCTGAAGAGGGGGGAGGCCACAGTCAGCAGGACGCTGTTGCGGCCGATGTTGCTGTCTAGGCTGCCGTCCGCCAGCAGGTGCAGGACTTGGAGCCGCTTTGGCCTTGGCCGCAGCAGCTTGGCGTGTCTTACGTTCCTGCTCAGCCTTCTTCATCCTGCGGATCGTCTCATCGCGTATTTCGGCCTCTTCACCATTCCAATAAGCGCAGTCATTCGTCACCATCCTGCAGGACTTGTCTAAAGGCTCAACCAGAAGACAAGAGCCAAGAGCGAATGGTATATGAGCTTGCTCAAACGACAACAACTTATAGAGGCGAAGTCGAAGCGGACGTTCAAGCGGCAGCTGCTGTGCCAAGTCGGTCTCGTGAAGTACCTCAGGCATGTCGTCATCTGCGAGCCTGACCTGTAGATTACATCGGCCATCCACGAATTCGCGAAGGAGATGAACTTTCAGATAGGTGATCCGCTGAGGACTCAGATACACTAATCCGCAGTGGGCAAAGTGCTCTTCATCGAAGCGTATGAATAACCACCCCTCCATGAGAAGATAGCGCATCGGCTGCCCAGCCGGGCACAATAAAAGCGTCAGACCTGATGTCTTGCGTCTCCAGATGTCAATCAGTATACCGCGGCCTGCGCATAAACAGATCCCCGCACCGTGCTTAAAGCAATAGGTGGGTCTGTATGCTGGCGGGACTGTTGGAATCTTGGTGCAACTGTCAAATAAGACCATCCGGGAACGGCGCTCAAACTGGTCGAGCAAAAGGTCGGCCATGGCCCCAGGCTCACGTGTAATCTGCTCAGCCTTCCTTTGAGCGAATTCCAATGAATTGTCGTGGTAGTGAAGGGTCGGCACCTCATTTGCAATCATCTTGAGGGAGCCAAGCTCAGGCAGCTGGACTTGAGAGAAGTCGATGGTGGACAGGCAAGGCTTCTGATTGACAAAAGCCTTCAATTGATCCAGGACCTTCCTCTCTTCTGCGGCCGTCCGCCTAGCCACTGCCAAGCTGAGCCTCGACATCGTCTCAACTTGGGCTTTAAGATCAAAGCCACTCCTGGCGATAACCAGGTCCGAAATGACCTCCAGGGGGTCTCTATGCAAGAGAGCCAGCTGGCGGCCTTGATCGGTCACCACACTCTTCGCAAGTCGTACGCGTTCGTCGTAGTCTGCCAGTAGCTCTCTGTCTTGGGCTTGTCGCTCCATGGCCGCCACAGCGCGTGGGCGTGCTGTGCCAAAAACTGAGACGTCGTAGTTCACCTCCCCTGACTCAAAACGGCCGCGCGTTGCCTTGGTGGCCAAGCGGCCCAAGTCCTCAGCCAGCCGCAGCTCATCGCAGTCAGGAGTCTCATTCACAATCATGTTATATTCAGCAGCAGCAGATCTGAAATCGAAAGTGCCATTTGGAAACTTGAAGTCGTCCTTGTTCAGGGACAACCAAGCTCGAAAACGGCCTCCACCGCCTCCCTCCATCAGCTCAGCCTCAACCTCCGACTCATCACTCGTATCCCCTTCGCCGTATAAGCCGTTTTCCAAAAGGCGTCCTTGTTTGACAATCCAGTCTGCTTGCACGTCCTGCATCTCAGGTTTGCTCTGTTGAACGTGCATCTTGATTCGCCTTCTCACAGATGCGTTATTGGACTCGACTACAGCGTTGACCAACTCTGATTTGTCTGCAGTGACCACTTGGAGGGAAGTGTGCTCTGGTGAAAGGAACTGACCAAGAGTAGGAAACCTCTGCGTCTGATGATAAGACCAGGCGTCAAACGTGCAAGGCGCTTTGCGAAAGTCTGAAATAACGACTTTCGCAAAAGATACAGATTCTTCAGGTGCGCCCCTCAGATTTGAAAAATATTTGCACGGGTACGTCCGATTGCGGAACAATTCCAGTTCAGCTAGTGAACATATTGATCTGGAGCCAACCCTGAAGCCAGCCATAGCAACGGAGTGAATATGAAACTGGACTGGGAGGCCCTCCCAGGGCTCAGTCCCAACCAAAAAGCGCCCATATTCTTTCAATGTCGGTCTCGTGAGCTCCCCGTCAAACGCAACGACCGGTCTGTACTTCTTGGCCTTGCCCTTGGAAATCGCCACGAGCTGCTCCAATTCGAACCTTTTGCCACTCAATCTCAACAAAGCTTTTTGATGGTTTTGTTGGGCGTGCATAAACGGTTTGAAGATCCACTGACGTGCGAAGGGGAGACTCTCAACCCACGCGCATGTGTTTGCGACATGTGTCGTTTGCCTCTCAAAGAGGGTCATTTCTTTCGTCGTTTCGGAAAAGGACACGCGCTCATCTGATGCACTCTGCGCCACCTCGGCGTTCACCAAAGCGATAATGATACTCTGCACGCGGTCGAGATCTACCCCTTTGACACCGATGAGAAAACCTGCGACATAGATGCAGTTGCAGTTCATCCAGAAACTGTGCCAGTCGAACGAATCTTCCGACCCAATCCAGCGATTTTCTGCCCAAAGCTCCGGAGTAGTCTCTTCGTCTATGTCGTCGCAAAAGGCTTTGATTGTAGCGGCCAGGTCAAGGCAACAGTCTATGCCATCGCAAATGTGTTCTATCACGTCAAGTTTGCGGCAATCGCCAGAGTAGAGCTTCCGTTTGCGGATGACCCAGATTCGACGGGCTTTCGCCTTGGGTCCTGATAACCTCTCCGAGTCATCGCCATGACCATACCACTTGAACAAAGATGTGCGATATGCCTGCGCCTCTGCATCCAACGGTTGCACATCGGACCTCAATACACGCTTGCACTTCGCTCGAAACCACGCTTTGCAACCCTTCTTCCAAGCAGAGAATTTACCAGGGTATCGCACAAGCAAGGTGGCTGCCATCATGCCGCGCAAGTCTGATGGAAACGTTGCCCATTGTAGTTCGCAGATCTTATGGCCTGCGTGTATCTGGCAGATCCAGCGCAGAAGAGCTCGGGCCCAGTCCAGCATATACAGATAGTAGTCACTCAGGCCATTGCTGGAGTGGTTATCCGCGATCGTCATGCGACCACGGCCAGCGAAGGCCTGGGCGGCCCATGAGTTTCCGCGCTCTTGCCCTGCGCAAGCAGCACTTATGCACTCTCCGTGTGTGCTCTCGATTGGCACCAGGAGCGTGGGTGGTTGGAACTCCAATGCGAAGTGCACATCGTTGGCCCTGAATAGAAAAACGTGCTCCGTATTCACTTGTTCCAGCTTGGCCATGACGACCTCACGCTTTGAAGCGTTAGAAACCCAGAGAGGCATGTCTTGAGGAATCTCGGATACCCGCAGGGCCAGTTGTACTTCATCGTAGCTTTGTTTCAGAAGATGAAAGCAAGCTTTAAAATCAGCATAGAGAGACTGCAGAAAATGATGCGTTGCCATAACCACTGACCACATTCGCGTAACCGTGGAAAAGTACATGATGGAGGCTTGCAATCGCATTTTGCGCTGGATGGTCTTCCTGTCCATCTTCAATTGCCTCCCAATCGCAGAATAACTCGTGAGATGAATCATTGACCGTCGCACTGCCTTCGCCTCCCGGCCCTTGCAATTCTCAGGGATCGGCTTCGTAAAAGTTGCAACCACACCAGCACTGGTTTCCTGCTCAGAGTCACGAAGCACGACTTGCAACTGCTCAGCGGGCACCTCCACTGTCGCTGGTCCCTGTGCCCGTGGAAGTCCTGCAGGCTCCGGAAGGCTCTCCTTCTGAGGTCTCTGCTTGGCCCACCGTGCCTGTGCGGCAGCGGCGCAGATCTCGGACCTTGTCGGAGGCGCAGCGTCAGGAGCTCGCTTAGGAACTCGCCTGCGCCTCTTCTTTTCTCTGGGCGGCTCAGATTGAACTGCGGTAGCTGGGCCAGCCTCCACAGGCAGTTGAGGAAGCTCTCCATCCTCGTGCGGTACCTCCTCCAAGAGCATGGCCAGCTCTGGATCTGCCACTGCATCCAGAGTCTCAAGAAGACTGTTGGACTCAATGGCAAGCTCGCCTCCTTCTACCAGATTGTCCGGCAATGTGTCCAATAAACTCATCGCTCCAACAATCCACAGAAAGAATACAGAAATGCAGAGAAACTTCAGGCACCGAAGAAGAGCAGCAAAGGCATCAACGGCATCATGCTGGCAAACTACCTTAACAAATCTGAGGCGACCACATGCCACATGAGAAATCCTACACAAATGTCAAATGTCACGACAATGATGCAACCGCATGGATGTTGCCATGATGATTTTGCTGCTCTCTTCCCAGCAAGCTCTGACGTTTTAGACAGATGTTCAGCAGCTGGTTCGAAGTGGCCCAATTGCCTTATCGGAGTGGCCCATCTGCCTTATATATCCTGGTTTGAAGTGGCCAATATTTTACATATCTGGTGTGAAATTGCCAATTTGCCTTATATATCCTGGTTCGAAGTGGCCAAGCTGCATTGATGAGTCAGTTTGGCGCAGCTTGCAGATCCCTAAGGGTTCAAAAGTGCCACGAGTTCTAAACATTTTCTATGGCGCAGCGCTCACTTCAAAATGGTTTAAATAATTACAACAGGTTTGCCAATGCCGAAACTAGCCGGAAAAACTCCTCAGCCCCATCTGCCTGACATATCCTGGTTTGCAAAGGCCCATCTGCCTTATATATCCCAGTTTGCCACAGCCTCATCAACTTAATATATTATATTTCGTCCAGTGGCCGGAAGTCAACCGTGCTCTGCCCGTCCAATCTGCAAGCCAACATTGCGGTGTTTCCTCCAACGGCTTGGGATCCGTCAACCGCAGCGCCCCTTGCTTGTCAGACAGGCGCGGCCAGAGTCCTAGCCACTCTGGGGACAGAGGCGGCAGTGTCCAAGACGCCCTGGGGACAGGCGCGGGCAGAGTCCAAGACGCCCTGGGGACAGGCGCAGCAAGGTACCCAGGGCCAGGGCGCTAGGCGTGACAGGGTACCCAGGGCCAGGGCGCTAGGCGTGACAGGATACCAAGCGCCAGGGCGATAGGCGAGACAGTCAGTCAGACAATTTTTATCGGCGGCCGTCAGTCAGTCAGACAATTTTTGCGCAAGGAAACAGTCCGGCGTCTCAAAAAAAAACAGTGTGTACACGCATATCCTTAAGGCATGCATGCTTCCGAGGCATTCCCATCACAACCTCGGCCCACCGCAGGCGGCAGCGGCGCCCGGCTTGCTGAGCTCCTCGGAAACCGGGACCACGGTCAAGCCCGCATGTGCCACAAGGCAGGCCACGAAGCCGCTGAGGATCTCCTGGCGCGAGGCCACGGCCGCTCTCTCGGTGCGGTGGATCTTGCCCAGTGCCACGACGGCGGCTTCGGACGGCGGCCTCAACGAAGTGGAACCCCGTATGCACTCTCACCAGCCGTCGCCGTGCCCAGGTAGTTCACGACTGTGACGAGCAGGAAGAGCCAGGTAGCACGCCCGGCCACACGCAGAGATCGGCCAGAGTCTCGTGCAATATGGCTTGGTGTAGCTCCGCATCTCGAGGCCTGGAGAATTCTCGCCTCTCCGTGGGCGACGTATCATCTGGCAAGGGAAACCTTGCCAACGTGGTTGAGCTTCATATTGCGGGACACCTCGCCAGCCGAGACAAAGACGCTAACACGCCAAGCTTCAGGATGAGGCCAACCTCGCACATGGTTCTTGAACAGGGGCTCCACGCTCACTGCTGGGCGCAGTCGTTGACGCCGCATCAGCCGCCCTGTGCTTCTTCACACACTCGAAGATCCACCACCTGACCGCTCGAGCGACGAGTCTGGCCCCCGCGCGGGCTCAGCTGAGCGCGAGGCCGTCGAGCCGGAGTCGGCCCGCGCACGGCAGACCGCGAGCGATCGGGCTCGAAGGTCACCCTCCGAGAGCCGTCCAGGCTCGCCGGGCGGGGCCTCTCCTCCAGCC
>PVBE011475573.1_pt1 | contig 11701 bp, 13 predicted proteins | sample 1631181 | NCBI WGS metagenome assembly PVBE01 (sample SAMN08397723, study PRJNA350692) | Marine metagenome, whole genome shotgun sequencing project. | isolation source: water | place: Pacific Ocean | collected 2012-04 | reverse complement strand
GAAAATGGGAATGAACGATATCGTTCGGGAGCAGTCCAGCCTGCTTGAACCCGGTATCCAGTTTTTTGTGGATCCCGTCGAAGAATTTGAACTGGCCCATAATAAGGTCAGAACTAAAGGTGGCGTGGTCCACGACTACGACATGCTGGTGATCGCCACAGGCTGTGAAGTCGTCTATGACGAGGTGCCTGGACTCGAGGAAGTTTCGGAGACCCCGTATACCCGCGAGGGCGCGACTCGTATGTTCAAGCGCCTGCGCGATTTCGAAGGTGGCAAAGTTGCAGTGGTAGTTGGTGTTCCGCACAAGTGCCCGATCGCCCCAATCGAAATAACATTTATGCTGCATGAATTTTTCGAAAAGCGCGGTATCCGGGACAAGGTGGAACTGCAATACACCTACCCCATCGCCCGGATCCACAATATTGAGAACATTGCAAAGTGGGCGGTTCCTGAGTTCGAAAGAATGGAGGTCGACTACGAAACTTTCTTCAACATGAAGGAGGTCGACGTCGAGAACAGGATCGTGCACAGCGAAGAGGGGACCGAAAAAGAGTTTGACCTTCTGGTCACGATTCCTCCGCATCGGGGCATGAAGGTGATCGAGGAAAACAATCTTGGAGAAGGCGGATGGATTCCGACAGATCGCTATTCGCTGCAGATGGAGGGCCAGGACAATGTTTACGTGCTGGGTGATACCAGTAATCTTCCCATCAGTAAAACCGGTTCCACTGCGCACTTTCAGAGCGAAGTCATCGGTGAGAATATTGCGTCGATTTTCCGTACGGGCTCGGCGACTCGTGAATACGACGGGAAGGTCTATTGCTTTATCGAGGCCGACCAGGATCGCGCAACAAATGCCTGCTTCAACTACATCGATCCCCCTGAGATCAAGGCGCCGACCAAGTCGATGCACATGCTGAAGATGTCTTACAACCAGTGGTACTGGTCTTCCGCCCGCGGTCTGCTCTGATCATTGCTAGAGCCCGATGCACGTACCCCAGATCTGAAAATTACGATGACTAACCCAGATAATCCGGCTTCCTCGAGCCAAGTCCCAGACCTCGCCAAACTTATCGAACTGGCTGCAGCCATCTCGTCTGCGCAGGATGCGATGACCGATGATATTGTTACCCGTCTCGCCAGTGCTATGGGGGAAGGCATGATTCTGATGGATCGGCTTACTCGAAATCAGGGCCTGATGTCGCTGCTGCAGGCGCTCAATCAACCCGCTGTCCAGGATAGTCTTGAGTGTCTTGCCGAGGCGCTTCGTTCGGGATCGGTGATCGATGCGGTGAACGCAAAGACACCGAAAACTGGCGGCTATGGCGGACTGTTGCGGATGGCAAAAAATCCCGACGTCCAGGATGCTATCTACACGCTTGCGAGAGTGGTTAAGGGGATGAACCCGGACGGCGCGCCGAAGAGCTGATACCCGCTTTGGGCTGTCTATGCTTTGCCTATTCTGGAGTTGGAATCAAGCCAGGATGATCTTCAGGCCGGTGTCCCGGAGCGTTCCAGAGAAATCTCCGATCAGCCTCGCGGATACTGATGTCATTGATGCTGGCCTCGCGTCTTCGCATCAGGCCTTCATCAGAGAACTCCCAGAGTTCATTGCCGTATGACCGGTACCAATGGCCATCGTCGTCATGCCACTCATACTGGAAGCGGACCCCGATTCGATTGTCCGAAAACGCCCAGAGTTCCTTGATGAGTCGGTAATCAAGCTCCCGTTGCCACTTGCGGGTCAAAAATTCGACGATCGCAGCCCGACCTTGAAAATGTTCGGAACGATTTCTCCACACGCTGTCTTCTGTGTACGCAAGACTGACCTTTTCAGGGTCACGGGTGTTCCAGGCATTCTCCGCCATTCGCACCTTCTGCGCTGCAATAGAACGATCAAAGGGCGGCTTTAGGTCGGTCGGTTTCATGATTGGTTTATCCTCGAAGTTCAGGAACCGGCTCGAAAGTCAGAGTATCATGAAGCCGTCAGAGAAACCCGTCCAGGGAAGTCCCATCCAAGATGATTTGATTATCGATAGGGTAAGAAAATCAGATCCAAAGCCCGCATGACTGTAAACGACCATGTTCACAGTCGTCGGTCAAGAGAGGCTTTCTTTCAGAAGGCCGTTTGAGCGTATTCATGGAACGCAAGCTAAGAACAGAATTCAGTTTAGGCGATTTGAACTGGTTTCCGTCTGGAGGCGCAGTGGGAACTTTTCTGCAGCCGGCACACATGGCTGATCTGGCCGAATTTCTTCGCGATCTCGCCGTGGAGACCGAGGTCCAGGTTCTTGGAGAGGGGTCAAACACCCTCTTCAGCGGTGACCGCTTCGATGGTGTTGTGATCTATCTTGGGGACCGTTTCGGTGGGTTTGAGATCCTACCCGATCGCACCATCCGGGCCGGAGCCGGAGCCTTGATGGCCGATGTCGCGAAGAACGCGATGGTCCAGGGCCTGGATATTACATTTCTCGGTGCGGTGCCCGGCACAGTTGGCGGTGCTATCGTGGGCAATGCGGGTTTTCTTGGGAAGAGTATCTGTGACTATGTTATGCGCGCTACTGTGGTCCTTCAAGATGGGAGCATCCAGACCCTAAAGCGCGCGACTTTCGCACATCCCAGAGAACGGACGATAGCGCTGAAGGGCGCAGTAATTACCCAGGCGGTGCTCGCCCTGCCGGAGGGAGAGCCAGAAGACCTTCAGGAATCCTTGGCCCAGACAATGCAGCAGCACCGGGCGATATTTCCCGAAGGGCCATTTTGTACCGGGCATGTGTTCTCGGCTGAATCGGCAGGGCCTGAAAGTGGCGTACACCAAAGCCGCTTCGAACGGGCAGCGCAGATATTGCACCGTCTCGGAGATTTCCGTCTGGAGGGCGCCAGCCCGTATCTGGACAGCGCTTTCCCGAACATTATCTTCTCAGAAGATGCGTTTGACGCAACGAAACTACAATCGTTTGGAGAAGAAATAAGAAGTATCTGCTATCGGGAATTTAGTGAGAACCTGGAATGGCACCTGAATATCTTCGGGAATCGGCGTCTAATGCAGTGACTCACATGACAGGCGATGCGTTTTTATCTAGTGTCCCCGGTTATTCGATGAATTCGAAAATCAATCACGGGTTGTTCGAACCCATTGATGATCACCCCAGGAGAGACCAATGAATAAAGAAGCAATGAAAGACCAGATCAAAGACGCCAAACGAGAGAAGCAGTTGTCATGGCAGCAGATTGCCGGGGCGACACCGATATCAACTGAGTTTGCAGTTTCGGTATGAATCATCTGGAAAAAGCAGATGCCGACGCGGTGGCTGCATGTCTTGGACTGCCGAACGAAGTATCGATTGCTCTGCAGCAATATCCCAACAAGAAGTGGGAGCAGACGGTGCCGACAGATCCGGCAATTTATCGGCTTTACGAAATTGTTGGCGTCTACGGTGAAACGATAAAAGAGTTAATCCACGAAGAATTCGGAGATGGGATAATGTCCGCTGTCGATTTCAACATGACGCTGTCCCGGGAGAAGAGTGAAAAGGGAGATCGCGTTCACCTGAGCTTGAGCGGCAAGTATTTGCAATACAGTTCTTGGTGAGAGTGCTCAGTCGATACAGATTTGTCAGAATATCCTTGACATCGAATACCCTAGCGCACCATGGATTCAAAAACCAAAAACGTCTTCCTGGATTCGATTTTGTATGTAGTGGTTGGCGCCGCGATTGGATCAGTGATGGCGCTTGCGGCCGGTTCGTTTCTCTATGTTGCAGAGTTCTTGAGCGCGTTTTCCGATACTTCGGAAAAGCTCATAAGTGGCCAGTGGTCACGCGTTGTGCCGCTGGTGTTTCTGGTGGTTGCCGCATGCTTGATTCTGGTACTGAGACGAACGCTGGGCCTCAAGCGGTTTCACTCGCCGAGTGAGACCATTGCGGCAGTACAGTCGGAAAGACCCATTGATATCAAGGCGGGCCTTGGCTCCACTCTTGCAGCCTTGATCTCGGTCGGCGGCGGTGCATCGGTCGGACAGTACGGGCCCCTGATGCATTTTGGCGGTACCGTGGGTGCTGCCGTTTCGAAAACGATTAAAACCAGAATTACCAGTGAGATCTGGATTGGTTGCGGCGTAGCGGGGGCGATCGCCGCGGGCTTTGGCGTACCCCTCGCGGCAATTGTCTTCAGTCATGAGGTCGTCCTGAGACGTTTCTCGGTGCCGGCGATCACGCCGATTTCAATTTGTGCCATCACTGCGGCGATATTATCGGATCAGTTTTATGTCGGAGGCAGACCCTACTTCGATGGACTGGTTGATGATCTCACGATTGAGTTTTTGCCATTGATCATACTGAGTGCACCGGTTTTTGCGATTACAGCTGTGGTATTCATGAGCCTGCTGGGAAAGACAATGGATAAGGTGGACCAACTGGCCAATACGCCGGCGTGGCCCTTGCTGCTTGCTGCACTTTTCTGCGGAGTCGTAGGGCTTTGGGTGCCGGGGGCACTGGGTCTTGGGCTTGATGTCATCCCGGATTTTCTAAGCAATAATTTGCCGGTCGCTGCGGTGGTCATTCTGGTGATTACCAAACTGGTGCTTACCGTTGCCTGTGTAGGTGCCGGGATACACGGAGGAATCTATCTGCCCTCGCTCTTTATGGGCGCGGGCGTAGGATGTCTCCTGGGTAAGCTTGCGGCCACCATGGGGATGGCGAGTGGAGCAGGCCTTAGTCTCGCAGGAATGGCGGCAGTCGCGGCCGCTGTCTTTGGTGCGCCGATTTCCACGGTGCTGATCATTTTTGAGTTCACACGTTCATACGAGGCGGCATTGCTCTCAATTGTTGCGGTCACGATTTGCACCTTAATCTCGCACCAACTCTATGCCCCGTCTTTTTTCGACAGACCTGTTAAAGACTGAGTCTGATCGGGTCCTCGTGGAGGGGGTCAGTGTTTACCCTTTGGGGTGAACGCGTCCGGGAGTTTCCAAAGCAGGGCCAGCCTAAGAAAAGCATCGGTCGCCCGGCTCCGGTACGCCGCCTTCCGGATAATGATCGTCGCCGTGTGGGTGGGCAGCGCGGGCTCGACCGGGATTGCAACCAGGTCATCAACGGAGGCGACGATCGAGCCCGGTAGAATGGTTCTGAAGTCTCCACGCTTGACCATTTCGATGAGAAAACCCAGCGAGTTCGCTTCCAGAGTGACCTTTGGGCTCAGATCGTGGGAGGTGAAGTAGGCATCAATTTGTCTACGCATCTCAAAACGGGTTTCCAGTAAAGCCAACGGATGTTTCGTCAATTCGATCAGTGAGTCCTGATGAGGGTCTTCTTCTTTCGGGCGTGAGGCCTTGTTTGATGCCAGAACGAGGGAATCCTTGCTCAGCGTCATCGTCTCAAGTTCGTCACGTCCTGTTGTCAGCGACGTCTGGTTACTGAACATGACGCCCACGTTGGCATTATCCTGGAGTACGGCCTCCTCGACTTGGTGCTGCGTCATCTCTTTGATGTCGAGAGAAATATTGGGATGCTGGCTGACGAACTCCTGAATCAGACTTACGGTGAGATAGTCTGTAATGGGTGTCAGCGCAAGGGAGACACTGCCACGTGAAAGATCGCTCAGGTCATCGAGCGCGTCAGAGGCCGCATTGATTTCCGCCAGCGCCCGCTCCACATGGCGGACATAAAGTTCCCCGGCGTCTGTCAGGTGCACATTTCGTCCCGAGCGTTCCAAGAGTTGCACTCCGATCTGCTCTTCCAGTTGTTTGATCTGCTGAGACAGGGCAGGTTGGGAGACAAAGAGCGATTCCGCGGCCCGCGTAAAACTCGAGCACTCCGCAACTGCCAGAAGATACTTCAGTGATCTTGGAAAAATAGCGGTGCGGTTCATCATTTATGCGGTGAATTTAGGCTGGTTTTTGATCAATCGACCCTACAGATAATCGATAGGAAATTCCTATTCTGTGGATAACGAGATCGTCTTCATCGTAATCGTAAGATCGTTTAATGTGCAAACATCTTATTAGATGTGGCGAGTATGTCAGTTACTTCTTATACTAGTTTCAAATAAAAATAAACTTGTGATAATTTAACATTATCAAAATTGTGTGTTTTATAAGTTTTCCGTTTATAAAAAATAAAAAGTGAAGTAGTTTTAGCGGTTGCTGCGCCCGTTTAGTATGGGCGTACGACCGTTTTTCACAGAAAAAACAGAACAGGAGGAAGGATGAGCAGAAGTGGCGTGCAGATCTCTGTTCAGGATTTAACCCATCGGTATTCGTCCCGCGGGCCGGTGACGTTTGATCAGGTCAATCTGGAGTCCAAGCCGGGAGAGGTTCTCGCCATCATTGGTAGGTCAGGCTGCGGCAAGTCCACGTTGCTCCACATTATGGCCGGACTGCTGGCACCGAGCTCTGGCAGCATTCGACTGAATGATGTTGAGATTAAAGAGCCCTCACCGAAATGGGTAATGATGTTCCAAGCGCCGCATCTTTTTCCGTGGATGCAGGTCAGTCAGAACGTCGGGATCGGACTGAAGTTTGCCAGCTTTGCAGAGGACAAAATTCGCGAGCGGGTAGAAAAGACTATTAAGCTCGTCGACCTAGAAGAGTTTGCCGAGTCGTATGTGCAGGATCTTTCAGGAGGACAGCAGCAGCGTGTCGCGCTGGCACGGTCGCTTGTCATGGAGCCGGAAATGCTGCTGCTTGATGAGCCGTTCTCTGCCCTGGATGCGTTTACTCGTGCTTCCCTGCAAAAAGACGTGCGCTCTATCGCAAAGAGCATGGGTATCAATCTGGTGATTGTTACGCACAGCATCGATGAGGCAGTTTTGATGGCGGATCGGGCGGTGATCATGGCGGGCTCTCCCGGCAAGATCAAGGAAGAGATTGTGGTCGAGTTGCCAGAGGAAAGGACCGCGCAGGATCCAGAAGTTCAGAGGATCCGGGCACATCTCATGGAGACCTTTCGCCAGGCCTCCACCGAGATCCACTGACCGCAGCGGGTTTTCTTCGTGCATCCCGGATCAGGATAGGAAACGTGTCAGGTGTAATGGCTCCGAGCAGGCGCACACACAGGTCAAACCGTTTGACTAAGGCATCGTTTATCTAGATATGGCCGCCGAGATCAATCCCAATCAGGCACCTGCAGCAGCCTACGAAGTCCTCGTGATGCTGTTGCGCCGGGCGTTGTTCAGCGCGCTGGGTCTTGGGGTTCTTTTTGCCCTTTGGTGGTTCGGTGGCTGGTTGCTTGAAAGCAACCCCGCGACCATGAGTTTTGCAGATTTTGGGCCGTTTCCAACTTTCGACGCGGTGCCTTACATGGTTCAGTCCGGGACGTTGCTGGACGCAAGTCAGGCGAGCGGATATCGCCTCGGCATAGGTCTGTTGCTTGCCATTATCACGGGGGTCCCTGTTGGCATCCTCATGGGCAGAAGCAAGGTTTTTCGCAAGCTGAGCAACACGCCCTTTCAGTTTCTGCGGATGGTCAGCCCTTTGTCATGGGAGCCGATCGCAGTGATCGCCATGCCCACGTGGAACCAGGCCATTATCTTCCTGATCTCGATGGCTGCGGTGTGGCCGGTGGCATTTGCCACTGCGGCTGGACTCGCCAAGTTGGATCCCGCGTGGTTCAAAGTCGCCCGCAACCTCGGTGCCAGTTGGTGGAACATCCTGAAGGAGATTATTCTCCCCGCCATTGCCTTTGACGTGTTGACGGGGATCAGGCTCGCGCTGGGTGTCGCCTGGATTGTTATTGTTCCCGCAGAGTTTCTGGGGATCACATCGGGCCTGGGTTACACGATCCAGGACTCTCGTGAGAACCTGATGTATGCCGACCTAGCGGTCACGATTCTCGTGATCGGATTTATTGGATTTATTATGGATGGGATATGCCTAGCCTTGATCAAACGATTCAGTTGGCACCGTGGCTAGCGACCCCTAAGCGATACGATGATCAATAGAACGCAAGAGTCCGGATTCGTCGCCAGAACATGGCTGATCGATCATATCGCGTACCCCGCAGTTGGCTTTGCGATTCTGATAGGCCTTTGGGCCATTGGCGGCTGGTTTCTAGAGAATAACCCCGCGACCAGCAGTTTTGTGAAGTTCGGTTTGGTGCCGACGATGCAGGCGGTACCCGGCCTGGTTTCTTCTGGATACGTTACTGAACACGTGATTGCAAGTGGATATCGTCTTGCGATCGGTCTTTTTCTCGCAATCCTGATCGGTGTCCCGATCGGGATTTCGCTCGGCCTCAGCAAGATTACCGAGCAGATTACTAATGAACCATTCCAGTTGCTCCGGATGGTCAGCCCTCTGTCCTGGATGCCGATTGTGGTGTTCGTGTTCCCCAAGTGGGATCAGGCCATAATCTTTCTCATCGCCGTGGCAGCAATCTGGCCGGTAATTTATGCGACAGCGGCGGGGCTCAAGAAGGTGGATCCGGCGTGGTTCAAGGTTTCCAGGAACCTTGGAGCGAACTTCTACAAGATGCTCGCACAGGTGATTTTCCCTGCGATTGCTTTTGATATCTTTACCGGAATCCGCCTGGCGCTTGGTATCGCCTGGGTAGTGCTTGTGCCTGCAGAACTGCTGGGGGTAAGTTCTGGCCTTGGATACGCGATTAAGGACGCGCGCGAAACCCTTGCTTATGATCACCTGACAGCGATCGTTGTCGTTATCGGGATTATGGGGTTCACCCTAGACGCCATAATCGGTGTTCTGGTGAGAAAGTATAGCTGGCAAAATCAGGCTTAGGTTGTAACGCCTGGTTGTGGACAGTCAGTAGGAACTCTGAAGATGAGAAGTGATTACTTTCTGATGCTTGTGATGACGGGTCTTGTCATCTGGACACTTCTTGGATTTCCCGGTCGTGGGACTTTGGTGCAGAATGCTTTCGTCGGTGTCACCCTGACCGAGCCGGCGAGCCACTCAAGCCATGCTGGTGATCACGGTTCGGGGGATCATGACCACGGTGCACATAGTCATGGGTCGCTTGAAATCGGAGACGCTGATCAGATCCCCACAATCAAACTGTCGGTACTCAAAGACCCCATGTCAGGTTGGAACGCCAACGTCGAAGTTGAGCACTTCCGTTTTGCCCCCGAGCGCGCGAGTCAGGATCATGCAGAAGGGGAGGGACATGCCCACTTGTATGTTGATGGGGTAAAGGTGAACCGGCTGTATAGCGAGTGGTACCACCTCGGTAAACTTGCCGGCGGCAACCATACCGTTAGGGTCTCCCTCAGTAGCAATGACCATCGCGATCTGACCTACAACGGGAACGTCATCGCCGACACGATCAACGTCCAGGTCGACTGAAAATCGCAAGAGCCCACCCTTGCTGATCCCGGGATTGAGATCAGACGAGGGCGGTGCCTGGTTACCAGGTTACTGGCAAGGGGACGGCGGAGCCGCCCCCAATGCTTGCCGTTAGTAGCGGCCGCCTCCGCCTCCGCCCCCACCGCGACGGGGTCTATCTTCGCGCGGCCGCGCTTCGTTGACTCGAAGGGCCCGGCCACTGATTTCTCGGTCATTAAGTTCGTCGATGGCTTTTTGCCCAGCATCGTTACTCGACATCTCGACAAAACCAAAACCTTTTGATTGACCCGTATCACGGTCCATGATCAGTTTGGCGCTGCTGACATCGCCAAACTCAGTGAACAGTGCGCGAAGGTCGTCCTCGGTAACGCTGTAGGAAAGATTTCCAACATAGATATTCATAAAATTCTCGTGTGATTAATAATTCGCTGTCATTGCCGGATTAGATCGGCATGTTGCGAGTAAGGAATGAATGGAATTAAAACGGAAGTCGAAGCGGCTAGATTACGTCTTTGCGGGCGTTCTGCAGATTTACAGGCAACCGTTTGTTGCCATTCAGTTTTCGGGCCAAAGGCCCTGAATGCGAACAGTAACCGAGTAAAAACCATAAATCAATTAATATTTATAGTTATAAAAGGGTTTTTTGGGATATTTCAGTGTTTTCGAGGTAGATCCGATCTGCAATTCACGTTTGATTGGGGCTGTTTGACGATAATGGACGTCCGTTTGAAAGAAAAAACCAATGACCCGCGTTACCGATCAAAGCAGTTACCGGCGCCGGCGTTTTATTGCAGGCGCTCTTGGACTCGGCGCATTCGGTACGTTTTCGGCGCTGCGTTATGGCGATAGCATATCCGTTGCCAACGAAACCGGTCAGGACTTAACGTCCAAAAGCGACGGCGACATCCTTCTCTTTGAGGGCACGGGGGAGCGCCTAACCACGAAGTACGCAGCTACCCACTACAACAACGCCTATGAATTCGGGTGGGACAAGACCGACCCTTATCAGAAGTCCGGCGGCTTTGAACTGAAGCCCTGGCAGGTCACTTTTGATGGCCTGTGTGCAAAACCCGGCACCTTTGATCTCGATGACCTTATGGGAATGCCGTTCAGTCACCTCGAAGAACGGGTTTATGATTTTCGCTGCGTTGAGGCGTGGTCGATGGCCATCCCTTATAACGGCCGCCCCTTACGCGACATCCTTCAGGTCGTCGAGCCGCTCGGCTCGGCCCGCTATGTCGCATTCACCAGCGTGCTGCGGCCTGAACAGATGCCGGGCCAGGCATCGGCATTCAGTACACTGGATTGGCCTTACGTTGAAGCGCTGACCATCGAAGAAGCGATGCATCCACTGACCTTCGCTACCTTCGGGGTGTACGGCGATCAGACCCTGCCCCAGAACGGCATGCCGTTTCGAGTCACGGTGCCCTGGAAGTATGGCTTCAAGTCGCCCAAGTTCATCGTGCGCATGACCTTCACAGAAACCCGCCCCGAGGCCACTTGGCATCTGGAAAACCCGCGCGAATACGGTTGGTACAGCAATGTTTATCCCGACATCTCGCATCCGCGCTGGAGCCAGGCAACCGAGCGGCGGATCTGGAGCGAGGGCGAGGTCGAACGGATTCCCTCACGTCTCTACAACGGTTACGCCAATGAGGTGGCACACCTTTATCCGGGTGACCGCCAGCAGTACCGTTGATCCGTACGCTGGTGCATCTGACGCTGGCCGTTCCGCCTTTCGTTTTGGGTCTCGCGTGGCAGCGCCAGGCGCTCGGGGTTGACCCACAGAAGGCCCTGATTCTCGAAAGCGGAATCTGGACTTTCAACCTGCTGCTGTTAGTGCTGGCGCTGCCGCTGGCGGCACGCTGGGCCGGGTGGCCCCAGTTGCTGCGGTATCGGCGTGCCGTCGGACTTTGGGTTTTCGCCTATGCCACGGCCCACTTCACTTTCTTTTTGTCTTTCTATCTTGGCTGGGATATTGCGCGTCTGGCCGAAGAGATCGCCGAGCGTCCGTATGTATTGCTGGGTTTTGCGGCGTGGCTGGTGCTCATGCTGCTGGCTTCGACTTCAACCCGCCGGGCTATACGCTGGCTTGGGCGAAACTGGAAACGCCTGCACACGGGGGTGTACTTGGTGCTCGCGTTTGCGAGTGTGCACTACCTGCTGATGATTCGAAGCGAGTGGGCCTGGCCGGTCAGTTACGCGGTGATCGCACTGGTACTTTTGGTAGTGCGCCTGCGTCGGGTGACGCGGCCGCAGGGTTGATTTTCAGGTCAGGCGTCCGCGTGCCCGTTCGGTCGATTCGGGATCCAGAAAACCCCGCAGCGTGGCCTCGGTCTCAATCGCCATCGCGCCTTCCAGATCAGAGCCGCCCGATTCGCGAAGCGCCTGCTTGAGATCCCG
>PVBE011883996.1_pt1 | contig 11703 bp, 15 predicted proteins | sample 1631181 | NCBI WGS metagenome assembly PVBE01 (sample SAMN08397723, study PRJNA350692) | Marine metagenome, whole genome shotgun sequencing project. | isolation source: water | place: Pacific Ocean | collected 2012-04 | reverse complement strand
TCGATCCTTATGCTGCTAACGTTGCTGCTAACCAGTACTACGTTTGTGGTTATAAAGGTGGTTCACCATATGACGCAGGTCTATTCTACTGCCCATATGTGCCCCTCCAGATGGTACGTGCAGTCGGAGAGAACACCTTCCAGCCAAAAATTGGCTTTAAGACTCGTTACGGTCTTGTCGCTAACCCATTTGCTGAAGGTACTCAACAAGGACTGGGACGCCTACGTGTTAACTCTAACCGTTACTATCGTCGCGTTAAGGTTTCTAACCTCATGTAGAAAGAAAGGATATATTTCCTTTTTCACAAAGACCCCTTCGAGGGGTCTTTTTTTATACATAATTATGTAAAGATTTACTAAGAACAATGTTTTGCAAATTCTCTAAAATGACTCTAGAGGAACGCCGTGAGAAGAAACTAAAGATGTATAATTTCTTTGAAGAATCTCTAGAAGAAAGACTTGCTGGAATTAAAGCCGCTAAAGCAAAATTAGAAGAACAAATGTCTAAGGAGGTCTAAATACATCAGGAGACCTGCGTTCAATCATGAAAACATATAAACAATTCATGGAAGGTCACATGCATAAGACCTGTCCTGCCGGATCTTATTATTGTTATCAAGATAAAAAGTGTAAGAAAATTCCCCAAGGATATCATATTGGTAGAGGAGGTTATTTAGAACATGATGATGATTCAAAGAATGGCTCTAATGGTAATGGGAACGGTAATGGTAGCCATGGGAACGGTAATGGTGGTAACGGCAACGGTGGAAATGGTAACGGGGGCGGAGGAGAGTAGAAGATCATTAAGTGGTTATAAATACAATTGATGGATCCACATTTATAACATGGCCAGAAGTCCATATAATAAACAGATTGCAAATAGAAATTTTTTATCTGCCACCAGTTTTAAGTTCAATTTAGCTAAATGTCCAAAGGTAGATTTCTTTTCTAATAGTTGTAATGTTCCTGGATTAAGTCTTCCTGTTGCAGTCCAACCAACATATCTAAATGATATTCCCAGACCTGGTGATCGTTTAAATTTTGAAGATTTTACATTGAGATTTTTAATCGATGAAAATCTAGAGAATCTCATGGAGATTCAAAAATGGATGAGAGGACTTGGTTATCCAGAGTCTGTTGCAGAAGCATTAAAACTTACTTCTGGAGCAATGAAATTTGAAGATCAGGAGACAGACAATCCTGATTATAATACTTCTGATGGAACTCTTTCTATTTTGAATAGTTCCCAAAACGCTAAGTTTATGGTGAAATTTAATGATCTATTTCCAATTTCCATGACTGGTATGGATTTTGATGCTACTGATGATGATACCGCATATTTCACCGCTCAAGTGACATTTAAATTTACTCTTTATGAAATAGTTGATGTGTATGGCCAACCTTTGTATGAATCTTGAAACGATTCAATCTATGTGGGAGAAAGATTCTTTAATAGATAAAGACAATCTCCACGATGAATCATTAAAAATTCCTTCGTTACATGCTAAATATCATGAAATGTTTAATAATATCTTGTTGTTGAAGAAGAAAGCAGAACAACAAAGAAAAAATATTAGACATGAAAGATATGAATACTTTTCTGGTAAAGCAAATCCAGAAGTGTATGTAAAAGATCCCTTTCCTAAAAAGATAAGGGATAAAGATACTATGCAGAAATATCTTGACGCTGATGAGAAATTGTCAGAGATATCTCTGAAAATAGAGTATTATGAAACTATGATAAATAATATTGAGAGTATTCTTAAACAGATATCTAACAGGACATATCAGGTTAAGAATGCTATCGAGTGGCAGAAATTTATTAGTGGATATGGTTGATCTTAAGATTGAAAAAAAGAATGAAGTCTTTCTAAGAATACAGGCAGAACCTCACATATATCAAGAATTATCTGATCACTTCACTTTTGAAGTGCCTGGGGCTAAGTTTATGCCTCAGTATAGGAATAAGTATTGGGATGGCAAGATACGATTATTCTCTACTGCTACAGGAGAAATCTATGTTGGATTGCTTGACAAAGTTGCTCAATTTTGTAAACAATATGGATATGAGTATAAGTTTTTAGATAACAAATATTTCGGATCTCCTTTTGAAGTAAATGAAAGTATTTCAAAAGAAGGGGTTAAAGATTATATGAAATCTATATCCCGTCATAATCCACGTGAATACCAAATTGAGGGAGTATACGATGCACTAAGACATAATAGAAGGCTACTGATATCACCGACTGCTTCTGGCAAATCTTTGATGATTTATTCTCTAGCCAGATATTATGTAGCCCAAGACAAAAAAATTCTTGTAGTTGTTCCCACGACATCTCTAGTAGAACAGATGCACAAGGATTTTGAAGAGTATGGTTGGGACGCGGAAAAGTATTGTCACCGGATTTATGCAGGCCGCGAGAAGGATGATGATCGTCCAATTACTATAACCACGTGGCAATCTATCTATAAACTTTCTCGGAAGTGGTTTGAGAAATATGAGGTTGTAGTTGGAGATGAAGCACATCTATTCAAGTCAAAATCTTTAATACAGATCATGACTAAGTTGCATCATGCGAAACATAGATTTGGATTCACTGGAACTTTAGACGGCACACAGACCCATAAGTGGGTCTTAGAGGGACTGTTTGGACCAGCATATAAAATCATTAGAACCACAGAACTTCAAGAGAAAGGATACCTCTCAAAATTGGATATAAGATGTATTGTTTTAAAACACAATCCACAAAAACTTGAAACATATGAAGATGAAGTACAATATCTTATCACACATGAGAAGAGAAATAACTTTATTACAAACTTAACTTTAGATTTAATTGGTAATACATTGGTTCTTTATAGTCGTGTTTCTACACATGGGGAACCAATTTACAATTTAATAAATAGCCGTAAAGCCACCGATAGAAAATCATTTTTTGTGCATGGTGGCATTGGTGCCCAAGAACGGGAAGAAGTTCGGTCTATAACTGAAAATGAATCCAACGCAATTATTGTCGCATCTTACGGGACTTTTTCAACGGGCATTAATATTCGCAATCTTCATAATGTTGTGTTTGCTTCCCCCTCCAAATCCCGAATCCGAAACCTACAATCCATCGGGCGTGTTCTCAGAAAAGGAAACAACAAAAAAGAAGCCACTCTTTATGACATAGGTGATGATATCACGTATAAGTCGAAAAAGAATTATACATTGAACCATCTAATAGAAAGAATTAAAATTTATAATCAAGAGAATTTTAATTATGACATAATCACTGTAAATTTAAGGAAATGATTGAAGAAGATTTTTATTCACATATAAAACTAATAACCGGAGAAGAACTATTCGCTAAAGTATCCGTAAGTGAAGAGGAAACACGTACTCTTCTATTACTTTCAAACCCTGTAATACTAGCAACTGTTAAAGCACCAAATACTGACTTAGCAATAGGATTCAGATTGGAACCATGGATGAAATTTGGTAGAGAAGATCTATTCATGGTTACTATGGATAAAGTTATAACTATATCCGAATCAAAAGATGAAGAATGTATTGAACTATATGAAAACTTCGTTAGAACCCATCATATGAAAACTCTTCATAGAAAGAGACATAAAGATGCTAAAATGTCTAGAGATATGGGATATATATCTTCTGTAAAAGAAGCCAGAAGTCATCTAGAAAAGATGTTTAAGTTAAATGAAAAGACTAATAGTAGTAATGAAGAAGCTTAAGCTTAATTTCCTTGCACCTCCACAAAGGTTATTATACAGAGTTTACATAGACCTGTCAAGTTACATAGACTTGTCAAGAATCGATTTATTTGATAGGATTACTTTATCTTGAAGGCATTATATGGCTGCTCGTAGAAAAAAGTCAGAACATTATGTTAATAATAAGCAGTTCTTGATTGCTATTATAGATTATAAAGATCAGGTCGCTATTGCTGATGCCAAGGGGATAGGTAGACCTAGGATTACTAATTATATTGGGGAATGTTTTTTAAAGATCGCAACTCATTTATCCTATAAACCAAATTTTGTGAACTATATGTTCAAGGATGATATGATTTGTGATGGTATTGAGAATTGTGTTCAATATATAAACAATTTTAATCCAGAGAAATCTCAGAATCCATTTGCTTATTTTACTCAAATTGTTCATTATGCTTTCTTGAGACGAATTCAGAAAGAAAAGAAACAATTGGAGATTAAAGAGAAGATTATTGAAAAGACGGGATTCGAACAAGTATTTGTATCTGATGGGGAGTTGACAAGTAATGAGAGATCAGAGTACAATTCAATTAAGGACAATGTTCGATCGAAGATGAGTCGCTGATGAAAATCGCCATTATAAGCGATCAACATTTTGGCGCCCGTAAAAATTCTAAATTATTTCATGACTTCTTTCAGAAGTTCTATGATGAAGTTTTTTTCCCGTATCTGGATGATAATAATATCTCCGTTTGCATTGATATGGGTGATACTTTTGATAACAGGACAGGCATTAATTATTCTGCACTCAGGTGGGCTAAAGACAACTATTTCCAACTACTACGCGATAGGGGGATTAATCTTACATGTCTTGTCGGTAATCACACCGCCTATTATAAGAATACTAACAGAGTTAATACTTGCGAATTATTATTACGAGAGTACGATAATATTCATGTTGTCAGTGAATATGAGGAATTAAATATCGGTGGTTTGGATATAGCATTTATTCCATGGATTAATTCTGAAAACGAAGAAAGTACATATAAGAAAATAACAAAATCAAAGTGTTCAGTTGCTATGGGACATCTTGAACTTAAAGGTTTTGCTGCCAATCTCCATTGTATAATGGAACATGGTGCTGATAAGAATGTATATAAAAATTTTAAAAAGGTATTATCTGGACATTATCATACTAGGAGTATAGAAGGTAATATTAATTACTTAGGAAATCCATATGAAATTTATTGGAATGATTATGGAGATACAAGAGGATTTCATGTTTTTGATACGGAAACTTTAGAGTATACTGCTATCAATAATCCTTATAATATTTTTTATAAAATTTATTATGAAGATACCAATTATCAAACTTTTGATACTAGAGAGTATGAAAATAAAATTGTAAAACTTATTGTTCGTAAAAAATCCGATCAGAAGAAATTTGAAAAGTTTATCGATAAATTATTCTCTTCAAATGTAGCTGATTTGAAAATTATTGAGAGTGTTGATTTTTCTGGTTGGTATTCGAAGGATCAATTTGAAGCTACAGAATCAGAAGATACTCTTTCCATTCTGACTAGATATATTGATGAATCGGAAACTGATATTGATAGTCAATCAATTAAGAATGTGGTTCAAGAGGTTTACAAAGAAGCGTGTGAGGTGGTAGAATAGTGTATATACTCAGTGTTCATGACCCTGAAGAGGAAGAAAGTACTGGCGGTGCTTATTCCATCATTGATGATGGGGGAAATGAGACTATCTTTATGTTTGAAGAGTCAGAGGATGCTGAGAGATATTCATATCAATTGGAACTTGATGGGAGACATCCTAAACTTAAGGTTGTTGAAGTTGAAAGTGATCTAGTTAAAAAGGTTTGTGAATTTCATGATTATCAATATGTTGTGATCACGCCTGATGATATTGTCATACCACCAAATTATACATGATCATTTTTGAGAAAATTCGTTGGAAGAATTTTTTATCTACTGGAAATCATCCGACTGAGATTATTTTAAATGAAACAGATACTACGTTAGTTATTGGAACTAATGGTGCTGGTAAGAGTACCGTGCTGGATGCATTGACGTTTACTTTATTTGGCAAACCATTTCGTAAAATTAATAAAGGTCAGTTAGTTAATACTACTAATGAGAAGGATTGTAGGGTAGAGATAGAGTTTTCTATAGGAGATACTGGATGGAAGGTAGTTCGAGGAATAAAACCAAACATCTTTGAGATTCATAGAAATGGTTCTGTGATGGATCAATTTTCTAATGCTAATGATCAACAGAAGTGGTTAGAACAGAATGTATTGAAGATGAATTACAAATCTTTTACACAGATTGTAATTCTGGGTAGTAGTAACTTTGTTCCGTTTATGCAATTGACAGCTTCTCATCGTAGAGAAGTGATTGAAGATCTTTTAGATATTAAGATCTTTTCTTCTATGAATGATATTGTAAAGAATAAAATTCGTGTAATAAAGGAAGATATAAGAACTTTACAATTAAGTAAAGAATCCATTAAAGATAAAGTGACAATGCAAGAACACTTTATTTCTGATGCTGAGACTCGCGGTCAAGATAATATTGAGAAGTATACAAAGAAATGTACTGATATTAATGGAGAAATTACTGATCTAATATCTAAAAATAAAAACAATCAAGAATCAATTGAATCTAAACAAAAAACATTAGAAACTCTTATTGGAGCACCAAAGAAACTTAAGAAATTAAGTACTATTAGAGGTCAATTGGAGAATAAAATACAAACAATTGATAAGGAACATAAATTTTTTGAAGAGAATGTAACATGCCCTACATGTGATCAGGATATAGAAGAAAACATTCGCTTAAATAGAATTGTTCTCGCTCAAAATAAGATAAATGAGTTGCAACTTGGGTTTAATGAACTCAAGGACGCAATTAGTAAAACCGAACAACTAGAGCGCCAATTTAATCAAGTATCAAAGGAGGTTATTTCCCTAACGCATGGCATTTCTCAAAACAATACTCGGATTGAAGATTTCAGAACTCAATCAAAGGATCTGGAACATGAAATTCAAGTCATTACCAATACATTACAGAACCGAAATACTGAGCATGAGAAGTTAAATTCGTTTAAGAAACAATTATCTGGAGTATTTGAAAAGTTAACCGATTTAAAACAGAAGATCTCTGAATATGATTTCGTTTACAGTCTTTTAAAGGACGGAGGCGTAAAAACAAGTATCATTAAGAAGTACTTACCACTCATTAATCAACAGGTTAATAAGTACCTTCAAATGATGGATTTTTACATCAACTTCCAATTAGACGAAGAGTTCAACGAGACTATCCAATCCCCAATTCACGAAGACTTCTCCTATTCTTCTTTTTCGGAAGGAGAAAAAATGAGAATTGATTTGGCCCTTCTGTTCACTTGGAGAGAGGTTGCTAGGTATAAAAATTCAGCAAATACCAATCTGTTAATTATGGATGAGGTTTTTGATTCTTCTCTTGATGGGTTTGGAACAGATGAGTTTTTGAAGATTATAAGATTCGTTATTAAGAACGCAAATATATTTGTTATATCTCATAAGTCAGATTTACTTGATAAATTTCTTAACGTAATAAAGTTTGACAAAATCAAAGGATTTAGTAGAATAGTAGAATGACCAATATAAGAAGACCCGTCGATTACGCTGAATCATTCCACGAATCAGGAATGGTCTTAATAACAGACCCCAGAAGTGATCGTTATTTAAGTCAGATCCATGAACGTTCCAAATTGGCAACATCACAGCAAGAAGAGTCAGAAGAGGACTCTTAAACCACAGGCACTACGAAGTGCTAGAGAAAGACGTAGACACTTGTTAAACCGTCTATTGAACCCGCCCAAGAGGCGGGTTTCGTCGTATATTGAGAAAGTACTAAACCTCCGTACACATGTCTAACGTTGTTCGCAAGGTTCACAAAGCTGAACCAATGCACATGCCTGCTGATTTGGGTGATAATGCGACATATGAAGATTATATTTGTGAAGCAAAAATTGCTGCTTTATATGCAAAAGGTGAGACTGATGAAGATATAGTTAAAATGCTTGTGGATCCTCATCCAGATTATGGATGGGATCTTGATATTAATGAGGCTATTCGTATCGTTAAGGAACTGAGATCCAAATGAATCGTAATGAGGTTAAGGAAAATCTAGCACGTCTTCTAGCAACAGAAGATTTGGTTATAGAACACAGAGATGTTTCTACAGCTTCTTTTGATGTTGTGAATCGTGTACTGACCCTTCCTTCATGGAACCTTGCCTCAAACGTCGTATATGACCTTCTAGTGGGTCATGAAGTAGGTCATGCACTCTTTACTCCTGAAGCGGATTTAAAGGAGTGTATGGGTACTTTTCCATCTGTTATTAATGTAGTGGAAGATGTTCGTATTGAGAAATTGATGCGTCGCAAATATCCTGGACTCAAAAAAACATTTTATAATGGATACAAAGAATTAGCCGATCAAGATTTTTTCTGTATAGAAGACACTGATGTTAATAAGATGAGTCTTGCTGATAAAATTAATCTTAATACTAAAATCGGTCCTTTTATTGATATTCGTTTTTCTAAGAGAGAAATGGATATTGTAAATACTGTATTAGATGTAGAAACTTTTGAAGATGTAATTCATGCCTCCACAATCCTCCACAACTATTGTACCGAAGAAATCAAAAAAGAAGAAACCCCTCAAAAGGATCCGAAAGATTTGGAAGAAAAATTGGATTCTTCAAGCATTGGTTCTGATTCCTCTGACGATATTTCTAGTAACGACGTTTGCTCCAATACTGATAGTGATGGCCCTGTTACTCCTAAAAGGAGCAACAATACTGGCGGCGCTGATAGTGGGGTGGTTTCTCATACTCCTTCTAAACCTGTTGTAGAGACTCAAGAATCTTTTGATGAGGCATTAGAAACCCTTTCTAGTGATAGGTATTATAGAGAAAATGTTTATCTTGAAATTCCATCAGTTAATCTAGATACTATTATTATTGATAATATTGAATTTAGTGATCATGTTGAAAATAATTTTAAGGAACAAACTTATAGAGTAGGAACAAATAATTTTGTAAAAGTTGATGAAGATTTTAATCAGTTTAAAAAATCTGCCCAGCGTGAAGTTAATTATCTTATAAAAGAATTTGAATGTCGTAAGTCTGCCGATAGTTATAAGAGATCTTTAAATTCTAAGACTGGAGTTCTTGATATGAATTCCATTCATACCTATAAATGGAATGAAGATATTTTTAAAAAGATTACGGTAGTTCCAGATGGAAAGAGTCATGGATTGATCTTTCTGTTGGATTGGTCTGGATCTATGCATGAAGTTCTTCATGATACATGTAAACAACTTTTTAATTTGGTATGGTTCTGTAAGAAGGTTGGACTTCCCTTTGATGTATATGCTTTTACCAATGAATGGAATGGTAAAGTACAGGGGCCAGATCATTATGAACCTAAGAATCATGTAGTTCATATTCCGAATAATTTTTCATTGATGAATATTCTTACTAGTAAGTGTAAGGGTAAGGAATTGGATAATCAGATTAAAAACTTGTATAGAATTTCTTATGCTTATAATAATAGGTATAATTGTACTTATTGTGTACCAGATCGTGTAAATCTTTCTGGAACTCCTCTCAATGAGGCATTGATATCTCTTAATAAAATTATTCCACAATTTAAGAAAAGGTATAGTCTACAAAAAGTTCACTGTATTATCTTAACTGATGGTGAAGCTACTTCTGTGAAACGTAGAGTTAATGTGCAAAGAAATTGGGAAGATGAACTTTATCTTGGTTTTGCCTCTATTAGAACGGGTAGTTGTTATCTAAGAGATCGTATGACTGGATATGTTTATTCTTTTGTAAATTCTCCATACCAAACAAAACCCTTTTTACGTCAACTAAAGAATAGATTTCCTTTTACTAATTTTGTTGGTATTAGATTGATTAATTCTACACGTGATTTTACAAGTTTTATGGATATGCTTTTTGTTAAAGATAAGGAGGAAATTCGTGAGAATTGGAAAAAGAATAGATCTGTTTCTGTAAGAAATAATCTTTACGATTCTTATATTGCTATCTCTTCAAAGGTCTTGAATAATGATACTTCTTTTGAAGTTAGAGAAGATGCAACTAAGGTTCAAATAGGAAGTGCTTTCAAAAAATCTCTTAAATCTAAAAAAATGAATAAAAGGGTTTTGGACGAATTTATTGAAATGGTGGTATAATAAATAAAACGATTCAATTTTTTGATATGACTGTAGAAGAATTACTCGCTGATTTCCAGAAACAAAAACAAACTGTCCTTGCCCAAATTAAAGAAGGAGAAGCCACTATATTGGTATTGAAAGAGAAATTCTATAAGTTGGATGGTGGTATTCAGGCTTTACAATTACTATCTGGATCTAATAGTTCTCCAGTGGCAATTCCACCGAATCGACCAAAAGGACCTATTCCAGTTACTGGACCAAGTACTGGTACAACCAAGAAAGTGTCTACTTAAGATAGTAAATTAAATTTAATTGGGTTATTATAATTATATTGATTCGTTACATGAATGATCGAACACAAACTTATAAAACGAACTCATTCAGAAAAATCTGTAATTGAAACGCCGTTACAAAATCTTATCCCTGAAAAAGATGATACCTTCGTCAAGTTTGGTCCGTTTAACGATATTAAAAACATTATTAAATCCCGTTTATTCTACCCTATATTTCTTACGGGTCTTTCGGGTAATGGTAAAACGTTTAGTATCGAACAAGCGTGTGCTCAACTAAATAAAGAGTTAATCCGTGTCAACATAACAATTGAAACAGACGAAGATGACCTTATTGGTGGGTTTCGCCTTGTTAATGGTAACACTGTATGGCATAACGGTCCAGTTGTCGAGGCACTGGAAAGGGGAGCTACACTCCTTTTAGATGAGATTGATCTTGCTTCTAATAAGATTCTATGTCTCCAATCTATCCTTGAAGGTAAGGGAGTTTTTCTGAAGAAAATTGGTAGGTTTATTAAACCTTCTCCAGGTTTTAATGTTATCGCAACTGCTAATACAAAGGGTAAAGGATCTGATGATGGTAGGTTCATTGGTACTAATGTACTTAATGAAGCATTCCTTGAAAGATTCCCTGTAACTTTTGAACAAGAATATCCAACCCCTAACATAGAACAAAGAATTCTTTCAAAACATTTCGATGATGCTAAGTTTTGTAAGCGTCTTGTGGATTGGGGTGACATCATTAGAAAAACATTCTATGATGGCGGAGTAGATGAGATTATCTCTACTCGTCGTTTGGTTCATATTGTTAATGCTTATAAAATTTTTAAAGATAAGGAAAAGTCACTTCGATTCTGTTTGAATCGTTTTGATGATGAAACAAAAAAGTCGTTTTTGGAATTGTATGATAAAGTTGATATTGACTTCCAACTTACAGACTGATATAATTCTATGAGGTACTTATGGTTAATGCTTGGAGTTTATTATGGGAAGAAATTAATGGTACTATGGATGAAACTTACCCTATAAAGGAGAAGAAGATGACTGAGAAACCAGAAGAACCTGATGATTATGCTAAACTTGTTGATCACTTAATGAAGGCTGAAGAGAATTATAAAGAAGTTATAGGAAAAAAACCTGTAGCCGATTTTGAACAACCTGATCATAGGAAGTATCAAGAAGATAAAAGTATTAAAGATCTTCAAGATTATATTTCTTCAACATATCAAGGACATTATACTAATGATGGTTCTAATGTACAAACTCTTGACCTTATTCATTCCGTAGGTGATGCGGAATCTTTCTGTCGATCTAATGCCATTAAGTATTTGAGTAGGTATGATAAGAAGGGACAGGCAAAACGTGATATACTAAAGGCAATGCATTATTGCTTACTGTTATATTACTTCAGCGGCAACACACAAAATGAAACTCCGACCCGTGGTTA
>PVBE010198264.1_pt1 | contig 11703 bp, 1 predicted proteins | sample 1631181 | NCBI WGS metagenome assembly PVBE01 (sample SAMN08397723, study PRJNA350692) | Marine metagenome, whole genome shotgun sequencing project. | isolation source: water | place: Pacific Ocean | collected 2012-04 | reverse complement strand
TTATTATTAATTTAAATATATAAAAAGTTAAATTTAGAATATTTAGTTTCAATATTAAAACCATTATTCATGTTTTAAACCTAGTCTTTCGAAATTGATATTGCATAAATTAGACACAAATAATACTAAATATTTTTTTTAAAAAAATATTCTATATTTTAAAAGAAAAACACCATAACAACCCATGCTTAATTATATTATTTAAAATAATAGATAGAATAAATAAATTCCATTCAACAATCACTAAACAAAACACATTAGTTAATACTAAAACATCTCAATGCAAGCCTACAATCCTAAATCTCAAGTGTCAAATTCCTTCAAAAAACAATACATACTAACTTTTACAAATTTCAACATATGATTTATTCTAAAACATACAGTAAAAAAGAAAAAGACGCACTTTGTACATCTAATAAGAAATATAGTCGAAATAATTAAATTGGTAACAAATGCACCTGCAATGACATTATGTATACAATTTTTTTAAAATACGTATTATCTCTAAAATGTATAATCACAATAAATCAAGTAAAGTCACAGAAAACCATCTAGTATTTCTGTTATTGAGAATATCTTTATTATAATAAAAACTTGAAAAGTTATTTCATAATTCAACTGGTATTTTCAACATATACACTTAATAGACCATGTAAACTCTACTCAGATATTTATACATTTAATGTTCAATTTTAAATTACATTCTATTTCATAGATTGATTGTAATCATAGTCAATTTATTATAATTTAATTTAGTTTTGGAACTAAATTATACTAAGATTTACACCACTATTTTATTCTTTAAATATTAAAATATGTAGCTGTAATTTAAAAACTAGTGAATAATTTTCAATTCACAGAGAAGTTTAAGACAATCTGATTATTTTAAGTAAATAATCGTTCAATAAATATTTGAACAGTAAATGAGATTACACTACAGAAAACTGGATACTTAAATACCTATAAAGTTAATTCGAAATCGAATTCTAAAGTAACAGCATTACATATATAGTGTTAAAAACATCTAACCTACACATTAGATGAGCTGAAATTAGGTATGAATCTGCATTATTTTCTATCTGTTCTAATGGCAATTAAAGGTACCACAAATATTTCCGTCTAAAAATTAAAACGATACGCTAAAAACTATCCACATATATTTAAAATTATGAACACTATATCTAATAGTTTCCGAATTTTTACTTATTGAAATTTATATTTTATATAAATTTTCAGATAAAACGGCTAATGAAACCAATTCAAAGTAATATCAGATCCTTAAGGCATATAAATTAATAGATTAATTCAAAAAAAATAAAAGCATTTGAGCTTAAAATTAAATACCAATAATTAAATTAGATTATTTGAACCAAATTGATTCGTTGTATTAATATAGCTCAACACTTTACTAAACTACTCTTATACTTGTAACCTGACATTTTAGACAAGAACAACACTGCAATCACATTGATACTTTAAAAAAATAAATTGAATACCCATATACTAACAATAGCAATAAAAATCAATATAAAATTATATTTTACACATCATAATCAATTTTACTCCTCACAAAAAATTGTTTCAAAAATCAAATGAATGCAATTTTAACTGAATACAACTAACTTATTGATTAAACATAGACAGAATACACCTATTTATGGTATTAACCAAAGTACTTTAGAACAGCATTTTTTATGCATCCATCACTACCTGTATATCCGCTGAAGACTTATTGATTAATCATACAAATACTAATACTTTAAATTTAGCTTAAGCTATACTCGAATTTTACTAAAAATATCTACATACAGTAGCTTTTTATAAAATTCAATTAGAATATTAGCAATATATAGTTCATCTATTTTCAAATAGAAAAACTGCGTAATAAGATTACATCATAAAATCTATCGATAAAATAAACTTAACCAAAAAAATAGTGCATTATAGTTCCTATAGCAAACATGATTCTACTAAATAATTTTATTATTATTTTCAATATTTATACATTTTTAAAGTTAATATTAAAATAGTAATGTATCTGTATATTAACAAGATACTTTTCTAAACTTTAGTAATCATGATAATTGTAAATATACCAATTGTAAGTTTACCAATATTTAACTTTTACATAATAAATTAAGAGCTTTCTGCATTGACCAGTAATTTGATAGTAACATAACGAATACAAGTTAGTTCTATTATTATAGAATAATCAGTATTACTATATCTTCCCATTTTTTTTAAATTTCATTTCAATATTACATTGCAATAATAAAGTTCTTCTCTCGAAAATAAAATTTACAAAAATACATATCTATACTGGTTTTGTATAAAATTACAGTAAGCTTAGACACTTAATATTAATCTCTAAGTTATTAGCAAAATCTTGTTCTATTGCTGGTAGATACCTATAACTAGACTCACAAGCACATATTTAAAACTAGTTGTAAAAAAAAATACATTTGTGAAACTCAATTACTAGACGACTGATCTAGAACTTTCCAATTTATTATATCAAAATAAGATATTTGAGTAAAAGCTCAGCAAAAAACTTTGCACTTTTAAAAATTCCATAGCAAAATTTCGACTGTTACCAATAATGAACATAAAATATTTCACTTAAACCAGAACATATCAAGAATCTCGGTTAGAATAAGAAAAATATAAATACATAGTGAAATAATTCAAAATTCTCCATGAAAGCAATTTTCCAAATATATTCCTATGAGAATATAAACTCTAAAAGATCAGCTACCTCAAAATATCATCCTTTACCATTTACAATGCAACCATATAGTTTATCAAGTGTTATTTACAGCTGTGTATAGTCAGCTATTACATGAGCGATCTATTCACATCGCTAATGCTCACTTGTAATTTATTTAAAATTATCAATTTATAGCTCCATTAGCAAGGAACAATAGCATTTTATTATATTCAAACTAACCTGGATCATTGAGAAAAACTACATTACAATGTTCAATCAAACAGTTCTCCGTTTCCATCGGTAACATAAAAAAATCTTTTAACTTAACACATTCTACAATCAAAAAACTATCAAATAAGTTCTTATTTTTTACTACTAAAAATATGCAGATTAAACCATTTAATTAAATAATATCGATATCATTTTAAACGCACTGACCTCGTTCAATTCTAGAACCACTGAATTTATAACTATAATGGCACATTTTTTAATACATGCAATCAACGTAATAAAACAAAACAATTTTCATGTATCAAAACATCTAATACAAATTTATAGATTAAGATATTTTAATATTAGATATGACCATATATAAACGTAATTAAATAAATGAACAATCTTAAAAGATAAAAATACAATAATCAGACTTTTACAAAATCACAGCGCTTTTTACAGTACTAGATTTAAAATATAAGGTATATAGCTCTAAAGCTACTCACCTTCACTTGATAAAATTGTACCTCATATTAAATGCATCTGAATGTGCTGATATTATATAAGTCTCTGACATTCATTAACTTCAAAATAAAACAATGCTCAACTAGTTAATACAATCATCCCGGGATAGCCTGTTAAATTGTATGTATAAAATACACATAGTAATATCCTGAAATAATTCATAGTAAATATCAGATTGAACAATAGTCAAAATCATAAGATATAAAATATAATATTAAAAAACTCATTTATACACAGTCAACCTTTTATTGCAGAATTTTTCAAAAATTACACTCTGAAGAAATATCGGAAATCAGTAATTACATTCAGTACAAATACCATTTTTTCTTAAAATCATTTAAAATTTTAGAAAATTTGCTATTGTTTTAATATATAACAGTCCTAACATTTATAGTAATAAAAATAATACAATAAGCAAAGTAACCTTAATTGCTATAATAAATTGTAAACAGACACAAAATAATTACAACTAAATGATATCATGACATATTATCTATAATTTAACAGCAAAATAAACAATTAAGTCACATATCAATAAGACATTACACAAATAATATGCTATTTGTAAAAATCATTCCATTCGATTAAAAATAATTCAATAGGAGTAAATTAACCTAACATTACATAAGTATTAGGAAAAAATATGCTTAGATGAAACAAATTTACATCATCTCAATGTAAAACAGTAGAGATACCTACGCTCTATGCCTAGTTGACTGTTATAACATTATAGAATAAAGCTATTAACTATTTTAGAAAGTAAAACGGATATTGTAATCAAGTACAAAATATCAAAAAATAATACTAACTTTTTCTGCTTGTATATTTTTAGAATTGATAATGTGTTCGTAACAGCCACTCACTAGAAATAAGAAAATAAAGCGCACAACATTACAGTGCTAACAACTTCAAAATAATACGAAAATATATCTAAAATATTAGCGTAATAGTCATAAGATCCCAACGTAACCTATAACGATCTAGATAATAGAGAAAATGCCACTAAAATTATTTAGATATTTAAAATGCATTAAAATTACACATCAGCTAAAAACGGTATAAATTTACCACCTTAGATATAAAAACTTTTTCACATGCTTTTTATCAAAAAAACAACACAGCTTAATTATATTACACATTGAAAACTAAATAAAACAAATGGCAGGAAAATTTTCTATAGAAAAATCTATTTTTTTTTAAAAGGCCATTTACACATTACAATTGCAATACCAAGCAAGAAGGCAACTTTAACATCATAAAATTACTAGCTATTTAAAGTTAAAATTTTTAGTAATTTATAATTTTCTTAATAAATTCAGGTCCTAATAAACTAAGTCTGTGTATATTTACGCCAAATCAGCAACTTTGTCTAATCAAATCAAAACATCTAAAATCGTCATGATCCGTCCACACACTTATAATTGGAAACTTACCTTATTTATTTTTTAAATACAAACTGAAGCAGTTCAATGATGATTTATAAAAGTAAGCTACTTAGCACCATCCACCTCATTAGCTAATGGATGATGCTGTATCAGAACTTTACTAACGATCGTATTCGTAGCAAAAATACTTCAACTTTCCATTTTACAAATTCATCCAGTAAAAACTCAAGTACATTTACATGCATATCAGGTGATATTTTTACAACAAATATAACATAACTGCAATATTAATCAGATAAACGATTTCAAGTCTTCTTTAATTTTATTAAAAAATCAACCAATGTACCTTGTTGCAAATTCCTGAATCATTTTGTATATGCTAAATGAACATTAACTGCAAAATAATTTACAAACTAATACAAACTCTCCATGCGATACTCATAATCTTTTGCCACATGTCTAACGGTGTTAGAATAATTTTTACTAAGATTAAATATTTATCCCTTTGCACACCTGAATATTACGATTCTTTTTGTTTAAAATACAAATGCTCTATACCTTTATTATTAAATCACATCCTATTAATAATCCCCTAAACTCTTGGAAAATTTAATAGTCTAAAAATAAGATTTCCTAACTGTAATTATGTATCATAGTAGATACTTCTATAAGCAAAACCTAATCCTCCTAACGAAGATAAATAGTCACCATTTTTATCAAATCCAACACATAATCCAACTGAATTAGGAAATTTAATACTCATCACTATTATAGTACAAAGAGGCAATTTCCCCAAAACTACTTTATCCAGCTAAAGTTAATAAAAATACTCTAAGGATTTTACTGTATGAGAATACGTTAATTCAAAATCTAATTGAAATAAAAAAGGCTTATTCAATCGATAGAAGTATAAGCTCACATCATCTAGTTATAAACCTTTGCTATAATACAAAGTATGTGATAAATCTAATAATTCCCTTATTGCAACAGCAAACATCGTAAATTCTGGAGAAGAGGCTTTGAATTCTGAAATAAAATATTGCCAACGATTTAGAAGTTTTTGATGATACTGAATCCAATTTTCAACATGTACAGTCACATTTTTATCTAATGATCCCTCAGATTGCAAAATAGCAATAGCCAAATTTCTTTGTTGTCTATCAACATCATCCCTAAAAGTAGCTCTTGCTAAAGCTTCCCAGTGATTATTAACAAATTTATTTTTAATTAACTCTCTAAACCATCCAAGTTCAAGTTTTGCTCCAATAGAAAAATATACTTGTGCTACTTCTAATACAGTTCGTTTTTCAAAACTTGCAGCCTCTACCATATCTAAAGCTGAAAACATAGAGGGCATACCAGCAATGCGTTGCGCCAGTTTTTCTGGAACACCAGCCTTCATAAGTTTCTTGAACTCTTTTTTTAAAAAATTAAACTCTGAGCCTTTAATAAGATTAAATAAAACGTTTTGTATTTCTTTTACTCTAGGAGCAAAATAATATATGCTGTCAGAAATATTAACACCAGACCAGCGATTCTTTAATAGCCATCTAGTACTACGGCGGATCAGACGATTAAGTTCTTGTAACATTTTTAATTGTATATTTGGAGCTACTGTTGTTCTTAACTGTGTAATACCTACTCTAATTTCATCCGCTTCAAACACTAACTTAGAAACCATATATGCACGAACAATCTCAGGTGTTGAAGAACCAGTTTCATCATGTATGCGACTTATAAAATTCATCCCCATTTCATCAATAACAAAATTACTCACCTGTGTAACAATAATTTCACGCTTTAAATAGTGTTGCTTCATAAAACACTTAAATTGTTTCCTTAAAGGTTTTGGAAAAGCACTCTCTAATTCTCGATGAACGTACGGATCATCTAGCACTGCAGACCATATCAATTCTTTCTTTAGAGCTATTTTTGCGTAAGCAATTAAAACAGCTATTTCAGGTCGCGTCAGTCCTTTTTTATGAATTTTACGATTTAAAATCTCTACTTTATCCGGCAAATATTCAACTTTCCGATCAAGATTAACAGTTCTTTCCAATTTACAAATAAGTCGACTGTGCATTTCAATATTACCAGGTGCTTGCAACTCAGTAATATTAATAGCCTCATTCTGCCTTCTATTATTTAATAAAACTATTTCAGCAACTTCTTCACACATTCCAGCTAAGAGCTGATTTCTCTCATTTTCTGTTACAATACCTGAATCCACGGCATCATTTAACAAAACTTTTATATTCACCTCATTATCAGAACAATTAACACCAGCTGAATTATCAATGGCATCTGTATTAATAATACCCCCTTTTTTTGAATACTCAACTCTAGCTAATTGCGTTAGCCCTAAATTACCACCTTCTACAACAACCTTTACTAAAAGGTCATTACCATTGATCCTTATAGAATCATTAGCTCTATCAGAAACCTCCGCATGTTTTTCAGTCAATGCTTTTACAAAAGTACCAATGCCAGCATTCCAAAGTAAATCTGCTGGTGCTCTCAATATCGCTCGAATCAGATCATTCGGTAATAATTTATCTTTACATACGCCTAACATTTTTTTTACCTGAAATGTTATTCTAATAAATTTCTCAGATCGCGCATATATACCTCCACCTTTAGACAATAGTTTTTTATCATAATCAATCCATGATGACCTTGTCATATTAAACAACCGTTTTCTCTCCTGAAAGCTAGTAGCAGGATCTGGATCAGGATCTAAAAAAATATGCATATGATTAAAAGCAGCTACTAATTTTATCGCCGATGATAGCAACATGCCATTGCCAAAAACATCCCCACTCATATCACCAATACCAATAACAGTAAACGGTGTAGTTTGTATATCATGTCTAAAACGTTGAAAATGTATTTTAACCGATTCCCAAGCACCTCTAGCCGTTATGCCTATTTTTTTATGATCGTATCCTGTCGAGCCACCTGAAGCAAAAGCGTCTCTTAGCCAAAAATTATACTCTTTAGAAATTTCATTTGCGATATCTGACAAAGTAGCAGTACCTTTATCTGCAGCCACAACTAAGTATGGATCATCTCCGTCATAGCGTATGACATTAGGCGGAGGTACAATTTTGTTTACTTGCCGATTATCAGTAATATCTAATAATCCACGAATAAACATCCGATAACAGTCTGTTACCTCTTGGAAAGAAGGTTCTTTGGTTGCATTTGTCTCCAAATTCTTAACAATAAAACCACCCTTAGCACCTAATGGAACAATAACAGAATTTTTAACTTGTTGAGCTTTCATCAAACTTAAAATCTCAGTTCTAAAATCTTCGTGCCTATCTGACCACCTAAGTCCTCCCCTTGCTACCCTTGCAACACGCAAATGGATCCCTTCAACTCTAGGGGAATAGACAAATATTTCATATAAGGGTAGAGGTAATGGTAACTCAGGCATTTTTGCAGATTCAAATTTTAAAGATAGATAAGATTTATAGGATCCGTCTTCCTCTGTCTGAAAGAAGTTAGTCCGCAATGTCGCTAATATAGCCTCAAAAAAGCAGCGGATAATACGATCTTCATTGAAACTTATAACACTATCTAACTCATTTTTAATTTTTGTAGCTAGTTCATCAAGTCTTTTAACTGTATATTTAATATTCGGATCAAAACGTGATGTAAACAATTGAGATAATTTTATAGTTAATCTTGAATTTACATTCAATGCATCTTCAACCACACTTTTACTAAATCCAAATCCTGCTTGCCATAAATACGCATAGTATGCTCTTAAAATAGAAATCTGCCTCCAAGAGAACCGAGCACTTAATACTAATCGATTAAAGCCATCATTTTCAACTCTTCCTTGCCAAATAGCCGCAAAGGCATCTTGGAATGTTTCTTTGATATCTTTTAAACTTAATGTTTGAGTAGAAGACTGTAACATGTGATAGTCATTAATCCAAACAATACCATCACCTTTTCGCCGTATTTGATATGGACGCTCACTAATAATTCTAAGCCCCATATTTTCTAACATTGGGACAACATCTGAAAGCGGAAAAGGTTTTGCTAGCCTGAATAATTTAAATCGAAAACTTCCCTCTGAATCTTCTATTGGGCGATAAAGACTCATAGCTAATGTATTTTTACCTCCACCATGTAAAGTTTCAATATACTCAATATCAACAACTGCCGTTCGAGCCGTAAAAGTTTCTCTATAACCTGCTGGAAAAGCATCACCATATTGTCTTAATAACTCGGTACCTTTCTTCTCTCCGAAAAAAGAACAAAGTGTGTTGTGTAAATAATCTTTCCATGTCCTTCCGGCATCAATTAACTTTTCTTCAATTTTTCCAAAAATATAATTTATTTCTTTTAGTGGATCTACACGAACAAGAAAATGTATTCTTGCTAAAATAGATTCTGAAAACCGTGTGGAAAAAACTACCGCATACCCATTCAACGCCTCAGATAAAATGTTTTCCATCTTATGTCGAAACTCTGAATTTAAAATTTCTCTTGGTACAAAAACCAGACAGGAAAAAAAACGCCCATACGTATCTCTACGAATGAATAAACGAATTTTTTGACGCTCATGCAAGTGCAAAACACCAACCGCTAAATAATATAATTCTTGTTGAGAAGTATGAAACAACTCGTCTCTAGGTAAAGTTTCTAGAATATTTAATAACGCTTTATTCTCATGACTTGTTTTAGAAAAACCTGAAATATTCAATATTATTTGAATTTTTTCCCGTAATAATGGGATTGACTTTGGAGTACTATTATAGGCTGCAGATGTATACAAGCCAATAAAACGCCATTCTTGCATAAGAAGTCCAGTTTCTGAAAAAAACTTAACTGAAATAAAATCTGTATAAACCGGTCTATGAACTGTAGACAAAGTATTTGTCTTACCAAGTAACAACATTTGCCTAGATAAATAAGCTTTCTTTGCAACAGATGACATCTGGCTTAATTCTCTTTTTTTAATTCTAGTTTTAAAAATCCCAAGCATCCCAAAGCCTGTATTCTTAATATAATTTAACGAACCCTTGTCTCCTTTTCCTAAAAAACGATATTTTGCAACTCCTAAAAATGTAAAATGGTCGTCCAACAACCAACGCAAAAATGCTTTAGTTTCATATAATTCAACTTTAGATATACTATCTGTTTGTTTTTCTAATGTATTCAAACAATCAGAAACTTGTTTTTTCATATGTTGCCAATCTTCAACAATAACTTGAACATCCTGTAAAATTATTAAAATTTTGTTTTCGATACGCTGTAAGACATTTCGGTCAATTTGTTTCTCAATTTCTATATAGATAGGTGATTCTTTAACAAACACATCACCTGATTTAATTTCAATATTTCCCTCAAGAACATCTAAGGGCAAAACTGTATCAATTAAACCAGCAGTATTACGTATAAAGCGCATGCCTCCCATATGTATTATTGTATGAATACTTAACTCTTCACGCACCAATGCTAAACGCACAGAATCTATTAAAAATGGCATTTCCTGGCAAGCAATCTCTATAATCGTATAAATAGATTTCCAACCATGCTCTTTTTGATTTGGATTATAGGCACGAATTTTAATCTGATGTGGTAAGCGCTTAACTATAAAATTCCAATAAGATACAACAGCTCCATATAAATCTAAAACACTACGTGCATTGAGTACATCAGAAGAAACACTCAGATAATATTGACTTAAAAAATTACTAAGAAGTAATGCTTCTTTCAGAGGTAATTCTTTATTGGCATGTTTAATAACACGTTCAATTAACTTCCTACGAGTATATTCAAACTCTGATCCCATGGTTGTCCTCTTTAAGGCAGTCAAACGTATTGTGCATTTGAATTGTACCTCTAATTAATAGTATGCCTAGTAAAACAAAGTCCTATATTTTAATTTCAACTAAATAGTCATTACACACTGATGAATTTACTAACGTTGCCAACAAAAGACCAATATTTGCGTATTTCAATTCCGACTTTTTATTCAAACAAAATATCGTGCTATACCTTGTAATAATTTTATTATTCCTTAAACTATAACGGCAATCTGAGTAGTCATATCATTAACTGCAGATACTGTAGCTGTATTTCAAATCTTGACGCCACTTAATACTTTCTACTTTCATACAGACTTTCAAGACAAATAAATTACTTCATATGCTAACACTACAACACTTAGCAGTTACAGACTTGTTCTAGCTACATCAATAGTCACATGTAAGTCAGCAAATTTATGTACTTTACAGTACCACTAAAAACACTCAATTTCGAACACATCAATGTCAATTTACATATGTACAAGTGATCGAATATTGTCAACAAGTTTTTAAATATCCCCACATTGATTCTTCTAGTTAGAATATTTAACATTGATTTAAAAACTTGCTCAACACGTCTAGCTTCTGCGTTACTATAAGCTAACTTTTTAATCACTTCTATTGCAAGTGAACATAACTTTTCTGTTTTTTATACAATATCACCTTTAATGCTCATGGTATGTATGTAAAAATTCAATTAGGATTTTATAATTCATGAGATGCAAAATAACCTGTAAGATATTATTATGTATCCAGCTAAAACTGATTGAAGTCATATTACGACCGACTTTGATTCGCTAAGCATATGTACAATTAGGCGTTACCTTAAATCACATTAGCATTTAACATTGTCCTGCACTGCTGCACTTATTGCATAAAATGGTCAATTAAACAATTCAAATTGTACAGTCGTATCTATGCGAGCATCTGCCACTGTTGCACGCAACCGAGCTATTGTTTTGACATATAACGGTTGTATCTCTCCGTATGGCCAGAACGAGTTCTCGGGCCCGAGCACACTTGAGCCCACATCTTACCATGGTGG
>PVBE012583124.1_pt1 | contig 11704 bp, 15 predicted proteins | sample 1631181 | NCBI WGS metagenome assembly PVBE01 (sample SAMN08397723, study PRJNA350692) | Marine metagenome, whole genome shotgun sequencing project. | isolation source: water | place: Pacific Ocean | collected 2012-04 | reverse complement strand
GAATCGCCTCATGACCGACTGGATCGCTGGCCAGCAGGCCACCACGAGTGCTGCCCAGGACCTCGCCCGCGCCGCCGAGCTGCGCGCCGCAGAAGAGACCGAGGCGCGCGCTCAGGCCGCCGCTGCGGCCGCCGCAAGGCAGCATTCCCTCGAAGGACGCCTCGGCGCTTCTGAGGAATCCGCCGACGCGGCGCGCGAAGAGGCTGCGCAGACTCGCAGGGCGTTTGAGGAGTACCTCGAGCGTCACCCACCCACCGCTCCCGAGGAGGAGTAGATCATGAAGCGTCTCATCGCCACTCTGCTCCTGCTCACCTCGGCTGTTGCCGCGGCGCAGGAGGCCTTCGAGGTCAATCTCGCTGACGGCGTCTCGGACGCAGAGCTCACGTACCTGCATGCCAAGGTCCCGTGGACCGGATCGAATGTGTCGGATCCCCTTGCGCCTATGGCGCACTGGGACATGGTGCTCGATCCGAGCCTGTGCACGACCACACCTCCCCCCGGCTGGGGCACGGCGGACTATTCGTACCGGGCCATGAACGAAACGGCCCAGCTCGTCACGCTCACGCTGGACGGATCGATCGTCGACGTTGCGATCACGAGGCACGCCGGTTCGCCGCAGCAGCATCCCGCGGTCGTGATCGCGCAGACCTCGCGCGGCACGGAGCGCTTCACAGCGCTGCCGGCGGGGCGCACTTGTTACGGCATCATGCCGTACCGGAGTGTGGCGTACCTCGCGCAGCAGACGCACGACTGGACCCTCGAGGGTCACCGGCTCGCACACCGAGGAGCGGCTGGCGTCTTCCTTCCGATCACGCTACCGATGCCGGCAGGTTCGGGCGCGGAGGGACAGGTGAGCACCATTCACCTGTACACCGCACCCGTCTTCGACGGCCCTCGTAAGAAGAAGTACTTCGCCGCCGTCAAGGGCGGCAAGAAGAGCTTCACCGCCGTCTTCCGCGACCGCGACTTCTAGTCGCTTCGCAGACCTAAGACCCCACCGTTCGGAAACGGTGGGGTCTATCTTTTTGTTCTGAGGTTCTGTTTATCCTTCTCCGAGTCCGGCACCAGCGAGCTCGGTGATAACGAAGCTCGAGATGGCGTAGGCAGCGAGGACTAGGATCATTCCAATCACGGCGTTAATGAGCCAAGACTTTGCTTTTTCTACCTTTCCGGTGTCACCACCCGCGGTCATCCACATGAATCCAGCGTAGATGATGATGATGAGCAAGATGATCCCGAGGAGGGAGAGCACAACGTTGATGATAGCTCCAAGGGTTGTTGTGAGCTTTTCTTCTCCGAGGCCGGCTTCCGCGTTCACTTCTTCGAGGAGGTCATCCGCGTGCGCGGTTGACACCATCCCGAGGAGCGGCATCAAGCCGAGGAGTGCAACGATGCCGGCAAGAAGCCCGAATTTGATTTTTGTCATTGTCATATTCGTAAATTAAATGTGGTGAATTTGATAAAAGTATTGTATCACAGGCCGCACAAATGCGTTAGGTGGGTGTGGAAAGCTGGAGTTAAGGCGCCGATCCAGAGGTCGCTCCTTCAAGGGCTTCGACGACGAAGGATGAAATGCCGTACGCTCCGAGGATAATGACGAGTCCAATCACGGAGTTTGTGATCCAGGCCTTTGCTTTTTCAACTTGCGTGGTATTTCCTCCGGCTGTCATCCAGAGGAAGCCAGCGTAGATGATGATGACAAGGAGGAGTGCGCCGACAATGCTCAGAAGTGCCTTGATGATGCGTCCCACGGTCCCAGCGAGATCACCGCTCGCGTCTCCGTAGACATTCACACCAACCTTATTCACCGTCTCAAAAAAATCGGCTGCCTCTGCTAACTGCGGGACCGCAACGAGGCAGATAAGAACGAGCGGAATGGCAAGGTGACGAGTTGAGAATTTCATATGCCTACGTGACGGATTCCAGGATGAAGATCGTAACAGAGTAGGCGGCAACGATGATCACAAGACCAACCACAGAGTGGACGAGGATGTTTTTTGCTTTCTCAACCCGCGCCGTGACACCGCCGGCTGTCATCCAAAGGAGTCCAGCGTAGATAATGAGGAGAAGAAACAGCGTCCCGACGATGGCGAGCAGGGGCTGCACGATCCGTGTTCCGACGTAGGTACCGATGTTTTCACCAGGATCGAGGGCGCCCCAAACGGCGTCACCTGTAGCGGTTAGTCCGGTGCTGTCAACGCTCACCTGCGCGCTTGCGGTAGGAATGGCGGAGAAGCTTAAAAAGGCGAAGAGGGCTAAGAGGGCGAAAAGGCCCAAACGGGTGCAGGTGCGTTGCCACATAGCCGAATGTCAGAAGTGACCTTCTGACAAACGGTCGTACGGAAACGATTATTGCGTCGCGTCGATAAGGGACCCGACCACGAAGCTTGTGATTGCGTATGCGGAGAGGACGATCGCGAGACCAATGACTCCAGCGATGAGCCGTTTCTTTGCGTCTGCAACTTTTTCATCGCTTCCACCCGCCGTCATCCATTGGAAGCCACCCATAAGAACGATGACAACTGCCACGATTCCGAGGAAGGCAAGCACGACGCGGATGAGCGATGCGATTGTGGTATCGAGATCTTCGGTACCAAGACCGGTTGCTCCGCCGAATTCAGACGAGAGGAGCTCATCAGCGGAAAGTTCGCTAGAGCCACTATCGTCATCACCAGTATCCTGCGCCTGTGCGCTGATCGGGCTAAGAAGAGCGGCGCCGAGGGTGAGTGAGAGCAGGAAGGCGAGGGCAACCCCGATTCCCATGCTGCGTTTTGCGAGAGTATGGAACATAGTGCAGTTACTAAGTTATTGGCTTAATGAAAATGCTAGGTAATGGTTGTTTTTCCGGTGAGCATCGCGGCAAAGATGGTGTAGGTAACGATGTAGGCAAGGGAGACAACGGCGATGCCGATCACTGCCCAAGTGAGCGTCTTCTTTCCCTTATCGATCCAATCCGGTCGTCCCATCGAGGCGAGCCACACGAGTCCACCGTAGACAAACATGAGAAGGGCGAGCGATCCAGAGACAGCGATGGCTCCGTTAATGACGCGAGCAATGATCGCGCGTACATCTGTTGTGCCGAGCGGGTTCGTGATGGTAACAGCGAACGTCGCAAGCGGCCACAGGGCAGCGGACATTCCAAGCAGGTATTTCCAAAGACGTTTTCGCATAGCGGTAGTATAGCAAAGTTGGTGTGTTTCGTCGTTATTCGTTTTGGGTTGTGTCGTCGTTGATCCCGTCACAGGTATTGGTAGACCCACAGTCCGTATCCGTTGAACATACAGAGCCGTCGTGAGAGCAGACGCCAACAACCGTTTCGAGGTTTCCTGCAGGAAGGGAGCCTTGCCTGAGTACAGAAATGACCAGCGTAATCGCTACGTATGACCCGAATATGATAGCCAGTCCAATAAACGCAGCGACCATCGCTCCTTTTCCTTTTGTAACCATGTCCGCCTTTCCTTGAGAGAGAATCCACGTCATGCCGCCGTAAACCATGATGAGAACGAAGATGGATCCGCTGATCGCCAAGATGAGTGTTCCAACGTTCACGACTACTTGTAGGATGTCGTCGAGTGTGCACGAACCGGTGTCTCGACACGCGCATGCGGCATCCTTTCCTGAGCAGATGTTTGCAAAGATGACCCCCTGACTCTGAATGTCATCGTACTGCGTATTAACCGTCGTCGCGGCTTCTCCTGCGAACGAAAAAGCTGGAAGAAGGGTGAGACCTCCCGTGATAATGAGCAATGTAAGAATGGATGTGATGCGTCGCATGGGTTCCGTAGGGTTATTCGTACGTTTGCGAGACTTTTGATGCGGCTAGCTCGATCGCATCCTCTCCTTCATAAATTCCCGAGAGAATGTTGTCAATGAGTTCATTGAGCGCTTCTTCTGCCGCGTCGATGTCAGAGCCATGATACCAGCTTGTTGCCGTGAGAACCTGCTCCGCGAACGGTCCGATCATTTCGTCGTCGAGCTGGGAGCTGATGAGGGATCGCAGGGCAGTTGGTTTGCCGGCTTCATCTAGGTACGATCCAACGTTATCTTCGTCAGCAGCGTACAGGATAAATCCCCAGGCCCAGTCTTCGTCCTCGGTATCCTTAGAGACCACCTCGACCCAATAGTTTGCAAAGTTCACCTCTTGCGCTCCAGAAATTTGCGGCACATTATCGATAGCGAAGTTGAGTTTTGGCGCAACCGTACGGATAAGAGGGATGTGGTAGCTGTAGCCGAAGAAGAAAGCGGTTTCTCCGTTGGCAAACGCGTCAAAGGAGTCGGAGTATTCGTCGTTCCACGTGTAGACGGATTTTGTTGGGTTCGCAAAGTCGGTATAGAACTCCGTGGCGTCGAGACCAGGGTAGACGTCCTCAGGAGCATCATCTGGAATGACATGGAAGGACACGCGGCCTCGAGAATCGGTCATGTCTGTTCCGTTTTGCATCATGAGGAGTGTCAGGATGTCCATGGCGCGGTCCACATTATCGCTGGTTCCAATCGCTGCGCCGGACTGGTTGATGTTGCCTTCACTATCAATCGATGTGAGGAGTTCAACGTCGTCTTGGAAGTCCGACCATGTTCCTGGCGGCCTCGCGATACCTGCCGCGTCGAGGAGGTCTTTGTTGTAAAAGAGGGCGAGGGTATCAAGGGCGAGCGGAAGGCCGAAGATGCGATCTTCAACATCAGAGTTGCTGGTTGCCTGATAGTCCATGACAACGTCTGAAGCAACCTGTTCAACATAGTCGCTTTTGAGTTCTCGTAGACTCATTGTTTCTTCTGTTGTGACAACGGTTACCGTTTCTTTCCGGACCGTGCCTTGTTGTTCGAGCGAGCTCGTGGTTATGGATTCTGGCATCGGCATGATGAGATCCTCGAAACTGCTCATCCACGTGTTATGGATCGTGAACATGTCTGGCCCTCGGCCCTCGGCAAACGCGCGAATCAACTCATCTTCGTATTCTTCAAAGCGCCACTTCGTGTAACTGATTTTTACGTTCGAGTGTGCGTCTCGATAGTCATCAATTATTGAGTCGAGGGTGTCGACGTCATCAAACACGCGCCAGTACTTGAGGGAGACGTCCTCGGTCGCTGAAGTGGCGTCGCTACTATCGCTTCCGCAGCCGGCTCCAACGAGGACGATGACGGAAATAAGAAGGGTGATGCGCAAGGGAGTGTTCATACAGATAACTTTTTGAGATAGCGACGAAGAGGTTGTTTTACTTCAGGATGCTTGAGTCCGAGCTCGATTTGAGCGCGCAGGAAACCGAATTTATTTCCGCAGTCGTAGCGCGTTCCTTCGAATTGGCATCCATAAAGGGCCTTTCCTTTTTTTATGAGGCCGATGTACGCGTCGGCAAGGCGAATCTCTCCTCCGTGACCCGGTTTTTGATTTTGCAAAAGCTTCATGAGTTCTGGAGTGATGATTCCTCGGCCGATATGAATGAGGTTTGATGGAGCTTTTTCGACCGTTGGTTTTTCAACAAATTTTTCAATCTGCCAAACATGATCAGTGACTTCCTTCCCGCCGATGACACCGTAATTGGAGACCTGTTTTTTTGGCACCTCTTCAAGGGCCATCACCGGGTCACCATATTTTTCATGAATGTTCATGAGTTGCCTCAGGGCCGGAACTTTACCGTCAATGATATCGTCTCCAAACATGACAGCAACCGCTTCGTGCTGTTCGACAAACGGGAGAGCAGATAGAATGGCGTGTCCGTCTCCGAGGGGTTTTGCCTGACGCACGAATGCGAATTTCGCGAGCTTCCCGATTTTTTTTATCTCCTTCAATGCGTCGTGCTTTTTTTTCTGCTCCAGTCGGTACTCGAGTTCGAAGTTACGATCAAAGTGATCTTCGAGGGCACGCTTGCCGATCGATGTCACAAAGATGATTTCTTCAATGCCGCTCGCAACCGCTTCCTCAACCACGTATTGGATGACGGGTTTATCAACAACGGCGAGCATTTCCTTTGGTTGAGCCTTTGAGGCCGGTAAGAAACGTGTTCCCATTCCGGCAACAGGAATGATCGCTTTTCGAATCTGCATAATCGTACTTTATACTTTCCAACTTTCTACTTTTTTACTGTTTCATTATAGCGAACGAAGGGCTCTCGGGCAATGCGGTTTGTGAATGAAAAAAGAAAAATCCTCTCAAAGATATTTGAGGGAATTCTTTCTCGGATGCACCCTTGACGGATCCTGGAAGTCTTGCTAAGGTTCTTTTCCCCACAAACCCCGGAGGTTTTATGCGCCGTCGTCCGTTCGTTGTGCGAAGGTTGCCGGCAGAGAAGCTCCGGCGCCTTCGTGGTTCTCCATCTCTCGTCATCGATCTGGCCACGCTCGCCATGGCAGACGCTCGTGACTACGAGCGGCGGCAGTTCGAGGACCCTGACTGGGATCCCGAGTCAGAGCGTCAGATCACGCCGTCCAAGGACGACAACCCTACGCCGACATCGTGAGAAGCTTATGCGTTTGAGATCGTCTTCTCATCCCATCAGTTTCTCGCGGGTTGGCGTCTTCATTTTGTCGAAGTTTTGCCTGGATCTGATCGTAGATGACCCCAAGACTGAGCCATCGATCAATCTCGGCAGATTTTGACTGGTCGATGCGTCTGTCTCCGAGGCCGGCTTTCAATTCAATCAATACCTGAGAGGCCGACTTAAGACTGTCGAGGAGTTCAGGGGGTGTTGCGCGTCCGGTCGAGGCACGTTCGAGGTACTCATCGCTCGCGGCGATTGCTTCAGGCGATCCGATTCTTCGCACAATACGATTGATGTTCACAGCGGTACGAATGATTTGCGCCTCGATCTGCACTTCTGCTTGCTCGAGGAGAAGGAGTCGCAGGCCGTGCTTCGCAAATGTCTGCGGTGCGATGTCGACTTTCCTTCGACCCTGCACTGTTTTTTCGCGTTTGTTCGCCATGCCGACTTGGCCGAGCCGTTTAATGTAGGAACTATCAATCCCAAGAACAACCATTGGGAGTTTTTCTAGGGACATTTCTTTTTCCTTATCACCATCAAACTCCGCGTCAGAACGGAAGTACTTCACTTTCCCACCATGCTTCAATTTTTCGAGCTTCTTCTCAACGAGTTCAGACTGATCAGATGTAGTGAAGTCGACGGCAAGCCTTGGGACAAATCCTAGCTCATCATTCATGTCCCATTCAATCACAGCATCAACGCCTTTGAAGTCATCGTATTTTGTTGTTCGAAAAACTAGACCACCAAACCAGTCTGAGCGATCGAGTTCGACGGAGAGCATCTGTTCCATGAGCGCTCCAGATTCAGATCCACCAAAACGGTATTTTTTCGAGAGTCTCTTCTCGAGTTCAATATCTCGCGCCTGTTCGTCGGGGTGGATAGAAAATTCCTCGATGGCTGGCTGAGAATCTTTTGAGTGATAGACCTCGCGCAAAAATTCAAGCGCGCGACCGTGACTGATGTCGGGTGGTGGTGGAGGTCCTCCGCGTTTTGGGTCTGGCATAGGTAGATGGCGAATGTCTTATGGAAGAATCTTAGCATAGTGGATCAATTTTGGCAGCAATGAAAAGGCCCACTTAATGTGATTTGCGAATGAAGATAGAGCTGCTACAATGTTGGAGGATTATTCATTATTGTATTTTATGCCAAGAAAAGAGCCAGGCGAAGGAGGTTCAAGAAAAGAAAGGCCTGAGGCAACCGGGGTTGAGGCAGCTACGGCGCGCGTTCGCGGAGCCAGCGAAGCGTACGACCAGATTCATGCCGCCCTTGAGAAGATGGGGGGTGCGGACGAGGGCACACAAGAAGCTCTCGCGCTTTTTGCCGAGGGAGGTCTTTCCGCGGAGGATCGTGAGGCGGCGATGGACCTGCTTCGCGGCCAGAATGAGCTTGCGGCAGATTTGCAAGTTGCGCTGGATCAGGTGGGTGATTTAATTGAAGCCGGAATCAAAGAGCAGGGTTCAGCGGTCGAAGAGGCGCGTCTTGCGGAAGCTCGCCTTGCACATGCTCGTGCGCAGTCCGCTGCTCGTGAGGCAACACTAGCTCAGCTCCTCGTCGCGAAGAGGCTTGAGGAGGCGCGCGAACTCTCTGAGTCGAAGGAGGAGCTTGTGATTTCTGAGGGTGCGGCGGCGCTTATTGAAGATTTTTTTGCCAGCCACTCACAACTGGCAGAGGAGTCAACTGGTCCGGCGAGCGCTCGGCTGCAGCGAGCCCTTGATGCGGGGACTCCTGAAGAGCAGGCGATGGACCAGATTGGTCAAGAGCTACTTAACGACGCGGCGGGCGTTGGTCACAAAAAGGCCTTCACAAGCATTCCCTGGAGCGCTTCACGATAGAGAAGAAACGCTACCCCTTGACGGGGTGGCGTTTTTTTGATTAGATGTTTGACCCATCGGATTCAACCCTCAAGACGGGAGGAAACATGTCTTTGAAGACGATGTCAGAGGCGCTGCGTGGACTCTTCGCGGGATTGCGCACTGCGGCAGGCTCGGTGGAGGATTTCTCTACCGAAGACGTCGACGCCCTTCAGTCCCTGATCGGATTCCACGGGGTGGTGGGATGTCAGGCACTCGAAACCGTTCTCGCCGTTGCGCACGAACGCGGCGATGCCGTCGCACCGGTTGCCTTGGCAGCCTTCGCACTCCAGGAGACGGCAGAGGCGCTACGGGGTCGTGGCGAGGTGCTGCGGCGCGAAGAGGACGTTCTCGCCTTGCTGACCCTCATGGCAACGGCGCAGTACACGGACTGGAGCGAGCTGCGCGTCTACGAGCGCGCGATCCTCGATGCACAGGCGGTTACGGGCCCGCTCCGCACCGCCGAACGCGCGGCATTTGAAGAAGAGCACGATCCGCCGCTCTTCGCACAGATCGCCTTCACGTGTCTGCGTCAGGCCGCGGCTTGATACAGTACACAACTCTTCGACCTCCAGCGCGGCTGGGGGTTATTTCTTTAAAAGAAAAACATCCGGCTTAGCCGGGTGTTTTTTTGTTTGGCGGTGGGGGAGGGATTCGAACCCTCGAGACCTTTTTGGGGCCTACACGATTTCGAGTCGTGCGCGTTCAACCGGGCTCCGCCACCCCACCTCGCTCCGCGAGGGTAGCATGGATCGTTCATGTGATCAATGACGGTTTGATCACATTTTGCTACGATATGCATGTATGCAAAAGTCCATCTATATTTTTCTCGCCGTTGCAGGTCTCGGTTTCTTGGGAGTTCTGATAGCTGAGTACGTCTCGGATACGCCCACAATGGAGACGCTGCAGATCGAGCACGTTGCGACGTATGAAATGGACGTCGGCACGCATCGACCGGAGATTCTTATTGACGGGGAGACCATCTATCTTGGCGTGGTTGATCATTTCGGAGAAATTCGTCATCAGCTCCATGTGTTTGACTTAGATTTTGAGGAGCAGTGGACGTCTGTTTTGAGCGAGGGAGACGATGTGTACGGCCGTGGTGCCGATCATCGCATGACGATCGTAGGGGATGAGCTCGTAATGGTGTATCAGACGCTCGTTCGCGATGAAAATGCCGTGCTTGCCGAGGGGGAGCTTGCAACCGGCGAGGCGACGGCTGCCGAGCAGTCACTTATTCTTGCACGATTTAATCCAGACGATGGTGAGGAGATTTTTTGGGGGCCGATCGTGGCACATGTCACGGATTTTTCTGAGGATAGCTTCCCTGACCACAGTCTTGTGTGGGATGAGCAGCGCGAGGAGCTACTCGTGAACACCGGTACGATGGGGCCGGGAAATGAGGTGACAATTCGAAGCGTTGACATTGAGACCGCGGCGTCTTCGGTCGTGTACCGCGAGCGTATTGCGAGCGACGAGGTCACATCAAAGATTGGAAACGGTATGCTGATCAATGAGAATGGAGATCTGCTCGTGTTCGGTTCGGATGGATTTCCAGAGGGAGATTTGAGTATCGCGGTTCTCGACGATACATTTACCACTGTCGAGACAAGTCGTTTCGAGGAGGAGAGCACGATGGAAACGTTTCCGACAGGTGTGATCGAATATCGGGGGCACTACTTCATCGGATACTCGCAGTGCATACTCGAAGGCGATGGGTTTGCGTGGGAAAACTGTCGGCCACATCTCAAGATGATTGATGCTGCAACGTTTGAAGAAGTATGGGACATTGAAGTAGACAGCGACAAGGGATTTGGCGCGCTGCATCCCACGCTTGCGATGCGTGGCAACACGCTTTATTACGCGTGGAGTTCAGACGCCGGAACCTACTCGGACGGCGTTACATCTCCGCAGGTGCGTATTGAGATATTCGAAATCGATTAGTCACTTTTTCTTCGGCACCGCCATCATGCCAACAAAGATCCAGGTCATGGTGGCGAGGTCGTTTTTAAAATACGGAACATCGACGAGTCCATGGATGGTCATCATCGCAAGCGCGGCGAATGCTGCTAGGACGAGGGGGTCGGCGGGGCGTCCGCGCATTTGCTTCACTACGAGCCACGCGAGCCACGCGAAAGCGAAGAGGCCGAGGAGGCCGAGTTCGCTCCAGATGTTCAAGATGATGTTGTGTGGGTATTGGAAGATTTCAAAGTAGGTCGGATCGTGATATTCCGCGACCGCGTCAGGAAAGCCGTTCAGTCCCGCGCCAAACGCCGGATTGGCGACGAGCATCTCGATCGATTCTTGCCAGCCAGCGATCCTCACCCGTCCCGAGTAGTCTTGGAGGAGGAGCTTCTCGCTGACACTCGGGATCGCGATGATCAAGATAACAACGACGGCCACAGCCTCAAGCGCGACGCGGATTTTTGTTTTTTTCTTTGCGCTCGAGAAGAGAAATGCGACAACGACCGCTGCTGGAATGGCAACGTACGCTCCCTCCGTCTCCGCGAGGACGATCGCGAGGATTCCGAGCAAGATCGTGATGAGATAAATCGCGTTGCTTCTGAGCCATGACTTCGATCGGCGCATGAGCAGGACCATCGCGGCCGTTACGATCGGTCCAAGAAGCAGGCCGAGGGCGTTTGGATAATCAAATACGCTCGTGACGCGAAGTTCTGCGTCCCACGGTGTTGGAATTCCAGCTCCTGTCATGTATTGAACGATCGCAAAGAGGCTCAGTCCCAGTGCACTCACGCAAAGTGCCTTAAAGGCGAGCTCCCAATCTTCACGCTTCTTTAAAACGGATCGGAGGATCACGAAAATGAGCATTGGTTCGAGGAAGTACGCCTTCCAAATCCCGAGAGCGCCCGTGGTGTCATCTGCAACCACCACCCCAAAACTCGCCGCTGCCAAAAAGAGGATCATGGGGCCGAGCGGGAGTGGAGACTCGAGAACGCCGCCGGCTTTCCTCAGTCGTTTTTCATCAGGATGAAGTGTGTGGGCGATCCAAGCGATGAGGGCGATCAGCAAAAAGACCTCGAGGAGGGTGAGGGGAAGTGGGCCAATGGTGAAGCGAATGAGATAGGTCGGCAGGAGCGCGACCATCAAAATTAAGCTAAAACGAAGATCGCGCCAGGCGAGAATGGCGAAGGCGATGGCACTTAAGATGATTAAAATTGCGTACATCATTTAGATAGGAATAATTTCACCACTTCTCGAGGGTTTGGTCCACCGAGGCCAGTGAGGACGACGGCGTAGATGGCGGCTCCGATCAGAATGTCGATGAGGACTTGCGCGTCGGGGAGGACGTAGAGCGCGCCGAACATCACAAGGCTCGCGAGCAGTGCGCGGATCATCATCTTGGTCCCAGGGACGAAT
>PVBE011002179.1_pt1 | contig 11704 bp, 9 predicted proteins | sample 1631181 | NCBI WGS metagenome assembly PVBE01 (sample SAMN08397723, study PRJNA350692) | Marine metagenome, whole genome shotgun sequencing project. | isolation source: water | place: Pacific Ocean | collected 2012-04 | reverse complement strand
CTGATCGCGATGATCCTCGCGGTCTTTCGCGGGACCTATGTAGACACGGTGGGTACGATTTTCTGCGTGGTCCTGATGTCTATCTCGGCGATGTTCTATATCATCGGCGGTCAATGGCTATTCGGTAAGGTTCTGAGGTTAGTTCCTATCTCCGGGTTTGACGTGGACGCATTCTCGCCGCGGTTCATGATTCTGCCCGTCGCCATAATTGTGATGGCGGGCATGGGAGCTATGACACGATTTTATCGGACACTGTTCCTGGAGGAATTGAATCGTCCCTACGTCCAGACGGCACGGGCCAAGGGTGTCCAGGAATCCCGTGTCCTGTTCGTGCACGTTCTTAAGAACGCAATGATCCCAATCCTCACGGGGTTGGTGGTTCAACTACCGCTTCTTTTCCTCGGCAGTCTACTGATCGAGAACTTCTTTTCGATTCCGGGCATGGGCGCCTACACGGTGGAAGCGATCCAGGGCCAGGACTTCGCAACGGTTCAGGCAATGGTTTCGCTTGGCTCCTTTATGTTCATCATCGGCCTCCTGCTTACGGATATTTCGTATACATGGGTCGACCCCAGGGTGAGATTGGAGTCCTAACCGATGATGACACTTCCTCTACCCGGTGACATTGAATTGGTTCTGCTGCCGACCGACCTCCTGGTGTGGTTGATCGCGATCGGCGGGGTTGTATCCTTCCGGCTTTCATTCCGCCGTGCATTCTGGCGCCAGGCCTGGGGCAGGATTGGGGCCGACGGAAAAGCGATGTTCTCTCTCGGGTGGCTGCTTAGCCTCGTCGGTATCGCGCTGGCCGATTCGGTTCGCTACCGCCCGGCGAAAGGGGCAGACCTCAGGACCCTGTTGGATCGTGCATGTGTGGCCATCGTGCAGAATGCGGAGGAATCCTATGCTTCGCCGATGGCGATGCGGGGATTCACGACGCGGATGACCGAGACCCCGGAGGGAATTCGTCAGGAACGGCCCCGACTGGCCTATTCCGGGCGCCACGTCGCCGACGATGAAGATCACCTGGCCGATGTATTGAAGCGTCTTCTCATCGGATCCGCCCTCGGCTTGGGATTTGGTTTTGCGGTGGGTTGGCCGGCCCTCCTTGCTATTGAGGCGTGGCGCAGGCGATTCATGCCCGGTGAACAGCGTCTGAACCGGAGATGGAGGTTCGGCGTCATCGGTTTCTTCCTCATGCTTGGTCTCTTCGCCGGCGAACTCCTTTACCTCGGCCACTATTACCACGTGCTGGGAACCGACAAGGTCGGCAATTCCACGCTCTGGATCGCACTCAAGAGTATCCGTACGGCATTCGTAATTGGGTCATTGACGACCGTTTTCGTGACGATTCCAGCAGTGATGTTTGGTCTGCTGGCAGGTTATCTTCGGGGGTGGGTCGATGACCTGGTTCAGTATCTCTACACCACGATTTCCTCTATTCCCAACATACTGCTGATCTCGGCGGGAATGCTGATCGTGCAGACTCAACTTGCGGAAGCCGTGGCTGACATGGCCGCGGATCAGCGGCTCATGTTCCTGTGCCTGATTCTCGCCGCTACGGGCTGGGCCGGCTTGTGCCGCCTGGTCCGTGGCGAAGTCCTGAAGCTACGTGAAATCGAGTACGTGCAGGGCGCCAGGGCGATGGGGCTTAGTGCGTTTTCCATCATGAGGAGGCATCTCCTCCCCAACGTCATGCACATTGTGCTGATAAACATCCTGCTGAGTTTCAGCCGCCTGGTGCTGGCGGAAGCGGTGCTTGCCTATATTGGAATCGGGGTCCATCCCTCGACCCAGAGTTTTGGAAACATGATTATTGGCGCGCAGGAGCAGTTGGCGCGATCCCCCGTGATCTGGTGGAACCTTGCCACCGCGTTTGTCTTCCTGTTGATCGTGGTAATCCCTGCAAATCTCTTCGGGGACGCGGTGCGCGATGCGTTGGATCCAAAATTGCGGGTGAAGATATGACAGGTAGAGGTATTGAGACCGACACGAAACAGGGAACAGCCCTTACGGGCTTAACTACAAACAAGAGCCACGGAGAAATACCTGCGTTTGTAGTTAACGCCGTAAGGCGTGTGCCCTTAGAAGGAAGCATTTAGAAACTGATTCAGCCATGTTATTAACAGTCAGAGACCTGAAAACCTACTTCGGCGCACCGGATAGTCCGATTCGCGCCGTTGACGGGGTCTCTTTCGAAATCAATAGCGGTGAAACGTTCTGCCTGGTGGGCGAGTCGGGTAGTGGGAAGAGCGTTGCGGCATTATCGATCATGCGGCTTGTCTCGCCGCAGACGAGTTTTCACCCCTCGGGCTCGATCGAGCTTGATGACCAGAATCTGCTCGCACTCTCCAGCTGGGCATGTGCCCGGATTCGCGGCCGCCGCATCTCGATGATTTTCCAGGAGCCGATGACCAGCCTGAACCCGGTGTATACCGTCGGGAGCCAGATTGCGGAGCCGATCAGGGGGCACCTCGGGCTCCCGAAGCGCGCGGCGCGGCTCCGGGCAATCGAGGCGCTTGACCAGGTTCACATTCCAAACCCGGAAGCTTGCTACGACCGTTATCCGCATGAGCTGTCAGGAGGAATGCGGCAGCGGGCGATGATTGCCATGGCTATGGCCTGCGAGCCCGACCTGCTGATCGCTGACGAGCCGACGACCGCGCTGGACGTTACCACCCAGGAGCATATCCTTGAACTGATGCAGGAACTCCAGGATCGCCGTAACATGGCGATTCTTTTCATCACACATGATTTTGGCGTGGTTAACCGTATCGCGGATCGTGTCGCCGTGATGAAAGAGGGAAAGATTGTCGAAACCGGAAAAAAGGACGACGTGCTTTTCAAGCCGGAGCATGACTATACGCAGGAGTTGATCGCCTCCCTCCCCGCCAACCTGGACAGGCAGACCCCGGAACCGGTTTCAGCAGAAACAACGCCCCTGGTCTCGATTGCAGATCTCCAGGTTTACTATCCCGTAAAGAAGGGACTGCTCCGGCGAACCGTGGATCATGTGAAAGCAGTTGACGGCGTCGACCTGACCATCGCGCCGGGTTCGATTACCGCCCTTGTTGGGGAGTCGGGCTGCGGGAAGACCACGTTGGGCAAGGCGCTCGTCCGCCTGGAACAACCAACGGAAGGGCGAATTGTTTTCGAAGGAGAAGACCTGGCCGCGCTTTCCGAGGCAGCAATGCGGCAGATACGAAGTGATATTCAAATCATTTTCCAGGACCCGTTCGCCAGTTTGAATCCCCGTATGATGATTGGGGACACCATGCTGGAAGGCATGAATGCTCTGAACGTAGGGGAAGGCCGCGCCGACCGGATGGAACGGATCGGAAAGGTCCTGGAGGAGGTGCAGATGGATCGGGAAGTGATCCACCGGTATCCCCACGAATTCTCGGGAGGGCAGCGACAACGCATCAGCATTGCCCGCTGCCTTGCGGTCGAACCACGCTTCATCGTATGTGACGAGATCACCAGCGCCCTCGATGTCTCGATCCAGGCTTCGATCCTGAGACTTCTGCTGAAACTGCGCGATAGTCATAATCTGACCATGCTCTTCATCACCCATAACATGGAAGTGGTGGAATACCTCGCGGATGAGGTCGCAGTGATGTACAAGGGCAAACTCGTTGAGTTCGGGCCCACTGAAAATGTCTGCAGGAACCCACAACACGAATACACACAGACGCTACTTTCGGCGGTACTGAGGATTGAGAATCCCGACACGTCGGGATCAACGCCCAACAACCGACGCCCAACGACCAACAACCAGGTTTAGAGTGGAGAATCTTCTCATACCGCACCGAACGCCAAGGCTAAGACTGCATCCAGGAGGAACTTTCCGCCTATCCCCAGCAGCGCCGCTCCGCATACGAGCGTAACCCATCGCTGCAGTTTCGGGCCAAATACGTCAGCTCCGCGATTGCTCATCTGCGACAGGAATTCCAGCCAGACCACGTCACACAGCCAATGGGTCACGCCGAACAGAACGAAGGCCAATGCACCCAACTCCACTGCACGCGCCGCAAGGTTCAGTCCCATCGTCGCCCACCACAGGAGAAAGTAAGGATTGCAGGCACTCAGTATTATGCCGATAAAGAGTGGACTCCTGTCAGTCTTCTCATTCTCTTGAGGATCGGAACCGGCCAGTTCCCGTAGCATCATAACGCCCATAAAGACAAGAAACGCACCGCCGGTCAAACCAAGCCCTATCTTCACCGGCTCGCGGGTCAGGACATCGGATACGCTGATAGACACCACGATCAGCAGCATCAGGGGAAATTCCACGATGCCGTGCCCTACCGCAACCAGGCCTCCGGCATGCTTGTTGCGCATACCGGCCCTGATCGTGACGGCCGTCATGGGCCCGGGTGCAAGCACCCCTGTGAGCGACACTCCCACCGCAACAAGTACAAAACTGATCATAGCTTCCATTTCGCAGCCATGTTCCCAGACACGAAGGGTCCGGTCAAGACCGCTGGACCGGAATGAACGCCCAACATCCAACGCCCAACATCCAACATCCAAGTGGGAATACTGGCGCTTCAGCACTCCCATTCCTCCCCACTTGGGCGTTGGACGTTGGACGTTGACCCCCTCCCTTCCCCCTCCCTGTCCCTTGACCCCTGCGGCGGCGGGACCTATGGTTTAGCATGTGCCGTCATTTCCGCAATAATGACGGCACCGGGCATTGAGGAGTAGCTTATCCATGAGAGCGATTCATATTGCTTCACCGAGGAAGATAGAGTTTATCGACGCACCGACACCCAAGCCGGGTGAAGGCGAAGTGCTGGTCAAGTGCAGCCATGTCGCCCTTTGCGGCAGTAACATGGGACAGTACACCGGTGAAGGGGTTTGGGGTGACCTGAAATTCCCCAATCCGACCGGTTGGGCCGGTCACGAGAACATCGGGACAATCGTCGAGTCGCGCTGCGAAGGCTGGGAGCCGGGCACGCTCGTCCTCGCGCAGCCCGAGGGATACTTCGGATTTGCCGAGTTCATAATATCGAAGCCTCCGGGGGTCGCACTCCTTCCCGCCGATGCGCCGGACGTGGCCGCGCTGATCGTGGCCCAACCCCTGGCGACTGTGCTGCGGGCGCTGGATCAGACCGGCCCTGTTATCAACCAGCGCTGCGCTGTCATAGGACAGGGGCCGATGGGGCTCATCTGGACTTACATCCTCGGACTCATGGGGGCCAGGCAGGTGATTTCAACGGATATTCTGGGATGGCGACTGGAATGGGCCCGGCGTTACGGCGCACAGGCGGTCATCGACGCATCAAGAGAGAATGTTCTCGATGTGGTGCAGGAATTGACGGACGGCGAAATGATCGATTTTGTTGTGAATGCCGCCAGTCCCCCGGAATCGCTGACCACCGCGGCATCCCTCGTGAGAAAGGGCGGACGGCTTTTCGTATTCGGCATGCCCGACTACGACGACCAGGAGTTCCCCTGGCACGCTGCATTCCGCAACTGTACTAAGATCATCACCTGCGTGGGCCCGGAATGTTCGGCGTATTTCCAGACGGCTGCAGACATGGTGGTCGACGGACGGGCGTCCAAACTCGCCACAATGGTTACACCGCGTATGCCCTGGGACCAGGCCGAGGAAGCCTTTGAGATGTATGCCAACTGCGCCGACGGTTCGCTGAAGCTCACACTTGAACTATGAGCATGATCGAATACAACGAATCCGATGGCGTATGCCTTCTGCGTCTCACCGCCCCACCCGTCAACGCCTTATCGTTCGAGCTGCTGGAGCAACTGAAAACTGTTATCGAACGTGCCAACGCGGATGGCGGGGTTGCCCGCATCGTGATTATCGGCGACGCACATCATTTCAGCGCTGGCGCGGACATAAAGCTGTTAAAGGATGTCACTTCCGCCGAAGAAGCGATTCGAATCTCCAGCCTGTTTCATGAGGTATTTGCCTGTATCGAGGATTCCTCAAAACCTGTCATCGCTGCCCTGTCCGGCAAAGTGATGGGCGGAGCCGCGGAACTCGCGATGGCCTGTCATTTCCGGGTCTGCACCGACCGTACCAGTTTCAGCATGCCGGAAGTCAAACTGGGCATCAATCCCGGGGCTGGCGGTACACAGCGCTTGCCACGGTTGATTGGCGTTGGGGCGGCGCTGCAGATGATGCTGACAGCCGGTCCGGTCCGTGCCGACAAGGCCTTGGCCATGGGGTTGGTTGATGCGGTATGCGAATGCCGGGATCTCGTCGAAACAGCGAGGCACCTGGCGCTGCCGGCAGGCCCTCTCCCCAGGACGCGAAACTTAACGGACAAAATCGGCGATGCGGCCGTAAATGACGCGGCTTTTGCCGAAGCTGAACAGATCGTGGCCGGTGGTCTGCCGGAACTCATTGCTCCGGGGCAGATTCTCGCGGCCGTGAAATCCGGTTTGCCGGATTCATTTGAAGCTGGAGTTCGGGCTGAACAGGAGGCGTTCGCCGCGTGCCTGGACACGCTCGCTACGCGTAACAAGATGTACGTTTTCTTTGCCGTCCGGGGAACCGCGAAACTGCAGGAACTGGCCAACGCGGGTCCAGCCAGGATTGGGCGGGCAGCCGTGGTCGGCATGGGGTCCATGGGTACCGGCATAGCCCACGCAATGATCATTGCCGGCGTGCCGGTCACGGTTCTTGACCAGGATGAAGAAACGGTTCAGAGGGGATTGGCTCGCATCGAGAGTTCGATCCGGAAACGTGTCGAACAGGGCAAGCTCGCGGAAGAACGCGCCGCTGCCATGCTGGGACTCATCCGGACCGCTTCGAGACCGGAGGACCTCAGCGATTCGGACTTGATTATCGAGGCCGTATTTGAGGATGTTGAAGCCAAGCGTGCCGTGCTTGGCAGCATCGAGCAGGCCTGTCGTGACGATGCAATTATAGCATCGAACACGTCGACAATATCCCTCGACGTGCTGGCCGAGGGTATGCAGCACCCCGAACGGCTTGTTGGCTTGCATTTCTTCAATCCTGCTCAACGTATGCCGCTGGTTGAAGTCATCCGCCGTGAAAGCACCCCCACCGCTATTGCCGCCACCGCGATGGCGTTCGCCAAGTCAATTCGCAAGACCCCGGTACTGGTCAGAAACCGGGAAGGATTTGCAGTCAACCGGCTTGTTATTCCCTATTTGAACGAGGCCTTCCGCCTCCTGGAGGACGGGGCCGACCCCAGGGCCGTCGACCGGGCCATGGTTGATTTCGGTTTTCCCATGGGGCCTTTAACACTTATCGATATGGCCGGAATTGACATCCTGGCAGCAACTGTTGATTTCCTTGGTCGCGCGTTCCCGCGGCATGGCAAACTGTCGCCGGTTGCAGGCGTCCTGGTTGAAGAAGGCTGTTTTGGACAGAAGACCGGGGCCGGCGTTTACATGTATGAAAAAGGAAACCGTAAGCCCCAGGATAGCGATGTCACAGCACGAATCATCAGGGAAGTGAGAGAACGTAACCGGGATCCGTCGATAGGGGCTAACGACGATGAAATCGTCGACCGCCTGGTTCTAGGCATGGTGAACGATGCCTTTCACGTGATGCAGGAGGGTGTCGTCGCGCGAGAGGTGGACATGGATGCTGCTACAGTTCTGGGAATGGGATTTCCCGATTTCCGTGGAGGTGTGCTAAAATACGCGCGTGACAGGGGATTGGGCGAGATAAGGGCGCGTCTCGCAGAACTGGCAGAACGATACGGGGAGCGTTTCGCCCCTTGTATGTAGGATCGAGCAGGAACAGTTTCAGTAAGGGAAGCCGCGAAGACACTGTCATCCTGAGCGAAGTCGAAGGATCTAGGTTGTTAGGCGAACCATGAGATCCCTCGACAAGCTCGGGATGACAATAGACTAACGGATAGTATGACAATAAACGTATTTGCGTAGTGTTGAGGCTGTGTTTACAGTCCAGACGTTGAGTTAGAGAAGCCGGTGACCGAATCGTTCCGGCTGAGATTGAAAAAAACGAAAGGAACTTATTATGGCGACTGCGACTGAACGGAAAGGTCTCGAAGCTACCAGGCAGATGAAGGGCGTTATGGGGAAATACTTCGCCGAACTTGCGGCCGGGCCTGAGCAGGGCAAGAAGACAGCCTGGTGTACGAGTGTCGGTCCCGCGGAACTGCTGCGGTCCATGGGGTTCAACGTTTACTTCCCCGAGAATCACGGCGCCATGCTGGGCGCCACCCGCATGGCGGCTGACCTCATCCCTGAAGCTAACGCCCGCGGATTCTCGCCGGATATCTGTTCATACCTGACCAGCGACATCGGTTCTTACCTGAAAGGTGAGACTCCTCTGCAGAAGATGGGCATGGAAGGGCCGCCCAAGGCAGACGTACTGATTTTCAACACCAACCAGTGTCGTGACGTCAAGGACTGGTTCCAGTTTTACGCACGCGAATGGAACGTTCCCTGTCTCGGCATTCACACACCCCGTTCGATCGGCGACATAGACGACCCCATTGTCGACGACCTAGCGCTCCAGACCGAAGCACTGGTGGCGCCGCTAGAGGAACTGGCCGGCTGCAAGTTCGATATTGATAAACTCAGAGAGGTGATCATCCTTTCGCGGCAGTGCACAGACCTTTGGAAAGCGATACTCGATACCGCTGCCAGTATTCCGGCACCGATAACTTTCTTCGACGACACTATCCAGATGGGCCCGGCCGTGGTTCTGCGGGGAACTCAGGTTGCCGTGGATTATTACAAGGTCCTGCTGGCCGAGCTCGAGCAGCGTGCTGCCGACGGAATTGGGGCAATCGAAGACGAGAAATTCAGGATCTACTGGGAAGGGATGCCCGTATGGGGCAAACTGCGCGATCTCTCTACGCAATTCATGGAGCTTAACACTGCAGTCGTGGCTTCGACTTACTGCAACAGTTGGGTCTATGAAGACCTTGACCCGGCTGAGCCTTTCAAAGGCATGGCTCGGGCATACTCTCGTCTCTTCATCTGCCGTAGCGAGGACCGCAAGGAACAGTACATGGAGGAGATGGCAGCCAAGTACAAGGTGGACGGAATCCTGTACCACGACGCAAAGACCTGTCCAAACAACTCCAACAACCGCTACCAGATGCCCCAACGGCTCGAGGCGAAACTCGGCCTGCCCCATCTCGTCATCAACGGGGATCTCAATGACATGCGGTTATATTCCGAAGAGCAAACACGCACGAACATCGAAGCGTTCGTGGAACAGCTCGCGGAGAGGTGAGGAAATTGAAAATGTGGGGCTGTATCAGAAGGCTACCATGACGGCGGGAGACACGCCTGACGGCGTTAACTACAAACGAATTCCTGAACAAACGGCAGTGTTTGTAGTTAAGCCCGTAAGGGCTGTTCTCCTTCTTGATACAGCCTCAACATCGAGAGAGTAAATGCAGTATTTCTGTGGCATTGATATCGGTGCATCCACTGCCAAACTCGTCATAGTCGACGAGAACGGAGATGTGGCGGCTCGATCCATGCAGCGTTCAGGGGTGGATTACACGGGCGTGGCCCGCGAGAATCTCGACGAGGCCCTGGCGGCGGCAGACCTCGCGGAAGATGACGTTAGCTACTCGGTCTCGACCGGCTATGGCCGTGACAACGTTCCCTGGTCAGACGAAAGTATGACGGAGATCGCCTGTCACGGCAAGGGCGCCTGGTTTAACTTCCGCAGGCAGATAACGGTTATCGATATAGGCGCGCAGGACAGCAAGGTGATACACCTCGACGACAGGGGGCGCCGCACAAGTTTCAAGATGAACCGGAAATGTGCTGCCGGAACCGGATCATTCCTCGAGGAGATCGCGCTTCGGCTCGCGCTGCCCGCGTCGGAACTGAACGGCCTGGCGGAGCAGTCCACGAAAGACGTGACCCTCGGCAGTTTCTGCACGGTGTTTACGGCGACCGAGATCCTTGCCAAGATTCGTGCAGGGGAAAAGGTCGAGGACATCGCCAAGGGGGCGTTTCGTTCCATCGTGAAGCGCGTGTCGGAAATGGATACAATAGATGGAGAACTGGTAATGACGGGGGGCGTGGTAGCACACAATCCACTCCTGGTTTCGCTGGTCGGCGAGTTTTACGGCCGAACCGCACTCGTGCCGCCCGAACCGCAATATACGGGTGCCTTCGGGGCCGCCCTGTTTGCAATAGAAAAAGGAGCAAAGACATGCTGATACATAACCCTCCGATTGAGATAACCGGGAACCTGATGATGTTGGGTACGGACGAGTATCCTCTCTACCTCTTCAAGGATGGGGATGAAGCCATTCTCTTTGAAGGCAGCGTGGGAGTAGTGGGACGACTGGCGGCAGATCAGATGGCGGAATCCGGAGTCGTGCTCGAATCGATCAAGCAACTGGTAGTTCCACATGCTCATCCCGACCACGTCATGGCTGTGCCCCTGTTCAAGGAGCTTTGTCCCGGGATCACGGTCGTGGCCAGCGAGGCAGCGGCCGGCGTGCTTGCGGCTGAAAAGGCGGTCTCCTTCTTCTGCAAGATAGACGGCGCGCTGACTGCCTTTCTCCTCAAGAATGGCGAAGTCGAGGAGAAGCATCGTATATCGCCACCGGCCGACATGGTAATACCGGTGGACCGTACCATCGGAGAAGGCGATACGCTCACGGCCGGGGACTCGATCTTCAACGTGCTGGCAACACCCGGACACAGCCACTGCAGTCTGAGCTTCCACGAGGAAGACAAGGGAATCCTGATCGTCTCGGATGCGGCCAGCTACTACATGCCGGAAGGCGACTACTGGTGGCCTAACTATTTCACGAGTTACCCGGCCTACGTCGACTCGATCACGCGTCTCGCGGCTCTCAACGCTGAGGTCCTTTGCCTGGGCCACCATGGTGTGATCACGGGCACCGCCGGCGTCGCGGCACATTTCGGTGATGCCCTGGCAGCGACCGAGGCCTATCATCAGCGAATCGTCGATGAAGTAAAGGCAGGGATCTCCGTACGGGCCCTTGCCGAGCAGCTCGGCAAGGAAGTCTACCAGAAGACACAGTTGCTACCGCTGGACTTTTTCCAGAAGAACTGTGGACTGGTTATTAAGCAGTCATTGAAACATGAAGGAATCACCGGGGAGGAGTAGGTATGAAAGCTTCACGTATTATGGGAACCGGGCATTACGTGCCACCCAAGGTCGTCACCAACTTCGATCTGGAAAAGATGATGGATACGAACAACGAGTTCATCGTAACCCGCACCGGTGTCCATCGGCGGCGGCATGTCGAGCCGGACGTTGGCGTTACAGACCTTGGCGTTCTTGCGGCACAGGCCGCAGTGGAGGATGCGGGGCTGCAGATGAGCGACATCGACTTGCTCATTATGAACACTATCACACCCGAGCACGCCGACCCCGGAACTGCTTTCTTCCTGCAGGCCAAGCTGGGCATACCCGGAATTGCGGTCATAGACATAAGGCAGCAATGCACGGGTCTGATCTACGGCATAGGCATCGCCGATTCCTTTGTCAAGGCCGGCGCGGCGAAGCACGTGCTGGTCGTGTGTGCCGAGGTGCTATCGAAGCGTATTGACGGATCCTATGACGGCAGGAACATCGGCATTCTCCTCGGCGATGGCGCCGGAGCCGCGGTCGTTGGACCATGCGAGGAAGAGGGCAAGGGCATCATTTCGACATTTCTGCATGCCGACGGAAGCGGCGCGAAGTGCCTGTATTCGGCAGCACCGGGCACCGGGTCCGGCAGGGCGGAAT
>PVBE010455407.1_pt1 | contig 11704 bp, 15 predicted proteins | sample 1631181 | NCBI WGS metagenome assembly PVBE01 (sample SAMN08397723, study PRJNA350692) | Marine metagenome, whole genome shotgun sequencing project. | isolation source: water | place: Pacific Ocean | collected 2012-04 | reverse complement strand
TCATTGTTTCTAAAGAAGGAATATTTATTGCGCCATCAGCCATATCAAGCTCAGTCCATAACTCTTGAAGTCTTGCTTTATCAAGCCCCTTCTGCCGTTGGCCTCTTTGGCTAGTTCTATATTTATTTTCTGCCAACTTAGACACAAGCCTCAATGCTTCGTCGAATAGTCTTTCTTTCTCTTTAACCTCAATCCATTCTGATTTACCAGCTTCAAGAAAGAGCTTCATATCCTCGGAAGATGTTCCGGTATTGGTTTTTGATCCTTCTAAACTCATGTATATATTATACCATAAAATCAAAATAAATGAAATATGCCTATGCCCTCCCTATAACCCCTTCACCCCTTCTTTCTCCAGCTCATTCATCATCCTGTGGAATACAGTTGCAGCCTCTGCTCTATTGAGCGTTCTGCTTGGACCAAACGTTTTATCTGGGTTTCCTCGCATAATATTGATGGCATTCACCACAGCGGTATCACCAAAGTACTGATGCGAGAGGGGAACATCGGTAAACACCTTCCCTTCCGCAAGCACCTTACCAAGCCGCAAATCATTGGCAGAGAGGAGCGCCCCACCAATCACACGATTGAGAAGAGAGGCTGTCTCTCCTCGTGTCACCGGCTCATCGGGTTCGAGAGTGGTGAGAGAATCTGTCCATCCTTTGCTTCGGAACATACAGGCAGCCTCGTACGCGTAGTGCTCTGCGGGAACATCGTTATATGCAAAGGGACATCCGGTTTGGGCACTCAGGCGAAGCTCACGGAGCACTCGGTGGAAGATTGTCACCAGTTGCCCACGCGTAAGAAGATCTCCTGCTCCATACGTTCCATCATCGTATCCACGAATGATGTTTCGATCTTTTAGTTCTACGATCGGCTCTCCCGCCCAGTCGGGGATACTATCTATAAACGGATTCACTACGGGCCTCTTCGGCTGAGGGGAACGGATGTGAATGGTTTCGTCTGCGGTATATCCATTTGCTTCTGCACGAATGCGCACATCACCACCACGATCTCCCGCATGGAATTCACAAGATTTATCACCATCACAAGACCCGATAAACGACCCAAGCTCTTTGCCATCTATAATAGTCCACACAGATCTAAGAGCTACGGTGTACGTAACGTAGTCACCTTCGGCTGTCATAAGCAGGCTTTCATTAATATCTATTGCAAAATCTCCGAACGGACGAATGTTGAGCTGACGAAGTCCCGCAAGGTTATTTGCCGTGATGGTAAATGTAGAAACAGCGGCGAGCGTACTAAGGCCAACAAGACCAAGTACGAGCAGGGTTACTTTGTGTCGCAGAGAATGCATCGACTCCTATTATTTCTTAGGACAGACGTCTAGGGAATGAAGAATGTCTTGCAGAGCTCTCTCGTACAGTGTGTGACTACCTTCGGGAGTAGTGATACTGACATTCAAAACTCCACCATGGTTCGGTCGGAAGATGTTGTATTCTCGTGTGCGAAGCTTGTCTGTTCCTACGTGTCTGATGCCATCAGAAAAGATAGTCTGCTTATGTTTCCATATTAGTTTTTGTACATCATTTAGCGCAAAAGCAGGATCGAACCTCAGAGACTCCTCAATACTATCCGAAAGATTGCGCACTCCTTCTTCTGTCATAAGCTCTTTGCTTTTTATTTCACTGATGGTGATGACTACGCGCTCAGTTGGGTTGGTAAGAATATCACCATCAAATTCTATTCTAGAATCATCCAACTCCCAGTTTCCGGGGAATTTTATCTTGTAGCCATACGAATCACTCTGATAGCTCACAAATGGAGCGAGTCGAATATCGTCTTCGGCGATTTCATCGGAAACAGGGATGGGAGCGCTTAGGTGGAGCCCATTAAATGGATCTGCGGGAGCGGGCTTAGCATCCAGACCGAGAGCAACAAATACCACTGTAATGATGCTCATTCCAAATGCGCCAACGAGAAAGGGAATTTTGGACAATATCATGTAATCTATGTGCGTATGAGTATTAATACTATTATACAATGATTAAGAAATATAGTCAATTAGGCAGTATTCTCCCTATTTGGGGGGTAATCGGGGGATTGGCTCTTATAGCACTTACAGTAGTACCCATGCCTACCCTTGGGTTTGAGCTACCAAAGCTCTTCGTGGCATCGGTATTTGCCTCTGCGGTAGGGATATCTATGGTCTTTGGCCGCAGAAGGACTATCGATCTCCTTATGAGCTCTGGAGCAGGGAAGGGGTTTCTCTTCTTTATCGCTGTTACCTTCGCCTCAGCTCTTTGGTCGGTTGCTCCTCTTATGAGTGTTGTAGGTGTGGCTCCACGGTTTCAGGGAGTTATGGCTTATGGTGCATTCTTTACTATCGCGATCTTTGCAGCATTTTATGTTCGTACAAACAGGGGACTGATAATTCTAGAAAAGGGAATACTCCTCGCCAATCTATTGGTGATTTGTTACGGGGTATTGCAGATGATTCAGATAGATCCTGTTTCTGTTCTTTGGCAGAGTGATGCATTTCTTGGTCGTATCTTCTCTAGCATTGGGCACCCGAATGCGCTTGGTCAGTTTATCTTACTTACGTGGCCGTTTGTTATTCGCAGATGGACTTCAGACAGGCGTTTGCTTTGGGGAGTGCTCAGTATTCTAAATCTTGCAGTGCTTCTTGGAACGGTAAGTCGGTCTGCGCTATTGGCCGCAGGAGTAATATTGATACTTGCATCCCCGTCTATTCGTACGTGGCTGAAGTCGCACGTGGCAAAGATGCAAACCAGTCAGGCATTTATCTTGAGTGTGCTTACTGTTCTTTGTATCTGCATCGGGCTGCTCTTCTTTAGTCAGAGGTTTGCACTGAGTACAGAGGGAGGTCGCTCCACTGCAGCGCGCGGAGTAATCTGGAGTGGAGTAGTACAGATGGTTGCCGAGCATCCCATCGGATACGGGCTCGAAACACTTTCGATAGTTACTCCAAGGTTCATCGGAAAAGAGCTCTATGCGTTTGAGTCTCTTACTACAGTGGTAGATCGTGCACACAGTACGCCGCTGCAATTGATGGCAACTCTTGGTCCGCTTGGGCTTCTTTCGTATTACTTACTTGTCTTTGCATTACTTCTTGCAGTCTGGAAACGAAGAAACTCTGAATCCGATACTCGCATACTCGCAGCCGGTGCGGCGCTACTCGGGTTTACTATCGCAACGCTCTTCGGATTCCCATCAGTTGCAAGTGCGGTGTTCTTTTGGGTTATCTGTGGGATGCTCATCGGGTTACTCACACCAGAAGCCAAGCCTCGCTTTTCGCCAATGCCATCAATGCTTCTCAATGTGTCTTTGTTTTGTATCTCTTTGTTTTCATTTCTGATAACTGCTCAGTGGTCACATGCTCGTATCTTGCATGAGTCTGCCAGGCAGCATCGCATAGCAGGAGATTGGTCTGGCAGTCTTGAATTGCATCAGCAGGGCGTGCTCTCCTTCCCGCATGATCGCCAGAGCATCATGGAGACAGCCGAGTATCATCTACAAGATATTTCTCGCATTAAAGAAACGAGTCAGCGTGATGATCTTATACACAGTGCAGAGGCATTAATTACATTGCAGCACCACGTTACCAATGGAGAAGATGGTATGGCGCATCTCCTTGCTGCGTGGCTCTCTGCTCTCAAGGGAGATCTAGACACTATGGAGTCTCAATTTGCGCTAGCAAAAGCCAAATTACCCGAAAGCATCGCATTCCATAGAACCGCTGCGTATGTGTATGGACTGCTCGAAAATCAGGATCAAGTAGATATGCATAACGCCAAAATCAGAGGGCTTTTGCCGGGTGAGTTTTGGGACGAAAAATCGCAACTTCGTCGCATCTTGCTAAAGCAGCATCGTTGGCTTGAGCGAATTCTCTAGTTACATCAAGTAGATCACAATCATAAGAGAGATCGCGAGCCCAGCGCCTGCACGGAAAATATCTTTCAGTACTAACTTGGCAGTAGTTTTGTAGGGTTCTTCTTTTCTTGAGAGAAACGTGAGAGCAATCTCACGTCCTGCAAGTAATCCTAAAAATACCCATGTGGTACTCATCGGAATATTATTGATGTACTTAAACACAAGAAGAACTAGCGCATAGATAAAATCTATTGTGGTTGCTGCACGAATATCGACTACATCTGTTTTTTCTGTAACTACAGTCTGAATACCGCCACCGCGCCAATACATAATGAGCCCTATTACAGCAATCAAGTATCCGATAGCGATGCAAACCTGCCAGAGGCTAAGTGAGCGCGGCAGGAAAACAGAAACATTCGCAGTATCTTGCATAAGCCATGCCCACCAAAGCAAGCTAGTGGAACACACTTGCAGAGTTTTCCATCTCTTTCTGTTGTAGTTTTTTGACACCTTTCCTTTCTTTACAAGAGTCGCAATCAAAGACCAAACCGTAATAGCTACAAAGAATGCCACTGCGTATCCAAGCAGTGTTTTTGTAAGCATCTTCTGGATAACAACGGTGCTACTAAATGCAGAGAGAAGAAGAAACGTAGTGCTCACCGGCATTTTCAATCTTGTAAGAATGAGCAGGATAATAGGAGCTGCCAGTGTTAAAAACATAAACGATTCCGGTTGTGGAATACGGTCGAGCCTGCCGAATGCAATATCTCCTCCATTGATAATCCATCCTGTTGCAAAGGTAAGAAGAAGTATTCCTCCAATAAATATCCATAGCATCCACCAAGGGAGTTTGGTATTACTCGAAAGAAACGTTCCGAGTGTCTGGATACTATCGTTTGCAATAGCGCTATATCCGGCTATTCCAAAACCAAACCACATAGCGAGGTATGGATACGGAAATAGGAAATATGCGACAAGACAAAGCCCACCTATCAATGCCGTAAATGGCAATTGAGAAATGATGTTACCTGAGAGTGAATTCCGATGTTTATTGATCCATGCGATCATTGCCGATAACTTTATCAAACGTTATCGCATATTGCGAATCTTCCACCAGGTAGTAAGAAGCGACGCACCGATAACCAGAAGTATCGTTGCAACGAAGAATGCAAGAAGCTCTGGGGCTGCGAGGATCGCAAGCCCAAAGAACACACAGAGTAATCCGTTGAATAAGAATCCATTGCCGAACATGGAAGGTCGTGGGCTGTGGCCGAAATTGAAGAGATGAAACATGCCCGAAGTATAGCAGTATTAACAGTGAAACGCTTGCAATAGAGAAGGTCTATTGATAATTTTCTACTATGGTTAATAGCAGCAGTAGTGGCAAATGGAGATGGGGGCCCGAAACCGGAGACCCAATTGAAGTTAGTCCTGTAACAGTAGGAACGTACGAAGAAAGAGATCCTGAAGAAGTTGCTCGTCAGGGGCGAGTTCTGGATATGATGATAAATAAACACAGGCGTCAGTGGGAGAGCGACATTCCTCGTGAAGCACATATGCCTTTCTCTTCCGGTGTTACTCATATAGATGAAGATGAAAGTAATAAGCTAACACCAGAAAACAAAGCGGCATTTGATACCTTGAAATATATGTGCACAGATTTTCAATCAAGCTACCAATCTAGCCTAGATTATATTTGTGCATTTTCTGTTGTTCCCTCTTCAGTGAGAGACTTTTTGGAAGATTATTCTTATGATGTAAAAGATATACTGAATATGAGTTCACATCCCGGGAAAGGACGCCTCATGCAACTTCGTGTACTACACAATGAGCAGTATGTTGACAATATGTTGCAAGCATTAAGAGCAGTTGCAACGAAAAGGAAGCAACGCGACACTGTAACTCAAGCGAAATTATTTTGTGAAGGGATGGCAAGAAGTTGGAAAAGGGCTGTGGAGTAATCAAAGTAATCTCTCTTGTTACTTCTATCTACCTCACCCCCTAGCCCCCTCTCCCTCCACGCCACCTGCCCACCCGGGAGAGGGGAAACTTCGTTTTACAAAAAAACATCCACCAGAAAGCTCCCCTCTCCTGGCAAGGAAGAAGGGGCGGAAGGAGAGGGGTTGGGGGTGAGGTATAATACCATTATGCTTACCAAGCACATCACCGCCCACATCGATTCCCCAATAGGAATCTTGGAAGTGCGCGGTACAGAACATGGAATATCATCAATCAGTTTTTTGGAATCACACCCAGAAGAGATCGAGTCACACGATCAACTAACTGCATGCATCGATCAACTAAGAGAGTACTTCGAAGGAAAACGATCAGCATTTGATTCTATGGCATTGAGGTACCCCGCTACAGATTTTCAGGTAGAAGTATGGAATGCGCTTATGGAAGTGCCATTTGGACAAACACTTACCTACGGAGAACTAGCCGAGCGTGCCGGACATAAAGGAGCATCGAGAGCTGTAGGTACAGCCATGAACCTAAATCCATTGCCAATCATCATTCCATGCCATCGTGTGCTACCTTCCTCCGGAGATATAGGAGAATACGCAAGTGGCTCACATCGCAAGGAATGGCTACTCAGGCATGAGAATGTCGCGGTAATCAGCGGATAATATTGATAAATATATCTTGTAGAGCTGCTAAAATGACGGTACAGTTTGCCGACATGATGTCTTCCAATACTCTTACTCTACTTGCCGTACTCGCTATTAGCCTTATATCGCTAATAGGAGTGCTTCCCTTTGCTTTAAGCAAAAAAGCCCAATCCCTCGTACTCTACTTTGTGAGCTTTTCTGTGGGGGCTTTGCTTGGAGATGTCTTCTTGCATATTTTGCCAGAAATGGCAGAGCAGCTTGGCGGCTTCGAAAAGGGTGGAATGTACGTTCTTCTGGGTATTGTGCTGTCATTTATCCTCGAGAAGATGATTCACTGGCGCCACTGCCACATTCTTCCAGATGAAGCACATGAGCATTGCCATGAGCATCATCACCATATTGGCATCATGAGCCTTTGTGCAGATGGGCTCCACAACTTTATAGATGGAGCACTGATTGCCGGGAGTTTCTTGGTGGATATCAATGTAGGTATTGCAACAACCATCGCAGTCGCACTTCACGAAATTCCGCAAGAGCTAGGGGATTTCGCGGTTTTGCTTCATGCAGGATACGCTCGCTCCAAGGCATTGTTGTTCAATTTCCTCACAGGGCTCTGCGCGCTTCTGGGAGCGGTGATCGTATTAAGCATTCAGTCCAGTGTTCCTCTAATCGGAACAGTACTCTTGCCAATTGCTGCAGGAAACTTCTTGTATATTGCTGGTGTGGATCTTATGCCGGAGCTTCACAAAGAAGTAGGAATCAAAAAAGCATTTTTTCAGCTGATAAGTATCATCGCAGGAATTGCTGTGATGTATGCATTGGCAACGGGTCATTCTTGACGTATAACATCTCTCCATGCGTCAGTATTTATTTCTCATTGGACTCCTTCTTACCGGATGTGCACAAAGTGTTTCCGAAGGGATAAGTTCTATTCCTCCTTCGTTTATCACAGCGCCGGAACAAGGAGAGGCAGCGACAGGTAGCGGAACAGAATTTATTGGTAAGTTCTCTACGACCAGCGCCGTAAACTCCAATCGTGCATTCATATCCGATTATCATGGAGAGGTTCGTATTACCATACATCCAAACAAAAAAATCGAATGTCATTTTTGGGCAGAAGGTCGCATTACCGATCCAAGTGTGTACGAAGGAGATGACGGATTCATCGAATCTTTTTCTACGCTTTGCACAGGCAAGTTACAAAGAGATGGATCGATGGAATTTCGAGGTGCGTACGATGGCGATTCACCGCTACCTATAGAAGAAAATCTGGATGAGGAGGTAGAGCGAACATTTACACTTCGCGGGAACAAAAAAGGAGATACCATCACCGGTGAATTGGTAATGGGTGATGTTTTTAGAAATGCAGTAACCTTAGAATCTCCAAGTACGTTTTTGAACATTGGAGTAGGAGTGCGATTTAATGCAGTCTCATTAGAGGAGTAGCTCAAGCACCTGAGAAAAGAGCAACATCGCTTCGTCGATATCAGCAGTAAGATCTGCAACGATTTTGTTTTCTTCTTCGGATAACGGTTCGCGGTCTGCAAGCTCTACGTAAAACTTCAGACTATCGAGATCATTAGAAAATGATTGAAGAACAGGAGCGATGACATTGCGTGCTTCGGATTCCAAATCCTTCGTCATCACCAGCATGATGTCGCGAACAGTGATGGCACTCTCGTAAGAACCGTTCAAATCCTGCGCAGCAATATCTTCCTCTGGATCTGCAAACCAATCCATGATGGAAGGCTTTTTCTGAGTTGCAGCTTCGGTTTCAGATTCGTCTACTTCGGGAGAAACAGATGCCGTGCATCCGACAAGTAAGAGAGAGAAAGCCGCTATGGAAAGGCGTTTTATCACGACGCGGAGTATAGTTGGAGATTTGGGGGTGCTTCAAGGTATACTGTTAGAAACTTCTTCCCCACTTATACAATGGAACATTCAGTCTTTCTAGCTCAACTCTTCGGAGTAATCTATTTATCCATAGGTATTGGTATGTGCCTAAATTCTGCCCGTTACACTCGCATGGCTAAAGCGATGATCGCCAGCGATCAAATGATGTACTTTGGCGGTATTATTGCACTTGCTGCCGGTATGCTTATTCTCAACGTGAATAACGTTTGGGAGCAGAGCTACGTCGGTCTTATTACTCTGCTTGGATGGGCTGCTACCGTAAAAGGTGTCGTTCTCCTCGTAAGTCCAGATTCCGTAAAAGGATGGTCGAATTTTGCTCTCAAGAACAATCTGCAGTTTGCAAAGGTAATGTGCCTTGTGATTGGTGGATATCTCGCATATCAGGGGTTCTTGGCCTAAGAGATTACGGGAATTTCCGCCAGTACCATTTTTTCACTGAAAGCAGTTTTCTATCAATGTATGGTTAAGCGTTCCACTCTCAAGAGCTTGACCTTTTGCAACTAACTTTTTTGCTTCAGTAATATCCTCATCTTTTTCATAGAGTATTATTCTAATCTTGCAATCAGCAAGCGTTAATGCAGTTGTTCTGTGGCTGCCATCTAGCATGAAATATTCAGCAGCTGGGTTTTTCTCTTCAAATTTTTCTAATTCTTTACGTAGTTCATCATCAAGATATTGTCTCGCAATATCTTTCCTCATAACTGGAACAAGGGGCATTTCTTCTCCAAGCTTACATTTTCTGCAATATTCACGTAAGACGTCATCACTATATACAGGATAATCATTGAGAGTAATAATCTGATCGGAGTTTAATTCTATTGTTTTCATAACAGGAAGCTAAAATATGTTTGTAGTATATCTTAAGTACATACATTAAATAAATGGCTCTATAAAGCCATAATTCATTGTCTCCAGGGGTCCCTCCTTCGCCCCTTCGGGGACTACGGTGGCCAACCTACGCTTCGCGTAGGTTGGCACGCCATGTTGGGTGTTTTCCGAATTCCAAAGTCTATATGCAGGATTCAAGAATATTCCGTTCAATCAACTTTCTTTCATTTAGAATTTTTACACGCCTTGACTTTTTCTTTCTGCAATTGCACGTTTAATCATTTCCTCGACATCTTTACTGGTATTTAGATGAACAATCTTGATGTCTGGATATTCATTTTGGAACACACGAAATACCTCATCAGCGAAAGCTTGCCCAACATCAGTGACGGCAGCAAAATCCAAGACAATAGTCTTAAACTTCTCCAGGCCCATCAAAAGTCTCTTTGCCTGAGATCTTGAAACGTGTGGATCATCTGGATCCGAGCTAAGAGCAACTGCAACTATTGTCTTATGGAAACCAATCTCGGTGTCTGCGTATTCATCCATTACACTCTTTACAGTTTTGCTAGTTTTCAAAGAAATTTCCATCTTGATATATGTACCTTTGCCGAAATCTTCTCTCTTTTCAGGGGAAAGGAACCACTCACTTTCTTTGAAAGAAAAATATAGGTCATCGGAATATATTGAAAAGGTATCAACAGCTCTGGATGTAAAGAAAATTCCTTGCCCTGTGTGGTTTTTGGGATCAGTAGTAAATTTCCCCTTGGATAGATGCAAAAGAGATTCCTGCACTGAATCTAACTTTAGTGCCTGTTGGATCTTCTTGAAGATACCCACTCCGTTATCCATAATGACTATTTCAATTTTGTCCTTATCTAGCTTTGCCTCAACGTACGTTTCAGTCCCCTCAGAGTGATCGATTGCATTGTTGAATATCTCGGTGAATCCATAGTTGCAAATTTTGTATATATTTGCAGGCAATTCTCTAAACATCGGCTTAAGTAGCTTGCTCCAAACCCAGTCTTCTTTGAGATCTGGTGTTCTCTTTAGCTCGAAACGAATATGGTTACCTCCTACAAGAAAGTATTGCGAGGAACTGGTCTTACCGACTCTAACTAAAATGCCAGAATCGACTGCTCTCTTTACGTGTGTGTGAGCCCTTTGTCTAGAAATACCGAATTTCTTAGCTACCAGGGGTGCTATATTTCTGGGATGCTTTCCAACATTCTCAATTATAAATGTACCTATATCGGCAGATTTGCTAGCCATGGTTATATTGTAACCCCCTAGGGGCAAACTTGTAAACCCCTTTTAGCTAACTTGTAAACCATTGTAACTTTTCTGATTCGTGCTTATTGGCTTGTAAAAGCCGTTTAAATCGATGGCTCCCCCATAATATCACACCACGAACCCTTGTTGAGGCCTGTATAGGGGTCGAATGTACGGTGGTCTATGTCGGTGAGCTCCCCTGTTGGAAGGATGAAGTGAAGAACATTGGCCGTGAGCATAGGACAAAACGACAAGATCGTATCCCTTCCCCAGTTGAAGAATAACCAATGTATAGGGAATGACAGGTTAAGAATCGGATGCCATGTTTTTGTGGCAACATCGTTCCACTACTCTACGAAGTTTACTTCTCGACTGCGGTGAGATTTCCAGCATGTGTCTGTCTATCGCATTGAGAATATCCACCTGTTCCAGATCGGTGAGAGAGAATCTGCTGATGAGTTACACCGAACTGGCGTTCCAAAATCGGGAGGCCATCCAAGACGAAAGAAGGAGAGTATTCGCTCATGGTTCAGTAATTTTGAGTAGCTTCAAAAAAATCTGATGCTGATACAACAGGCAGAGTCCACTTACCATTCTCCATACTTTTTGTGGAACGTTTATTTTCCGTCTCTGTCCAATCTTCTCTAAGACTCTCACACATTTTCTTGATTTCTTCTGGACTGGGATCATTGCCACGCTGTGGATGCTTCTCTCCGTGTCCGTTGATCTGTCGGACGACAATTTTGCCTCCGACACTCTGTACCCCAATAGCTGCGAGTGCAGCGCGAACCTTCGCCAAACTCTTCTCTCCGAAGTTAGATATAGAGAGCAGTTCTTCACTGGTACTTTTTAATAAGTCCAGTGCGGTAAATTTACCTCGCCCCTCCAATATATTACTAGCACGGATAGAGAGATCCATATCACTGATGAGGATATCGTCCAGATGTTGATGTTGTTCGATTGACATACTCTATTTTTACTCTTCTTGTACTATATATGCAAGTGCTTTTTTCATTGTCTCAAAACTGTAATGCTACTAAAAGTATCACCAAAGGCAGCACTTGTAGCAGTTGATAGTTTGATTTTTGAAGGTTTCAAATTACAACAAGAACATGGCGATGAGTTAAAGCATGAATATTCGCTTCACATTACAACCGAAGACAGGAAAGATATAAGTGATTGGCACACAAGATCAGTGAAGACATTGAAGGGTGTCTTCCTCGATT
>PVBE010442387.1_pt1 | contig 11705 bp, 5 predicted proteins | sample 1631181 | NCBI WGS metagenome assembly PVBE01 (sample SAMN08397723, study PRJNA350692) | Marine metagenome, whole genome shotgun sequencing project. | isolation source: water | place: Pacific Ocean | collected 2012-04 | reverse complement strand
TCCCGTCGACCAACGTGGCCCGAGATGGCTTCGCTGGCTGATCGAGCGACCCCACCTCGCCGCGGTGGTCTTGTTGGCCCTGTTCATCCTTCCTGGGCTCGGCAACAGTGGCCTGCTGGACCCCTGGGAGATGGATCGCGCCGCGACGGCCCGACGCATTGCCGACAGCCCACGTGTGCTGATCATCGATGGCGATGGCGACCTGCTGACAACACTGCGCGCCGAGCTGGGCGATAGTCACTCGCTGCACGCCGTTCGACGAGGCGACTCCGACAACGCCCGGTTGGCTTTGCGCGGGGCGGCGGCGGAACTCCATGATCAGATCGCGCACGCCGTCGTCATCGACCTGGCCGAGGTGCTGGGCGACGAACAGGAGCGACATCTCGACGAGGTCGTCGTGGCACTCGACAGCCTCGATGCGCAAAACCGGGGTCTCGCGATCATCCTGGTCGCCGACCCCGACCAGCGTACGCGATGGCGCGACGCCATCGCCATCGCCAATGCGCAACGACATCGTAAATCCATGCAAGGAGGTTGGTGGCGCCATGGCACCGCCTCGAAAGAGGACACTGCCGCATTTGGAGGGCTGTTTCGCGACTCTTTCTCCTGGGTAGAGCGCGGTGAACTCGGCCAGCAGGTCCGTCGCCTGTGCGCCTCACCCTGGTTGCGCGCCCAGCACAAGGTCGACAACTTCGCGGTCCAGGCACCATGGCTGGACTCGGTGCTGATCGGCGTCTCGATCAGGTTGTTCGGACCGAGCGAGACCTCGGTCAGGCTGCCGGGCGCGTTGATCGTTCTTCTGATCGGTTCCTTGTTGGCCTTCGCCGGCCAACGTCTGCTCGGAACGACCACGGCCTGGCTGGCCGTCTTGGTGTTTGCGACCCTGCCCATGACCCTGGGCCCGGCGCGCCTGGTGACCCTGGAGATGAGCGCTCCGCTGGGCGTGACGCTGGTCGGCCTTGGTCTGGCGATGGGTGCCGCACAACGAGCGCGATGGTGGGGCTTGTGGCTGTGTGCAGGCCTCGTGGTGTTGTTCCTGGGCCGTGGCTTGGCTGGCCTGACCATGGCGACGGTCATGACGTGTGGATACCTGCTGGCGACACGGGACTTTCGCGGCGGCCCCATCCTCGCCGCCAGCACGTCGGTGCTGGCGCTGGCGATCGCCTCAATGGTGGTGCTCAGCGACGACCAGAGTGCTTTGTTGCGCAGCTTTCGCTTTACCCAGATGCCTTTCCAGGGCGGCTTGCCCGATGGCAGCCGTGACTTCTCGGCGATCGTCGGACAAGCCGGCTTTGCACTCTATCCCTGGGGGCCACTGTTTCTGCTCGGAATCGGCAGGCTGCTGTTCGAAGACCGCAAGGCTGACGACGGGACAACCGTTGCCCAAGAGCGCGGCCAGATCGCCCTGGTCATCGCCTTTGCCGGCCCTCTGCTCGCCTACGCAGCCCTTCTGCCACACTTTCACCATGTCGTGCTTCCGCTCGCGGCGATGGTCGCCATCATCACCGCAGTCTTCCTCAAAGATGTCCTGGACGGTCGTATTCGCGGCGGTGTCATCGCGCTGCTCGTGATCGTGCCGACCCTCTTGCTTCACCGCGAGATCGGCAAGGACGCCTCGACGATGGTGCGGTGGTTGGCGGTCGACCCGCCTTTCGGCAAGGCGGCGCCGGCGTATACCTGGCCGACCGAGCTCGGTCTCACCAGGAGCGTGCGAGCGGTCGCTTTGCTGTTGGTGTTTGCTTGTTCGCTCGGCCTGGCCCGGCCGATGGTCTCGATTCGGCGCATCCTCGGACGACTGCAAAAACCGATGACTGCGCTCTGGGCTGCAACGCTGCTTGCTGTCGCCTGGGCGCTCGACGTGCTGTTCTCCCTGGGGACGCGCCTCGACGTGCTCCTGAAGTCGCTGGCCAACCAAACCGGCTACCAATACGACCGCATCTGGGTGACCTTGCAGTCGGTTCGACCGGAGGTCATCGCCGGCGCCACCTTGTTTGCCATCACGTTGATCGGCGCGGCCTCGATCGCCGCCGGCCGCAGCCGCCACTGGCGCCAGCCGAAAGCGGTGCGCTGGCTGGTCACGCTGTGCAACCTGCTGAGCAACAGGTGGTTCGCGCTGACGGTGATCGCGACCGCCTCTATCGGCACCCTGCTCAGCGGCGTGATGGTGTTGAGCCAGGTTCAGCAAATAGCCTGGAGCGACGCCTTGGCGCGCGGGCTGTACTCGAGCGCTTTTCTGGTGCCGCTCGGCCTGGCCCTGAACGCCGCGCTGCTCATGGCTTTGGTTCGTTGGCTGGGACCACGTTGGTCGCTGCTTGCCGCCGACCGACCGACCGCATGGTCACGCTTGTTGGCGACCATCTGCAGCCGTCCGTTCTTGGCGATCGGCGGCCTGTTGCTGGTGGCGATCGCCGGCGTCGGCATCGGCGCAAGCCAGGCTGCAGGAACGTGGAGTTATGGCTACATGGCAGCCTGTTGGGGATTGGCCATCGCGATCGCGGCCAGCCATGTCGCGCACGCCGGCACCGATCTGTCGCGTTGGGCGGCCACCCTGTTGGCCACGGCGGTGGTGGTCTGGGGCACGATCTTCGGCGTCCTTGTCATCCGCCTGCTTCAGGATGGTGACCAGCCCGGCGACTACCTGCTTCGCCTGCTGCTGACCGCGCCGGACAGCGCCCTGTTGTTGCTACTCATCGCCGTGGTCGCCTGCAATCGAATGGCCCGCAGTCAACCGTGGCTCGACCTGTTGCGCCGCTTGATATTGTGGTCGAGTGGCTTGTTGGAGCGTCCGCGCGTCATCGTCAGCCTCCTGGTCGTCGCAGCCCTGGCGCTGTCGGCAAATTACGGCCACGGCTTGTTGCCCGACCTGTCGCTGCATTTTTCGCAAAAACACATCCTGAACCGCATCGCGAATGTCGGAGGGGAGGTCGATGCCGACGCCATGCCCAGGACCTTCAAGTACGCCGCCGGTAGCGGCCACAACCACGTCCAGAACAACTTCTACACCCGGCAGATGCCGACCATCTCCGACCGCAACGCGCTGCTCGACCTGCTCGCCAACCGGGACACGGCCACGCGGGTCAGCGACTTCGGCCCCCTGCGTCGGTCTGTCACCCTGGCGCTGGCCGGATGGAGCGCCGACAACGATCAGGATGGAGATCGGCTTCGCGATGAGGAGGCCTGGTTCGGCGTTGCGCAGTTGGCCGAGGGAGTCTCTGTCGTTGCCGCCGAGCAGCCCGGTCAGCCACTGGCCTGGCCGCGCGACCGCTGGCGAGGAGCAAAGGTCTACTCGCGCGGACGTGGGATCGAGGTGATCGGCAACACCGAAAACTCCTTGACCCTGTCGAGACCGCCCGTGCTGGTCGCCGAAGACCCGCGTCGAGGGCGCTTCAGCATCGACCGACTCGCGCGCGACGATGCGGCCCACGATCACAGCGCGATGACACCGGTGCAACGCTTCGTCGTGCTGCCCAAGGTGCTGCTCTCGGAGCTCAATCACGGCTTTCGCGTCCCCAACAATGGACGACACATCCCTTTGCTCGACGCACGCTCCTCACGACTGGTGCTCGCGACCAACGAGTTGCCCGCGGGAGAGCCCGACGAGAACTGGCTGGCAAAGTCGGTCCTGACTCGCTCCGAATTCGACAGCATCGCGGGCATCCAACCCATCGAGGTGAACTTCGACAACCAATTGGTCTTGATCGGATATCGTCTCGAGAGTCATTCACTGCGAAGAACCGAACAATACAAACTGCACCTGTACTTCGAGGTCAAGGCCCGCATCCAGGCCTCCTACATGCTGTTCATGCACCCCCACCCGCTGCACCGCGACCTCTGGCCGCATAACTGGTACGAGGCCGGAGACAAGGACGCCAAGCGCTGCACCGGCTGTTTTCAAACCAATCACTGGGTCAAGGCAGACATCGTTCATTTCCCGGTCGTCCAGCAGATCCCACTCGGCACCCAGTCCGGTCCACACGAGATTATTTTGGGGTGGTACAATCCGCTCAATGACAAGCGCCTGACCGTTATGAGCGCGACAGGAGCCGGTGTCGTTCAACACAGCGACAACCGCGTGACTATCGCCCGAATGCAAGTTCGATAACGGCATCGGACGGCTACGAGAGCAACAGCCATGAGTTCGATCGAAGCGGTCTCCTTTGTTGACGATGACGGACAACCGACCGTGCTGATGATCGACCAGCGGCTGCTGCCGACAGAGTCGGTCTGGCGACGATATACAGTTCACGAAGAGGTCGCCCAGGCGATCACCGACATGGTGGTTCGCGGCGCGCCGGCGATCGGCATCGCAGCAGGCTATGGGATTGCTCAAGCGATGCTCAACGCCAGCGCTCGAGATCCCTCCGCGGCGGCTTTCGAGACGACGCTGAACGCGGTTTGCGACCGCTTCGCTCGCACCCGGCCGACGGCCGTCAACCTGTTCTGGGCGATCGAGCGGCTGCGCGCTTGTGATGGTGCGCACCGGCAATGGCCGACGCCGCGGCGGGCGCAGCGCCTGCTGCAAGAGGCGCGCGCCATTCACGACGAGGACCGCGCCGCCTGCCTGGCGATGGGTGAACACGGCGCCGCCCTGTTGCCACAAACCGGAGGGATCCTAACGCACTGTAACACCGGCGCGCTGGCGACCGGTGGACAGGGAACGGCGCTGGGCGTGATCCGCTCGGCCTTCGCGGCGGGCAAGGACCTGCATGTCTTCATCGACGAGACGAGACCGTACCTACAGGGCTCTCGGTTGACCGCCTGGGAATGCGTTCAGGACGGCATCGGCAGCACCTTGATCACCGACAACATGGCGGCATCTTTGATGGCCGCAGGCCGCATCGCGGCCGCCATCGTCGGCTCCGACCGCATCGCCGCCAACGGCGACGTCTCCAACAAGATCGGCACCTATGGCGTCGCCGTGCTGTGTCGACACCACGGGATCCCGTTTTACGTCGCGGCGCCGACCTCGACGATCGATCTCGACTGCCCGTCCGGCGCCGAGATCCCCATCGAACAGCGTTCGACGCGTGAGGTCACCCACGTCGGTGGTTGGGCGCCAAGCGAGATGTTGCCCTCGCTACAGGTCGCTCCACCCGGAGTCGAGGTCATCAACCCGGCCTTCGATGTCACCCCTGCCACACTGGTCGACGCCATCATCACCGAACGCGGTGTCGCCACAGGTCCCTACGGGGACGCGCTCGCCGAAATGGTAGACGCGGCCCGGCAAGACGGAGGCTAGTCCATCATGCACAGCGAACCCCAAATCCAGCGCAAACACCTGGACAGCGGCCTGACCCTGGTGACACAACGGGTCGAAAGCGCGCCGGTCGTCGCGCTACAGATCTGGTTTCATGTCGGTGGTTTCGACGAACTACAGCACGAGCGCGGGCTGGCCCACCTACACGAACACATGCTCTTCAAGGGAACACCGACCCGCGGGGTGGGTCAGATCGCCTCCGAGATCGAGGCCTGCGGCGGCCAGATCAACGCCTGGACCTCACACGACCAGACCGTCTACCACGCCGTGACACCGAGCCACGCCTGGCGTCGCGGACTCGAGGTGCTCGCCGATGCTGCCTGTCACTCGTTGTTCGACGGTGGCGAACTCGAGCGCGAGATCGAAGTCGTCGTCGAAGAGATCAAGCGAGCCGAAGACCATCCCGGCCGAATCGGCTACAGGCGTTTGTTCGAGATGGTCTTCGCCGAGCATCCCTACAGCCTGCCTGTGTTGGGCACGATCGAGAGCGTCCGTGGCATGACCCATGACCGAATGCGCTCGTTCTACGACAAGCACTATGTTTGCAACAATACCACCGTGGTGGCCACCGGCGACATCGACAACACCGAGGTCGAAACCGCGGTCGAGGAGTTGTTTGGCGACCTCGCGCGCCGGACCCCTCCCGAGCGCAAACCGGCGACCTGCGGGCCCGGCACGGCGGCAGCCTCGCTGATCGAGGCGACCTTCTCGGAGAGTCGTTTGATCTACGCCTTTGCGGCGCCCAACCTTCACCATCAAGACGTCCCGGCGCTGGACGTGTTGGCCATCATCCTCGGCCAGGGAGACTCCTCGCGCCTGTTTTGCTCGATCCGCCAACAAGATCAACTCGCCAACGATATCGGCTGCTCTTGCTACACACCCGAGCGTGGCGGCATGTTCTCGGTCAGCCTGACCACGGATCGCGTCCGGATCGACCAGGCCTACGAGCGCAGCCTACAGGTCCTTGGCGAGCTGCTCGCCACCGGCGTCTCCCGACAAGAGGTCGAGAAAGCGCGCAACATCATCGTCGCGGAAGCCACCTACAAACTCGAGACCATGCAGGGGCTGGCCAACTCGCTGGGTTACTACAGCGTGGTCTGTGACAACCCACGCTGGGAGAAGGACTATCATGAGGCGGTCAAACGGGTCTCACAGGCCGACGTGTTGCGGGTGGCTCGGCGCTACCTGGTCGCGACGGGCATCCAGGTGGTGCGGCTGCTCGGCCAACCCACCGAGGGCGAGAACGTAGAACTGCTCGACTCCGACGCCTTGCTTGAGCTCGCCTCGAAGCACCTCGCCGCGACCTGGACCATGCCGCTGGCCGCCAGGGAGCGAGACATCGTCGAGGGAATCGAACGAATCCGCTTGCCCAGCGGTGACGAACTGCTCGCCATGGTTGGCCAGGATGTCCCGGTTCTCAGTTTGCGAGTCGCGACGCTCGGTGGCTTGCGCGCCGAGGGTCCAGCCGACAACGGCCGCTCGACCTTGCTCGCCGATCTCCTCAACCGCGGCACGACCCATCGTTCGGGCGACGAGATCGCCGAACTGGTCGACCGCCTCGCCGCCGATGTCAGCGGCTTTGCCGGTCGCAACTCGATCGGCATGTCGACCATCGGGCTGGCGCACCAACAGCGCCAGTTGGTCGAAGTGTTGGCCGACTGCCTCTTTCACCACGACCTGCCGGAACGAGAGTTGGAGGTCCAGCGCAAGGCACAGTTGGAGTCCATTCGGCACAAGAGTGACGCGCCCGCCAGGACGGCCTTTCGGTTGGCGCTGAGCAACCTCTACGGCGAACATCCCTACGCTCTCGATTCACTCGGCACACACCTCTCGGTCTCTGACCTGGGCCGCGACGACCTGCTCGCTCATGGCCGCTCCGTGCTCTCACCGGGACGACTGGTCTGGGCCTGTGCAGGTGCCGTCGATGTCGATGACCTTGTCGCCCAGATCGGCGAACTTTCACCGACCGACCGCCTGGCGTCGGCCCTGCCCGCTCCCCCCGCGGTCTCGCCACCGCGCGAGGTCAAACGGATTCGAGCCACGACCGACAAGAGCCAGGCCCACGTCATCCTTGCCTTCCTCGGAACCACGCTGGCCAACGAGGACCGGTTCGCGCTGGGCGTGTTGTCGACGATCCTCGCCGGACAAGGAGGCCGCCTGTTCCTCGAGCTGCGCGACAAGCAATCGTTGTGCTACTCGGTCAGTGCCAGCAACATCGACGGCGTCGACCCCGGCTACTTTGCCTTCTACATCGGCACGTCGCCGGACAAGGTTCAAACCGCCCTCGACGGTCTTTATGGCGAGATCGACAAGGTCTTGCAGTCAGCGGTCGACGAGGTCGAGATCGACCGGGCGAGGAGCTTCCTCGCCGGCGCCCACGCCATCGGCTTGCAGCGAAGCAGTTCTCGCGCTTCGGCGATCTGCTTCAACCATCTCTATGGACTCGATAGACAGGCGTACCGGACCCACCTGGAGAAGTTGCTGGCGGTGACACCGGACGACATCCTGCGGGTCGCCCGCAAGACGCTCACGGTCGGACAGCACGTCGAGACTGTGCTCTCGCAAGAGCAATCCACCGCGGCCTGAAAAGACCCGGACAGATGCACCGAAGACGGACAACTACAGGTTGGTCAGCAACAACCGGGCCCAGAGCTTGCCATCGAGGACGGTCTCTCCCTCGTCCTTGCTGTTGCTGTTGGCGGTCGATTCGATGCGCCGACGAATGACATCAGCTGGCTTGACACCTCCGCTGATGAGCTCCTTGGCCTGAGCGATCTCGCGGGCAACCATCGACTTGAGCGCCATGTAGGAGCCCCAGCCGACCTGGCGTGTGCCGTTGACGAAAAAAGCCGGCGTCCCCGAGGCGCCCATCTGCTCGGCTGACTTCGACTCGGCCGTGACGGACTCGACCAACCTGCCGTCGGCCAGGTCGCTGTTGAACTTGGCCATGTCCAACCCCAGCGTTCGCGCATGGTCGAGCAGGCCCTGGTCGTCGAGGCGACCAGTGGCGAAGAGTTTGTCGTGGTAGGGCCAGAACTTGCCCTGCTTCTTGGCCGCCATGGCAGCGACCGCGGCCGGCTGTGAACGACCGTGCATCGCCAGGGCGTTGTTGCGAAAGACGACCATGACATCGCCGGGAAAGTCCATGACCAGTTGCTTGATCGGGTCGGCCGAACGTCGACACACCGGACACTGGAAGTCGGAAAAGATCGTCACCAACACCTTGGCGTTCTTGGCTCCGATGAAGGCTGGGCCATCGACAGGCGAGTGGCCGATCTTGGCCATGTTGGCGCCTTTTCCGGCGCCCTCATCGCTCTGGCTGTCGAGCGAAGTCGGCGGCGGCACGGCGGGCTCGGCGGGCGCGGCCGGGGCCACGGGTGGCGGTGTAGGAGCGGCAGGAGCGGCAGCCGGTGCAGGAGCAGCAGGAGCGGCAACGGCGGCCGGGGCGGCGGCGACCTGGGCCGGCGCGGCGATGGCCGAGGCCGGCTTGGCATCCCAACGACCGACAAGGAAACCTACACAGGCTATCAACGCGGCGATCGCGTAAGCATTCGACGTATCCATGGATCAAACCCTCTTCGTGATTGTCATGCGATGGAACCCGGGCGTCTGCCGGCACATTCCCGGCGACCTCCACGGCCCAACTACTTCTTCCAGTCGATCCCAGCGTCACCCAGGGGGGCGATCTTGTACTCGCTGTAAGAGTACTCGACGATTCCGCTGATCGAATTGAGCTTGTCGCCCTTCTTGACCTTGGTTGTCCAGATCTTCTTGTCCGTGTCATAAGAGGAGAAGGTGGTCTTCCATTTACAGACCACAAGCAGCGCCTTGTCGTTTTCGTCCTTGCCGATCCAGAAGCCACAGAAGGTCTTGCCGGTCTTGCTCTTGGGCTGCGGATCGCTGACGACGGCGTTCTCGATCGACACGAGTACCGATTCGACGGCCTCGTTGTCCGCGGCTTTGGCGGCCGTGCCGATCTGGTCAAAGGTCAACGTGGTCGCGACGGGCAGTTCGCTGGCGTCCTTTTTTGCGTCTATCAAGGACTCGGAGATCTGGGTCATACAATAAAAGTCGACGACGTCTCCCGTGATGTCGGCGACGTTGCCCACTTTGAGCTTGCTGATCGAGGCGCCGGTCGGGCCGACGACATACAGCCCAGATTGCGGTCCTCCACCCTTGGTCTGGACAAAGATCGCATCCAACGTTCCGTTCTTGTCGATCTTGTACAGGGGCGGCGTCGTCACCACCGCGCCGCGGATGGTCACGTTCTTGACGCCGTTTGTGAAGGACTGCGCCGTGCAGTCCTGCTTGTCCTGGTCGGCCTGTATCTCCTGGATGGTCATCTCGGCCTTGCTACCACCACCGCCGCCACCCTTGCTGGCATCGGCCGTGCTGGTCTGGCCACCAGCGTCGGCGGTCGAATCACCCGAGTCCGAGCCGCCAGCGGCACAACCGCCAGCGAACAGTGCCACCGTTGAAAATGCCACCATCGTCCACCGCCAATTCACTTTCATCGGGTCCTCCAGGCTGTCTGTCCTTGCCCCTTCTGCGCCTCTTTCAGCCGCTGACAGGCCGCCTAGAGTAGGGTTCGCATGGGTCAGCGTCAACACCTCAATGTGACGCGATTCTGGCGCTTTGACACCGACGACCGCTCACATCGCCACCAGTCAGAGTACAACTTCAACGAAGAGTCAGCCGGCAACTCGACCGCCAACGGCCGAGCTTCGTCACTTTCGCGGCGGTCATGGCAGAAATCGGCTCCTTTGTGCTCGCCAAGGCCTTGCCCTCCTTATTCTTGACGCCCCACGAGCCCCCCTCTAGCCTTAAACACTATATTTGTGTCCTCTTCGTCGTCGCGATGGCTCCGTGCTGGTCGCCTCGACGCCGAGAACACGGAGGCTGACCCCCTATGGCCGCCAAGAATGTCGTCGGACTTGATATCGGTTCGTCATCGATCAAGGTCGCCCACGTCAAGCAGACGAAGAAAGGCACCGAACTGCGTGCCTTTGACTCGATCATGCTGCCGCCGGACACCATCCGAGACGGCCAGGTCATGCACGCTCCGCAACTCTCAGAGCGCATCAAGGAGCTCTTCTCCCTCAACAAGATCCGCCACAAGAAGGTCGCGGTCGCGCTCTCCGGTCACTCCGTCATCATCAAAAAGATCAGCCTTCCCGAGATGACCGTCGAGGAGTTGGAGGACTCGATCCAGTGGGAGGCGGAACAGTACATCCCGTTCGATATCAACGACGTCAATGTCGACGCCCAGATCATCAACGCCAACACCGGCTTCGGACAGATGGACGTGTTGTTGGTCGCCGCCAAGAAGGCGGTCATCTCCGAATTCCTCGACGTGGTTCGCGACGCCGGTGTCGACCCCCTGATCGTCGATGTCGATGCCTTTGCGCTGTACAACACCTTCGAGTTGAACTTCGATGTGGCCAACGACGATACGACGGCTCTGGTCAACGTCGGCGCCTCGACGATCAACATCAACGTGGTCGCCGACGGCAACAGCGCCTTTACACGCGACATCACCATCGGAGGCAACCAACTCACCGAGGAGATCTCGAAGCAATTCGCCGTGCCCTGGGAAGAGGCCGAGCACATGAAGACCTCGAGCGAGACGACCCTTTCTATGTCCGGCGTGCTGCGCGAGGTACAACGCATCAGCGAACGGGTCAGCGACAACTTCGTCTCCGAGATCCAACGCAGCCTGGAGTTCTTCGCCGCGACCTCGATGAACGCTGAAATCTCGGCGGTCTACCTCACTGGCGGTGCGGCCTTGCAATCCGGTCTGATCGACGGCCTCGAAAGGCGGCTTGGCTGCGAGGTCCGGGCCTTGAACCCGTTCGGCGGTCTGGTCGTCGACCCCAAGCGTTTCGATCTCTCTTTGCTTCAACGGATGGCGCCGATCGGAGCGGTCGCCGTCGGGCTCGCCATGCGCAGTCCAAAGGACCGATAGAACGTCATGCTCTTGATGATCCGCATCAATCTCATCGGCACCGGCAAGACGCGTCGACGACGCGCGGTGATGCCCGACATCCCCAATGTCGGCGTGTTGTTCTTCATGCTCTTGCTGATCGTCGAGAGTGCTGTGCTCTATTCATGGCACGCAAGCGCGGTCGAGCAAAGCGCCAACCTGAGCCAGAAGCTCAACCGCTTCAATCACGAGTTGACCAGCCTGGAAAAGACCAACGACGCGCTGAAGAAGCTCGAAACCGAGGTCAAGGGCCTGGAACGCAACACGACGCTCTTCGAAGAGTTAACGGCCGAGAAGATCGGCCCGGTCAACGCCTTGACCTACCTCGCCTTCAGCCTGCAACGCCGCGAGGAGGCGAGCTATCCAGCGAGTGTCCTGAAGCGGCTCGAAGCGGCGGGCTGGCGGGTCGAATGGAACGCAGAACGGGCCTGGTTCACGTCGATCCGCGAGAGTCGTGGAGAGGTC
>PVBE012415397.1_pt1 | contig 11706 bp, 12 predicted proteins | sample 1631181 | NCBI WGS metagenome assembly PVBE01 (sample SAMN08397723, study PRJNA350692) | Marine metagenome, whole genome shotgun sequencing project. | isolation source: water | place: Pacific Ocean | collected 2012-04 | reverse complement strand
CGTCGGAACAAAGGCGCAGCCCCAGTGGGCTTCCAGTGGCGGGATGTCGGTGATGATCTGCATAAATGACCGCGAAGACTCGTATTGATGTGTACGGTAGACACACTGTGACAGATATGCCGATTTACCTCGACCACGCCGCCAGCACACCCGTCGATCCTCGGGTCCTTGAGGCCATGCTTCCGTGGTTTACCGACCAACCCGGAAACGCCGCCAGCCAACACGCCCAGGGAAGGATGGCTTCGGCGGCAGTCGAGCGGGCACGGGGTCAGATCGCCTCAATGCTCGGCACGACGGGCCAGTGTGTCACTCTTGTTTCCGGAGCCACCGAGGGTTGCAATCTTGCCATCAAGGGATTGGTGCGGCCACGACTGAGGCGGGGTGAGTGCGTTCACATCGTCACTTCCGCCATCGAGCACCCCGCTGTTCTCGATCCAATTCGGCGGCTCGAACGTGAGGGCGCTGAAGTGGATCTGGTGCCACCAACGCCATCCGGATGGATCTGCCCGAAGAACATCATTCAGAAAATGCGGGACGACACGGCCATGGTCAGCCTGCAGTGGGTCAACAACGAACTTGGAACGATCAATGATGTTGAGGCGGTGGGTGAGGCGTGCCGAGATCGAGGCGTATTATTTCACTGTGATGCAAGCCAAGCGCCCGGCAAACTCCCGATCGATCTCTCGCACATGCCCATCGACGCCATCACGATCAGTGGGCACAAGATGCACGGCCCGAAGGGCATCGGGGCGCTTGTACTTCAGGGGCGGGCAGAGGGAAGGCCGGTCGAGCCGATCTTTGAGGGTGGCGGTCATGAACGCGGCCTGCGAAGTGGCACGCTCAATGTGCCCGCCATCGTCGGCTTCGGTCAAGCTTCCGCGTATGTGGCATCTGGTGGAGAAGCTGAGCGTGAGAGAATCGCCGCGCTGATGGATCAACTTCGAACGGGACTCGAGACTGCTCAGCCCGATGCCATAATCAACGGAGATCCGGGCTGGAAAGTGTCTCATATCCTGAGCGTTACGATTCCTTCGCAGCACCCTGACCCACTCGTCGAACGTCTCTCTGGAATTGCCTGCAGCAGTGGATCGGCCTGCGGAAGCGCACGCCACGAACCAAGCCACGTTCTTCGCGCCATCGGCCTTGATGATGCGGCGATCGCCAACACAATTCGATTGAGCCTTGGTCAAACAACGACAAGGGAAGACATCGACGCCACGATCGGCATACTCGGATCAGTTTGATTCGCCGTCGAGCGGTCCGCAGCCGGTCGCAGCTGCCAGATATTGCCGATTTGCATCGTCACCGGCGAGCACTCGAAGGTTGACCTGCACGCACTCGAAGGATTCGCCCTCTGGCCCAGTCCAACTGGCTTCGATGGTCGTGCGATCGAACGGGCCATCGGCTTGTCCTGTGGCGGTCATCCACAGAATCGCGGTTTGCCCGTCTATGCGACCACGGTCAACTTTCATGGTCCAGCCCGGTCGCGGCGCCTGGTACCGAACAACAGCCGCACTTCCGCGGGTTCCCACTTCGACTGGTCCGCCAGCCCAGCCATGAATTCGCGTCACCGAGCCACAGCCAATCAGAACCAGGGCTGCCACAAACGCTCCCACAACCCGAATCATGACACCGCACTCGCAACTTCAATTCCAAGAGCTGTTGCCATACTCGAACCCAGATTCGCCGGCGACTCACATACGTGGACTCCGAACTCACGGAGTGCGTCCATTTTCGCTTGCGCTGTGTCGTCTGCGCCACCGATGATCGCACCCGCATGACCCATCCGCTTGCCGGGTGGGGCGGTACGACCTGCAATAAACGCGGTCACGGGCTTGGTTACATTCGCCTGAATCCACCGACCGGCATCCGCCTCGTCGCTGCCACCGATCTCACCAATCATCACGATGCCATCTGTTTCTGGATCTGCATTGAACATTTCCAGAAGCTCGATGAATCCGAGCCCACGAATCGGATCACCACCAATGCCGACGCATGTGCTCTGCCCCATACCGAGTACGGATGTCTGCCACACTGCTTCGTAGGTCAATGTGCCACTTCGACTGATCACACCGACCGCCTTTCCACTTGGCGCATCTTCTCGAGCCGTATTGATGTAGCCGGGCATGATGCCGATCTTGCAACCACCCTCGAACTTCGCGGATGGACCTTCCCCAGAAACGCGTTTGCCCGGCGTGATAATGCCGGGGCAGTTGGGGCCGATGAGAACGCTGTCTGGATACTCCTCGAGTCGCTTGCGGACCCGCACCATGTCCTGCACGGGTATTCCCTCGGTAATGCAGCAGATCACTGCAATGCCGGCATCCGCGGCCTCGAGTATCGAGTCCCCGGCAAATGGCGGAGGAACAAATATCATCGTGGCGGTCGCGTCCGTCGCCCGAACCGCCTCAGACACGGTGTCAAAAATGGGCAGGTCGTTCACATCGCGTTGGCCGCCTTTGCCCGGGGTCACGCCACCAACCATCTGAGTGCCGTAGTCCAGACAGCCCTTGGTGTGGAATGACCCAGAAGCACCCGTAATACCCTGGCAGATGACCTTCGTCGTTCCGTCGATGAGAATGGACATGTCACTCGCTTTCGTACCGTAGATTCACTGGAAAACAGTCGGAAGTCGCGCAGGGTAGCCCATGCGGGGTTCGGCTGGGGGCCGGGTGCGTTTACACTGCCACGATGCCCGCGACGGCCAAGTCCAAGACCGCATCCAAGGCGATGACCTACGCCCAATCAGGTGTCGATATCGATGCCGGCGATCGGCTCGTGGAACTCATCAAGCCCTCGGTTCGTCGAACCCACGGCCATCGGGTCATGGGCCAACACGGCGCCTTTGCCGGGATGTTTCGGCTGGATTTCAATGAGAAAATTTTCCAGCGGAACTATGAAGATCCGGTCCTGGTTGCCTGCACCGACGGTGTCGGAACCAAGGTCAAACTGGCCGCCGACCTCGGAATACTCGACACAGTCGGAATCGACTGCGTGGCCATGAACGTCAATGACCTCATCGTTCAGGGTGCTGAGCCTTTGTTCTTTCTCGACTACCTCGGGTTGCATCGCCAGGATCCGGAATCAACAGCGAAGATTGTCGAAGGTGTTGCCAGGGGCTGTGAGATCGCCGGATGCGCGCTGATCGGTGGCGAATGTGCCGAGATGCCGGACATCTATACGGAGGGCGACTTCGATATCGCTGGCTTCGCGGTCGGAGTCGTGGAACTGCACCGCGCCATCGATCCTGTTCGTGCCTGTGCCGGCGACATCCTCATCGGACTGGCAAGCAGTGGCGTACATAGCAACGGTTACAGTTTGGTTCGCCGCATTATCGACACGCACTCACTCCGACTTAACCGCGCCTATGCGCCACTCGGCGAACAGTTGCTGGGTGATGTACTGCTGGAACCAACTCGAATCTACGCCCAGTCCATCGTGAAATTGCTGCGTCGATACAAGGTCAAGAAGGTCGTCAGCGCCATGGCGCATATCACCGGCGGCGGGCTCGCTGGCAACCTGCCACGCGTGCTTCCAACCACTCTCGATGCCGTCGTCGACACGACTGCGTGGGAGATTCCGCCGATCTTTACGTTCCTCCAGAATCACGGAGACGTCGAGACCGACGAGATGTACCGCGTATTCAATATGGGAATCGGATACGTTCTGGCTGTTAGACCCACATTCGCCGAATCTGTACTTAAGCAACTCCAGAAGAGTGGCGAATCTGCCAGAATCATCGGGTCGCTCAAGAAGGGCAGTGGACAAGTCCACATGGAGGGGATCTCATGATGCTTCGATCGATCACAGCGGTGCTCATCATTGGTTCTTCGGCAACCGCCGCAGATGAAACGTCGGAGCCTTCCGTCGACCTAGCAGCGCTTGGTGAGGCCCCACTTCGAATGGACATGGACCTCGGCGCGTGGCTCGTTCGGGTCAAAGGTGAGGGTTCCAACGGTGGTGATACGCTGCAGATCGGCGATGACACCGACAATTCCATGGACCTTGGAAATCTCACGGCGCTCTTCCGCGGCGAACTGACAATTTCCAAGGACCCGTGGGCAGTCCGCGTCATGGGAACCCATGGCTCGTGGAACGGCACGGCGAATCTCGCCGCAGCCACCACTTGGGGTGGGCGAGCGTTGCTGCCTGGTGTTGATTACGACTCGTCCCTCGATATGTCGTGGCTGGCATTTGAAGGCCATTGGTATCCAATCACCCTGCAGGGCGATGGACGCCGCGACACGACTGAGCCAATCGAACTTCTCTTCGGCCCACACCTAGGCATCACATGGCTTGATATTGACCAGTCGCTCGCGGGCGTCGACAACGGTGCCAGTTGGTGGACTGTGTATGGCGGCGCTGAACTCTCGCTTGATGTCGATCTTCGACCGTTCACAAGCCTTGTTCATGGAATGAGTGTTGACGTCGGGGGAAGCGTTGGGGGAACCGGAAGTAATGGCGGACTCTTCTATAAGGTCCGCGGTGGCCTGACGCTGCACGTCACTCCAAACTTCGGCGCGACTGTCGGGTACAGGCTCATGGAGTACAAGAATCTCACCGATGGGGATTGGGATATCTCACCAAGTTTTCCCGGTCTCTTTATTGGTTTGAACGTCAGCTTCTGAGTCTGCGTACAGTCCGAACTAAGAATGACCGCATCCAACAAGCGAAATAAACCCTCCGCCAAACTCCGCAAGGCGAGAATCCGCCATCTACTCATGACGGCGGGCCCCAATCGAATCACGAGGGGCTGGTTCTACCGACGACACCACGCCGAGGGTGTCGTCGTCCGCGATGAAGAGATCGTCGTGCCAAACTGGCCCAAGGCCTTTGATGGCATTCGCATCGGACATGCCAGCGACATGCATGTGGGCGACATGATGAAACCGGATCGCGCCATCGAAATCGTGTCACAGCTCCGCGATGAGCAGCCGGACATGGTCTGTCATACTGGCGATCTGGTCGACCTGTACTGGCCGGGAGTTGAGCCAGTTGCAGAAGCATTTGCCAGCATCGACGCTCCTCTTGGCAATTTCTTCGTGCGGGGAAATCACGACGAGTTGGATTCTGGTGATGAAGTCGAACGGATCGTTGCCGCCACTGGAACCACAGTGCTTCATGATGATGTGGCTCTTGTGCGGCGTGGCTCCGACACACTTCGCGTGGGAGGCGTTGCTTGGGCCCGCACACCGTCAAGTTGTCGAAGTCGTATCGATGCTGCACTTGGTGATGAATCGGTTGATCTCCTCCTCTCGCACAATCCCAAGGCCTTCGACCACGCTGCGGAGAAGGGCGTCGCTCTCACACTCTCGGGCCATACGCATGGCGGTCAGATTGCAAGACGCAATCGACCGAATGCCAACATGGCATTGCTGCACGGGTATCGCCGAAATGCTGGTGTGTATGAGATCGGCAACAGCAGACTCTTTGTCACTGTCGGCGCTGGATCGTGGTTCCCCGTGCGATGGAACGTCCCCGCTGAGATCGCCATACTCACCATTCGAAGTGGCGCCACCGTTTCTTGATCAGCCCTCAATGAGGGGCTGTTGACTCTTGGAGTATCGCGGCCAACGCGTGGGTTGCCTGCGCGCGATGTGAACGGCGGTTCTTTTCATCCGGCGGCAGTTCCGCACTCGTCACGCCCTCGGGGAGTATGAGAAGCGGGTCATATCCAAAGCCGTGGCCGCCACGAAGAGTGTGTCCTATCACGCCCTCAAAGGCACCTTGGGTTTCAGCCACGATCGAGCCGTCCGGATCGGCAAGACACATGCAGCAGACAAACCTCGCTGCCCGATGGTCATCGGGCACCGCGGCCATTGCCTCAAGAAGTTTGGCATTATTCGCCGCATCACGTTCGGCTCGGGTATCTCCTGTACCGGAGTATCGAGCACTGTGAACACCGGGCGCACCACCAATTGCATCCACCTCAAGGCCAGAGTCGTCCGCGAGACATCGACGACCTGTTGCAGTTGCGTACCCGATGGCCTTCAGCCTCGCGTTCCCTGCAAACGTATCGGCGTCCTCGATTGGTTCGGGATAGGTCGCTTCGAGTGAGTCCAGTCCCATCGCCTCGATCCCGAGCGGCGCAAGGATTGCCGATACTTCCTCAAGCTTGTGGGGATTCGATGTCGCCAACAGAATCGATCGCATCAGCCACAAGCCCAACATTCCGGGACCGTCCCATGGGTGGCAGTAATGCGGCTACAAAAACCTCCACGGCCACGCCACTCGGTCACGACTTGCAGCCATCTGGGAGACATGGCCGTGACGAGATCATCTCGAATCTGGTTGGTCACAGCCTCATAGAAGATGCCTTCATTCCGAAATGACTGGCAGTACAACTTGAGACTCTTGAGTTCCACGCAGGTTTCGCCCGGCTCGAATCGAAACGTGATTGTTCCAAAATCGGGATGCCCGGTTTTGGGACAGACCGATGTGAACTCCTCATTGGTGTGTTCAACGAGAAAGGGGGTGTCGGTCGGAGATGGGAATACTTCAAGAAGCGATGGGTCTGGCATGTTGGAGATGATACGGAAGAAGGTGTTCCAGCCAATCCTTCTCGGAGCCCGAACGGGCGTACCATGTATGCCCATGCGAGGAATCGTGCTGATATTGGTGGTACTCGGCCTGCAGTCCTGTTTCTTGTTCAGAAACGACGAGAAGGAGGCGCACAAGGCGATGATCGCCGCCCGCGGCGATCAGGCAGAGACAGCGCTGACCACAGGCGACTACGTGGAAGCGGCCCGGCTCTTCGAAGAAATCCTCTCCGTGGAACCCGAAAATGTGCCGGCATGGATCGGCATGGGCGATGCGTACGGCGAGATGGGCGAGTGGGACCACGCTGAACCCGCCTTTGCAGAGGCCTCGCGGCTGAAGCCTGAGTCTTACGACGCACAGTTCGGACACGGCTTAGCACTTCAGATGCTCAATCGAGTGATCGAGGCAGTCGCGGCGTATCACCGCGCACTCACCATCGACCCAATGAGTGGTAACGCCAGCCTCGGCGTCGCGACGAGCTATCTCCAACTCGAGGAACCCCAGCACGCCCTGCCATTCGCTGAGCGGGCTGTCGAATTGGATCCTGACGACGGCCGTGCCTGGATTAGCCTCGGCGCAGCAGCCGAACAGGTTGGTGATCACGAGAAAGCCCTGGATGCGTACCTCGCCGCATCGGAACGGCTCGAGGCGTCTCCCGAACTCAAGCACAACCTCCTTCACGCCTACGCACGAGCAAAGCGGTATCAGGAAGTCGTGGGAATCGCTCGGAGCATGCTTGCCGATCAAGCGAACGCCGACGCTGCCGAGCGTATGGGCTGGGCGTATTTTCGATTGGGCAATTATGAGAAGTCGGCCAATGCCTATCGCCGCGCAGTCGAAATCGATCCACCCATGTGGCGGGCGTGGAATGGTCTTGGTGTCACAGCGCTCAACCGCTGGCTATTGAGCGAGCAAGCCGACGAGAAGTCGCGGCTTGAGGCCAGCGCCGCATTCACCACATCACTTCGTTTGCAGCCAGACCAACCAAAGGTCGCCCAACTCATCGAACGCTATCGGCTCTGAAGAACGCTACTTCCCGGCCACCATCGGCGGTGACTGTTGGGGCGTGATACCGAGCATGCCAGCCGCACGATTAACGATGTCTTCGTGTGTCAAGCCACATTGCGCCAGAATTGATGCCTCACTGCGGGCCGACTTGGGAATGCGGCGTACTCGCAGCGACTCGACGGTAAATGCATCTCCTGCCTGAGCACAGGCCTCGGCAACCGCCGAGAAGAGACCGCCGCCGTAGTTGTCTTCAACCACCAGGATGTTCCCGCCATTCTCGTTGGCAAGATCCAGAAGACGCTCCTCATCGAACGGAAGTGAGTAGCAGTCAACCAACGACACGTCGATCCCAAGTTCGTCCAGTCCATCAAGCGCCGCATTGCACTCGTGCACCATGAAGCCCGAGGTCGCAATGAGCAGATCGCGGCCCTGTACGAGTGTCTCCATGCCGCCAAGCGTGAACTCGGTGTTCTCGTTGTAGAGGAACTCGACATCGGGTCTGTGCACCCGCATGTAGCACATGCCTTGGTGCTCGGCCATGAGTTGCGTCAAGCGATAGGCGGCCCACGCATCCGATGGTTGCAGCGTCCAGCAGCCGGGGCCGGGGTCATGCCCTTCGACACTACCGAGACTCCGGAACCAAGCCACATCGGGCAACGACATCTGGCTCGGTCCATCCGCTGCCAGTGAAATGCCCGAGTGAGATCCGACAATCTTCAGATTGGCGCCCGAGTTCATCGCCATCTCGATCTGGTCATACGCTCGTGTTATGAATTTTCCAAAGGTCGAGCAGAAAGGCGTCTTGCCAGCCGCGGCAAGACCTGCAGCAACACTGACCATGTTCTGCTCAGCGATGCGGCACTCGACGAATCGTGACGACAGTTCCTCGTCGTTGGCGAACCACTCGGTGAAAGTCGAGTTCTGAACATCGGCGTCCAAAGACCACACCAACGCGTCGGTATGCCCGAGGGCTCGAAGCGCCAACCCGTAGGCCTTCCTAGTCGAAAGATTTCCAGTCTGCAGCATCGTGCGCATGTCCCAGCGATCCGCCGCCTGCTTGAAACTGAGCGGCTCAAGCACTTTGAGCTCCGGCCGTGCCGTGCAAGACGGTGGCTGAATCGCCAAGGTGGTCCCGCCGAGCGACCCGGTGTAGGTCGAGCCCGCTGCCGCCAATTCCTGCAGTGCCTGATCGAGTTTGTCGCCCTTCGCGGGTTTCCCGTGCCACCCGCTGCCCTGCATTGAGGGAACACCCCAGCCCTTGACCGTCTTGGCAACAATCGCCATCGGTGTTGCGGGGCCCCCCGCAAAGGTCTGCAGAGCTTTTTGAATCTTATTGGGGTCGTGTCCATCAATGGTTACGGCGGTGATGCCGGCGGCTTCGAGCTTGGCGGCGATCCGCTCAGGCGACTGTTGTGAGCTCACGCTACCGGCCTGCCCCAGTCCATTGCAGTTGAAGATCGGCAGCACATTGGTGAGCCCATAATCGACAATGAAGTCAACGGCCTCCCAAATCTGGCCCTCCCGAGACTCGCCGTCACCGATGATGCAATACGTTCGCTGATCGATATCGTCCCTGCGAGCCGCCAGACCCAGGCCCGCCGCGACCGAAAGGCCTTGACCAAGCGATCCCGTCGCCGCGTCGAAAAAGGTAAATCCTTCGCGAGGATTGGGGTGGCCATCGAGCGGCGAGTCGGTCTCACGGAAGTGCTCAGTGTCCTCCACGGTGCATGGTCGCTGTTCGCCCGGCTTGCCGATCATGGCTCCGAGATCCGCAAAGGCGGCATACACAACCGGAACCGCATGCCCCTCAGACAAAACCAGCCGATCGGACGTGTTGAGCCCTGGATTCTCAGGAACCCAACGCATGGCGTCGTACATCAAGCAGGTCACAAGATGCCCGAGGCTCAGCGCGGTGGTGGGGTGACCACTGCCCGCATGACCACACATGGTCAGTGACAATGATCCGAGACGAGTGGCCTTGGTATGGACGGCGGCTTCAAAGGACATCGGTGGGGCACTCCCTTTGGACTATTTGGTGGTGAAACGGCGGTTGTCCCCGGGGATGGACGCAGGCAGCCGAGTATCGCATCCCCCCGCCCCTGCGGCAAGGGCCCTTGGGTGCCGGATGTTACACTCCGGCCGGTTTCATTCGACGTGGGAGACTTGATATGGCATTGAAGGTGATTTGCGATCAGGGCGCTCTGGCAGATGCGCTCAATATTGTGTCCTCTGTGGTGGCTTCCAGAACGCCCACCCCAGTGCTGACATGCATCAAACTCACTGCTTCGGACGGCCGACTGAGGCTCGCCGCCACCGACGGTGAGATTTCACTGCAGCTCGACATGGACCGCGTTGAAGTCGACGGCGATGGTGAATCACTCGTTCCTGCCGACAAACTCACACAGATCGTTCGAGAGTGCTCCGACCCAACCGTCAGCCTCGAGGCTGAAGGCCATGCCCTACACATCAATACGGGCGACTCTCATTTCAAGGTTTATGGATTCGATCCAACCGAAGCCCCGGAACTGGAGGCCTTCGACGACGGCTCGGTCGACTGCACGGTGACAGCTGGCACGCTCGCCGGAATGGTTGCCCGGAGCCTCTTTGCAGCAGCGGTCGAACACACCCGCTATGCGATCAATGGCGTTCTCTTTGATCGGAGTGGCAAGCGGATCCGCCTGGTTGCGACCGACGGCCGCCGACTCGCGATGGCGTCGGGCGACTGCACTTCTGGGTCCGAATCACAGCAGTGCATCATTCCAGGCAAAGCACTCTCGTTGATTCGCCGTCTCACCGGAGATCCGTCTATTCCAGTACGAATCTCTGTGAGTGATTCCAAAGTCATGCTTCAGTTCGACGATCCTGACGCGCCAGCCACACTCGGCAGCTCTCTTGTGGAAGGTCGATTCCCACCATTCGAAGATGTCATCCCTCGGGATCAAGACAAGAAGGTGGTCTTCGATCGTGACACACTCCGCAGCGCGATCCGTCGAGCGAGCCTTCTTACGAACGAGGAATCTCGCAGTGTTCGCATGCTGTTCGAACCAAACAAACTCACGCTCACGAGCCACGCTCCTGAGATGGGCGAAGCTGTCGTCCACTTGGAACTGAAGGACTACGGTGGGGAGAAGTTGGAAATCGGATTCAACCCTGCATACATCGCTGACGCGCTCAAGGTCATCGACGAGAGTGAGATCTCATTCGAATTCAAGGCTGCCAACAAGCCTGGTTTGATCCGCGCGGGGCGTGACTTCACCTATGTTCTGATGCCGGTCAACGCTTAGCGTCCCGTGTGCGTGTAGAGCTCGGCGTAATACCCCGAACTTCACCGGCGGGTATATGACTCACGCCACCACCGCTACTGGTACTTCACTCCACACCCCCAAGGCCTGATGTGCGTTGGATTCGGAGCTTCTCCGCTCTTGATCTTCTTCACACTCTCAAGCACATGATTGGTCGCTGCGTTGCCCTTCTTCGAAAGGCGATCGTCGTCGAATGCGCCTTGATATCGCAACAGGCCCTCTGTGTCGATCACGAACATGTGGGGTGTCGTCTGCGCGTCATAGGTGTGTCCGACCTTACCGTCGAAGTCAACGAGAATGGGAACATCAATTTTCCATCGCGCCCGGGCCTTCTTGTCACCATCAAGAATCTCCGCCTTCGTGTGATTTCGGGCCGTCGAATCGATGATCAAATACACAAGTGTTGGATCGACCTTCCTGAGATTCTTCCGGAGCAATGCCGCCTTGGGTGTCGCATGGATGGCGTGTGGTTCTTCCTTTCCACTGTATGGGCACTCGGCATTGAACCATTCCAACACCACAATGCGTCCCGAATAGTTCGAGAGCTTGTGTTGCTTCCCATCAATGTCGGTCAAGACAAACTCCGGAGCCTTCTTCTCAAGTTTCGCCCTGACCGGCGCCTTGGGTGGGTCGGCTGGCGGTCCGGGGGGATCGGCCGCTGACACTCCGGTTGCGCCGACAACGAGGCACGCCGTCATCAAAGTTCGAATCATTTTGATTTCTCCAGTTCCAAATCGAGCTCGCCAGTCGAAACCTGGTACGGAAGATCGATCATCCACGCCGGATCTGTTTGGTTGACGCGCGAATTGCATGGATATCGTGGAAACAGGTCCACTGCGTACATGTGTTGGTAGAT
>PVBE012569506.1_pt1 | contig 11707 bp, 10 predicted proteins | sample 1631181 | NCBI WGS metagenome assembly PVBE01 (sample SAMN08397723, study PRJNA350692) | Marine metagenome, whole genome shotgun sequencing project. | isolation source: water | place: Pacific Ocean | collected 2012-04 | reverse complement strand
GGCCCGTAGCGGACAACTCCACCGCCTCGTAGCCTCCTGCGCGCAGGAGGCTACGAGGCAACCCAAACACTTGCATCCAGGGACCTCCTCTCTCTCTGTTGGCCCCTGGAACCCTACTCCCTACCCAAGGAGATGTCTCACATCTATCTGAACTTATACAAATCTCGATGTTCCGATAAAACCAGCTTCGCGGTGTGGCGAGGAGGCTTCAGTCTCCGCCGGCTTTCGATTCGGCGCGGCGTTGGGACGCGGGCGAAGGGTCAACCGGCCCGCGCCTCCGCGAGACGACGCCCTCGTGAATGAAGTGAACCCACGACCGGACCCCGACCCGACGTTGCGCTTTGCGGCGGATGGATGTGAAAAATCCAGGTCAAGCAGAGTTGACACATTAAAGAGGCTTGATTTTATACTATGTGAAAATTCGAGGCTTGCTGATCATCATCAAGTCGATTCTCGTGATCCGAAAGGAGAAGCGGATGGCGTATATCCGGCAGATCGAACATTCCGAAGCAACCGGCGAGTTGAAGACGTTCTACGACGACCTGGCGGAAATTGCGGGCGGCGTGCCGAACGTCGTCAAGCTGGCCGGCCTGAAGCTGCCCGCCATGAAGGCCGCCCAGGATCTTTATCAGTCGGTCCTGTACCATGACTCGGGCCTGACAATGGCGCAAAAAGAGATGGTCTCTACGGTGGTCTCGGTCATCAACGGATGCGACTACTGAGTGGAGCATCACGGAGGGTCTCTCCGTGAGGCGACGGGCGACGAGGCGCTCGCCCGGCAAATCATCGAGGATTTCCGCAAGGCGGACGTGGACAGCCGGACGATGCGGATGCTGGAGTTCAGCGAGAAGCTCACGAAGGATTCCCCGGCGATGTCCGAGGCGGACGTCGCGGCCCTTCGCGCGGAAGGGATGACGGACGAGGAGATCCTCGACCTGGTACAGCTCATCGCCTATTTCAATTACACCAACCGCGTGGCCACGGCCCTGGGGGTGGACCCGGAGGAACCCCGCCGCTGAGATTTCCCGCGTGTGGTGTCCGCGCATATCCGGACAAAGGCCGGTCTCCGGCGCCTTGGCGGGCGGGGCGCGTCGTAAGTTGAATTGTTTCCGCCTCCTGTGATAACTTGCCGGCTCCTCAGAGAAACGGCTTCAAATCGTCCGGCGCGTCCGGTTGGACCGCACGCCTTGCCGATGGGGATTTTCATGACCCGGAAAAATCACCCCGCGCAAACCTCCGCCGCCGTTGCCGATGTCCCCTGTATCAGCCTGCGAAACATCGAGATGGTCTACAAGAGCCGGGGAAAGCCGGAGTTCCTGGCCGTTCGGGACGTGTCCGTGGACATTCGGGACCAGGAGTTGTTCGCCATCGTCGGCCCGACCGGCTGCGGGAAATCGACCCTCCTTCTGAACATCAGCGGGCTGCTTCAGCCTACGGGCGGAGAGGTGAGAATCCGCGGCGGCAGCGTGGAGGCGGCCAAGAGCGGCAACCAGTTCGGGTTCATCTTCCAGGACCCGGTGCTCCTGCCCTGGCGGACCGCCATCGATAACGTCCGGCTCCCCCTGGAGGTGACCGGGACGTATAACGGCGGGGAGGAGGACCGGTGCCGGGCGCTCCTGAAATTCGTCGGCCTGGAAAAATTTTCCCGCCACTATCCCCACGAGCTTTCCGGCGGGATGCGCCAGCGGGTGGCCATCGTGCGCGCCCTCGCCCACGACCCCTCGATCCTGTTGCTCGACGAGCCCTTCTCGGCCCTGGACGAGATCACCAAGCGGCGGCTCCACTTGGAGTTCCTCGACCTGTGGGCGAACGAAAACAAGACCGGCTTGTTGATTACCCACGATCTCTACGAGGCGGTGTTCATGTGCGACCGCGTGGCCGTCATGTCCCCCAACCCTGGGCTAATCAAAGAGATCATCGAGGTCACCCTTCCGCGGCCACGGACGAATGAGATACGCGACTCCAAAGAATTTCATGATTTGACCTACTACGTTCGCAACGTTTTGGGGGAGTTCTAAGCATGACGAAAGGTTCTCCTAGAAACGAAAGGCTCCGGGGTTTCTTGGAGAGCTATGGCCCGGCGCTCATCTTTCTGTTCGTGGGTCTGGTGGCCTGGCAGATCGTGGTGACGGCGCTAAAGATTCCGGATTGGTTTATCCCTACGCCGCTCAGAATTGCCGAGGCGTTCACGACAACAAAGTTTCTCTGGAGGCACACCTACACGACGCTGATCGAGGCCTTGAGCGGCTTCGGTCTGTCGGTGGTAATCGGGACATTGATGGCGGCGGGAATCGCCAACTCCCGGGTACTTGAACGGGGTGTCTTTCCTTACATCTCGCTGTCAACCTCCATTCCGATCGCGGCGACGGCGCCTCTGCTCATCATCTGGATGGGGCACGACATGAAGCCGAAGATCGCGCTGGCGATGATCATCACGTTTTTCCCGATTGTCGCCAACACAACCCGGGGCCTCATTTCGGCCGACTACCGGATGATCCGGATGATGCGCGCGCTGAATGCCTCCACTTGGACCATCTTTCGGAAGATTCAGATCCCCACGGCGCTTCCGTATATGTTTGCGGGGTTCAAGGTCTCCACCTCGCTCTGCCTGATCGGTGCGGTCGTGGGCGAGTTCTTCGGCGGCGACGATGGCTTGGGCTACATGTTGGTATTGGCCGAGTCCGGAATGGAAACACCGGTTGTGTTTGTTGTCATCGCCGTCTTGGCCGCCTGCGGAATTACGATGTTTCAAATTGTCGCTTACCTGGAAAGGAGGTTCATATTCTGGGCAACGCAGGAATTGGCGGATCAAAATTAATTATTGTCAGTTAACGATTTAGGGGTCGGCTTTGGTTGCGGGGTCTATCTCAACGATGGGCCAAACCGAAAACCAAGAAACCGGAGGGAACAGAAATGAAAAAGATGTGGAAATGCATTCGGGCAATCGGACTGTTGCTCCTGGTTACCGGCTTGTTGGGCGGGCAATCCTTGGCCGCTACGGAAGTGACATTTATGATGTCCTGGATTCCCGATGCCCGCTGGGCGCCGGAATTAGTGGCCAAGTATAGGGGTTACTTCAAGGCCGCAGGACTCGACGTTAGTTTGAAATGGGCGAAAGGGAGCCGTAACGCGGGCAAGGCGGTGGCAATCGGCGCTGCGGAATTTGGAGCGCCATCAGCCGGCGTTGTCCTGACGGGCCGAGAGAAGGGCTTGCCTTTGGTCTCAATTCTCTCCTCCTTAAACAAGACCCAGATATCCTTCATCTCACTGAAAAAGTCAGGGATCAAAACCCCAAAGGATTTCTATGGAAAAAAGGTGGGCGTCCAGCGGGGAAGCGCAACCTGGATTGGATTTTTGGCCCTGACGGGCAAGTACGGCATCGACATCGACAAGCTGAACAAGATCAATGTGGGGTTCGGCCTTAAGCCGCTCCTTTCCGGGATGGTGGATGTTCGGCCCGCGTACATTGCTAATGAGGTTGTTCTCGCAAAAGTTAAGGGGATTGACCTTAACGTTATCTGGCTTCCGGACCACGGAATCGACCAAGTCGGAAATGGCACTGCGACCAACGAGAAATTCATGAAGGCAAATCCGAACATAGTCCGGAGCTTCGTTCAAGCCACCATCAAGGGGTACAAGCACGGCATGAAGGATCCTGCCGACGCCCTCAAGGCAGTCCTTCAGCATAAGCCCGACCACAAGCCTGAGTTCCAGAGGAGAGCCCTGAAGATAATTCAGACCAAGATTGCCGTGGCTTCGAAGGGATATCCCTGGGGCTGGGCGGTTCACAAGGAGTGGCAAACAACCCACGACAATCTCGTCAAGTACGGTGTGATTAAAAAGCCCGTGGACGTGAAAAAGGCTTACACCAATCAGTTTATAAAGTAGTCGCTCTACAGTTCAGCGGGCGCTATGAAGTGCGATCAGTCCGCAGGCAAGCAGGGCAATCTAGCGTCATGAAGAAGCGGGTCAATGTGGACGACGCCCTGACCAACCGCTTCGTGAAGGCGAATTACGGCAAGTAGGCGAACGGGCAATCGGCCGTCCGGTCCGCTGATTCCGTCCGGCGGTTAAAGATCACGTTTCCATCCGGAGGCCGGAGGATGTCCCGTCCGGCCCTCGCGGAGATGGTCCGGTGCGCTTCGGCGTCGGTGTCTGGGCGGACAAGCCCATCGAGGATCTGGTCCGTCTGTGCGAGCGCGCCGAGGCGCTCGGCTTCGATGACGTATGGTTCAACGACCACTACTTCGTGAAGGATGTCTACGTCGTCCAGGCCCTCGCCGCCCTCAAGACGAAGAACATCCGGTTCGGGACTTCGATCACCAGCCCCTACCAGCGCCATCCCGCCCAGCTCGCGTCTACGGTCCGGACGCTTCACGAGCTGTCGGGCGGGCGCGCCATCCTCGGCCTGGGTCCCGGGGGATTCGAGTATCCCGAGAACCTCGAAACGCCTATTCCAAAACCCCTCACGGCCTGCCGGGAGACCATCGACATCGTCCGCGGGCTTTGGACTTTCGAGCCGGTTTCGGCCGGCGGCGGAGTTTTCCGAATTAAAGACGCCCGCCTCGAGTTCGGCGAGCCGGCCGACATCCCCATCTACCTGGGCGCGCGGGGACCGCGGATGCACCGTTTGGGAGGAGAGACCTGCGACGGGATCATCATGCACGGCGCGACGGAGACCCACTGCCGCTATGTCCGCGATAAGGTCGCCGAAGGCGCGAAGCGCGCGGGGCGGGACCCGGGCGAGGTCGATATCTGCGTCCTGACGGATATCGTTCTCACGGACGACCTCGAGGCCGCGATGGAACATCTCAGACCCCGGTGTCTGATCATGGCGGGGGGCGAGTATTCACTCGAGGTCCTCGAACACTACGGCCTCACGCTGGAGGAGGTGGCGCCGCTTCGGCAAGCCGTCCGCAACGGGGACAAGCAGAAGGCGCTGTCCCTGGTGACGCCGGCGATGGCCAATACCTTCTGCATCGTCGGAGACGCTTCGGCGTGTCTGGAAAAGGTGCGGTCCCTCGAGCGCGCCGGCCTGACGCACGTGATCGCCACCGCCGGACTGCGCCAGACGGTCGACTTTACCTTGCGGTCGATGGAAACATACGCCGAGTGCATCCTGGAGCCCTACCGAACCACGTCGGGAAAAAAGGAGTAAAGGGCGGGTGAATCGGGGGAGACCTTTTCTGTCATCAAGAAGGCGTCCCCTCCCCCGCGCCCTCGGGGTCCGATAGCGGGTAATAATCCCGCTAAATCCGGAGGGCCACCAGAACGCTTCCCAGGACAATGAGGGCTGACCCGGCGATAACCGGAACAGTCAGCCTGTCGAGGCCACGCAAGAACATCGCGCTTAATAAGAGCGTAAAAAGCGGCGTCGTCCCCGTCACGGGCGAGACGACGACCACTTCGCCGGCTTGAAAGGCGAAGAAGAGCGTCGTAAATCCCACGCTCACGCCCACGCCCAATGCCCCGAAATACATCCAGCCTTGCGGGGGGGGCCTCTCCTCGTCCGGAGAACGGGTCCACCGCCAACAGGCCAGGACAACAAGCATCGAGACCGCGGTGGCCGCCCAGGACCCGGCCACGGGATACGGATAATCCGCCAGACCGAAGCGGACCGAAACGTCCCGAAAGGCCGTCAAGACCGTTCCGCCCAGGGGAAATATCAGATCCCTGCGGTTCCACAAGGGTTCGTTTCGCGACTTTTTCGAGAGAAAGACGCCGCCCAGGACAATGGCCCCGATCCCGGCCAGATTGAGCGGCGTGGGGGATTCCTTCAGCCAGAGGACGGCGACCAGGGTGGCGATCAATGGCGCGCCGGCGCGAATGCTCGAGGACCGGGAGGCGCCCACCTTGTGGACGCTGGAAATCAACAACAGGCGGGAAAAGCCGGGGACGAATAACCCGATGAGGCAAAACACCCACAGCCGCCCGTCCGCGAGGGCCGCCCAAGGCGTCGTCGACAGCGCCCAGATCGTCAGGAGGAGGAGATTGACGCCCATGGAGATGAGCGTCCCCAGCGTGACGCCGCAGTAAACGGTCCCCCGGCGCGCGAGGATATAGCAACAGCCGAAGCTCAGGGAGGACAGCAACGTCCATAGAACCGGGGTCAACAGCACGGGGGCTCACTTTCCACAATGGCGGATGTTCCGCGGCGACCTAAGCACAACTCCTCGAGATGTGTCAATCAACGGATTTTGCTAAAGGAAGCGGGACGCTTGCGGCAAAAAGATCTCCGAATGCATACGGCGATTCACGGGGCGAAGACCCCCCTTTCGCAATCCCCTTTCCCGAATCGGAGGCAAGACGGCGGCGAACGGCTCGTTCACTTGACAGCGACGGACCGTCATGTGGTAATTGCGCATCCGAATTCAAATCGACCCGGCGGCAACGAGGAGTCTACGCAAGATGGCAAAAAAACGTGAGGGGCCGGCGAAGATCGACACGCTCATTCACGACGCGGACTATGTCGTCACGATGAACAAGGACCGCGAGATCCTGACCGACGGCGCGGTGGCGGTCCATCGAGGGAAACTTGTCGAGGTCGGCAAATCCGCCGCCCTCAAGAAGAAGTACACGAATGTGAAGAATAAGATCCGTGCGCGGGACCGGCTGGTCATGCCCGGGCTGATCAACGCCCACATGCACTCCACCCAGTAGCTCGCCCGGGGCTTGGCCGACTGCGCATTTCTCCCGACCTGGATTCACGACCGGCTTTTCCCCTGGGAGAACGCCTTGTCCGAGGAGGAGGTCTACCTGTCCAGCATGGCTTGCTGCATCGAGTTGATCCGGACGGGCTCAACCTGCTTCGACGATCCCGGCGGCTACAACATGCACAGGGCCGTCCAGGCTGTCACCGAAGCGGGGGTCCGGGCGAACATCAAGCGGTCGGTGACCGACATCCACACAACCGGACGGCCCCTGCCGGCCAAGATGAATGAGGGGACGGACGACGGGCTGGCCGCCGGGGAGGAGTTCGTCAAGAAATACAACGGCGCGGCGAACGGGCGCATCAGCGCCTGGTTCTCCTGCCGGACCGAGCGGACGAGCTCGAGCGACCTCCTGGCCAAGACCACGGCGCTCTGCAAAAAGCACGGCGTCGGCTTCGGCACACACATGGTGTCCAACCCGGATTCCGTTAATCGCCACAAAGAAGTCTTCCACGGGAAGAAGGCCGTCGTCCGTTATCATGAGGCGGGCGCCCTCGGCCCTCACCTCATCACGTATCACACCAACATCATCGACGAAGAAGAGCTGGAGCTTCTCGACGAGTATCAGGTCGGCGTCGTCCACTGCCCGACGGCCAGCTTCGCGGGGGCGTACGGCGCCATCAGCGAGGGGTTTCACCCGGAGATGTTCCAGCGCGGCATGAAGCACGGCCTGGGCTGCGACACCGCCCCCGAATCCAATTTCGTCGACATGTTCCGCGTCATGTTCTCCGTGACCGCCCACCGGGACTACCGCCTGGACGCGACGCTGTTCCCGCCCGAGCACATCCTGGAGATGGGGACTCTGGGGGGGGCGCGGGCAATGAACATGGAGAAGCAGGTCGGCTCGCTCGAGAAGGGCAAGCGGGCGGACTTGATCATGCTCGACATCACCCGGCCGGAGTGGATCCCGCACCACAACATCATCTCCAACATCGTCCAGTCCTCGAGCGGGGACACGGTGGATTTCATGATGGTGGACGGCGAGGTCCTTTACGAGGACCGGCGGATCAAGACGCTGGACGAAAAGGAGGTCCTGAAAGAGGCCAACAAAGCCGGCCTGGCCGTCGCCAAACGGACGGGGCTCGACTACTTCGGCCGATCCCCGTGGCCGATGCGGTAGGGGCCCGGGGCGCCCGGGCCGGGCGTCTCCGCAGCCAATTCGGAACTGTTTATCGCCCCGGCAAAAACCTTCTCCCGGCGTTCAACGGTCCGGTTCAGCCGGGAATTCCCAGTCGCTCGCAAGAGAGCTCCGCGATGGCGTCGGAGGCGTCGGCTTGGCAGCCCGTGAAGCCCGGCCAGTCGTTCAGGTCGATAAGGAAGACCTCCCCCTCGGGCGTCACCACGGCGTCCCCTCCGTAAATCTCGAGTCCCAACCGGGCCGAAGCGTCCCGGCCCAGCGCCGCGAGGGCGTCGGCATGGGGCAGGTGGCGGCGCTCGGCCACGCTCCGCCAGAACCAGAAGCGCTCGCGCCCCACGCCGCAGAATCGGATCGCCTCGCCCTCGATGTGCTCCTGAAACAGGACCCGGCCGACGCCCCGCTTGGCGAACATCGCCAGGGCCGGCGCCAGCCCTTCGGCGGAGTTCACCTTGAGGACGTCCTCCGAGCCCCGGGCGTGCGGGTTCCCCCGCTTGGCCCATACGGGCAGCCCCCAGCCTTCGATCGCCTTCGCCGCTTCGGCCGCCGCGGCGACTCCGCCCGAATCGCAGAAGAAGGCGCGGGGAATCCTGAAATCCTCGAACGGGGCCTCTTCGAGACGGGCATGAAGGGCCTCCCGCTTGGAGCAGTCCCGCACGGACCGGGTCGTGTTCACCACGGGAACCCCCTCTTCCTCCCACCGGGCCAAGCGGGCCAGGGCCTCCTCCCCCCGGGCCATGCTGAGGACCAGGCCGGGCGGCGCCCCCTCCCCCTCACCCCACGCACCAGGGTCTTCCCCCGGCGCCTGTCGGGTCTCAACGTCCCGGGCCGCCAGCCAATCGAATGTCAGGCGCAGGATGGGGAAATCCTTTTTCCCGGGAGAGAAGTCGGGCTCCCGGGTGATTCCCAAAATGGTCCGGCCGTCCAGGCTCATTGAGGGCCGCCTTGTGAACCCCGCCGAATTCGGAGACGAGGGCGTTCAACATGAAAATCCCTTGTAAGGACATCCCCCCGATTCAACTCATCCCCTATAATAGGTGCTGTCCCGAATCCGTACATCCCCGCTGCGGAGAATCTTTTCATGAGTGAAGAGCGATATATCGGAAAGCGCGTTTCGGCCATCGACAGCCCCATCAAGGCGACGGGGACGGCGGATTACGTGGCGGACATCCGGTTGCCGGGCATGGCGTACGGGAAGGTCCTGCGGAGCCCGCACGCCCACGCCCGGATCCTCTCCCTCGACGCGTCCCGGGCCGAAAAGCTGCCGGGCGTTCTGAGCGTCGCCTCCCGCGAGAACACGCCCGCGGCCAAGTGGGGCATCTTCATCAAGGACGAGCAGGCGTTCTGCCACGAAAAGGTCCGGTTCGTCGGGGACGAGGTGTCGGCCGTGGCGGCGGAATCGGTCGAAATCGCCGAGGAGGCGCTTTCGCTGATCCGCGTGGAATATGAGCCCCTGCCGGCCGCCTGGACGCCGGAAGAGGCGATGGCCGAGGGGGCCTTCGCCATCCACGAAGAAGGCAAGAACAATCACGCCTCGGAGTTCCTGGTCGAGCGGGGCGACGTGGATGCCGCGTTCAAAGGGGCAAACGCCCTCTTCGAGGAGACCTTCGACACCCATATGGTCCACCAGGCCTACATCGAACCCACCGGCGTCATCGGACAGTGGAACGAAGACGGGACGGTCACCGTCCGCGGGCCGCTCCAATCCCCGTTCACGGTGCGCGAATTCATGCTGGCCCCCGGCCTCGGGATGCCGCAGGAGAAGATCCAGGTCATCCAAACCCGGTCGGGGGGCGCGTTCGGGGGCAAGCTCGACGTCAAGCTTCTCCTCGTCGTGGCCTTCCTGGCCAAAGAAGCCGGCCGCCCGGTCCGGATCCTCCTGTCGCCGGAGGAAGACATCTCGACCATGCGCCCGAGGGTGCCCGCCCGGTTCCACATCCGGTCGGCCTTCGCCGGGGACGGGAAGCTCCTGGGCAAGAAGGTGGACGTGACGGCCGACAACGGCGCGTATTCCTCCTTTTCCCCGGCCATCGCCTCCAGCATGGCCGTCCGGACCGACTCCCTGTACAAAACGCCCAACGTCCGGGTGACCGGGCGGCTCACGTACACCAACACCGAGCCTTCCGGCCAGTTTCGCGGGTTCGGAAACCTCCAGGCCAGCTTCTGCTGGGAGTCCCACCTGGACACCGCCGCCGAGGGCCTCGGGATGGACCCGCTGGACCTGAGGATGCGCAACTTCACCGAACCCGGCGAGACGACCGTCCACGGCTGGCGAATCTCGACCAACGGGGTCAGGGAGTGCGTGGAAAAAGCCGCCGAATCCATCGGCTGGAAAGAGAAGCGGAAGAAAAACGGGCTTGCCGGCGCCTCTTCGCCGGGAGGCGCTTCGTCCAAGATCCGCGGCGTCGGGCTGGCCTGCACGATCCACGTCACGAGCAACAGCGCCCACGCGGCCCATTTCAGAAACGGCAAGGACGAGGCGGAGGGCGAGGTGATCATCGGGACGGACGGGGGCGTAAGCGTCCTGTCGGGCGAGGCCGAGCTCGGCGGGGGCGCGGCGACGGTCATGGCCCTCATCGCCGCCGAGGAGCTGGGGGTGGATTACCGGAGCGTCCAAGTGCCCCACGTGGACACCCTACACCACCCCTTCGGCCTGGGCACGTATGCCAGCCGGGCCACATTCATGGGCGGCCACGCAACGCTTCTGGCCGCGCGATCCGCCCGGCAGGCCCTCCTCCAACGAGCCTCGCGGGTCCTCGAAGCGGACGTCTCGGAGCTGGCCGCCGAGGACGGAAAGGTGTTCGTCACGGGCTCCCCCGCGCGGTCCGTGACCTTCGGCGAGGTCATCGGGCAAACCGGCGGCGAGGCCGTCGACGAGACGAGCCTCTACGTCTCCGACGGCGAGGTCCCCGACCCCGTCACCCGGTACGGCCACACCGCCTCGACCTATTCCTTCGCCGCCCACGCGGCCGAGGTCAGCGTGGACCGGGAGACGGGCGAGGTCACGGTGGAGCGGATCGCCTGCGCCCACGACCTGGGCCGGGCGCTCAATCCGATCGGGGCGGAAGGGCAGATCGAGGGGGGCGCGGTCCAGTCCATCGGGTTCGGCCTGATGGAGGAGATCAAAAAGGAGAAGGGCGTCGTCGTGAACAACAACCTGGAGGGCTACCTGATCCCAACGGCCCTGGACGCCCCGGATTGCGACCCCATCTTCGTCGAGACCCTCGATCCCCACGGCCCCTTCGGCGGAAAGGGCGTGGCCGAGACGGCCATCAACCCGACGGCGGCGGCGGTGGCGAACGCGGTCTCCAACGCCGTCGGCGCAAGGGTGCGAACGCTTCCGATCACGCCCGAACGGGTCCTGGCGGCGATGGCGGAAAAGTAGCAACCAAACGTCCGAGGGGGACACATGCACGGTGGCCAGGCTTCTGTTGAAGGGCCTTGCCCTGACCACCACGTGCCTGGTTGACGAGCTTGATTAAGGGGTCTAATGGTTTCAAACCGCAAAGGGGACCGGAAGGACATCGGCGGAAGTTGAAATGGGAAATTCCCGTATAATCACTGTTTGGCTAAAGGAATTGAATACCTGCAGCACGTGATGACCCGGATCAAGACAGACCAGCCTGGAACAAGCCCGATAAGGTAAAAAAGAATTTCATGCCAATCTTGCGAAATGCGGTTGATACGTTGAAGTTCAACAAAGATGCAAAACCACAGCCCTTCCCCCTAAAGTTGTACCACTTTTTGAGTTAGTCTCTTCTCCTCGATGTCCGAAATTTCAGGGTTGCCCAGAGGCAGTGGTTCGATGGCCTCCGGCGCCGGCGGCCGGTAGCCCAAGGCACTATGGGGCCTTACCCGGTTG
>PVBE010206345.1_pt1 | contig 11710 bp, 1 predicted proteins | sample 1631181 | NCBI WGS metagenome assembly PVBE01 (sample SAMN08397723, study PRJNA350692) | Marine metagenome, whole genome shotgun sequencing project. | isolation source: water | place: Pacific Ocean | collected 2012-04 | reverse complement strand
TCCGCTTCGGCGGTCGCCGGGCCCCCGCCAGCGGGCCAGTTCTTCGCCCAGGAGGACGGCCCGCTCGCCGGGGTGCTCGCGGAGGAGCGCACCTACTACCACGAGGTCGCTCCCGCACCGTACGCCGCTGGTGCGACCGACTCCGGCGCGCTTGTCCTGCGGGACTCGCTCCCAGAGTCGGTTGCGCCGGCGGACCAGGCACCTGCACAGACAGCCGCTGGTGCGACCGACTCCGGCGCGCTTGTCCTGCGGGACTCGCTCCCAGAGTCGGCTGCGCCGGCGGATCAGGAATATCTTGCATTGCCGCCGGACGGTGGGCAAGGTTGGCCAGATGTGGACATGAGCTTCACCGGACCGGCTTCGGCTGGGCCGGGGAGATCGTGTGACGCGGTGGACAAGCCCGAGTACGTCGAACTTGCATTCAGTGGACACACTCATAAGGTCATTGAAGGGTTGCCGAGAGCTCCGTTACCAGGTGAGATTGTTGTAATGCACCTGTACGCAAACAAGTCCAAACAGGTAGTCATTGAACGGGACACTGACACACTCACAGCTTCAGAGGTTAAGGAAAACAAGGAAGCTGTCGAGCAAGCCATGGTGTTGGAACTCCAGACTTGGAAGGACTTTGGTTGCATGTCGCGAAGGCCGCGACACAATGTGCACAATCTCATTGACAGCAGATGGGTCTTGAAATGGAAATGGGTGCTCAACAACGAGAAGCCGAACGACAAGATGACACGGGTCATCCGGGCCCGCTTGACGGTCAGAGGATTCAAGGACTCTGGTGCTGCAGGGCTGGCGCGCTTTGCAGGCACCGCGACCAGGTGGGGCCAGCGGATGATCGTCAGCGAAGCCACGCTGCGGCGTTGGCCGCTGGTGTCAGTCGACGTCTGGAAGGCATTTCTTCAAGGACTGACTTATGAGGAGTTGGCGGAACTTACGGGCGAACCGCTGAGGGAGGTAAACTTTGACCTCCCACCGAACGCAGCCACGCTGCTGGGTCGCATTGCGGGATTCGAGGGCTACGACCAGTGGACCGAATGCCTGCACTGCGACAAGCCGGGGACGGGCACAGTGGATGCCCCCCGGGCTTTCTCGATGAAGTTGAGGCAGGTGACTTGCAGCGACTTTGGATTGGCAAGCTTGACGGCAGATCCCGAGATCGAGGTCAAGCATCTTAGTGGGCAACTGGTCTGCATGATTGGCAAACATGTGGATGACATCAAGATGACAGGCCAGAAGCCACTAATCTTGGAGCTCATGGCGCTCCTGGAGGCCAAATTCGGCAAGCTCACCACTCAGTGGCATAACTTTGTAAATTGCGGGATACGACATACGCAGTTGGAGGACCTCACGGAGTGCTCCTTGGACCAAACTGCATTCATTGCCGCGATCAAGCCGATGATCCTACCAGAGATGGCTGGTGCGTCCAGCGACACTCTGATGAGCGAGTACGGTCAACGAGCTTTCCTCTCGCTCTTGATGACCATCGCGTACGCGCTGATGACTCGGCTGGACATTGCAGTATTCGTATCTTGCTTACAAAAGTCGTCAGGAAAAGCCCTTGTCTTACATGCACGTCGTCTCAACGCAGTTGTACGGTTTGCACAGCGGCATCCAAAGGCCTTGTGCTACAAGCAGTTGCCGGAGTACCCGGATACACTTGCGGTTGTCAGCGACAGTGCATTCAAGGCAGAGACCGACTCGGGCTTGAGCATGCGAGGGTGTGTGGAGTTTCGGGCGAGTTCACAGGCACTGGCGGGCACGCAGGACGTGCCGTTACACATCTTGGACTACGCAGCGCGTGCACAGCGACATGTCACGCGCAGCACCTTCTCCAGCGAGCTCTTTAGCCTGACGGACACCTTAGACTCAGGACTGGTGCACATCTTGGCGCTGCATGAGCTGCAGCAGGGGCCGGTCACGCTTGGCGAGGCGAAGCGCTTGCGCGAGGAGGGCGGCTACGCGGTGGCCCTCAACGCGTACATCGATGCGATGAGCGTCTTCGCGGCCACGGTGGCCTTGAACTTGAAGCGCCCAGCCGAGCAGTCGCTCCTGGTACACCTGATGTGGGTGCGCCAGCTCTTGGAGAGGCGGATCCTGACCACGTTGGGATGGACCGACACGAGGGACATGTGTGCGGATGGCCTCACCAAGGGAGCGACGGACAGGCAGGCTTTACAGCTGGTCATGGATGGCGTCTGGCGCCGACTACATGATTTGAGGATATGGCCAGCCAAAGCCTGATTCCATATTCCATATCGGGACGACTCTTCTGCAACAGTGTCCTTCCAAACGAGTCTGATTGCTGCAGAGTGAGCCGCCTCCCCCCCCCCTTCTCCATACCAGGGAGGCTGTGATCCGCACAGTAAGCTCCGGTCAAAGTACCCAGCGCTGCTGTGAGACAGGTGAGCCTACCGCAGGAGACCTGACGCCTAGCATGTCGGGCTATCAGCCTAAAGGGTTTCGGCTTTGCGAGGCACGAGAGGGCTGCGACCGCTGAATCACGGTACCGGCGGGCGTTACCCTCTTGTGGCTGCTATTGTTTCTTTTCTTGATCCCTTCGGGCTGCATCCTTCATGCTAAACTTTTAGAGGTGTTATGGTTTCCTTGTACAAATCCCAGTACATATTCCATATTGGGTGGGCTGCGTACCTCTCCGGTACGCACTTCAAGCACACCAGACTTTTCGTGTACATGGCATAGGGTCTAGCGCGCTCCCCGGAACTCTTGCCATGGATGCTTACCGGTGCGACTCTCTGCCGGCGTGCTTGTCCTTCGGGACTCGCCCCCAGCGGAGGTCGGACAGGTAGGTGTCCCGGTGGGTGTATAGGGCCGAGGTATGGTGCTCCGTCGCCATGTCTCAAGTGCGCAGGCCTGCAGTGAGTTGCATGATCACCCAGTAGCATTCGCTGCGAGAAAGCAAAACCCCCTCACCCCATCATCTTCATCCCTCATAGCCAGCAATGTCCAAATCCCTTGTCGCCGCTTTGCTCCTCTACTTGTTGGCGCCTTCCGGCGCCCTGCTTCGTGGGAGTAACAACAAGCTTACTTATCTATACGAGCAGTTACACATCGTCGACCCATATACGTTGCAAGCAGAGTATTTGAACCACGGCCTAACGCTTATTCCACTGCGCAATACTTTACCAGAACCATTTCGAGTCTACAATGATATATCTCAAGTTGGTAGCGGAGCAGGTTTACACGGTAGACCTGCTTCAGCGTATCAGCATAATTCAATGGTTGACGAAAGCAAGTACAACGAGTACAGCGACTGGACATCCTCTGGCACAGCGGAGGCGATGCCTCCGTTCCGCCGCCTTCGGTCCAGGACTGGAGGTCCAACGGCGGAGCACCCGGGCAGCGTGTCTCTCGCTTTCACGGAAGGCTGGAACCCGCCAAAGGGGCAGAGTGCTAACGCGTATACGCAGCCTACAATTAAAGAACCAAGTTACCTTACACTGTTGGCGATTGGGACCGCATCTTGGAACAGATTGCGAATGTGTACCTACCTGGCAGGACTCGCCCTTATCATGACATGTGTTGGTCTGATGTGGGGAGCGGGAGGTAACCCCGCCGCGGCTGCGGCTGCAGGCGGTGGAGACCGCGGGAACCCACTGCGGATACCACCCGCATGGAACCCGGACTGGGAACAGCTGTCGGGCACCCAAAGGTACGCATTCCGGACGTGGATGCAAGACCTCATGCTGTGGACGGTACTGAGTGATCTTCATCCTCACCAACAATGTGCGGCGATCATCTCACGGTTGGGCGGCGCGGCCCGCCAACTTGCACGGGAGATGACACCCACGGAGATCTTCCAGGGTGGAATCGTCAATGGAGTTCAGCTTGATCCAGTCTCGTATCTGCTTCAGGCTTTGCATCGCCGTTTCGCGCCACTTGATGAGGAAGGCCGCCTTCGGGCAGCCTCAGAGCTCCTCAACTTCACGAGGCGGGCAGGGGAGAACGTGGATGCCCTTGTCACCCGCTTCGAGCTGGTGCGGACTATGGCAGCGCGTGAAGGAGGAGGCGCTGTACTACCGGTGGAGACAGCGGCCATGATGTTGTTGCGTGCATGTGGCGTCACGGCGGCGCAGTACCAGCAGCTTACGATCCCCACTGCCGGGCGCCCACCATCTACGGAGGATGAGCTGAGCGCACTGGTGGTGCACATGCGCCGCATGGGCCACATCATCGAGCAGTTCCCGGGCAACGTCGCCGCAGCCCTTGCGACGGGCGGCGGCGGAGGCGCCGGGAATGTGCGCCAGTCCTTCCCGACTTGGAACGCCGGGGCGACGCCGGCCTGGCAGACAGAACAGCCAGAGCCGACGTGGGCCCAGGGCATGTGGGAAGGCGCTATGGCCGCGGTAACGCCGGCGGCCCAGGCATTTCCCGTTGTCAATGAGTACCCGTCGGACACCGATTCAGCAACGATCAGTGATGACGGGCGGGCCTTTGACGATGCGGATATCGCCGGGCTTGCGCCGGCGGCGGCCGACGCCCACATCTTCTGGAAGTATGAGGAGAGCAAGATGAGGTGGCGCCGGCACATCGGGAAGCCGGTGAGGACCGTGCGCCACACCCTCAAGAAGAAGGGCAAGGGGAAGGGCAAGGGCCTGCACTTCGTGTCAGACGTGCCCTCCTTCCTCACGAACCTGTCCACGACGAACGCCTACTTCAAGGGGAAGGGAGGCAAGTCGTCGGGCAAGGGTTTTGGCCGGAAGAAGAACCCGACCGGCCGAGATGGGCGCATCATGACGTGCGGCATCTGCGGCTCGGAGTTCCACTTCCGGGCACAGTGCCCGCGCCGTGGAGACGCTGGTTCGGCGTCCGCTTCGGCGGTCGCCGGGCCCCCGCCAGCGGGCCAGTTCTTCGCCCAGGAGGACGGCCCGCTCGCCGGGGTGCTCGCGGAGGAGCGCACCTACTACCACGAGGTCGCTCCCGCACCTTACGCCGCTGGTGCGACTGACTCCGGCGCGCTTGTCCTTCGGGACTCGCTCCCAGAGTCGGTTGCGCCGGCGGACCAGGCACCTGCACAGACAGCCGCAGGTGCGACCTCTGCCGGCGTGCTTGGCCTTCGGGACTCGCCCCCAGCGGAGGCCGCGCCGGCGGACCCGTGGCAGGAAGCCGACCCGTGGGGCTGGCGCCGTGTGGGCGGCGACGCCGCTGAGGGAGCCAGCGGGGAGCTAGACCTCACGACGGTGGAGTCGTGGTCGATCCCCGCGTCTTCCCTCCAGTTGCCGCCGAGACCGCCATCAGCTGGGTCAGAGGCCCCCTGGGCGGCCCAGGGGCAATGGATGGGCGGTCAGCTCATGGCACTGCCGCCACCAGCAGCGACACGCTCCAGGGATCCAGTGGCTACGGCTGCTGAGGCGGTGCAGCGGGCAAGTCAAGTGGCCAACATGTTCCAGATGGCCATCCAGGGAGTCACCCCTGGACTCACGCCGACAGCACAGGCGGCTCCACTCCCCGGTGTGCTTGGCCTTCGGGCCTCGCCCCCAGGGATGGAGACGCCGATGATGCCGGCCCCGCTGCCCACGACTGCGGTTGTGTCGGCACCGATGGACCCGCCAGTGCATACCCACCTCCAGATGTTCGCACAGGTGCAACAGTTTGCGGCGGCAGCTGCGGCCACGCAGCGTGCCACACAGCAGCAGCAGGCACAGGACAGAGCAGCTGCCGCGGCGGTGGCAGCCGCAGCGGCAGTGCCCGTCCCGGTCGAGCCGGAGACCGTGCACTACGATGGGGACCTTCGGGAGTGTGCGATCTGCTTGACGGCATTCCAGGACGGGGAACGAGTCTGTCGCCTTCCATGCCGCCACATGTTTCACAGCGAGTGCGTTGAGCGCTCCATCGTGGCGAACTTGGCCACGATGACGGAGTTGCCAGCGTGCCCTTGTTGCAGAGGCTCGGGGACTATTACGGCCAGTTGGAACTTCATTGGCCCTGGGGAGGCGCCGGCGCCACAGACACCCACGCCTCCGCCAAGCCCCGAGTACTTTGAGACCCCTGAGTCGACGCCCACGCCCTTCATGGGCCCTTGGTGGCCGGTCGACATGGAGCCGAAGCACACATCCACCCACGAGACGTCGTCATCCTACCTGCACGGCGGGACAGGATTGACGGACGGCAATGTGGGCTTGATTGTGGACCCCGGATCCTGGGGCAACCTCATGGGCGAACGTTGGCTGAAGCTTGCGGCCAGTTTGGCGTCGAAGAGCAGTAGCAAGCAGGGCCTGTCGCAGAAGAAGCGCTCGACTCCCCTCCTTGTGGGTGGGGTCGGCCACGGCACTCAGCAATGTGACTACGATGTCACGCTGCCGTTGGCGCTTCGGCGACAGGACGGGTCGTACTTCTCCGGAAGTTACACGGCCCCCACTGTCAAGGACGGCGATTGCCCCGGCTTGATGGGCCTCCGCAGCTTGCGCGACAATCGCGGCATCTTGAATTGCTTCGACAACGTGCTCTACTTGTGCGGCGAAGGTGAAGTCACTATCACCTTGCCGCCAGGGTCGGAGATTTTGCCGCTCACGCCAGCACCCAGTGGACATCTGCTCTTGCCGATTAGCGAGTACGAGCAGCTCGCGAAGTCACAGGAGAGGCACGGATGCTCCCAGGTGCGCGTGCTGATCGCGATTGAGGACTCCACGCCCGCCGGGGGCATTGTCCGTTCGCCGCCCTCCGCAGGCGAGCTTGGGGTACGCCCCTCGCTCCCAAAGGGGGCGCGGCCCCCGGCTTGCCAGGCGGTCCGTTCGCGGTCTCCCTCCGGCGCGCTTGTCCTGCGGGACTCGCTCCCGGAGGGGGTACGGCCCTCGGATCGCCACGTTGGCTTCCATACCTAGGGGTGCGGAGCCGCCGAGACGCAGCCCTCGGCGGAGTCCGAGCTGGCCCCGGAGGCCAAGGCTGCCACGCAAAGAAGGCCACAGCAGACAGAGTGGTGCCACCCAGGCTGCCTCATGTTGATCATTGCGGTGCATCAGAGCAGTGCCGATGGGTGGGCCGCGCATGGAGTTCATACACAGCGGGTTCGCCCGACTGAGCTCCTGGCAAGGGATTTCGACCCCTTGTTGACGCAGTTGGATGCAGGCAGGTTTTCGGCGGTCTGGATCGACCTACTGGAGCCAAGACTCTTCACGGGCGCGGGTCGCTACGTGAAGGTCTGGGCCAAACTGCGAGTTCTCATTGGGGTCGCCACACGCGCCGGCTTGCCAGTAGCCATTGCCGGCTGCCGGCACAAGGCATGGCAATCTGACCAGATCCGGCATCTGCGCGAGGAGGGATGTCTCACTGAATCCCTACACCGATGGTGCGCGCTGGGGGTTAGGGTGGCGCCCCATGCCACTACCCCGAGCTCAGTGGCTACAACGATCCTGAGCAGGCCGCAACTGCCATCGCATCCTTGTCAGTGTGGTGAAGCAATTGAACACACTTTCGACTTGGACAGGGCACACGAGCCGTGCCAACGTGGCCTGCGGGCCATTGCGGAACGCGCTGTCGTGGTAGAGCTCGTCAGGCGCCTTGGATTGGTAGCCGCCTCGCCGCGGCGTCGCGGTAGCCATCCAGGGTCTTCAAGCACACCAGACTTATCGAAATTCATTTCGCATGACGTATCGTCTAACACCTCGTGTGATGAAGTCGTAGACGTTCCTGCGGGAACTGTGACGAGCAGCATTGACGACGGCACAACTCCAGCACCACAGCACAGCTTTCCGACAGAAGCCCGGGAACGACAGAAGGAAGTCGAGCGGGCAAGGAAGGAGGCGGGTGAGGCCGCCCCAAAACGGAAGAAGCTAGTGGAGCAGCATTTTGACGATTGTGGAGAGTCGCTCGCCAGCCTCGGGGTCGCCAGCGACCGCCACTTGGACTACCTCACGATTGTTTCCGACTCGTCTGAGGATGAGCCGGAGCCGGAGTCGGAGCTCAGCCTCATGTTATGGGGCATGCAGGAGCCAGAAGTTGCATTGCAGCGGCCTAGACACTCCAGCGACGTTTTCTGGGCCGACAATGCCGTGCAATGGGTAGGCATCGCTGCATCAACGCCCAGGCATTTCGGCATTGATGTCGTGGAGGTATGTGGCGGGGAGGGCCGGACGACGGTGCTTTGCATCAGGAGGCGCCTCACCTCGGGGCACAACTTCGAGCTGCTGACGGGCACGGACCTCAGGAAGAGAAGCGAGCAGGAGGCCGTGATGATGTACTTCCAGCAGCAGAAGCCATTGGTCAGCATTCAGGCGCCGCCCTGCACTCCATATGGCCCGATGGCACGCCTCAATCGGTCCATCCACCCGGAGGGATGGGCGGCGAGCTTAGCGGAGTGCCAACCAGTGGCACGCTTTTGCGGACATCTGGCGGAGCAACAAGTTCACAACAAGCGGTTCTTCTTGAACGAGCAGCCAGATCCGTCGGAACTGTACGCCGAACCACCCTGGCCCAGGGTGCGTGCAGATCCAACGGTAGATGCAGTGACGTTCCATCAATGTCGAACTGGCCAGTTCGATTGGAAGCAGATGCTGCCGGCCAAGAAGCCCACGGAGCTTGTCTCGAACAGCCAAATCATGCTTAAACCATTCCGCAATCTCCTCTGTCTCGGAGATCATGACCACGCTGACCCTCATGGAGGGGCGTGCACCCGGTGGAGGGTCTGGTCGTGGGATATGTGCGGAAGGTTAGCAGATGGCGTCGCCAGACTGAAGAGGGCTGTCCTCGAAGACAGCAACGCCTCCAGAGCATGCCCGCCGCCTCCGGTGCGCTTGTCCTTCGGGACTCGCTCCCGGAGAACGGTGAGCATCTTTGGAAGTGCTGATGTGGCCTTCCCTACGACGGCCACAGACACCGCCGATGATGGTGCCACAGTTGGGCAAGAGCCATGGAGGAATTGCCCAGCTTGCCGTCAGAGGCGATGGCGGGGAGACCCGCAGCACACTCGCGTCCAAGGCGAGTGCAAGCACCCCGATGATGAGGCAGTGGTCTACGAATGCCCCGGATGCGAAGAGCGAGCACCACGGGCAGACCATCGCCACAATTATGAGCCGGGTAAGTGCAGACATGCAGCGACCACGGCCCGGAGGTCAGGAGCCCGCAGCGGGCGGCATCCACGGATTGCCCCCGTGCCGGCGACCTCGGAGCCAACGGCAGGTCTGCCCGGCACCGGACCGGAAGGGGAGCTTGGGGCAGGCGATGAGGCTGCTGCGGCAGCCGCAGAGCAGCAGCTGCCCCCAGGATCAATGCCAGGATCGGCAAGTGACCCGGTCGCCGTGCCGACGCCGCCAGCACCGCCAGACGGCGCGCCCCGGGCCCCTCGAGGGCCGGACCAAGGGCCGAGGCACGCCAGGACGGTTGAAGAGGCAGCGGCACAGACCGACCGCAGCACAGATTGGACTAGCTTCGACGTGAACTCTGCGCTGCGTGGTCTCCGGCTCTCGCCGGAGGCAGGGCAACGCCGCATCTTGCGGAAGCTCCACTTGCGCTGGTGGCACGCCTCAGCCAAGGCTATGGAGCGTACGCTGCGGCTTGCCGGCCTGCCAAAGGCAGTCTTGGATATGCTCCCTGCCATCGTGGCTACGTGCCGCGCGTGCAGGATGTGGCAGACTCCCGGCCCAGACAGCGTTTCGTCGTTGAAGATTGTGCTCTCTTTCAACGTCGAAGTTGAGGGTGATGTCGTCTTCTACAAGTTTGAAGGCGTCATGCAGGACATCCTACACCTCGTGGACCGCGGTGTGCGCTGGCAGGCGGCTTGCGTGATCAGCGACAAGCAGACATCGACGCTTCTTGAAGCGCTGAACCGGACATGGTTGGCAGTCTTTGGACCGATGCAGGTGCTCATCTTCGATGGTGAATCCGGCTTGGACAGCGCGGAAAGCACCACCTTCTTTGAGCAGAGGGGCATCACCAAACGGACAAGCGCAAAAGGCCAACACGTCCGCATCGCGGATCGTCGATGGGCGCTGACGCGGGACACGATGCACAAGGTGCACACCCAGCTCCACTCGGAGGGCATAGCGGTCACGTTTCCGAACCTGTTGGCCGACTGTGTGTTCGGCGGGAATGCCATGATCAGTATCAACGGCAGCACGCCTTACAACGCGGTGATGGGGCGTGTGCCGGCGATCCTCCCGGACGTGACCCTTCCGTTGGATGACGCAGCGCATGGACCTGCGGGTTCGGTGCGCCACTCCCACCGCCTTCGCGAGGTTGCCATCCAGCAGATCGTCGAGGGCACCGCGCGCGAGCGCATCCATCGGGCACAGAAGTCGGTGACACATCCAAGCGGCGAGCAGCAAGAGTACAAGGTTAATGACGAGGTTGAGTATTGGCGCCACGCAGAGGTTGGCTCCAAGGAGATCGCAGGATGGCGTGGGCCAGCCAATGTGACGGACATCACCAGGATTGAGCATGGGCGCATTGGCATCAGAACGAGTGCAGACACAATGCTCACATGCCGTCTACAAGATGTACGCCCGCGATTGATGTATCTCATCCTGTTCATGAACCCACTGGACTCGCCTGCACGCCGTGCGTTGGATGTGCTGCGAGGATCATTTGACATCCTTCGGGATGGTCAGGTGGTTATCTTGGGCCTTGTGCAATCTCAGGGCAGCTGGATTGAAGCGCATGAGACCTCCAAACATCGTGTCGGGTACCACGCTGCCCTCTACCTTGCAGAGGTCACTTACCAGCTCACCACGGTGGTGGCGGTGCGGCTGGCGAAGGGCGCGAAATCCTTGACGGCCAGATCGGAGTATACGGCATCCCATCTTGTGTGGTGGCACCCACGACGGGAAGGAGCGATGCAGTACTACTTGAGCGATGGCCCAAAGGTGAACTTGGCCAACATCGTCGGCCCGGAGTGGCCTACAGCGCGCTGCGTACAGTTGCTGTCGGTCCCGGAGGACACGGACCTGGCGATACACCAGCGCGCTATGGACTTGGCCGAGGAGGTCCCGGAGGAACCTCCTGCCGCCGAGGAACCCTCGGAGGCACCTTCGGAGCCAGGGCGACTCTCTACGATCCCAGAGGTCACGGAGGAGTCGAGCTCAGCCCAGGCCACCGCGAGCGAGATTGACAGCGAGCGCGAAGAGCAGCTATGGGCCTACTTCGACAAAGGAATGGATCCAGTGATGGACGAGGCCCTTAAACATGCTCTGCGCGACATCGCTGTCGACGACGGCATCTCCGAGGCCGCCGTGGGGGCCCTCAGGGGGTGCCCGAGGGGTGCCCAGGGGCCTCCGGGGGATGCTCTGGGGGCACCCGGGGGCGTCCAGGGACGCCCCGAGGTGCAGAAAAATATGGCAGAAAAATGGCAGAAACACGTTTTTGTGCAAAAGTCGATTTCTGCCAAATTTCTGCCAAATTATTTCGCCCCTTTGGCGCCCCGGGAGGCCTCCAAGGGCGCCCCGGGGAGCCCCAAGGGGGCCTCGGGGGGCCCAAATGGTGCCTCTGGGGTGGCCTCGGGCCGCCCAAATTCCACTGGTGCGACCGACTCCGGCGCGCTTGGCCTGCGGGCCTCGCTCCCAGAGTCGGCTGCGCCGGCGGATCAGGAATATCTTGCACTGCCACCGGACGGTGGGCAAGGTTGGCCGGACGTTGACATGAGCTTCACCGGGCCGGCTACGGCTGGGCCGGGGAGATCGTGTGACGCGGTGGACAAGCCCGAGTACGTCGAACTTGCATTCAGTGGACACACTCATAAGGTCATTGAAGGGTTGCC
>PVBE010037780.1_pt1 | contig 11710 bp, 9 predicted proteins | sample 1631181 | NCBI WGS metagenome assembly PVBE01 (sample SAMN08397723, study PRJNA350692) | Marine metagenome, whole genome shotgun sequencing project. | isolation source: water | place: Pacific Ocean | collected 2012-04 | reverse complement strand
GGCCTCGATCGTGGGGCGATCCGTGAGCAGCACGGCCCTTTCGATCACATTCTTGAGCTCCCGAACGGGCCCCCCGTAGTGCCGAACATAGTCGTCCACGAATTGCCCGGCAAGGAGCAGGATGTCCTCCCCCCGGTCGCGGAGTGGAGGCAGCCCGATGGGAAGGACGTTGAGGCGGTAGTAGAGGTCCTCGCGGAATTCCCTCGCCGCCACGGCCTTCTCGAGGTCCTTGTTCGTGGCGGCGATGAACCGCACGCCTGTCTCGAGTTCCACCGTCCCACCGACCCGCCGGAACCGCCGGGTTTCCAGGACCGCCAGGATCTTGGCCTGGAGGTCCAGGGGCATCAACCCGATTTCGTCCAGGAAGATCGTGCCTTTCTGTGCCGCTTCGAAGAAGCCGATCTTGTCGCGCACGGCTCCGGTGAAGGCACCCTTCTTGTAGCCGAACAGCTCGCTCTCGATGAGGGTCTCGGGGATCGCACCGCAGTTGACCGCCACGAACGGGGCGTCACGACGGACCCCGCTGTAGTGTATCGCCCGGGCAACCAGCTCCTTGCCGGTGCCGCTCTCGCCTATCACCAGGGAGTTGATGCGGGTGTCCTTGACCCGCTCGATGAGGGCGTAGACTTCCTGCATGGCGGGGCTCGAGCCGATCAGGGTGCCGAAGTGGTAGCGATCGCGAAGCTCGGTCTTAAGGCGGAGGTTTTCTTCCTCGAGTGCGCGGATGCTCAGCGCACGCCGCACCAGCAGCTTGAGCTCGTCGTTGTTGAACGGCTTCATGACGTAGTCGAAGGCTCCGCGTTTCATGGCCTCGACTGCGGTCTCCGCCGTGCCGTAGGCGGTGATCATGATGACGGGGACGTCACGGGCGCTGGAGGCCGCACGGGTCTTGAGCTCGCGCAGCAGATCGAGTCCGTCCATGCCGGGCAGGTTGAGGTCCGTGAGCACCAGGTCGTAGGGGCCGCGCTCGAAGGCAGCCAGGCCCAGCTCGGCGGTACCCGCCTTTTCAACCTGGTAGCCCTCGCGCTCCAGCAGGATGCCGAGGAAGTCGCGCATGGAGCGCTCGTCGTCGACCACCAAGATACGTTCGTTGGGCATGGTTCTCACTCCGGAGCCGGATCACCGGCCTGCTCGCTGCGTGTGCCGAAGCGAGGAAAATCGAGGATGAAGGTGGTGCCTTCTCCTGCGCGGGACTCTACCGTTATCGTTCCGTGGTGGGCCCGGGCCAGCCGATCGACGTTGGCCAGACCCAGCCCGGTTCCGCCCTGCCGCGTGGTGTAGAAGGGGTCGAAGACCTTGGCCAGCTCGTCCCGGCCGATTCCGGTGCCTTGGTCGCGCACCTCGATGGTCACCCGGTCCGGGTTGGCTTGCACACCCAGGTGGATGGTACCCCCCTCGGGCATGGCTTGGGCCGCGTTGAGCAGCAGGTTCCAGAGCATCTGGCGGATGCGGTCCGGGTCCAGGTCGGCCTCGCCTTCACCCTCGATCTCCTCGTCCACCACGATGGCCACCTGCTGGCCGTAGCGAGGATCCTGACCGAACGCCGCCACCGCGTCCTCGATGATGGCGTGCACGCTGACCCGTTCACTGCGCAGCTCGATGGGCCGTGCGGAGTCCAGAAACTCACCCACCAGATCGTTGAGCCGCAGGACCTCGCGCTGGGCGATGTCCAGCAGGGGGCCCGCGTGCTCTTCCTTGAGCATCTGGATGGCGCCCGAGAGGCTGGCCAGGGGGTTGCGGATCTCGTGGGCGATGCCCGCGGCCAGGCGGCCGATACCCGCGAGGCGTTCCTCGCGTTTGCGCTCGCCCTCGTACCGACGGAGCTCCGTGACGTCCTCGAAGACCACCACCTCCCCGCCCAGCATCCCCAGTGGGCTGCGGTAGCAGAGCAGGGTGAGGTTCTCCCTGGGGCCGCGGATGGTGATCTCCTGGCCGTCGGTGTAGTGGCGCAGCCCGGGCATCACCGCGTTGAGGGGCCTCCCCTCACAGGTACCCAGGCGGGCCAGGGCGGCCGGGTTGGCGGTCTGGATGACTTCCCTCTCGTCCAGGGTGAGGATGCCCGAAAGCACGCTCTGCACGATCAGGCCGTGCTCTTCTTCCAGGACACGGGTGGTCTCTTGCTGCTTGGCCAGGGCGGCATCCGCCAGCTCGGTGCGCACCGCCAGCTGGTTGGTGAGGAAGCCGATGATGGCGAACCCGAACACCCGCAGCAGCATGTCCATGTACAGGGAGATGGAGCCGCTGCCGGCGACGGGTTCCTCGGACAGGAACATGGCCATGAAGATGGTGGAGCCGACGAAGGCCAGTGCGTTGACCGCCGTGATCAGCAGCCCGGCCCCTCGCCTGGGTACCAGGATGGCCGCGGCCACGATGTTCATGAAGTACAGGATGAAGAAGACGGAGCTCAGGCCGCCGGTCAGCTGCACGAAGACGGTGACCAACAGCGTGTCGAACAGCAGCTGGGCTACGACGAAGCCTCGCCGGTGACCCATGCGCTTGAGCAAGGCCGCGCTGACGCCCATGAAGAGAAAGGTGGCGCCCGCCAACAGGAAGAGCTTGTTCAGCGACAGCAGGCTCTCGGGGTCCTTGAGTACGGCGTACGCCGCCCAGAGGAAGAGCAGGCTGACCAGCAGCAGCCGCAGGAAGAGGTACTTGGTCACCCCGCTCCGGGGGGACTCCTGGACGACGGCGAACGAGGACTCGTCGCCGCGGGTCGCTGCGGGCTCGAGGGTCGGTGTCATGGGCCGCGCGGGCGGGCCGATGGGCGCTAGTGGATGCCCGAGGCCATTGAGAAGATGGGCAGGTACATGGAGATGACGAAGGCGCCGGCACCGCCGCCCAGGACCACCATGATGATGGGCTCGATCATCGAGGTGAGGGCTTCCACCGCCTCGTCCACCTCTTCTTCGTAGAAGTCGGCGATCTTGTTGAGCATGACGTCCAGGGCGCCCGTGGCCTCGCCGACGCTGATCATCTGGCAGACCATGTCCGGGAAGACCTTGGTCGCCATGAGCGGCTCTGCGATGGTTCGGCCCTCGGCGATGGCGTCGCGTGCCGTGGAGATGGCTGCCTCGATGACGCGGTTGCCAGAGGTCTTGCCGCAGATGTCCAGGGCATCGAGGATGGGCACGCCGGAGGAGACCATGGTGCCCAGGGTGCGGGTGAAGCGGGCGGTGGCGGACTTGGTGAGCAGGTCACCGAAGACCGGCAGCTTGAGGAAGATGCGGTCGAAGATGACGCGCCCCTGGGATGTCTTGTAGGAGTAGCGGAGGGCGAAGATGGTGACGACGATGCCCGCTAGCACGTACAGGCCGTTGGTGCGGATCCAGCGCGAGAAGTCGACCATCATCTGGGTTGGGGCCGGTAGCGCTGCGCCCATCTCCGCGAACATGGTCTCGAAGGTGGGGACCACCTTGATGAGCAGGATCGCCATGCAGAGGACACCGACGACGGTGACCACGATGGGGTAGGTCATGGCGCCCTTGATCTGGCGCCGGATCTTGTCGGCCTTTTCGAGGTGTGTCGCCAGGCGGTTGAGGATGGTGTCGAGGATACCGCCCACCTCGCCGGCGGCCACGAGGTTCTGGAACAGCTCGTCGAAGGTGTTGGGGAACTTGCGCAGGGCGTCGGCGAAGGTGCTGCCGGACTCGACGGCTTCCTTGACCACCTTGAGCTCGTCCCGGAAGGTGGGGTTTGGCGCCTGCTGGGACTGGATCTCGAGGCACTGCACCAAGGGCAGGCCGGAGTCGATCATGGTAGCGAACTGGCGGGTGAAGATGACCAGGTCCTTGGTCTTGACGCCGGGCTTGAGAAAGGCCGGCAGCGGCAGCTGGCTCAAGTCCATTTCCAAAAGGGAGCCACCCTTTTTGGAAACCTTGGTCGGACTGATCTGCATCCCACGCAGCTTCTGCTTGGCCTCCCCGACGTCCTTGGCCTCGATCTCCCCTTTCCGCTTGTCGCCGGAGGAAGTCGAGCCTTCGTATGCGAAGACGGGCATTATGACCTCGAAGTAGACGGATCCGAAGCTAGAGCATAGCCGAAGGCTCCGTCCTCGGGCAATCGCGGTTCCGGCGAGTTCGGACCTTTCCTCCGTCGGGAGGAGCGTGGTCGTCCTTTCTTCGGCCAGGTGCGACCCCACGAGGACTTTGGAAGAAACAAGAGAACTCGGAGAATTACAGGATGAGGCTCGTCATCGTCAGCTGCAGCCCCGATGAGGCGGAGACCTTGCTGGACGCGCTGCTGTCCGAGCGCCTGGTAGGATGTGGGAACATTCTGCCCACGGTGCGTTCCCACTATTGGTGGCAAGGTGAGCTGTGTCGGGACGAGGAGTCCTTGCTGCTCATGGAGACCGAGGACGACAAGGTCGCGGCCTTGATGGAGCGCCTCCCGGCGCTGCACTCCTACGACGTCCCCAAGATCATCGCACTCGAGGTCGCGGAAGCCCTACCAGCCTACGCGGCGTGGTTGGGAGGCGTGCTGGGCCCAGTCTAGTCGGCGTCGCCGGTGTAGCCCACGGGTGGCTTCCAGCGGGCGTCGAGCGCTTCGACCACGGCCCACATGGTGAGGTAGACCAAGGCGCTGGAGTCGGCCTCGAGATCGACCTCGCCTTCCTCCCGCTCTTCCTTCTCGAACAGGGCCCACAACACCTCGTCCAGGAGATGGGGCTGGGCGCGCCACTCGACCGCCTTGCAGCGGGCGGGAAAGTCGTCGTCCGTCGGGTAGAGGCTCGCGGCCACTTCGCCGATGCGGTCGGTGGCCTGGTCCAGGTCGCGGCCCGAGACCTTCTGCATGCGGCCTCCCGTCTGTTCGAAGATGCGCATGCACACGGCGCTCATGTACAGGGCGATCTGGGCGGACTGGGCACCGAGCTGCTCGGCGTTGGCTTCGACGAAGCGACCCACTCGGCGCTGGGTGCGGCTCAAGCGCAGGGCCACGGGCTCGAAGGCACCTGGTTCGTCGGAGCAGGCCTCGGCGAGGCGGTGGACATCGGGGCGGGGAATGGCGGGGTTCGGCATGGTTCACCTCTGGCGGCGCCTTCTATCACCGCTCGCCAGGGGCGCCATGTTCACCACTGGTCAGGCTCACCAGGATCCGTGTGCCAGATCGATGTTGAAGGGGTCGCAGTCCGCTGGGGCTCGGATGGTGGCGCGGTCTACGCGCTTCTCGCCCGGAGCGAAGGGGCCCATACGCAGCTCGTAGCGGTCGTCGTGGCAGCGCACCTCCACCACCGCGAGGCTCAGGTCGCGGGCGGCGTTGTTCGTGGCCGTGACCTCCACCTCGGTACGACCGTCGGGCCAGGTCTTTCCCTGGCCGGCGAGGTCCAGCCATGGACGCACGTCGAGCTGGGCGGGTCCCTCGTCGTCGCGGGGCTCGAGGATGACCTCCTTGCGGGCGGTGTCCAGGGTGATGAGGAAGCGGCTGCTGACGTTCAGGCCGAGCAGGCCCGCGTGCTCACCACCGGAGGTACACGCGTCGCAGATGGCCACGGTTGCACCGGGGACCTCGAAGCCCCCCAGCCAGATGCGGTCCACCACCGCCAGCTGGCTGGTGGAAGCGCCCGTGGCGGTCTGGAACGTGATGCTGGGGGCATCCTTCGGAACCCGGTAGCCCAGCTGCCCGAGGGTGGAGTTGCCCAGGGTGGTGTAGGTGGCTCCCGTGTCGAAGAGCATCTCGGTTTCCACCACGCGGCCGTCGGCTCCCTCGAGGGTGACGGGGATGAGCAGGGAGTGACCCCGCCCTTCATAGGGCAGAGCGACCTGATATGCCTCTTCGTTCATTCGGGTCGGGGGTAGCGGGGCCTCGACCAGGGGCGCGGCCTTGGGGCTCGGGGTGCGAGCGTTGGGCGTCACCAACAGGGTGTCGATGGCATCCGCCAACGCGCGGCGCTGCTCTGGGGGCAGCCCCGTGCCCAGGCCCCCCTCCAGCAGCGCCATGCCGGTGTCGATGGCGTCTCGTCGCTCGCCCGGGAAGAACAGCGGCAGGCCAACCAGCAGGAGCACTGGCCAGAGGTTGGCCCCCAGCAACAGGCCTGCGCGGCGGCTGGGGAGCAGGGCGGTGAAGCCGAGCACCGGCAGGGCCAGCAGCAGGGTCGTGGCCACCGCTACGGCCACCGGCTCGGGTTGGCGCACGGCGGCCACTCCTCCCAAGGCCAGGGCGGCCAGGGTGAGCAGGGGCACGGCGGTGATGCAAGCGACGAGGGTAATGAGGCGGGCCATGTTACTTCCGCTCGGGTCGACCCCGACCTGATGTCCTATCGTCCCATCCGCCGTGGCGAGCGGCCAGCAAGGAGCATCGTGGACAAGGAGCGCGCGACATACTTCTGCATCGACATCGAGTGCACCGGCCCCGTTCCCGCCTTGTACGACATGATCTCGCTGGGGGCGGTGGTGGTGGCCCAGGGCCCGTCCGGCGAGCTCGTGCTGGGTGAACAGTTCTACGTGGAGATCGCGCCCCAGTCCGATCTGGAGGATCCCGGCACCCGAGCCATCCACGGGTTGGACGTGGACGCCCTGCGCGAGCACGGCACACCTCGCGCCGAAGCCATGGTTCGGCTGGCCTCGTGGGTAGAAGAGCAGACCCTGCGGGGGACCAAGCCGGTGTTCGTGGGGCACAACGCCCCCTTCGACTGGTCCTTCGTGGCGTGGTGCTACGCAGCTGAGGGCATGGCCAATCCCTTCGGCTACAAGGCGCTGGATACGAAGGCCCTGGCCACGGGGGTGCTGGGTATCCACTGGTTCGACAGCAACAAGGGCTTGATCACCCACGTGCTCGGCTTGCCATGCGAGGACATGGGTCAGAAGCACCGTGCCGACTATGACGCTTGGTTCCAGGCCATCATCCTCAAGGGCTTGCTGGACTTCGCCCGCAGCCGAGGCGGCTGATCTTCCGTCATGCGCGTCGTCATCGTCACCCGCGCCGACCTCTTTCCCCCCTACCATGGGGCGGCAGCCAAGATCGTTCACGGAGCCGAGGGCATGGCGGCCCACGGCGCCTGCGTCAGCGTCGTGACCGACAACCGCGACGGCTACTGGCGGCTGGAGGATGGTGAGTGGGAGCTGAAGCCCTATGCCCCCAGGGCCCGAGCGGCCGAGGAGTGGAAGCCGCTGCCAGCGCTGGGCCGTGTCGCCGAGCGACTCTGCGGGCGTATCGGCTACCCCCCCGAGGAGTACTTCCTGTATCGACCCATGTTCGACCCGGCCTGGTGGCTGCGGGTCGCGGCGGCTGGTGTAGCGGAGCGGGCCGACGTCTTCCAAGCCGAGTTCCCCGGCTACGGTGTGCCCGCGTTCATGGCAGCCAAGCTGCTGGGCAAACGATCCGTGCTCGTGCAACACAACGTCGAATACGATCGTCTGGGAGAGATGGCGGGGCTGTCGGAGTCCGTGTTGGGGCGACTGCGGGCGATAGAGGTCGGTGTGTGTCGCGCCGTGGATCAAGTCGTCGCCGTGAGCGTCGACGATCGCGACCGCATGACTCGAGACGGTGTGCCCGGCGACAAGATCACGGTCATCCCCCACGGGGTGCGCGTGGAGCCCTTCGTCCGAGCCACGGGGGCCGGAATCCGGCGTCGGTACGGCATCCCCGCGACCGCTCCGTTGCTCTTCTTCCACGGCGTGCTGCACTACCACCCCAACACCCAGGCGGTGCGCTTCATCGTGGCGGATCTGCTCCCGCGCTTGCTCGGGCGGCACCCCGACCTGCGGATCGTCTGCGCGGGCATGAACCCGCCGCTGTACTACAGCCACCCCGCGGTGATCTTCCCCGGCATGGTTGACGACCTGGCGGACCACGTCGCCGCCGCAGACCTGTGTCTCTGCCCCATCGAGACCGGCGGGGGCACCCGGCTCAAGCTCCTCGAGTACTACGCTGGTGGCAAGGCCGTGGTCAGTACCACGAAGGGCGCCGAGGGTCTCCGCTGTCGGCACGGCGAGGGGGTGTGGATCGCGGATGGCGCTGGGCCTTTCGCCGAGGGCGTCTTGACATTGCTCGCCGATCCCATGGCGCGGGCCAGGCTCGGTCGCGGTGCCCGGCGTTTTGCTCGCTGCTACGACTGGGACGCCATCGGGCGGGCCACCCTGGATCTGTACGAGGGTGTGGGTCGCGGCGAGGACTGGAACGAGCGGCTGTTGGCGGGCCTCGAGCGGGCGGGTGTGAAACCCGCCCCTACGTCGGGTGCTCCCGTCGCCTCCGAGGCTCCTAGCCCCGACCGAGAGCCGAGAACCGAGAGCCGAGAGCCCACGCCCGAGGTCCGACCAGAGGCCGTTCACCTGCCGCGTCTCGAGGCCGAAAACCCGCTCACCATGCTCCTGCTGCTCAACCGGGGCTGCAACCTTCGCTGCTCGTTCTGCGATCTGTACGACAATCCGGAGCGCATGGACGTCCGTGGGCGCCTGCCGGCGCTGCTGGATCAGGCGGTGGCCATCGGCACGCGGGTAGCGGTCTTCACCGGGGGCGAGCCGTTCCTTCACCGCGACCTGTTCGAGGCGGTGCGCATGGCCAAGGAGCGAGGCCTGGGCACCAACGTCACCACCAACGGCACCCTGGTGGAGCGTCGCTGGCGTCAGCTGCACGCCTCGGGGCTCGACTCCATCTCCGTCAGCCTCGACGGTGGCGCGGCCACCCACGACGCCTTGCGGGGCCGGGCTGGCACCCACGCCCGGGTCATGAAGGCGCTGCGCCGCCTGGCCGCCGACAGCCCGCTGCACCTGGCGGTCTACTTCGTGGTCACCAACCGCAACGTGGACGAGCTGGTCCCGGTGTTCGAGGCCGTCTCGGAGCTGGGCGCCAGCTTCGACTTCTGGCCTGTCAACGATGCCCCGGACCTCGCCCTTCGCGAGTCCTCCCAGGTCGAGTCCTATCTTCGTGCCATAGACCACATCGCCGCTCGCGACCCGGACGTCGCGGCCCGTCGTGCCTACCTGGAGCGGGGGGTGGACTACCATGCCGGCAAGCTGCGGCGGGTGCGCTGCCTTGGGCTGGTGGACCAGTACGGCATCACCTGGAGGGGTGAGCTGCTGCCGTGTTGCGTCTGGGGTCAGCCCGAGCTGTCGGTGGGCAACGTCTTCGAGACTCCCCTCGATCAGCTGTGGGTGGCGCCAGCCACCCGGGCGGCCAGGGAGCGTCTACTCCGCGAGGGGTGCGGGGTGGACTGCTTCAATCACGGGTTGTTCCACTTCGAGCGGTGTACCGGAGAGCCGTTCGTGCTGGACTAGGGGCCGGAGCCGACGTGCTCTGGCGGCTGGCTGGCCTCTATCTGCCCCAGGAGCGTTCGAGCACGGCTGTTCCCATCGTCGATCTCGAGGGCCTGTCGCAAGAGCGTCTCGGTCTGGCCGAGCCGACCCAGCTCCATCTGGATCTCGGCCAAGGCGAGGTACTTGGGGGCCTCGATCCCGGGGGCCAGCTCGATGGCGCGAGCCAGCAGGGGCTCCGCTTCCTCGAAGCGGCCGATCCGGGCACACTCCATGCCCATGCCCTCCTGGGGGCAGGCGCTCCTCCCGGTCCCGCAGCTGTGGACCCCGCCGGCGCTCACGTCGATCTAGTCCCCCTCGTCCGTAGGGGACGGTGCGGGGCCTGGGGCTCCAACGCGGGGGGGCTCCACGTCCGGGAAGGTCCAGGGATCCAGGTCCCGCGCCGTGGCTCGACAGCGAGCCTCGCCCTCGGCCTCCCCGAACGCCGCCCAGGCGTTGGCCAGCGTCTCGAATGCCAGGGCGTAGTTCTTCCAGAGGACGTGGTCGTAGGTGTTCTCGACGTGGAAGTCCGAGGCCACGCGAGAACCCATGGCGTGGGCCTCGAACGCCGCGCGCATCTGGGCCTCGACCTGGCCGGGGTGGGGCATGGGCGTGTCTTCGGGCACGATGCGCATGAGCACGGCCGAGACCGGGAAGGCCATGGGCAGCGCCTGGCGAACCGCTTCGTCCTGCATGCGCCCGAAGGAGGCGTAGACGGGGGCCCGCTCGAGATTGGCCTGGACCAGGCCGACCGTGCCGAGGACCTCGCCTCGCCGTTCCAGGACCAGGTCGGGGTGTCGCTCGAGCAGCCGCTGGCGGTACCAGGGGTAGCCCAGCATCTCCGGATGCACCCAGGCCACGTCCGGACGCAGGCCCTCGACCTCTTGCAGGTAGAGGCTGCCGAAGAGCGCGGCGTCGTCGATGGCCAGGACCAGGGATCCCGGCTCGACGGTGCCGAGGGCAAGGCGAAGATAGTCCTCGACCACCGTCCCACCCCGGTGCGGTGCGCGCTGGAGGTTGATGAAGAGCGGCACCGCCAGGGCTCCGAGCAGCGCCCATGCGAGGACCCTGGACCCGGAGCCCCAGCGCAGCGCCTGGTGCGCACCCCAGCCGATGAACACGGCGAACAGCGTGTTGGCGAGGAGGTGAAAGCGGGAGGTGGAGATGGTCCAGGGCAGGCTGGCGGGGAGGTTGAACAACCCCAGGAAGAATGGCCCGGCCAGCAACAGGCTGGCCATGACGGCCAACAGCCATCCCCGGTGGCTGGGGGCCCGGAAGGCCAGCGCCAGGCCGAGCAAGCCCAGCAGGGCGTAGATACCGAAGAACTCCGTGGGTAGCTCGGAGGCCCAGTGCAGGGGATGGGCCAGGGGATCGAGGCCGTGCTCACCCCCCGTGAGCTGGAACGTGCCGAAGTCTCGCCGGAGAAAGTGGTGCACCACGCCCGGGAGGCTCCGGGTGTCGCCCCAGCGCCAGGCGCCGCCGGGGAGTGCCAGGAGACCGTACGAGATGAAGCCCGGCAGGCTACCGGCCGCGAAGGCGGCGATCCCCGAGAGTGGCCGTCGGCCCCGTGCCACCCTGACGAGCGCCCACGCGACGACCGGTGCCAGGAACACGATGGTGTGGTGGTGGGCGATGCCCGTCGCCAGGGCGAGCCCGGCGAGCAGCGCGTTCGTGGGTTTGTGGGGGTTCTCGTCGACGGACAGGGTCGAGAGGAGGACGAGCGTCGCGGAGAGGGTGCAGCCCGTGAAGACCTCGGCAACCGTGGCGTAGCGCCAGAAGTGAAACGACAGGCCGAGGGCCAAGGCGGCCACCAGGGCGGGGATCCAGCGACCCGTCAGGCGGCGTAGCAGTGCGAACAGCAGGGTCACCGTGCCGGCGCCCAGCAGCGCCGAGACGAAAGAGGCTCGCCACGCGACGGTGCTGGCGGGCAGGTGGGACGCCAGCCGCATGAGCGCCGTTTGCACGGGGTAGCCGGGAGGGTGCAACACGCCCCCCGCTCCCGCGACCGCCATGTACTCCGAGGCGTCGCCTCCCTGGCAGGTGTTAGCAGCGCCGGCCCCGTAGAGAGCCGCGAGAGAACCGAACAGCAGCACGGACACGAGCGCGTCTTCCAACGGGCGCTTCGCCTCGCGGTGGGTGTCGGTGGCCATCGATTCTCGTGGGGGGAGCGGGAACGAAGGCACATGTAGCCCGACCGTGGGCCGGTGCGTTGTGGGTGGGAGGAATTGCCGCTCCGGCCTCTCTTTCCGCTCCCCCGCTACGGTCTCTTCTCCCAATCGCTCTCCACCCCGCCTTCGTCCGGCCCCAGGAGAAAACGAAGCGAGGCGCCGCCCAACAAGTCGGCGTGCTCGATGGTGCCACCGTCGATGGGGGAGCCGTCCAGCTCCACGCCTTGCCACGACGCCTTGGACGGTGAGACCTCTCCGGCGGCCTCGATGATCAGGGTGCTGCCATCGTGTAGGTCCATCTCGACGAGCTCGAACAGG
>PVBE012796781.1_pt1 | contig 11711 bp, 8 predicted proteins | sample 1631181 | NCBI WGS metagenome assembly PVBE01 (sample SAMN08397723, study PRJNA350692) | Marine metagenome, whole genome shotgun sequencing project. | isolation source: water | place: Pacific Ocean | collected 2012-04 | reverse complement strand
GCCGGCTGTGGCTCACGGGCATGCATTGGGCGCTCGGGGCGTCCGCGGCAGGCGAGGAGTTGGAGGTGCAGGGCGCGCGCGCAGAGAGCCCACGCTGCGCGGTCCCAGAGGGCCTGGAGTACTTGTTTGAGAAGGCCGTGGCCCGCAGCATATTTCTCAATTGGCAAAACATTCCTCAGGAGGCCCGGAAAAGCCGGAACCCATAAATAAGGTTTCGGAGCACCTTTCATTCGACGCTGATGAACTTTAGATACTAGCGGCTTGCGGTCCTTGTATACCCGTTCTTCATTCAAACCGCTCTGTCCAACAACCACCCCATAGCCTTTTTTCCAATGCGCGCTCGCCTGCTTAATTATGGAGCCCAACAATTCATCGTTGCTCGTCATTGCAGACAAACGTTTTTTCAAATCCGAACTAAGTCCCGGCAGTGCTTTTGCGACTAAACTCCCCGACATCCTATCGGCTTCGGGAAACATAATATCGAAGCCCACGACCTTGACGCCTGACTGAAAAAGTTTGATAGTCATATCGCGTAACGTAGACCGCGGCCACGGCCACTGTCCTATTTCTTTCAAGCTTTTCTCATCTAAATCAACAATTACGACTGGGGAATCAGCTGGAATTGGCCGTGGCTTAGTTTGCTGATAAAAATCAAACGTTTTCAGTCGGACTGTCTCGAGAGGTCCTGGATCCCAAATACGTAAAGCCATCAACGCGACCAGAAGTACAACCGCTATCAGTCGCGCTTTACCCAATTTGTTCCAAAGCTTAATGGGTAATTTCCACAATACACTAGCTGGTGCCAAAAACGGTCTTTTAGTATTCGTCTCAGGTGCATTTTCATCAGACATCTATGGAGTGCCCCAAAATACTCTTTTTATATCTCATTCTTTTCACAGTTTAAAAACCACCCCTTGAAATTGGCAGTTCCAAAAACTGAACCGAAAACAATATAAACATATCTTTCTGTTTAACAATATCCCATTTACTTACATACATCCGGCTCATTTTCAGACTTCCGATCGTCTAATAAACCTAACACGCCTAGATCAAGATTCTTGGGTATCACAAACACCACCAATTCTGAGCTAGTCCTAGAAAATCGGACAGGGTGTTAAGGTGTATTCCACCGATTAACGGAGGAATACGATATGAGTGCACGACGTCGATTTACGGCGGAATTCAAAGCCCGTGTTGCGCTGGAAGCGCTATGGGGCGACAAGACGTGAGCTGGTCCCACATTGTTGGACAGTTTAGCAGCATGATCAGAGACAAGAATACACCTTAACTTCGCTGCTAAACTGTCCAACAATGTGGGACCAGCTCAATCCATCTTATTGATCGTAATGTTTTTTTAACAAAACAGCATTATTGATATCGATTATTCTCATGTGATCTACTGTCTGGAGTACCAACATGTCAATAGGCACAATTGCTGGCATATTAGCGGGAATTGGGCTCTTCATAGGCGCAATTTTTATTGCAACCGACAACTTTTTTATGTTTGTCGATGCACCCAGTTTTATTATGGTAGTTGGCGGAGCATGCGCAGCGAGCTTCATTTCCTTTGAAGCACGGTACGTCATACTGGCATACAAATCGCTTATCATAATTTATTCCGCCCCAGCAATCAGCAGAAATGTTTTAAAGGCTGAGGTAGGTCGTATTATTAAATGGGCGTATGCCGTCCAAAAAAATGGTCCTGCCGGACTAGAGTCAGAAACGAAGAAATTGCAGAAATCCGACAAATTACTGGCTTTTGGTGTAGATTGCGTATTAGCGGGATACTCGGCCGGTGAAGTAAGAGAAATTTTGTCCACTTCAATAGAATCCGCTTTTGGCAGAAATATGGCCCCAGTCAAAGTTCTGCAAATGCTTGGCGGAGCGTGCCCAGCATTTGGGATGATAGGTACGTTAGTGGGCCTGGTTATCATGTTAGGAAATCTCGATGATCCTTCTTCCTTGGGGCCAGCTTTATCAGTTGCTCTGATCACCACTTTATATGGTGTTCTTTTTTCGCGTTTAATTTTCATGCCTGCCGCGCTAAAAGTAGAACAACGAGAGCAAATAGTGCGATTTAGAAATTATTTAGTCTTAGAAGGCCTAACACTACTGGCCGACAAGAAAAGTCCTAGGTATATTCAAGACCGGATGAATAGCTATTTAGATCCGACCCTCCATTTTAACATTGATAAAGATAAGTCGAAGTAATGGCTGGCCCTCCTCCTCCACCGCCACCCTCAGGTGATGATGATGATATTATGGGGACATATGCAGATGCCATAACCCTGTTGATGGCATTTTTTGTTTTATTTTTTTCTATTTCTAAAGTTGACCTGGATGTTATGGATGAGGTTGCAAAAGGAATGAGTTCAGCTATTTCAAAAGAAGAAAGGGAAACAAAGCAAGAAACACTGAAGAAAAACATTAAGGACGTTGTCTATTCAGAAGGTGCGGAAGAGGTAGTCAAAATCGCAAGCGACGCTCAAGGCAGTATTACCCTGGAACTAGACGGAGGTGCTTTTTTCAAAGCTGCATCAGCGGAGCTAATGGAACAAGCCATTCCTGTGTTAGAGGGAATATTCCAGGAAATCAATTCAGATCTTTACTTAAATTTTAACATAATAGCCGAAGGTCACACGGATGATGACCCCATCAGCACCCCCCGCTATCCATCAAATTGGGAACTATCTTCAAATCGAGCCTCCACCGTCGTCCGCTTCTTCATTTCCAACGGCATGAAAAAAAACCGGTTACGGGCTATAGGTTATGCCGACACTCAGCCAAAACTCCCCAACCGCGATGCATCCGGTGCGCCCATTCCTGACAACATGATTGCAAACCGACGTATAATTTTGAGGATCAATCGTCAACCGATCTATGAAGAGATTAGACTCCCTAAATTCAGGCGTAAGGAAGGCGACAAAAAATCGAATAAAACGCAGATTAATTAAACTCGATCAAATGTAAAAGCTCCATCTACTCCACTAGGAAGTCCATGTTTTCCTGGACAACGAAGGTGCCGTCCCAAGCCTTTTTTGCTTCTGCTGCCAGATTGTCCATGAAGATGTCACCGTGTTCCGGGTCGTGGTGGAAAATACCGAGGCGTTTGGCGTTGGCCATTTGGCATAGCTTTACACCCTCATTCCATGTTGAGTGCCCCCAACCGACACGAGAGGGAAATTCTTCCTCGGTATAGGTGGCGTCGTAAATTACGAGATCGGCGCCTTCAATCAGATCCAAGATATTTTCATCCGGCTTACCTGGGATATGCTCGGTATCGGTGATCAGGCACATGGACTTGCCTTTATATTCGATGCGGTAACCGGTGGCATCATTAGGATGGTTTAAAAGTGCCGTCCTGACCTTCATGTCGGATTTATTTTTAGCAATATCCAGATCCTCGCCAGCGCGGAAATCAGAGAACGACAATTGGGCCTGCATGGCATCCAGGGGAATAGGAAACATGGGATTTTCCATCTGGGCTTCCAGGACGTTCCGGATACCGCCCTTGTCCGCCATGTGGCCCGCCATGATATCGATTTTACGATTGGGATCGAAAGCGGGGGCAAAAAAGGGAAAACCATTTATGTGGTCCCAATGCGTGTGGGTCATCAGGATATAGCAATGTTCGATATCTGATTTGATCAACTGCTGGCCGAGATTACGAATCCCGGTCCCACAATCCAGCAAAATTTTCTGATCGCCTGCATCAACTTCTAAGCAGGTGGTATTGCCGCCATATTTTAAATGGGTCGGAGCTGGGCAAGCTATACTCCCCCTGCACCCCCAAATTTTTACCCTTATTGACATTTATACTGTTCCCAGAATGAAGCACTTAATTGTTATCGAATTTATATTATTAGAGCCATTTTACTAGAGAATTTTCTGTTATTAACTCCTGATTCTCAACAAATATTCCCCCCCCCACTCTACAACTAATTGTGAGCCAGATCACAAACTATTACTTTTGATCCAATTTTTATATCTATTTTTTTACGGAACTGCCTTGATTTATCCCGATTTCCAGCAGCTCAGTAGAATTTTCATACCAAAAAACTTCACCGAGAGGAACCTCTGAATACGTGTTTGCACGTTTTGGGTAATACGTTATTGGCTGGGAATTGATATGTCGGTTTTAAGCAATTTGCGAGCAGACCGGTCATGACATTCATTCCGAAGGCGGAGATTTTCCCGACGATGGGTCACCATTATACAGGTTTGCCGCAACCGGCGCGAAGATGTTGCGACCGTGAAAGATCGCGGGTAACGATTCTGGCCGCGAGTCGGTCCCCCACATTTTGGTCTCGCTGGTGTAGCGGCGTATAATCAGTTCGAACATGCCGTTACCGGGACCCACGTGCTATCCACCGTCAGCTTCGACAATCGTTCCCAACCGGTCGCCAACACTTGGATCAACCACGCACAGGAATATAGTTCCCCAATCAAATGCTCCGACATAAGTGGCAAGTAGACAAGCGGTGGCTTTCGGGTTTTGGACGGGTAGGTCTTAGAACAAATCAACCACGAATGCTGCGGCGCTGGTTCATATATTTTGGTCTTCATTTGTCCAATATAGGGTCCTGCCAAAGCAAAATCCATCAAGAGAACGGTCATGAGCTGAGAATATCGGATCGCTTGCCCCCAATTCCACACTAAACCGGCATAAAAAATACCTATATTTCAAAGACTAATCATCTCAATTCGGGCAAATAGTGTCCTTGGGCGTGACGTCGCCGACTTAATCGATTAGTATGCACACGAGAAACACGTCGAGTAGGCGGAAAACCCGCCTCAATATATCCGGTTGTCCCAGATACCCGAAAGCGGGTTGGACCCAAAAAAGGCCCTTCCCGGAGTGGCATATCGACCCTAACCGGTGGTTTTGGTGTCTATTTTGCCAAGCCAAACTCCCGGCAACGTCGAACGGCTTCTCCAGTTATACGGAGGGAGGGAGGCTTTTCCCGCTGTCACGGTAATTGCGGGCTAAGATGTATTGGAACGAACGACGTAAAATAGCTTTTGAGTAAGAACAACGCGTAACGAGGTAGTATGAAAAAGGTGGGCCATCCTTCAATTGCAGGTTTTCCGGACCAGCAAGGACTTTACAATCCGACCAAAGAACACGATTCCTGCGGCATCGGTTTTGTCGCCAATATTAAAAATCGGAAAAGTCACAAAGTTGTCGTGCAAGGTTTGACGGTCCTGGATAATTTAACCCATCGGGGTGCCGCAGGCGCCGATCCCCTGGCCGGTGACGGCGCGGGTATCCTCATTCAGATTCCGGACAGGTTTCTGCGCGAAGAAGTTACGGCTATTGGCTTCGAATTGCCGGAAAGCGGTAAATACGGCGTCGGCATGCTGTTTTTGCCGCAAGATGAAAAAGCGCGGAAGGCCTGCGAAGATGCCGTCGAAAAAATGGTCACCGATGAAAATCTGGCAATTCTGGGTTGGCGGGATCTACCGACCGATAACACATGGTTGAGTGATGGTGTTCGTGGAATGGAGCCGTTCATCCGCCAATTGTTTGTCGGTGTGGGCGATTCCGAATTGGATCAAGATGCCTTCGAGGTGAAACTTCTGGTCATCCGCAAACGCACCCATCAGATTGTCATTCAGAAAAATTTAGCCGGTGATGAATCCTATTATATTCCGTCCATGTCTTCCCGGACCATTTGCTACAAGGGCATGATGCTGGCCGGCAGAGTGGGTAAATATTATACCGACCTTCAGGACGAACGCCTGGAATCGGCCCTCGCCCTCGTGCATCAGCGTTTTTCGACCAATACATTCCCGTCCTGGCAGTTGGCTCAGCCCTTCCGTTATTTGTGCCACAACGGTGAAATCAACACCCTGCGCGGTAACATCAATTGGATGGCTGCCCGTCGGCACAATATGAAGTCGGAAAAACTGGGCGATGATCTGGACAAATTATGGCCCTTGATTGCCGACGGTATTTCCGATTCGGCGAGTTTCGACAATGCGCTGGATTTGCTGGTGGCCGGCGGATATTCGTTGTCCCACGCTATGATGCTGATGATACCTGAAGCCTGGAACGACAATCCCCTGATGGATGAGCAGCGCCGGGCATTCTACGAATACAATGCAGCCTTGATGGAACCCTGGGACGGTCCGGCCGCGGTGGCCTTTACCGATGGTCGCCAGATTGGCGCTACCCTGGACCGCAACGGTCTCCGGCCGGCCCGCTATATTGTTACCGATGATGATCTTTGCGTCATGGGCTCGGAAGTCGGCGTGCTCGAAATTCCCGACGAAAAAATTGTCAAAAAATGGCGTTTGCAACCAGGTAAGATGTTTTTGATCGACCTGGAAGAAGGCCGCATCATCGACGACGAAGAATTAAAAAACGAGTTGGCGACAACCCATCCCTATCAGGAATGGCTGGATGAAACGCAGATCCATCTCGAAGACCTGCCAGCGGATGTGGAACCCATGCCGCTCGACCACCAGACACTATTGGACCGGCAACAAGCTTTTGGCTACACCCAGGAAGATCTCAAATTCTTTCTCCTGCCCATGGCCATCAGCGGGCAGGATCCGATTGGATCCATGGGGCGGGATATTCCCCATGCCGTGTTGTCCGACCGGCCGAAACTGCTCTACGATTATTTCAAACAGGCCTTTGCCCAGGTGACGAACCCACCAATAGATCCGATTCGGGAAGAACTGGTAATGTCGCTGGTTTCACTGATCGGTCCCAGGCCCAATTTGCTTGATTTGAAAACCGGTGGCAGCCATATGCGACTGGAAGTCAGGCAGCCCATTCTATCGAACGTTGATCTGGAGAAAATCCGTCACATCGATAGCAGTGAAAGATCGTTCAATTCGATCACCCTGGATATGTGTTATCCGGTATCAGCAGGTTCCGACGGAATGGCGGCAGCCCTCGATAAGCTCTGCCTGTCGGCTCAGGAAGCCGTTCTCGAAGGTCACAATATTCTTATTCTATCGGACCGTTTAGTTGACGCGGATCACGTGGCAATCCCCGCCCTGCTGGCGACGGCGGCCGTTCACCATCATCTAATTCGCGAAGGTCTGAGGACCGAATCCGGATTGGTTATTGAAACCGGTGAAGCGCGGCAGGTTCACGATTTCTGTCTGTTGGCCGGCTATGGCGCCGAAGCGGTTAATCCTTATTTGGCTTTTGACACGATTGCCAATGCCCGCGATCAACTGCCCGATGATTTGGCATTGTCTGAAGCCCACGGCCGCTACATAAAAGCTGTCGACAAGGGCATCCTCAAGGTCATGTCAAAAATGGGTATTTCGACCTATCAGTCCTATTGCGGGGCACAGATATTTGACGCCATTGGACTGCGCGATGATTTCATCGAGAAATATTTCACTAAGACAGCCTCAGCCATTGAAGGCGTCGGCTTAGAAGAAATCGCCAACGAGACCGTCACGCGGCACGGCCAAGCCTACGGCAATTCACCTATTCTTGCCAACGCTTTAGATGTTGGCGGTGAACTTGCCTACCGACTACGTGGTGAAGAACATATGTGGACACCGGAAACCATATCCGGTCTGCAGCATTCGGCGCGAGGCAATTCCCGGGAGATTTACGATAAATATGCGGCGGAAGTGAATGACCAGTCGCGCAAACTGAAAAACCTGCGCGGCTTGTTCGAATTCAAGTATGCAGAGCAAGCGATCCCCTTGGAAGAAGTCGAAGCGGCTTCGGAGATCGTCAAGCGCTTCGTCACCGGCGCCATGTCCTTCGGCTCGATTTCCTTTGAAGCCCATACCAATCTGGCCATCGCCATGAACCGCCTGGGCGGAAAATCGAACACCGGCGAAGGCGGCGAAGAGCCGGAACGTTTCGTATCTCTGGCCAATGGTGATTCCATGCGATCCGCCATCAAGCAGGTAGCTTCCGGCCGCTTCGGAGTCACGACTGAGTATCTCCGCAATTCCGATGAAATTCAGATCAAGATGGCCCAAGGCGCCAAGCCCGGCGAAGGTGGCCAGCTACCAGGGCACAAGGTCGATGAAGTAATCGCCCGGGTACGTCACTCGACACCAGGTGTCGGTCTGATCTCGCCACCGCCGCATCATGACATCTACTCGATCGAGGATTTGGCGCAACTGATCCATGACCTCAAAAATGTGAACCCTAAGGCGAGGATCAGCGTTAAGCTGGTATCCATCGTCGGCGTTGGCACGATAGCCGCCGGCGTATCCAAAGCCCATGCCGATCATGTGCTGATTTCGGGCGCCGACGGTGGCACCGGAGCCAGTCCAATCACTTCGGTGATGAACGCCGGCTCGGCTTGGGAAATCGGCTTGGCCGAAACCCATCAGACCCTGGTTCTCAACAAGTTGCGAGGCCGCATTTCCGTGCAGGCCGATGGTGGTATTCGGACTGGGCGTGATGTTGCCGTAGCGGCTCTGTTAGGTGCCGATGAATACGGCATTGCCACCGCGGCGCTAATCGCTTCCGGCTGCGTGATGATGCGCAAATGCCATCTCAACACCTGCCCAGTGGGCATTGCCACCCAGGACCCGGAATTGCGTAAGCGATTTAAGGGCAAGCCAGAGCATGTCGTCAATTACATGTTCTTTGTGGCCGAGGAAATGCGTGAAATCATGGCCAAACTGGGCGTGCGAACTATCAATGAGATGATTGGCCGCTCAAACCTATTGAACATGAGCGGCGCCATCGATCACTGGAAAGCCAAGGGTCTGGATTTATCGCGCATTCTGTACAAACCAGATATGGACCCCGATGTAGCGATCTACAATTGCGAAAAACAGGACCATGGACTGGATAAGGCGCTCGACAATACGCTAATCGAACAAGCCATAGATTCCTTGGATCATGGTAAAGCAGTCAAGATTGAAACGCCGATTGTTAATACCAACCGGGCCGTGGGCGCGATGCTGTCAGGTGAGATTGCCGAAAAATACGGACATGCCGGGCTGCCTGACGACACAATTCACATCAAGGGCCATGGGTCCGGCGGCCAAAGCTTTGGTGCTTTCCTATCCAAAGGCGTAACCATCGAACTCGAAGGCGATGCGAACGACTATATAGGTAAAGGCCTTTCGGGTGGCCATATCATCGTTTATCCGCCCAAGGTGTCCAAGTTTGTGCCCGAGGATAACATCGTCATAGGCAATGTCGCTCTTTACGGCGCCATCAGCGGTGAGTGCTATTTCCGGGGCGTCGCCGGCGAACGCTTTGCCGTCCGCAATTCCGGGGCGACTGCTGTTGTTGAAGGCGTTGGCGACCATTGCTGTGAATATATGACCGGTGGTGTCGTCGTCGTTCTCGGCCAGACAGGCCGGAATTTCGCCGCCGGGATGAGTGGCGGTATTGCCTATGTACTCGACGAATCCCACGATTTCGATATTCGCTGTAACATGGCGATGGTCGATCTGGAACCGATCAGCGACGAAGACCGCATGCATGAGGATCATTCCCATCAGCGCGGTGATCTAGAAACCCATGGCCGGGTTGATATCATGAAGGATATGACAGGATATGACGATTTGCGGCTTCGCAAACTGATAGAGAATCATTTGCATCATACCAATAGTGACAGAGCACGTAAGGTTCTCGATAATTGGGAACACTATCTCCCGAAATTCGTCAAAGTAATGCCCGTAGATTACCGCCGGGCACTGCAGGAAATGCAGGTGCGGACTGAAGGTACAGATCATTCCGGCATTGGCGTTGCGGTGGGAGATTGATCGATGGGTAAAGCAACCGGATTTCTGGAATATGATCAGCGTGACCGCCGCTACAAACCGGCTGAAGATCGCGTCAAACATTACAACGAGTTCTCCGTCAATTTAAAGACGGAAGAATTGCAGCGCCAAGCCAGCCGCTGCATGGATTGCGGTATACCTTATTGCCACCAAGGTTGTCCAGTAAACAATATCATTCCGGATTGGAACTACCTGACCTTCAAAGGTGAATATAAAAAAGCCTTGGAGGTTCTTCATTCAACCAATAATTTCCCGGAATTTACGGGACGCATTTGTCCCGCGCCGTGCCAGGAATCATGCACCCTCAATTTGGAGGATATACCGGTCACCATCAAAACCATTGAATGCGCTACCGTTGACCGAGCGTGGGAAAATGGCTGGGTTCATCCCGAAATTGCTGAACATAAAACCGGAAAAACCGTTGCCATTGTTGGTTCCGGCCCTGCTGGCATGGCGTGCGCGCAGCAACTTGTCCGGGCCGGTCACTCGGTAACCTTATTTGAAAAGAACGCTAGAATCGGCGGGCTGCTGCGCTATGGAATTCCAGATTTCAAACTCGAGAAACAGTTGATCGACCGCCGCCAAGTTCAGATGGAACAGGAGGGCGTAAATATACGCACTAATGTAAACATTGGCCTGGACATGACGGTCGAGGATCTGCAGCGCGATTTTGATTCCGTCGTTTTGGCTGGCGGTTCCGAGGCACCGCGCGACCTGTCTGTTGTGGGACGTGAATTCGACGGCATCCACTATGCCATGGATTTTCTAACTCAGCAGAACCGGCGGGTCGCCGATGAAACAATCAAGGATGCGCAGGATATTCTTGCTGAAGGCAAGGATGTTGTCGTTATCGGCGGTGGCGATACCGGTTCCGATTGCGTTGGCACGTCTTTCCGCCAAGGGGCCAAGAGCGTCACCCAACTGGAAATTATGCCCAAGCCGCCGGAAAGAGAAGACAAACTGGCGACCTGGCCCCAATGGCCCATAAAGCTGCGAACATCAACGTCGCATGAAGAAGGCGCTGAACGCGATTGGTCAATAACCACCAAAGCCTTCCTGGAAGACGGCGGAAAAGTTTCCGGATTGCAGACCATTAGGGTCGAATGGCAGGAAAGTGACAATAGCGGCATGGAAATGGTGGAAGTCGCCGGTTCGGAAGCGGAAATAAAGGCAGACCTTGTTTTGCTTGCCATGGGATTTATCCATCCCACCCACAAGGGATTGATAGAAGACCTTGAGGTTGATCTTGACGATCGCGGCAATGTCAAAACCGATACCGTTACTTACCAAACGTCCGTTGACGGTGTCTTCGCTGCGGGCGACATGCGGCGCGGCCAATCACTGGTCGTCTGGGCCATCCGTGAGGGCCGCCAGTGCGCCCGCGCCGTCGATGAGTACCTGATGGGGCACTCCGAACTGCCGCGCTAGTTCCGGGCCTTCTCCACTCACCCGTAATACAGCGATCATCCCGAGCCACTATTCGTGCTGGTCGATCGGGATGGCTCCTAAAGCCCGCTGAGGACAACCCTTGTAACTATCGGGTTTCCTAGGCGGCACCCGCGCAATTTTTTTCGCCTTTTTACAGAAATATGATTTCTAAGCTCCGTTTTTGACACCACCTTTAAACAGAAGATGATGATCTACTTTGGATACACTCGATTGTGAATTCATTTGAAGTAGTTCCGACCTTATATGACACTGCTCCTTGAAGAGGGAGAGGGTTATCGGTTTCGATAGCGATGCAATCCGTAACCACCAAACCCTTAACGAGGCAACCCTCATGTTACAAAGTAACCAAAATATCATTCGCCAGAAAGTTGGCCTTCTCAATCGGGCGCAATATCCCCAATATATCTTCTGCTAGAAATCGCTTCTTGGTCATAAATACCTCCCAACTAGATTCGTTTTAATAAAAAAACTGGATCAGTTAGAGGGGAAGGAAAAATTCCTATAATGTTTAATTATTTTTTACTTAT
>PVBE012340312.1_pt1 | contig 11712 bp, 9 predicted proteins | sample 1631181 | NCBI WGS metagenome assembly PVBE01 (sample SAMN08397723, study PRJNA350692) | Marine metagenome, whole genome shotgun sequencing project. | isolation source: water | place: Pacific Ocean | collected 2012-04 | reverse complement strand
GTCGATGGCGGCGAGCACCTGGACCCCGGCGCCGATGCTGAGCCAATCGAAGGGCTCCACCGCCACGGAGGCCAGCGCCACCAGCTTGTCCGGCAGATTCTGGTACCGGTAATACTGTGGGATCTGAGGGTCGATGCCCTCGCCGCGCAGGACGTTGAGCGTCGGGAGATAGAGGCCGATGCCGAGCGCGACGCGGTTGCCGATGAGACCGCCCAACGGGAACACCGCGCCGAGGTTGAAGCCGCTGAAGTTTGGCGGGAGCTCGCTTTTGACCTCGGTCTGCTCCTCGGTCTGGAAGTCACGGTCGATGTGCAGGTCGGGGAAGGTCGCCATGAAGCCGGCGCCGACCGCCACCTTCTTGCGTCGAGTGAGCCCGGCCGGGTTGTAGAAGGTCGCCGTGTAGTCGTCAGCGACCGCGGCGTGGGCGTTCCCCATCGCGGTTCCACGCGGGTTGTAGCCGTAGATGTCGAGCACGCTCGCATGGGCGGGCAGCGCGGCGATGAAGAGCAGGGCGGGGAGGGCTTTCACTGACTTGGATCACATCCGCGGAAGATCGCGCGCACCACCGCGAGCAGCTCCTCGAGCCCGCCACCCGAGGAAGACGACGATCTCGGGCAGCACGGAGCGGGCCGTCTCGGGCTCGAGCAGGGTGGCGAGCAGGTCCACGAGCGCGGCGCGCAGGTCGGGATCCGACGCGAGGGTGCGCAGCACGGGCTCGAGCGGCTCGAGCGCCCGGCTGAGTGTCTCGTCCTCTGAGACCGCGGCGAGACCGCCGAGCAGATCGCTGATCTGGATCTCCTCGCTGATGAACAGGTCGTAGGCCAGCCACGTGAAGACCGGGTCGCGCCGCAGCGGCTGGTCGTTGACCGTCAAGTCATCGCAGCGGGCGCGGCCGTACACGTCACAGCAGATGAGGTCCGCGACCGCCGGGAACAGCGGCTTGTTGGGGTCGAGGAGCGCGGCCGTGTCGGCCAGGAACGTCGACAGCGGCGGCTGGTCCAGTTCGAGCAGGTCGATGCCGGAGAGCGGGCGCACCACCTCCTCGTCAAAGTCGAAGCCCGGGCGGACGATCGAGAACACGATGTTGCAGACGAACGCCGTGAACCCCGGCCGCGTGAACAGCGCCCCCGCGTCGCCAGTGAGGAGCGCTTGGACGATGTCGAGCGCGACGACCTCACCGAGCCCGGCCACCACGCGTGGCAGCTCGGGCGACGCGAGCACCGTCTGCAGCGCAGAGAAGAGCCGGTCGCCTTCGCAAACGCGCAGGAGCCGCGCGCCCTCGGCGAGCACATCGGCGCGAAAGGTCGTGGGGTCGTTGGGGTCGCCCGCGATGAAGGAAACCAGGTCGCCCACCAACGGGAGCAGCGAGCGCAGCCCTTCGTCCTCGGAGAGCGCGAGCAGGGCGTTGAGCTCCTCCTTGGAAAGCGAGCCGACGAGGTCGAGTAGCGCCGCCAGCAGCCGCCGGAATTGCTGCCGGGTGACGGCGTTCTCGTCGCGCAGCACGCCGGCGATCGCGGACAGCTCACCGCCGTCGAGCATCGCGATGAGGTTCGGCGCGAGCTCCGCAATCGTCGAACAGGTGGCCGGCTCGGGCTCGTTCCGTGGTGGCTCGGCGTCTTCGGCGGCGCCGCACGACAGCACCACGGCGGCTCCGAGGATCAGGATCAGGGGTCGCAAAGACGCTCCAACGCGGCGCGGTCGCGGTGGCATTTCGCGCAACCGCGCGCGTTGGCGTCAAGGGCTCGCCTGCAGTGGCGGTCGAAGCCGGGCGGATGGGGGCTTGCGCGCAGCCTCGCTGTCGCTTCGGTCGAGTGGCAGCGGACGCAGGTGTTCTCCTCGTGGCAGCTCACGCATTGCCGCAGATTTCGCCGCGCCTCCGTCCCGTGGTCGCTCGGGCCGCCGAGATAATCGACCCAGCCGGCGGGGTGGAAGGCGCGCCCGTCGAATTCGTAGCGGCCCGGCCGGTCGGTGACGCCGGCCTGGGTGTGGCACCCGACGCAGAAGGTCTGGAGGCGGTGGCACTTCGTGCAGTCCGGGTCGTTGCGGCGCGCGGGCGCGGCGTGGGTCGAGATGTAGTCCGCTGGGTGGATCTCGAGCGGTCGCACCACGCCGTCGTGGCAGGCGTTGCACGTGCGCTCGGCGTGGCAGCTGCCGCACGCGTCCGGCTCAGCCGCGGCCTGACGACCGTGCGCGCGTGAGAAGTCCGGCGCCGAGTGGTCACGCGGAGTCAGCTTCCAGCCGGGGAACTCGACCCGCAGGCGACCGTCCGGGCGGGTCAGGTGGCAGGTCGCGCAGCGTGCGCTGGCGCGAGCGCCGTCGTGGCATTTGAGGCAGCTGTCCATCGTGGGCTGGCGCGCGTCGCTCGCGTGGCAGCCCTTGCAGGTGGCCCCGCGCGCGAGGTGCGGCCGGTGGCCGAAGCGAATCGCCGCGGGCGTCTCGGCGGGCGACAGGAAGACGCGGCCATCCTGGTGGCAGGTGCGGCAAGCCTTGGGCGGCACGTCGGCGCCGCCCGGGCGGATGGCGCGCTCGACGGCCCCGTGGCAGATCGCGCACGGCAACTCGGCGTGGCGCGCGTGTTGGAAGTCGGTGGCGGCCGGGTAGATCGCCGCGAGCAGGAGCGCCGTCACAGCCAATCCTCGACCACGAGTCGGCCCATGGCGCGCACGCGGTAGGGGAGGTCAGGGCCGCTGTAGCCTTCGCTCAGCGCCTCGAGCCGGACCTGCTCCGCGGCCTGCCAGCTCAGCGCCAGCAGCCCCCATCCGGACGTGTCGCTGGTGTGGACGGCGCCGGCGCGGATGCGCAACCAGACCGGAGCCTGTGTCGGGAGCGGGAGCTTCGCGAACGCGTCACCGTACGCGCGGCGCCCGCCGTAGCCGAAGCCGGAGCGCCCCTCCACCCCCGTCTGGGCCTCGCGCGCCAGCAGTTCGAAGACGCGGACCACCCGCACACCGGCGTCGCCCGAAGTGGCGTCTTCGTAGAAGAAGCGCACGCCCCCGTCCGCGGTGATCCGCCAGGGACCCTGCGAGAGGCCGAGCGAGCCGTCGAGCGCGTCGTAGGGCTCGGCGCCGAATGCGTTCCAGATGCTGTCCGCGCTGAAGGTGGGCGTGACGCGCCGCCAGCGCGCCCCGAGGCGGGTCGGGCCCAGATCGGCGTCGGCGCCGGCCCAGAGGTCGACCCAGCGGAGAAAGACGGTGTCGTAGCGAGCGCCGCCATCGAGCGCCCAGCCGGCCCATGGCCCCACCCGAACGCCGACACCGGCGTCCGCGCGCTGCACTTCGTCGTCGGCGATTTGGCGCCACGACGCCCGAGCCCGCACGCCCGGCAGGTCGCGGGCCTCGACGGCCGCGCCGAGCAGGTAGCCGGGCGAGTCCGAAAGCCCCGCCCCGTCCGGCTCGTAGATGTCGGGGCCGAAATCGGACCACCCGCGCCGCGCGGCGAGCCCGGCGCTGCCCTCGACCACGAGGTGTGGCACCAGGTGGACTCGGGCCGTGGCCCCGTCGAGCGCGTCGAAGCCGAGCGCGTCGTACACCACGTGGCGGCCCAGCCGCAGGTCGAGCGCGCCGCCGATGTCGAATACGGCGAGCTCGATCGCGTGGGCGTCGAGTTGGACCCGGCGGCCATCCGGCTGCGCCTCCAGCTCGCGCAGCGTGGGGCCCAGGTCGCTGCCGACCTCGAGGTCGACGTCCAGTCGCCAGCGCGGGCCTTCGCCTCCGTCTGCGCCGAACGCCCCGAGCTGCAACCGTTGCCAGACTTCGGTCCGGTCGACCGGGTCGGGTCGCGCGCCGCGCCACCGATCGGCCACCAGCTGACTCTCGACGCGCACGTGGTAGCGCGCGCCCGCAGGCCACGGAACCATCGCTGGCACCACCGAAGGCAACAGCGCCAGCAGGACGGCCCACCTCATGCCGCGCAGGTTAAAGCGATATCGTGAGTGCGCCGCAACAATTCAAGAGCTATGAAAAAGATGCAGGCCTTGTTGCACCGTATGGACGGTCCCAGGCCGCATGGATGCTGATGGCTCGCTTCTTGCTGAGCGTGGAGGGCGCGTATGGGAACTGCGATGACCCGGAAGAAGACTCAAGCTGGTTTCACCCTCATCGAGGTCCTGCTCGTGGTGGTGATGATCATGATGATGACGGTGCTGGCGTACCCGACGCTGAAGACATTCAGCGCGCGGAACGCCGACACGGATGTCGCCTCGAAGATCGCCAACACGATCAACAAGGTCCGCGACCAGGCGCGGCGACGCAACCGCGCCTACGCGATGACGTTGCAGGACTTCAACGGAGCGACGCCTCAGGGACGGCTGCTGATCCGCGAGGGAGACTCCGACAGCTGCCGGCGCACTTTCGCCAGCCTCAACGAGAACTCGACCGAGATCGAGCGGGTGCCCTATGGCCAGTCGACCGAGGGCGAGTTCGTCGGCGACGTGGTCTTCGAGGTCGGCGTCTCGGGGTGGGTCGCGCCGGGCGGGAACATCAGAAACCCGTCCCGCCAGCCATTCGTCCTGTGCGCGACGCCCGACGGCGCCTTGCATCGAGTCAACAATCGGGTGCCCGTGCCGGTCTCCGGGCGCTATCGCATTGTCATCCAGCGCTTCCTCGAGGGCTTCGAGGGCTGGGACCGCGAGGGTCCGCCGCGCACCGTCGAGGTGACCTTCGGCGGCGGCGCGCGCCTGGGGATCAACTGATGGCTGAAGGACGCTTTGGAGCTTCCCCACAAACTCGCGACGCGGCGCGCAGCACCGTCCTGCCAGCCGATTCCTGCGTTGAGAAGCCTTGCAATACTCCGAGTATTGCAGCGACTCCTCGCCTTGAACTCGGCAGGCAGCCCGGCGCTGCGCTTGGTCACGAATTCGTAGGGAAGCTCTCAATGACGCGTGGCTTCACGATGGTGGAGATCTTGATCGCGGTCGTGCTGACCTCGATCGGCTTCGCCGCCATCTTCTCGCTCCAGATCGCGAGCATCCAAGGCAACGTCGCCGCGCGCGAAGTGAGCTCTGCGGTCAACCTCGCAGAGCGCTACGTCGAAGTGCTGCGTGCCGAATCGCATGTCTGGGTCGCGGGGCCGTGGCAACAGGGCGAGAACCCGAGCACGGACCACCTCGCGCAGACGGCCGAGCTGTGGCACTCGTTCACGCCCGACCCGATCGATCACAACGGCCGCGCCTTCATTGACGACGACCGGGAGAACGGCAGCCAGCTCGCGCGGCAGCGCTTCTGTGTCCACTACTGGATCAACCCGCTCGGCGGCGCCTACGAGGGCGTCATCAACGCTCGCGTGCGAGTGATTTGGCCGCGGGCTTCACTCGACCAGACGGGGCTCGACGACGCGTGCAGTCGGCCGCAGGACTTCGAGGAGTCGGTCCGGACCTGGTACACCATCACCGTCCCGGCGACGCTTCGCCGGCACCCCTCGACATGAGCCAGCCGAAGCGCCGACGGCGCGTGCCCGGATACACCCTCATCGAGCTGCTCGTCGCGGGGCTCATCTCGTCCCTCGTGCTCATCGCCGTGTACGTCGTGTTCATCGCGAACACCGACCAGTACTACCGGCAGGAGCAGATCGTGCAGATGCAGGAGGGCATGCGCTTCGCGGTCGAGTACCTGAAGAACGACCTCCGCAACGTCGGCCGCCAGTCGGTCGCCAACGGCATCGCCCCCGGCGCGCCGCCCGCGGACCCCGGGTATTGCGGGCCGCCGGAGCAGCGTGGCGCCCGCCTGTTCGACAACGAGGGGGCTGGGGTGCCCGCGGTGCTGCGTGGCCACGGCAACGGGCTGCGACCCGACCGGCTGCGGCTGATGGTCGACGCCTCCGGTGGCACGCCGCTCGCGGTCGGCCGTGTGTCGGGCGCGACGGTCTCCATCGTCGGCCCGGACGCTCAGCTCAGCGCGGACGGCCGCGCGCTGCTCCAGGAGGAGAGCGAGTCGACCTTCGAGGCCGCGTACAAGTCGGGCTACTTCCTACGCGTTTCATCGAATACGCACTTCACGGTGGTGCCGATCAGCGAGGTCGACTTCGGCGACGGCAGCCCGGTGATCACCGCGTCTGGGCCCATCAACTGCCCGGCGGATCCCACATTCTGTCGGGCGGGTGGGTGCCTCGCCAACCCAGTCCAGCTCGTCGAGTACCGGATCGTGGAGGACGAGGAGCAGGCGGACGCGCTCAAGACGGACCTGGTTCGCCAGGTCATCCACTCCGTCGAGGACGAGCCGATCGACGGCGAGACCGTCATCGTCGCCGAGTACATCGTGAACCTGCAGCTGTGGGGGACCTACGACACCCGCGCGAATTCACCGGACAAGCCGCTGATCCCCAACGACGCGGATCCGAAGGACGACATCGGCAATTGGGGCGGTGACGACGAGGCCGACCGGTTCAATACGCGGCCAGAGCGGCTGCGCCAGCTGAACGTGCTTCTGGCGCGTCGCACCTCCCGTGAAGACAAGGAATTCCGGGTCGCGCCTGGCGCGGCCGACGCGCCCGACGACCGGGTGGCTGCGGACCTCACGTGGTTCGACCTCGACGGGGATGGCGCCCCGGACCGGACCAGCGGGCTGGCGCGGGTAGCGACCCTTCAAGCCGGCGTGGAGACGCCGAACATGGTGACGGGGCTGTGATGCGTACGACTCACTTGGAGCACCGTCGGCGCCACCAACGCGGCAGCGCGCTCGTGCTCGCGATCCTGATCCTCTTCGCGATGCTCGGCCTCGGCATGCTCGCGATGCGATCGGCGACCCAGAACATCGCCGGCTCCGGCAACCTGCGGTTGAACAAGCAAGCGCGCTACGTCGCCGAGGTGGGCCTCTACCACGCGGTCACGCTGATGCAGCAGCAGGGGCAGACCGTGCTGCAGGCCCGCGACGATAACGAGGTGATCGAGATCGACAGCTCGGGCGCGGTGCAGACCGTGGACGGCGAGGAGAAGGACGCGGTGGCCGCGGTCGCCGGGGCGCCCCCGGTTCTGGAGGCGGGACCCCCGTCCCTCGGTGCGTTTCAGTCGGCGTTGGTGCCCAGCTACCGGGTGACGGTCGACGGCTTCGTGCCGGCGAACGGTGGCGTTGTCGGCGAAGAGGTCGGCGAGGACGGCGCGCCCCGCTCGGTGTTCTGCCGGGCTGAGTTCACATCCGAAGGGTTCGTGGCCAGCGAAGCGCTGCCCGTGAATCTCGACGAAATCGACCCCGAAGCCCGGTTCGCGACGAGCTCGCTCAAGGCGACCGTCGTGATCGGACCGTTCAATCCAGGGACGACCTGCCGCAGGTCCTTCTGATGGTGGTGAGTATGAGACAGACACGCCTGGCCGCCCTCCTCCTGCTCTGGACCGGCTCGGCGGGCGCTCAGCGGCCCGAGGTCACGATTCTGCTCGACCACTCGAGCGCGATGGGCGCATCCGACGACGGCGACGGCGGCGACGCATGCGAGGCCCGCAACGCCAACCGCCCCGACCGCAACCTCGCTGCTGAGGATTATCTCAAGAGTCGCTTCATGTCCGTGCAGGACGTGCTCGTGGGGAAGGTCCCGGCGAACGGGCGCTGGTGCCGGGTCGACGAGCGTGGCGCGAGGCACGAGATGTGCTGCTCGGACCCCGAGAACGACCCCTGTCCGCGGTGGCGGTCCTGCAAGGCGGTGGGTCGCGACGATTCCGGCTTCGTGCGGCGGCACCGCAACGACGTCAACTTCCGGGTCATGCGGATGGACAGCGACCCGACCGACCGCGGCAACCAGGAGGGCGGGGAGCGCAACGACAACAACGTGCGCCAGGTCGACGGCGCGCGGGTCAACCTGGGTGTCACCCACGCGGCCGGGCAGGGCGCGATCAACAGCATCAAGGACATCGACCCCGAGGTGGAGGGCGCCCCGATCACGGCGATGATCTACGACTTGCACGACGTCTACGACGACGACGCCGACAACGGCAACAACGCGTGCCGCCAGCGGGTGGGCGTGTTGATCACGCATGGTCTGGAAGGCGAGTTCGCCCGTGGTGTGTGCGCGGGCGATGGCGACTGCGGCGAAGGCTCCTCGGGCTGCACGGACGGCCTCTGCCGCTGGCCGATGCAGTTCCCGTACTCGGTCCCCGGTGAGGACGGTGATCCGGCCGAAGCGTTCGCGGAGGCCATCGGCGAGCTTGGCCCCAACTTCTTCATCATTGGGTACGACACGCCCGACGGCGAGCTGGCCGACCGGATGGCGGCCATCGCGCGCGCCGGGGGGAACGGCTCGCCGGGCGACGCCGGCACGCCCGGCTTCTTCCGTGCGACCACGCCGGCGGAGCTGCGCGAGAAGCTCGAGCGCGTGATCGGATTCGCCCGCTCCGGGCTGCGGACGCGGGCTCGGCCGATGGTGCTGGCCCCAGGCCCCGCGGACCTCGAAGCGCTGCGTGAGCGGCATCGTGAGAACCGGTTCCTGCAGTGGCGCTTCACGACCTTCAGTGAGGTCCCGGGCGGCGACGATGGCGGCGACGCGGCGAGCTACGGTCGGGTACGCGCTGCCGAGCGCGGCTGCCTCTCCGGCGAGGACGACACCCGCATCTCGGTCGAGCTCGACGCCATTCAGTTCGAGAAGACGCTGGCCGAGCAGGAGACGCGGCGCGTGGTCACCGAGATCCCGGTGGCCAACCCGAACAACGCCGACCTCAACGTGCTCCCGGGCGACCAGACCGACGTGCAGGTCGCGATCGGCGGGCCCAACGCGCTGTTCGCGTCGGGATGTCGGGAGTCGGGCGACCAGTGCAGCGCGATGGCTGCGTTCCGAGGCGTGGTCGCGCGCCTGCTGGAGCCGCTCAACCCGGGTGGGGTGGGCGCCGACAAGTTCCGCTCGGCCGGGCTCCGCGTCGAGGGGCGCTTCGGTGACCGCGGTTTGCCCAACGGCGATGAAGGCGAGGTCGGCCCGCGGCAGCTCGGCGAGATCCTCACCGGCGACATGGTCGCCCTTTCGCCGCCTTCGCTTTCGGTGCAGTCGCCCGCGTACCTCGCGTTCGCCAAAGAGCAGAGCGACGAGCGGCCCACCCTGGTGGCGGTCGGCGCCCGGGACGGGCAGTTGCACATCTCGCGCGCCGTCGACGGCGTCGAGCTGCTCAACGTGGCTCCGCAGTCGGGCTGGCCGATGATGGACGAGGGCGGGTTCGCCGCCGACGGCCCGCTGAGCGCTCGGGTGGTCCGCGACTGTGTGAGCCTCGGCAACGATGCCAAGGGCTGCCCGGTCGAGAGCGAGGCGGAGAACTTCAGGATGATGATCGCGGGTGGCTCCGGCACCGCGGGTCACGGCCTGTATCGGGTGGACGTGACGCATGTGAAAGGCGAGTTCACCGACCCCGAGGAGCCGAACCCCGCCCTGGCGCTCGGCGACATCTTCCCGAACGACGGGCGCGAGTACATCTGGAACATGTCGAAGAGCAACATGCCGGCCGGCTTCCTGGGGACGACGGTGTCGCGCCCGGTGCTGACCCATGTGCTCGTGGGCGACCAGATCCGGGCGGCGGTCGTTGCGGGCTGCGGCAACGACCCCGACGGTGACCAGCTCGGGCGCTGCGTGCTCATCCGCGACGCCCGGGATGGGTCCAAGATCGCGACGATCACCGACGCCGACGCGATGGACTCGCCGATGGTCGGTTCGCCGGCGGTGTTCTCGGCCGGCGGCGTGAGCCCGGCGCAGCGCATCTACATCGGTGACAAGGCGGGGCGGCTGTGGCGCATCGACCTCCGCAGCGACGACCCGGACGAGTGGACCGCCAAGATCGCGTGGCCGCCGCAAGACGAGGACGCCGAGCTGATGGACTACCCCGCGGGCGCCGCCGACATCGCGCCCGTGGTCGACGCGCCTGCGCTGCTGCGGCGCGAGAATGGCCGCCTGGTCGTGGTGTACGGCCACGGCACGCTCGACATCGAGGACGAGGAGGCGGACGAGAACCGCAAGCAGCGGTTCATCGTGTCCTTCACCGAGAACACGGCCATCGACCCGGACAACGACGACGTCACCTACGAGGCGACTCCGAACTGGGTCTTCAAGCTGAAGGCCGCGGAGTACCTCAGCGGCAAGGTGCAGGTGCGCAGCAGCATCGCGTACTTCACGACCGTGGAGGATGTGCAGGCGGAGTGTGCGGAGGCCCAGGGGCGCCTCTACGGGGTGCATTCGTTCAAGCCGAACGTGAACGAGGACGGTGAGGCGGAGCCGCTCGACCTCGGTGACGGTCGCGTCGGTGCGGTGCAGCCGTCCCTCCCGCTGGTCGGCGAGAACGGGGAGTCACTCGGGCGGGCGTTGGCGCTCCTGCTACCGCCGGGTCGCGTAGCCTTCGGGCTGGTGGTCGTCTCGACGCCCTCGTGCGTGGCCGGTCAGTCCCCGGCGACCGAGGTGGTCCTCAATCTGGCGGACGAATCGAAGGGCGCCAGGGGCCGGGTGAGCAGCGCGGGGTTGCGGGTCGAGAGGGTGACCGCCGCGGGCGGGCTGCGCGTCGCCGCCCTGAACAAGAAGATGTTCACCCAGGCGGGTCTGACCGACCTCAGTGTCTGTCTCGACTGTGATCGGAGCGGCAACGCCGCCGGGGGCGGAAGCTCTCGCGTCGCGCCGTTCCGCGCCGTGGTCCGGTCGTGGGGAAGCACCTTTACCAACTGACGGTTTTGAGGTGAGGGTGTGGGGTGCTATATAGCGCCGCCATGTCTGCCTGCCACCGCTTCATCTTGACCGCGATTCTCGTTGCGCCGGCCGCACTTGCCGCACCTACGACGGTCGCTGTGATGCCCGTCGAGGCCGCCGAGGTCGAGGTCGCGGGGCGCACGCTCCACATCGTGCTGCGCGCGGCCGTGGCCGAGGTCGCCGGCCTGACCGAGAAGGGTCCGGTCGGGATGGGGCTCGACGAAGCCAAGATGACCTTCTCCTGCTTCGACGAGACCGCGGCGTGCATGGCGCAGGTCGGTGGTCTGCTCGAGGTCGAGCGTCTGGTCTGGGGCCATGTCGCCCGAAAGGGGACCGGCTGGAGCCTCAAGCTCCGCCACCTCGACGTCTTCAAGGCGGAGATGGTGCGCAGCGAAGACGTGACGGTGGTCGACGCGCCCGACGTCGTCGATCAGCTCGCACGCATCGCCGAAGCGTTCGTGCGCGGCGACCCGCTCCCCACCCGGAAGGTCGCGCAGCTGACGGTCGAGAGCGACCCGAGCGGCGCGCTGGTCCTGCTCGATGGGCGTGAGGTGGGTACGACACCGCTGACGATGGCGACCGCGCACGGTCAGCATCGCCTCGAGCTGCGCTCCGAAGGCATGAGCTCGGCGCGCAAGGGCATCGAGCTGGCGGCAGACGACACCGTCCGCATCCAGCTCGTCCCACTCGGCTCGGGCGGCGGCGGTGACGGGGGCGGGCGCAGCAACGGTTTCTGGCTCGGCGTCGGTACGGGCGCGCTGGCGGCCACCGCGCTCGGCGTCACGACCTACTACGGCATCGAGACCCTGCGCCTGCGACAGGAAGTGCAGGACGACCTCAACCAGGGCACTCACGAGCGGGTCGAGCCCGACTTCGACCGCGCCAAGCTCATCACCAACGTCGGTTGGGGGGTCGCCGCGGTGTCGGCGGGCCTGAGCGCCTACTTCTTCCTGCTGCATGACGACGTGACCGCCGGCATCGGCGTGCGCCCGGGCGGCGCCCACGTCCAGGTGACCTGGTAATCAGCAGCAAAGCAGCTGAGTGCTGAGGGCGCGACTCTGGCTCTGAGCAGGTCGCAGC